>Ga0335085_10003421_pt1 | contig 27515 bp, 20 predicted proteins | sample Lox_Sample_45_FD_206712 | JGI IMG/M metagenome (GOLD analysis project Ga0335085, IMG submission 206712) | Soil microbial communities from Loxahatchee National Wildlife Refuge, Florida, United States - Lox_Sample_4.5 | ecosystem: Environmental > Terrestrial > Soil > Wetlands | place: USA...
CAAAGGTGCGGTGGCTCAATCAGGTGCGACCGATCAGAACTATAGTCCGTCAGCTAGTGGAAACTATAGAGTTAAGATTACCGATAACATTGGATGTACGGCAAGTTCATCGACTATTTCTATACAGATTAATAATCATCCCACACCAAGTATAGTTGGATTTGATGTAATATGTAGTAATGCACCATCAACAATAAGTTCCAATATTTCATATCTCAGCTATTTGTGGTCAACAGGTGAAACAACTCAGTCTATATCGGTGAACGATGCGGGAACATATACACTTGAAGTTAGTGACGATAATGGTTGCTCAGGTACGGCGTCTAAAGCGCTTTCTGTAAGTTTGGCGCCGACACCTTATATCACTACATCGGGGCCAGCGAGTTTCTGCACTGGCGATTCAGTTGTTATAGCAGCTAACCCCTCCAGCCAAGGCTATATTTGGTCTAATGGCGCAACGGCGCAAACCCAAATAGTAAGAGCTTCAGGTGAGTTTACAGTGTCAGTGACTGATTCTAACGGATGTACTGGAATATCCAATCCAATAACTATTACCGAGTGGCCTATTCCAAATGCAACAGTAGTCCCTGTTGGGCCTACTGAATACTGCAGTGGAACGACAAGCTCTTTCTTGAGTGCGCCGTTAGGCTACACTTATCAGTGGCTAAAAGGAGCCTATGATGTTCCAGGTGCAACTGATCGAACATTTACACCATCAACAACAGGTCACTATAAAGTCACAACAAGTGACGATCATGGATGTTCAGCCACCAGCGAAGGTGGGGTGGTGGTCAGGGTTACTCCGGGTCCAACTGCTTTGATAACAACTGTGGGAACTACTAATTACTGCAATGGTCAGATTAAGAACATAATTGCAACCGTTGGACCGGGATACACCTTTATGTGGGAGAAAAATGGTGTTGTAATTCCTGGTGAAACGAGTTTAATTTATGCTGCAAGTTGGGCAGGTAAATATAATTGTATTGTTACAAATCCATTAGGCTGCTCAATGACATCTAACACTATAATTTTAGTATCTCATTGCAAAGTTGAAAATGAAAATGAAATTAATTCAACATCGATTTCGTCAGTGAAACTATATCCAAATCCTGCGTATAATTCTGTGCATATTGATGCTGAATTTGGAGAAGCGGGCGATGGTGAAGCTACATTGGAAATTAGAGATGTACTAGGTTCATTGATTTACGCTGATAAGGTTGGGGTAACAAACGGTGAAATGGAAAAGAATATTTTGTTCGATGATAGATTTACAAGCGGTGTTTACTTTGTCAGAGTAAGTATGAATAATGAATGGCTAACGAAACGACTTGTTATCACAAAGAGTCAGAACTAATTAATAATTTTATTAGACCTTAAATATATTTTATGGCGCTTTTAATAAGACGCTAAACTTTTAGAGGTATGGGGTCGAGAAGCAGTTTCGGTTTATCCGGGGCTGCTTCATTTTTTAATTATGTGCTCTTAAAGAACGCCTTAAACTTAAATTTCTTTTCATTTAAATAAGATTGGAGTTTTAGATTAATCGCTTCAGTTTGTATCTTGCGCAGATGCATTCCTTATCATTGACACCAGGAGCTAAGCAAATCACTGCACGTTCTCCGCTTCGTTATCCCGGAGGTAAATCCCGCGCTGCTGAAGTAATTGTTTCCTATTTTCCCGCCGGCATTAATGAATTGATGTCACCTTTTTTTGGGGGAGGATCAGTAGAATTGTTCGCCACTACAAAAGGAATTCAAGTAACTGGCTATGATATTTTCGCACCGCTGGTAGAGTTTTGGCAATGTCTTGCTGTTAATTCAAATGCATTAGCAAATGAAGTCTTAAAGTATTATCCCCTTGCAAAAGAGAGTTTTTATAAGCTGCAGCGAAGTCAAGAAACCTTGGATGGAAAGATGCGGAGAGCGGCAGTCTACTATGTGCTTAACCGTTCATCATTTTCGGGTGCTACACTCTCAGGCGGCATGTCACCAAATCATCCAAGGTTTACTATCTCTTCAATCGATAGGTTAAGAAAGTTTCATAATCCAAAAATTACAGTTCATAGACTTGATTTTGTTCAATCATTGCGAAGGCATCCGGATAAGTTTGCTTACCTAGATCCGCCATATTTAATTAAAAGTAGCTTATACGGAAAGAAGGGTAATGCTCACAAGTATTTCGATCACGAGTTGCTGGCCAAAACCCTTAAGAAGCGCAATCATTGGATTCTTTCTTATAATGATTGCACTGAAATAAGATTGCTCTATTCCGGTTTTAAGATTATCACCCTTAATTGGAAATATGGAATGCCCAACAATAAATCTTCCAGTGAAATGTTAGTCTTCAGCAAACATTAATAGTTATAAGCCTTCTATTTTAGACCCCATCTCATCGCCTTTCAGGTTGCGTAATTTACTGTTCTTATAACTATAGAAGAAATAGATGATTAGTCCTGCGACAAGCCAAATGGTAAACCCTTCCCAAGTTGTGACATGAAGCTCACTCATTAAATACACGCACATGGTTAACCCAAGAATCGGTATCAAGGATAGATTATTTTTGAACGTGTACCATGAAATAAGCAAAGCGTAAATAACAAAAATCCAGTAAGGTAAATTCTCCTCCATGATTTCTACCGGCCCGGCATTGGGCATTTGTGTTTTCCTAAATTCAATAAAATTGATTAATGCATCACGATTAAATATATAGACCATAGCCATGCAAATGATAAATCCAAGAGGTACTATAATTTTTCCATTTATGTATGGCACTTTAAATTTAGGTTCCGGAAAACGTCTTGGCTCATTTGGTGAATGTTTCTTAGAATAGCGTTCATGGTGAATCATCAGAACGCCGCCGCAAACTAAGACAAATGCGAAGAGTGTTCCTATGCTTGTAAGGTTGGTCACTAACGTAAAATTTAGAAAAAGCAGAGGTACAGCCACAAAAAATCCGGTCATCACAGTAGAAAATGCAGGGGTTTGATGCTTTGGATGTATAGTGGAAAATTTTTTAGGAAGCAATCCATCGCGGCTCATGCTCATCCAGATTCTTGGTTGCCCCAATTGAAAAACCAGGAATACGCTTGTGGTAGCAATGATTGCACTAAGAGCTATAATGCCTGCGAGCCAATGTAAGCTTTCAATTTGGGTGAAGATAAAAGCGAGTGGATCCTGTACATTCAGATTTTTATAGTTGGTCATTCCGGTGAGAACGAAAGACATTAGAATGTATATGATGGTGCAAATTATAAGTGAATAAATCATTCCGCGCGGAAGATCACGCTGTGGATTTTCGCATTCTTCAGCAACAGTACTAATAGCATCAAATCCAATGTAAGCAAAGAAAACAGCAGCCACACCTTTTAATACGCCCCCAACACCATTGGGTGCAAAAGGCGTCCAGTTAGCGGGCGTCACATAAAAGAATCCGATTATTATTACAAGAATCACCACAGTAAGTTTTAGACCGACCATAATGTTGGCGGCAGTTTTAGATTCTTTAATTCCGATATAAATAAGCCATGTAATAAAAACTGTAATAAACATAGCAGGTAAGTCGACAATAAGTGGCAGACTTAATAATCGCGGAGCATGTAGCCACGCCTGATAATGTGGATCACTTGCGTCGCCGGCTTTAAAGGCATTGAAAGCAGTGACAAAATCTGTCGTGAGAAATTCAGGCAGATGCAGATTAAATCCGGCGAGAAAAGTTTGAAAGTAAGCACTCCAGCTAAGTGCTACTGTAATATTGCCGATTGAATATTCCATCAATAAATCCCAACCGATAATCCAGGCCACTAATTCTCCGAATGTGATGTATGAATATGTGTAGGCACTTCCTGATATAGGAATCATAGATGCAAATTCAGCATAACACAAAGCCGCAAAACCACAGGCAATGGCTATGAAAACAAAAAGCATGGAAACAGCGGGACCTCCACTATACGATGCAGCGCCTATGGTTCCAAAAATTCCTGCACCAATAATGGCCGCAATTCCAAAGAATGTAAGATCGCGTGTCTTAAGAGTTCGATGCAGTTGGGGACCTGCTTCAGCGTCTCCGTAGCCGGCTTCCATGTCTTTCAATATCTGATGCGCGGATTTGCGGCGGAATAGTTGATTCACATTCATTCGATGAATTTTGCGATGACAAAATGAGAAAAATTCAGGAAAGCTTTAGCTATCCAAATGTTTCAGCGCAATAAAAGCCATTGTGCCGCTTGCAATTTCTAAAGCATCTTCATCAATGTTAAAAGTAGGAGTGTGGATGCCTGACACAATTCCTTTCTCGGGATTCCCCGTGCCGATACGATAAAAGCAAGCGGGAATTTTTTGTGAATAGAAAGCAAAATCTTCAGAGGCCATTCTGATGTCGAGCTCCTTCACATTTTCTTTTCCGAGAAATTCTTCTGCGAATTTTCTTGAAGAAGAAGTCGTGTTTTCATCATTCACCAAACACGGATAACCGACTTCAATGCGAAGAAGAATTTCTTTGTTCTGCTGCTGTGAAGAAAAATCGCTCACCAATTTTTTAAGGCGATCATGAATTTGAAATCGCCAATTTTCATCCAGTGTTCGAAGTGTGCCGTCGAGGGTAACTTCATCAGGAATCACGTTGGTGGCTCCTGCGCCCACAATTTTTCCAAAGTTTAAAACTGTAGGAGTGGATGAATGCGAAAGTTCTTCACTGAGTTTTTCAAGTTCAATCAAAAGTTTCGCGGCAATGAAAATTGGATTTATCACATTCTTCGGTTCTGCTGCGTGACCGCCTTTTCCTTTCACCGTAATATAAATTTCGTCTGCTGAAGCCATGTAAATGCCACTGCGAAATCCGGCGGTACCAACTTTCAATTGAGCAAAAACGTGTTGCGCGATGATGACATTCGGTTTTGGATTTTCCAGCACGCCAGCTTCAATCATTTTTTTTGCACCGCCCGGTAATTTTTCTTCAGCAGGCTGAAAAATAAATTTGATTGTACCTGCAAATTCATCTCTGCATTCATTCAAAATTTTCAGTGCACCAAGCAACGCCGATGAATGCACATCATGTCCGCAGGCATGCATCACACCGGGATTTTGCGATTTGTAATCAACCCGATTTTGTTCGGTGATAGGAAGAGCATCCATGTCGGCGCGCAACGCAACTACTTTGGATTTTGCGTTTTGCGTTTTGGATTTAATCAATCCAACAATTCCGTAGCCGCCGATATTCTTCTCGTGCTCGATTCCCCATTCTGAAAGTTTTTTTGAAATGAAAGCCGCAGTTTCTTTTTCCTGGAATGAAAGTTCAGGATGAGCATGCAGATGATGACGAATGGAAATAATTTCTCCGCGATAAGCGTGAGCGAGAGATTTTATTTTTTGAAGCATCTCGTTACTCACCATTCCACTCCCTCCACTAAAATTTTATCCGGCACTATGAATGCGTATGAAAAAAATTTTCTCACTTCAGTCACAAAGGCTTCTGCCTCACTTCGGTCTCTGAAATCACCTACGCGAAGTTTGAACTGCGGTGCACTGTACTCGAGGTAAGCACCAACATCAGGATATTGCTGAATGAATTTGGCCTTCATATCGATGAGCGCCTGCCGGCTGCTGTTGGCAGCGAGCTGAATGCGATAACCGTTGATCTGTCTTTTTTCTTTCGCAAAAGTCTGATACATGCTCAGTACTTGTTGAATCGAAGAATCTTCAACTACGGTGATGTGACCTTCCTGCGCAAAAGAAGATGCGGCGATCAGCATAAAAAAAGCAGAGAGAAAATTTTTCAACAGAAGTGATTTCAAATCCTGTTGCTAAAATGAGAAGAAAGAATCAAACAGTGGTAACGGGCTCGCCAACTATTTGCAGTGAAGAGGAAGTTCCGATTCGATCAGCACCGGCGGCGATCAGCGATTCTGCTTGTGATCTTGTTTTGATTCCGCCCGAAGCTTTGATCTTTATTTTTTTAGGAAGCAATGTGCGAATCAACTCCACAACTTCAACAGTTGCTCCCGTTCCGGAAAATCCTGTGGATGTTTTCACGAAGTCAGCTTCGGCTTTGATGGCAATTGAACAAGCATTTCTTATGTCATTGCTGGAGAGCAATCCTGTCTCAATGATGAACTTCACCTGTTTTCCTTTCAGGTGTGCAAGTTGCGTGATGCTCTGAATTTCTTTCAGCACTTCATTTTCATTTCCTGAAAAAAATGCAGCGAGATTCATCACCACATCCAGCTCATCGGCGCCATCTTCCATGGCACGCTTGGCTTCTTCCACTTTGATGAGTGAATGAGAATATCCGAGGGGAAATCCGACAACTGTCGACAGCTTGACTTTGCTGTTGCTCAGAAATTCTTTCGCTTGCGCGACGAAATATGGCGGAACACAAACAGCAGTGAAATTATTTTCAATAGCTTCTTTGCAGAGTGTTTTGATTTTTTCTGTGGTGGTGTCCGGCTTCAATAAAGTGTGATCGATGCGCGACGCGATATCCTTCGTTTCCATATCCTGATATTTTCCTCTTTCTGATGCGATACTACAACAAACTCTGTGATCAATATCAACATCAAGCCTCTCTGCCGTGACAATTTTTATATTTCTTTCCGCTGCCGCAGGGACACGGATCGTTTCTTCCAATCTTCGGTCCCACTCGAACAGGTTCCATTTTTTTCTGCTCCTGTGGTTGCTGCCTTTCTTCGCCATTGCCATTGGCAGAAGCAGACATTTCCGCGCCGCGCCCTTCACGCATGCGCGAGTAATCGGTGCGCTGCGGCGCCTGCGCCTGATTCACTTGTTGATTCGGCAATGAACCCTTGAAGAGGAATGAAACGACTTCACGGTTCACTTCACCAATCATTTTCTTGAAAAGATTGAACGCCTCGAATTTGTAAATGAGCAGCGGATCTTTCTGTTCATACACGGCTCCCTGCACGGCTTGCTTGAGATCATCCATTTCGCGCAGATGTTCCTTCCATGCATCATCAATGATCGCCAGCGTGATTCCTCTCTCAAATGCATGAACGACTTCGAGGCCTTTTGACTCGTAAGATTTTTTCAGATTGGCAATTACCTGAATTCCTTTCTTACCATCTGTGAACGGAACAACAATGTTCTCAATGGTTTCTCCCCGTGTCTGAAATAAATCTTTGATGACGGGAAAAACATTTTCAGCGAGGTGCTGTGTTTTGCGGTGATACACTTCCATCACCTCGTCATACAACCTCTGAGAAAGCGCTTCTGATTTTTCCTGTTTGAATTCTTCGTCTGTAATCTGCGTGTCGGTTGAAAAGAAGCGAATCACATCAAGCTTGAATCCATCGTAGTCGCCGGCGTCCTGATATTGCTGAACCAATTCTTCAGCCAGATCAAACATCATGTTGAAGAGATCGTAAGTGAGTCGTTCGCCGAATAAAGCATGACGGCGTTTCTTGTAGATCACTTCGCGCTGCGCATTCATCACATCGTCATACTCGAGAAGTCTCTTTCTTATTCCAAAATTATTTTCCTCAACTTTTTTCTGCGCGCGCTCAATGCTCTTCGTGATCATTCCGGCCTGAATCACTTCACCTTCTTTGTAGCCGAAACGATCCATGATTCCCGCGATGCGATCGCTGCCGAACAATCGCATCAGATCATCTTCGAGTGAAACATAAAATTGTGTTGTACCCGGATCACCTTGTCGTCCTGCGCGACCGCGCAACTGGCGATCGACACGACGCGCTTCATGTCTTTCTGTGCCGATGATGGCGAGTCCACCTGCATTCACCACGCCGGGACCGAGTTTGATATCCGTTCCTCGACCGGCCATGTTGGTAGCAATTGTTACAGCGCCTGCAGTTCCTGCTTCGGCAACAATTTCAGCTTCGCGCTGATGCTGTTTTGCATTGAGCACATTGTGCTTGATGTTTTTCAGCTTCAGCATTCTGCTCAACAATTCTGAAACTTCAACCGATGTCGTTCCGACGAGCACCGGTCTTCCTGCACTGCGCAGTTTGTCAATCTCATCAATCACTGATTTGTATTTCTCGCGCTTGGTTTTGTACACGAGATCTTCCATGTCCTTCCTGATCACGTCAACATTGGTCGGAATCACCACCACGTCGAGTTTGTAAATTTTCCAGAACTCACCGGCTTCGGTTTCCGCAGTACCCGTCATGCCGGCGAGCTTGTGATACATGCGGAAATAATTTTGCAGCGTGATCGTCGCAAAAGTTTGTGTGGCTGCTTCCACTTTCACATTTTCTTTTGCTTCGATGGCCTGATGCAACCCATCGCTGTATCGTCGTCCTTCGAGAATGCGGCCGGTTTGTTCATCCACGATTTTCACTTTGCCATCCATCACCACATATTCAACATCCTTATCGAAGAGCGCGTACGCTTTCAGCAATTGTTGAACGGTGTGAATGCGCTCGCTCTTGATGGAAAAATCCTGCATCAGCTCATCTTTCTTCTTCAGTTTTTCTTCCGGCGAAACATTCATCTTCTCGATGTCGGCGATTTGCGCGCCCACATCGGGCATGATGAAAAAGTTTTTGTCTTCGCCGCCTTCCGTGATCAGCTCGATTCCTTTCTCCGTGAGATCAACAGAATTATTTTTTTCATCAATGGTGAAATACACTTCCGCATCTGCCTTCGGCATCTCCTTTTGATTGTCGGCGAGGTGATACGATTCACTCTTCAGCATGATAGCTTTGATGCCTTCTTCACTCAGATATTTCACGAGATTGCCGTACTTCGGCATGCCGCGATACGCGCGCAGCAGCGCAAGTCCGCCTTCGGTAGGTCCGGTTTTTCCGGCTTCAATTAATTTTCTTGCTTCATTCAGAAATCCGTTCACGGCGCGCTTCTGTGCTTCCACCAGTTTCACCACGCGCGGTTTCATTTCCTGAAACTGCTGATCTTCTCCCTTCGGAACAGGACCTGAAATGATGAGTGGCGTTCGCGCATCATCAATCAACACAGAGTCCACTTCATCCACCATCGCATAATGCAACTTGCGCTGCACGAGTTCTTCTTTCGAGCGCGTCATGTTATCGCGCAGGTAATCGAAACCGAATTCGTTGTTGGTGCCGTAGGTGATGTCGCTGTTGTAGGCATTGCGTCGCTCGGGTGTGTGGGGCTGATGATAGTCGATGCAATCAACGGTGATTCCAAGAAACTCGAAGAGCGGACCGTTCCATTCACAGTCACGTCGCGCGAGGTAATCGTTCACCGTGACGATGTGAACACCGAAACCGGCGAGTGCATTGAGGTAAGCCGGAAGCGTTGACACCAATGTCTTTCCTTCACCGGTGGCCATCTCAGCAATCTTTCCTGAGTGAAGCACAATGCCACCGATCAACTGCACATCGTAATGCACCATCTTCCAGCGCACAGGAATGCCGCGCACGAGCCACGTGCTGTTGTAGATGGCTTTATCGCCATCAATTTTGACGAAATCTTTTTTCGCTGATAAATCTTTGTCCAGATCGGTAGCAGTTACTTCGAGGTGTTCGTTTTCCGTGAAGCGACGTGCGGTTTCTTTCATCACGGCGAATGCTTCCGGAAGAATTTCATTCAGCACTTCTTCGAGTTTATCATCGCGGTCTTTTTCGAGCTTGTCAATCTCTTTATAGAGTTCTTCCTTTTGATCAAAAGAAACTTCTTCCTGCTCTGCCTGCGTTTTCAGCGATTCGATTTCCGCATCAATTTCTTTTGTGTGGTCTTTGATGCGGCTGCGAAATTCATTGGTCTTCGCGCGAAGCTGATCATTGGAAAGTGACTTCAGTCCTTCGAAGACTTCATTGATCTCTTCAACACGCGGAAGGAGCTCCTTCACATCTTTCTCTGATTTGTTTCCGCCGAAGATTTTGGTTACAAATTCAAACATGATTCTTGATTATTGTGTGGTTGGTGAGGACACCAACCACGGGATTGCAAAGTTAATGTAAATGGATATGGAGATTGGTCAAAGATTGTTCCCTGAAAAATTTGGAGACAGGATGGCAGAGAATTCAAAATAAATCCATGACGAATTTCGAAAAAAGGAAACTTCCGTCAACTATCAGGAAATCTAATCAATTACAAGTTTTTCAATGATTGCGTCCCTATCAGTTTTCAGTTGAAGAAAGTAAATACCTGAAGAGAGGTTAGCTTTCTCAAAATAAAATTGATATGTTCCTTCGTCAAAATTTCCTTCGGCAATCGTTTTGAGCAAAGATCCCTGCAAATCGACAAGATTAATTTTCACCAAAGAATTTTCAGGCAGAAAGACTTCAATGACTGCCTTATTGGAAGTTGGATTCGGATACAAAGATAGAGAGAGTGTGTTTGTTTCATTCACTGACTCTTTGAGTGGTGAGGTGCTAAATTCAGGGCCGTTTATATATCCACCACGAGTATTCATGTTGCATAAGGTTTCTACTCGCCATTTATAAGTAGTTGATGGATGAAGATTAGTCACGATAACCGAGTTACTATCCGACATAACCACTCTCCAGGGGTGAATTGAAGAAGCCGGTCTGTAGTTTATTTCATAGCTAACATTGCAGTTCGAATTTATGCCCCAGCTAAGTTTCGCTGAAGTTGGAGTAAAGTCTGAAGTGGTAAGATCAATTGGAGCATGGCACCGAATGGATATCGGACTCCCGTTATCAATACCATACCAAACGGGATTTGAGCTCACAACTCTCGCTCTGTAGTAGTTATAATTTATGACTCCAGGAAGAATGCAATCAATAACACTGTCTGTAGTGGCTTCGACACTTCCGATCGTTTGGGCGTCATTAAAAGTTCCGCTTATTCCAGTGAGCTGAACCGAAAAAATATTTCCTTCGTTAAAATTTCCGCTTGCCGTATAGGAAACAGCCATTTCACTTCCCGGACAATAATTCGTATCAGTGAGGTAAGTATAAATAAGATTAGGCGGTGTTCCTTTTTTCACCAGCCAATAATCATCCTCCTGGTATCCATGATTCCCCACAACCATTCCAAAATCGGAACTTGTGGAGCCCGCGGCTATCATTTCATTGTGCGAATTCAGAAGTGCAGACGTACAGAATTCATTTCCTTCAGCGCCATAAGAATTCTGCCAAAGAATAGTGCCTGCAGTATCGATATTTATTATCCAGAAATCAGTGAATCCATAAAATACTGAGGCATCACCATCACCCGATCCATTGTCGCCCGACAAAAGAAATGTTCCATCATTTACGCGTGTAATGGAGTTACAGAATTCCTGACCGCTTCCGCCGTAACATTTGTCTTTAAGAATTTGCCCGGTAGAATCAATCCACACAACCCACCAATCACCCTCTCCATGTTGCCCATGAACATCGCCATTGGAAGAAAAAGTATAACCTGCGGCAATGTATGAGCCATCGTTACTTTGAACAACAGAAGAAAAGATATCAGCTTGACTTCCTCCCATGGAAGAAGACCACACAAGATTTCCATGCTTGTCCAGTTTAATAAGTAATGCATTGATATCGTAATTGGTTAGCGAAGTGTAACCAGCTACAATGTAGCCACCATCAGAAGTTTGAAGAACGGAGTTTCCCATATCAGAATTACTTCCTCCGAAATTTTTTTGCCATTGGATGCTTCCGGTGCTGTCTAATTTTACTACCCAAACATCGCTTTGTCCATTATTGCCCGTTAAATCACCATCACTTGAGAACGAATATCCCGTAAGAATAAAACCACCATCGCGCGTGCTTTGAATGTCAGATCCCCTATCTTGATTCGTTCCGCCCAATGACTTTTGCCATTCAATATTTCCGTTATTTTTAATTTTAACAACCCAAACATCATCGTTTTCAGAACCAACTTCTCCATGATGACCACTCACATCGCCATCATTAGAATTTGAGGAACCAATAATGATGTAGCCATTATTTTTAACAGTTTGAATTGCGTATGCGGATTCGTTGTAAGTACCTCCAAGACATTTCTCCCATTGTAGTAAACCAAAAGAATCTGTTTTTACAATCCAGCAGTCACTGTTGCCGTGGTTGCCAGTCACATCTCCATCATCAGAAAATGTCCAACCAGCCGTGATGTAACCTTTATCGTGAGTTTGTTTCACATTTCTGGCATAATCCTCTTTTGAACCACCATAGCAATGTGCCCACTCATATTGAGGTATTACCTGTGCATTTAAATGAAATGCAACTGTGGCTGAGAGGAGAAAAATGAAGTAGCTAATTTGTTTTTTCATGATGAGATGATTTAAATGTTATAAGATGAAGATGGGAAGATTGCCAAAACTTTAAATAATACTCCAACGAAGTTATACAAAATATACAGTATTCTTTGTCCTGTTTAATTATTGAATGCTTGCTTCCGCAGTGATTTGTTTTTGGAAAGAAATGGCAATGGCGGGGTTAGGTGGGTACGGAAAGATGTCACATGACTTTTATCATGCCTTAAACTGAGGCCTCTCATAATACTGCACGTCATGCTGCCTCTATGTTTGTCGCACTTGACCAAAAAACCTCAATCACTATGAACATAACAAAGCTCGTTGTTACCCTCCTTGTCATAGGAAGTTTCACAGTTTTCATGAGTTGCGGCGGCGGACAGAAAAGTGCTCCCGATTCAACTCAATCCACCGGATCCGGTAGTGACACGTACAAGCCTGCAGCAACGGCATCAACAAAAGATCTGGGCATTGGCCCCGTGAAGCATGTTGACCTTGGACCCATTGATGCGAATCAGGCAGCGATCGGAAAAGAATTGTTCGAAGCCAAATGCACATCGTGTCACAAGTGGCAAAAAGAAAAGTATGTGGGACCTGGCCTGATGGGCGTGACCAAACGTCGCGAGCCCGAGTGGATCATGAACCAGATGCTGAACCCGAATGAGATGACGGCCAATGATTCCATCGCAAAAGGACTGCTCGCAGTTTATCTCACCCAAATGACGAATCAAAATCTCACTGTAGATCAGGCACGCAACATTCTCGAGTATTTCCGGCAACAGGATGCTGTTTCAAACTAAATTAATTCAATCACTTCACAAAAAGAAAGAAGGAGGAAACATGAAATCAACATTCATAAAATCGGCAGTGATTGCCGTTGGCGCAATCATTTTTGCCGCTCTGATCTGGAACGGGTGCCAGAGCAGCAAGAACACCATTGCCGGCAGCAGCGACAATGCACAGAAAGTGTACGTGGCGCCCGGCGAGAAAGACCAGTACTATGAATTTATGTCCGGCGGTTTTAGCGGGCAAGTGGCTGTGTACGGTTTACCGTCATGCCGTTTGCTGAAAGTAATTCCGGTGTTCTCGCAAAATCCGGAGAATGGATGGGGATACAATGAGGAAACGAAACCGATGCTGATGACTACACAGGGTTTCATTCCGTGGGACGACTCACACCATCCTGAACTTTCGATGACGAACGGTTCGCCCGATGGCCGCTGGCTCTTCATCAATTCAAACAACACACCGCGCATTGCGCGCATCGATCTCTCTACGTTTAGAACTGCAGAGACGATTGAAATTCCGAACAGCGGAGGAAATCACGCTTCACCTTTCACCACCGAAAATTCAGAGTATGTGGTGGCAGCAACGCGATTCAGCATTCCGATCACCGGCAATTCTGATGTTCCGATTGCTTCGTACAAGGAAAATTTTCAGGGCACCATTTCATTCGTGAAAGTGGATCCGCAAACGGGACACATGAGCATCAATTTTCAAATCCTGATGCCGGGTTTCGATTATGATCTTTCGCACTGCGGAAAAGGCCCATCGAGCGGTTGGATGTTTTTCACCTGCTACAATACTGAGCAGGCGCACACGCTGCTCGAAGTGAATGCAAGCCAGAACGACAAAGATTTCATTGCAGCCATCAACTGGAAAAAAGCCGAAGAATATTTGGCGCAGGGAAAAGCAAAAGACTGGAGCTGCAAGTATTATCACAACACGTGGGATGCGAGCAAACAAATGGCAGTATCGGAAGTGATGAGCGGCGTGAAGATGCTTGATCCGAAAGATTGCCCGGGAATGGTTTACCTGATTCCCTGCCCGAAATCTCCGCACGGATGTGATGTGGATCCTACGGGCGAGTATATTGTCGGGGGAGGAAAACTTTCAACGGTGTTGCCTGTTTATTCGATCACAAAAATTCAGGATGCCATTAAGAACAATGCTTTTGCCGGCGACTTTGATGGCATTCCGATTATCAAATATGAAGCCGCTATGGCGGGCGAAGTGCAGAAACCGGGACTGGGTCCGTTGCACACTGAATTTGACGGAAAAGGTTATGCCTACACTTCCATGTTCGTTTCATCGGAAATCGTGAAATGGAAACTCGGAACATGGGAAGTCGTGGATCGCATTCCTACCTATTATGCCACCGGACATCTTTCCATTGTTGGCGGCGATTCCAAAACTCCCACAGCGAAATATTTACTTGCACTAAATAAGATCACTAAAGATCGTTATCTGCCCACCGGTCCTGAACTGGATCAATCGTGCCAGCTCATCGATATCAGTGGAGATAAAATGAAAATGCTTTGCGATTTTCCGACTGTTGGTGAACCGCACTATGCACAGGGAATTGCTGCAGATTTGGTGACAAAGAACCAGGTAAAAATTTTCAAGCTGGAGGACAATCAAAATCCCTATGCATGCAAGCAGGAAAAAGACACACGAGTGGAGCGCAAGGGAAATGAAGTGCATGTGTACATGACCTGCATCCGTTCACACTTCACACCCGACAATATTGAAGGGATCAAGATGGGCGATGTGGTTTATTTCCACGTCACAAATCTTGAACAAGACTGGGACACGCCGCATGGATTTGCAGTGAAAGGATCTGAAAATGCTGAACTGCTTATCATGCCGGGCGAAACATGCACACTGAAGTGGACGCCGAAACAAGTGGGAATAGTGCCATTCTATTGCACTGATTTCTGCTCTGCATTGCACCAGGAAATGCAGGGATACATCCGTGTTTCTCCTGAAGGGAGCAACGTAGCCTTGAGATGGGGAACAGGTGACAACGCTCCCTCTGACAATGCTTCTGCATCCAGTAAATGATGTATCACTCCGCCGTGCTATTCAGCAATGGGTGCGCGGCGGAACACCCCCAATGGAAATGATCGATTAATCAATGACCAATTTCCAATGAATAAAAAAAGCAAATGCCGTTGATGTGAATTTGAAAAACTGAATGAGATGAAAAAGATTTCGAGAATAGTCTTAGCGGCCATTTGCCTTGCAATGATTCCTTCTTTTTGGTTTCCCCTGTGGAAAATCCATCTTGATGCGCCGCAATATCCTGAAGGACTGAACATGTTCATCTGGCAGAATCATTTGTCAGGCGACGTGAACATCATCAACGGGTTGAATCACTACATTGGCATGCGGCACATCACCGAGGATCAGTTCCCTGAGTTGAAATACATCACAGGGTTAGTGATTGCAGTAATAGCCACCGGTTTGTTATTGGCAGCAATAGGAAAACGGTGGCTCTTTGCTGCGTGGTATTTTATTTTTCTCGCCATTGCAGCGTTCGGCATCTATCGCTTCTGGCATTGGGAATATGTGTATGGTCACAATCTCGATCCGCATGCAGCCATCATTATTCCGGGCATGGCGTATCAACCGCCACTCATCGGTTGTGAGCAGTTACTAAATTTTCATGCTTGCTCATTTCCCTATGTCGGTGGCGCACTCATCATGAGCATGGGAACAGTTTCTTTCTTTATTTTACTCTATGAATTTTATTTCAGAAAGCGAGATGAAAAAAAGCATCGTCATAAAAAGCAGAGTCATCATCCAAAAAAGAAAGCTGCCCGGCATCATCTTCCTGTTGCTCTTTTTTAGTGCGTGCAGCACGCAACCTCAGCCCATCAATTACGGAACCGATCAGTGTGATTATTGCAGGATGGAAATCGTGGATGAAAAATTCGGAGCAGAGATCGTGACGAACAAGGGAAAGATTTTCAAATTCGATTCGGGTGAATGCATGATTAATTTCGTGAACAACGGAAAAATCAAGAGGGAAGAAGTAAAATCTTTTTGGATCGTGAACACTGCACAACCGAAACAGCTCATTGATGCCACGAAAGCTTTTTATCTGCACAGTCAAAATTATCCGAGCCCGATGGGCGCATTCCTCTCTGCGTTTGAAACCGAAGATCAGCTCAAGCAATTTCAAACACAATACGGTGGCGATGAGTGGACCTGGGATGAGGCGATGAAGAATGTGAAATGAATTCTGAAATGAAAAATCTTCCTCCTATCCGCAACAGATTCTTGTTCTCACACTTGTGTTTCATTTTCATTTTTCTTACTGAAATTTCTTCTGCTAAAACCATTGATGTCGGAAAAGATTTTTCAATTCACTCTCTGAAAGATGCCATTGCTGCTGCTGACAGCGGCGATATCATTTTTGTTCACGGTGGTTTTTATGCTGAAGGAAATATTCAGATCAATAAATGCATCACACTCTGCGGAGATAATTCTCCCATCATCGATGGAAAATTCAGCGACGAAATTTTTTCTGTTTCCGCAAATCATGTTTCCATTGATGGATTCATTATTCAAAATTCCGGCACGAGTGACTTGAAAGAAATTGCGGCCATTCACTTACTCAATGTGCACGATTGCATGATCGCCGATAATGTGCTGCGAAATAATTTTTTCGGAATCGTTGTTGAAAATTCTTCTTCATGTTTCATTTTCAATAACGACATTGAAAGCAACGCCACATCTGAAACAACTTCGGGCAATGGAATTCACTGCTGGAAATCTTTCGGTCTTTTCATTTCGGGAAATCATGTGAGCGGCCACCGCGACGGAATTTATTTTGAGTTCATACACAACACGCAGGTGAGTGACAACGTGAGTGAGAAAAATCTTCGATACGGGATTCACTTCATGTTTTCCGATCATGATCTTTATTTGAAAAACACTTTTCGAAACAATGGCTCGGGCGTGGCGGTGATGTATTCGAAATACGTTGAGATGTTTTCAAATCATTTTGAAAATAATTGGGGAGGTGCGGCCTACGGTTTATTGCTGAAAGAGCTGACCGACAGCCGAATCATTTCAAACGAAATCAAAGAAAACACTACAGGAATTTTTCTGGAAGGAACTTCTCGAAGCTTCTTTCAGTACAATCAAATCACATCGAATGGTTGGGCGCTAAAAATTCTCGGCGATTGTTACACGGATACGATCACAGAAAATAATTTCATCGCTAACACTTTTGATGTTTCAACGAATGCAAATGAGAATACAAATATTTTCAATGCAAATTACTGGGATCAGTATCGTGGTTATGATTTGAATCGCGATGGCGTTGGAGATGTTCCGTTTCGTCCTGTGAGTTTATATTCAAAGCTCGTGGAAGAAGTCCCCAATTCTGTTTTGTTGCTTCACAGTTTTTTGGTGAATGTTCTTGATCAAACTGAAAAAGTAATTCCGTCAATAATTCCGGAGCAATTTCGTGATGATGCTCCAAGAATGAAACCGTATAAATCACTTCCGACTTCCTTCTCCTCTGGAGAAGGTGCCGAAGGGCGGATGAGGTAAATGAGTCCAACATCAGCAACGATAAAGATGAGTACGCTGCGTTTTAAAAATTTATCGAAGTCATTTAACAAGCTGCCTGCAGTGAAAGATGTAACTGCAGAGATCGGCGGCGGACAAGTGGTGTGCCTCATCGGACCGAATGGTTCAGGGAAAACAACGCTCATCAAGTGCATTCTCGGTTTGGTGATTCCTGATGCGGGAATGATTTATGTAAACAATCACCAGGTTGGCGGAGCATGGCATTATCGCCGCGCCATCGGTTACATGCCGCAGATCAATCGCTTTCCTGACAACATCAAAGTGCACCAGGTTTTTGAAATGATCAAAGACATTCGTCGTCATCGTGGCGCACTCGATGAAGAATTGTATCACGAATTTCATCTTGAAGAGATCCGCGAGAAAAAGATGAGCACGCTCTCAGGGGGAATGCGACAAAAAGTAAACGCAGCGCTCGCATTTCTTTTTAATCCTGATATTTTGATTCTGGATGAGCCTACAGCCGGTCTCGATCCTTCTGCTTCAGAATTACTGAAAGAAAAAATTATTGCTTGTCGTGAGAACGGAAAACTGATTCTCATCACCACTCACAACATGACTGATGTAGATGAACTCGCCGACAAAGTGATGCTGATGTCAGATGGCATACTGAAATTTTTTGATTCGCTACACGAATTGAAATCGCAAACGCATACGCAAAAACTTTCTACCGCTTTAATAAAAGCTTACGCAGAAAATGGTCACGCTTAAAGTTCTGAAATATGTTGTGTATGATGTGCTGCGCAGTCGCATGGTGATGGCGTATGCGTTGCTGGTGTTCCTTTTTTCTTATGCATTGTTTTATCTCGAGAGCGATCCATCGAAATCAGTTTTGAGTTTGCTGAATATTATTCTTCTGCTCGTGCCGCTCGTGAGCATCATCTTCGGCACCATTCATTTTTACAACTCGAGAGAATTTATTGAGATGCTGCTGGCCCAGCCGATGAGTCGGCGCAGCATTTTCTTCTCTGAATTTTTCGGCTTATCACTTTCGCTCACACTCGCGTTGATTTTCGGCGTAGGAATTCCTGCGGTGGTTTTCGGATTCAGCTTGAATAGTTTGTTTCTTATTCTAATCGGAACACTCCTCACTTTCATTTTTGTCGCTATTGCTATTTGGAGTGCGGTGATCACGAATGATAAGGCAAGAGGTATCGGCATTTCACTTTTGCTGTGGTTTTACTTCGCCATTCTCTATGATGGCATCATTCTGCTCGTGCTTTTTTATTTCAGCGATTATCCGATGGAGAAAGTGATGATGATTCTTTCCGCACTCAATCCCATCGATCTCGGAAGAATTCTTGTGTTGCTGCGTCTCGACATTTCTGCACTCATGGGATACACCGGAGCTGTGTTTCAGAAATTCCTTGGCACATCGGCCGGGATGATCACTGCATTGCTACTGCTTGTTATGTGGTCCCTGATTCCTCTCTGGCTCGGCAACCATTTCTTCCGGAAGAAAGATTTGTGACAGGTGACTCAATTCATTTTTCGACATGATAAATCTCATTGAAGCGGGGCAATTTATTTTCTGTACTTAGCGCTCCCCCGCCAGAGGAAGTATATTGATGTTAATCATCATTTCACTTCGGGGAGCTCAATCCGTTAATGTTAAAATAATTGGTTGGTGGAAATTACGATTGATGACAATTTGACGATCGAAGCGATTCAAAAAGAATTTTCGGGAGCCTATCCGTTTCTGAAAATCGAGTTCGTGTCGCCCTCGTTAAAGAAAACTAAAGCCATTGCGGGCTCCGAGTTGTTTTTGCCGCAGAGAAAATTAGTTACTGTTCGTGACAAGCATACGAGCGGAAAAATTTCCATTGATCCGGAACGCCACGTGCGTGAAGTGCTGGACGAGCTTGAACAAACGTTCGGATTGTCAGCAAAAATTTTCAGGAAGTTTGGCAACATGTGGATTGAAGCCGGGCTAACAGATCACTGGACGCTCGCACTTCAAAACTCAGAAGGGCAGGAGATCAGCGAGACCTTCACTAAGAAATAAATTTCACGCAGTTTTTGAGAAACAAATGTTCGCTGCACGGCTCAGTTGAGCATGTGCCTCAGCTTTTCTTCATTCATGATCGTAATCTTTCCGTCATGGATGTCAATCAATTTTTCCTGGCGAAAATCACTGAGCGTGCGGATGAGTGACTCAGTGGCGGTGCCGACTACCTGGGCTAAATCTTCGCGTGTGAAGGCAAGCATCGGTTTGTCGCTTTGTGTTTTCTTGTAACGGTTGTAAACAAGAATGAGCGCATCAGCAACACGCTTGCGCACGGAGTTGTACGCCAGTTTTAGCAGTTGTTCTTCTTTGTCAGAAAGATTATTTGCCAGCATGCGAATGAATTTTCCTGCTGTTTCCGGATCAGAATTCACGAGCGCATTAAAATCGGTGCGCGGAATGAGCATGATCTCTGAATCCTCGAGCGCCTCAGCACTGTCCTCGTACGATCGTTCTTCGAGCAGCGTAGTGTATCCGAAAAATTCTCCTTCTTTATAAATGCCGGTGATAAATTCCTTTCCCTCTTCATTTTGCCTGTATACTTTCACTTTCCCTTTCTGGATGTAAAACAGATTCTGCGGCCGCTGATCTTCTTTGAAAATTAGCTGACGCTTTTTGTAATTAATCGTTTCGCGGTCAGCTGATACAAGCTTGATGCTTTGCAATCGTCTTGCTTCTTCGAGGAATTCGCGGACGCCTTCAATGCCTTCGGGATAATCTCTCTTGAGCGCCTCAGCTTTTCTGAGCCGGGCTTCAACTGCATTCAGCAATTCAATTTCTTCAAACGGCTTGGTGATGTAATCATCAGCACCCATTTCCATTCCTTTGCGCTGATCGCTTCGCTCTGTTTTTGCAGTGAGGAAAATGAAGGGGATGGAGGTCGTGTCTTTATTTTTTCCGAGAGCATGCAGCACGCCGTATCCGTCCATCACAGGCATCATAATGTCGCAAATGATCAGATCGGGATGATGCTTCAATGCCATCTCGACTCCGATCTTTCCGTTTTCTGCTGTGTAAACTTTATAATTGGAAAGTTCGAGAATCTCCGCTGTGTTTTCACGGATGTCCTTGTTATCCTCGATAAGCAAAATGGTTTTCATAATTCGTCTTTTAATGGCTGAAAAACTAATGTAAATTCTGTTCCCTCATTGAGGTGACTTTCCACATGAATGGCGCCGTTGAGCAGCTCCAGATATTTCGAAACGATGTGAAGTCCAAGTCCCGTTCCTTTGATGTTGAGCGCATTTTTCCCTCTGAAAAAACGATCGAAGAGATGTTGCTGATCGTCTTCAGAAATTCCTATTCCGTGATCTCTCACTGAAAGCTTTAGCGTTTCATCACTGATCTCGCTACTGACTTCGATGCGCCCTTCTTCGCCTGAAAATTTTACTGCATTCGACAGCAGGTTGATGAGAATATTTTTCAGAAGATGCTTGTCGGAAGGAAAATAATCCTTGCCCTTATTCTGATAGATTACGGTTTGATGATCCTTCTTCACTTCGTTAATGTCGTGAATGATTGAAGAGATAAATTCCGGAATGTTAAGCGCTTCGATGCGGGGGCTTATTAATCCTTCTTCGAGTTTACCGAGTGACAGAAAGTCTTCGAGAATGTCATTCAGGTTTTTCACATTCTCTTTGATCCGATGGATGTGCCGTGGAATTTTTTCATTCTCTGCCTCGGCTTGATAGCGTTCAATGAGAGACGCTGATGAGAGAATGGTGCTGAGCGGAGTCCTGAATTCGTGTGAAGCCATCGAGACAAAACGTGATTTTAAATCGCTCAATTCTTTTTCTTTTTCCAGTGCATCTTCAAGTTCCACTTTTGATTTCTCCAGCTGGTGAAGTGTTTCGCGCAATACAGTTGTTCGTTCCTGAACACGGCGTTCGAGCGCTTCGTTCAGTCGTTTCACTTCAGCAGAATATTTTTCTGCAGCGGCTTTTTGCCTCAGGATAGTTTCTTCAGCCTGCTTGCGGATGGTGATATCATTGATAAAGGCGATCACAAACACTTGACCATTCATGTTGTAATAACTCAAACTAATTTCAACAGGAAAGGTGGAGCCGTCTTTTTTTCTTCCGTTCAAGTAGAGCCCGATGCCCATGGGACGGTGCTGCGGTTCATGCATGAAATTTTCACGCAGCGCCACGTGTTTGCTTCTGATATCTTCAGGGATTAATGTTTCCACCTGATTACCGATCAATTCGCCTCGCGAATAACCGAATTGGTTTTCGGCAAACCGATTAAGCGTGACGATGGTGCCGCCGGCATCAGCCACGAGAATTCCAACGGTGGAATTCTCAAACAGCACTTTGAACCGCTCATTTTCCTTTTCAGTTTCATTTTTTTGTTCAGTTAATCCCGCGAGCTTCGTGATAGTGATCAGGTGCAGGAATTGACCATTGAGTGAAAGCGTTTCATATTTGAATAACCCGAAAAAGGTATGCTGTTTTCTTGTCACGAATTCATAGGTACCGGTGAATGCATCCGGCGAACCGGACTTGAGATTTTTACGAAAAGAATCGAGTTCTATCGGCACATTGGCGAAGAGTGAATTCAACTTTATTCCTCGTTTGATTTCCCTTGCTTCGAAGTTAAAAAGCTTGAGCCCGGGCTTGTTAATCCATGATATGTGGTGGTCAGCTGGTTCTGCTACCCCCACGAACTGAGGTATTCGCTCTAAGACTTCAGAATAAAAATTGTCAGGCAAGACCATGATATCAGTCACAAAAATCAGGATTCATTTCTTGCCGAAGGTAAAAAGCGTTGGGCGTGAATGGATGACGGAAATCACCTTCAAAGCTAATCGTCATCATCATTTTCAGGAAGCATGGCATTAAGCATAGATGCGTTGGCCGCATAAAAGACAAAAAAACTCCTGCTGAAGGTTTCTTTGCGCACCCTCAGCAGGAGATTGGATGGAACAAGAATTATGCTCCTACTTCTTCCCTGATCATCATTTTCATGATGTCATTGATCAGTTGGATACTCTTTTCCTTGTTCACCACGCCTTCAATGTGGCAGGTTTGAATGCCGATCCAGCTTGCGTGAGCCAGCTCAGCCAGCTCTCGAGCTTTCTTCTTGCTTATGCCGAGTTCCGTGTACATCGAAGTCATAATGTCGATGCGACGTTGCTCCATTTTTACAAGAAGCGTTTTTACCAGCCTGTTGTGCAGCGCCCAAGCGCGTAATGAAAGCTCAAGCTTTCCCGAGAAGCCAAAAGCGAACTCAACCATCCGCTTAATTTTTTCTTCCGGCGTTGCTTTTCCCTGCATAACAGTTTCTAACCGGGATAGCGTCTGCTTTTCCCAGTATTTGACAAGCAGTCGAACGTATTCATCGATGCTTTCAAAGTAATGATAAAAGGATCCTTTGGTGATCTTGAACTTGGCGCACAAATAGTCAATCATGATGGCATGATAACCTTCTGTGCTGAGCATGTCCAAACCTCTGCGAATCCAGTCTTCTCTTGTGAATCTCATAATACCCTCTTTTTTGGTTACGGCAATGATACGAAATGATACGGAATTATTTTTACAAAAATCTTAGATTTCCTTCTGATTTTTCTCATATATTTTCGATTTTTATCTTTGATAACATGGCTGAGTTTGACTTTGAAGAAGACGATGATGAATTGTTTGCTGAAATCACCGATCAGCCCATCGTCACATTGGCGAAAACCTTCGGTAGCGCAGTGAATGGAATTGACGCTCTTACCGTAACTGTAGAGGTAAGTGTGGGTCGAGGAGCGAAAACATTTCTTGTCGGGCTTCCGGATAAGGCGGTGCAGGAAAGTATGCAGCGAATTGAAGCGGCCTTGAAATATTGCGGCTTCAGAATGTCACGCAAACGAACAGTCATCAATCTCGCGCCCGCTGATATCCGGAAAGAAGGATCGGCCTATGACCTTCCGATTGCGATTGGAATTCTCGCAGCTACAAATCAACTCAACGATGCACAGCTCTCACGTTATGTAATTATGGGTGAATTATCTCTTGACGGAAATCTTCAACCGATTAAAGGTGCGTTGCCGATTGCGATCCAGGCACGTGAGGAAAAATTCGAAGGATTTATTCTTCCGAAACAAAATGCACGCGAAGCTGCCATCGTCAACAACCTGAAAGTTTTCGGAGCGGAAACAATTCGGGACGTGGTTGAATTTCTCAATGGAGAAAAGCAACTCGAGCAGGTAATCATTGACACACGGAAAGAATTTTCAGAGCAACAGGAGCATCTTGAATTTGATTTCAGCGATGTGAAGGGGCAAGAAAATATCAAACGCGCACTAGAGATTGCTGCGGCAGGTGGACACAATGTGATTCTCATCGGTCCGCCGGGTGCGGGAAAAACAATGCTGGCGAAGCGATTGCCATCTATTCTGCCGCCGCTCACTTTGTATGAAGCACTCGAAACAACGAAAATTCATTCTGTGGCAGGAAAACTTCCGTCAGAAGCGGCACTGATTTCAATTCGCCCTTTCCGTTCACCGCATCACACGATCAGCGATGTTGCCTTAGTAGGTGGAGGAAATAATCCTCAGCCCGGAGAAATTTCTCTCGCACACAACGGCGTTCTGTTTCTCGATGAGTTACCGGAATTCAAGCGAACGGTTTTAGAAGTATTGCGGCAACCGATGGAAGAACGGTGCGTCACTATTTCGAGAGCAAAATTTTCCGTGAATTATCCGGCCAGTTTCATGCTGGTGGCGGCCATGAATCCTTGACGTTGTGTTGCGAACTTGGTGGATTTAGGAAATTGGAGGGTGTATACCCGAATTTTATGGAAATTTCTTCGTCCCCAACGGTTATGGATTGTGTTAGTTCTTCAACGATTTTTCGTTTTTCTTCATTGTCGAGGGTTGTCCAGGAATCGTATAGGGATTCTGCATTTTCAAGTATGTGATCTCCATCTAATTGCTGTACCCGAAGGAAATCAAGATGAGCTTCGGTTTCAATAAGGTTGGTCGTGATCTGCTTCAATTGGGCATCAAGAGGGTCATAGTATTCTTTGAACCCATCGGTAGGAATCTGCCCTTTCAGATGTAGTTGGACCAGCTTATCCAAATCTCCTTTGATTCGATCCTTCTCCATCGTTAATGTCTCAAGCTCCTTTTGCTTGGTTTGAATTGCTTCATTTGCCCGAACTAAAAAGGTGGAAAGATCATCTTTGGTAAGCAGGAAGTTTTTGAGTTGCGAGTAATAGATTTCTTCAAGATCATCGGCAGCAATATGAACTTTCTTGCAAACCGAACAGGAGTATTTGGTCGTTCTGGAGGGCACATACATTTTTCCTCCACATTGACATATCAAAACTCCTGCAAACAGATGCACGGGTTTTCTTGCCGGTACTTTGCGCTTGCTGCCTTCCTGTTCATCCAATATGCTGTTGCAACGATTCCAAAGCTCTTCAGATATAAGTGCAGGGCAAGGAGTCAGCACCCAATCTGATTCAGGTTTTAGTTTCCAGTGTTTCTTTTCCCCAAGACTCTTTGTGTAATTTGACCTGCGTTGCCCCTTTGCCATCGGATCACGGAGTAACCTTCCTACAGTGGTATCAGAAAATGCAGACCCGTTTCGAGTCCGATATCCTTTTTCATTTAAGAGTTTCGCAACAGTCTTCTTTCGCTTGTGTTCAGCAAATAGCTCATACAGTTGTTTCCTAACCGGACCTTCATGCTGATCAATGACAAGTTCTTTTCCGAGCCAACGGTATCCGAAAGGAGCTTGCCCTCCAATGGGCTTTCCAAGTTTTGCTCGAATGGGAACCGAAGCCGCAACACGTTCTGAAATTTCTTCTCGTTCCCATTGTGCCATGGCTGCAATCATGGTGTAGAAAAGACGGCCTGCAGGGGTACTGGTATCAATTGCTTCTTGCAATGAAATGAGATCCGCATCTTCTACCTTAAAGATATCTGCGAATTCAAGTAGCTCTCTGGTGTTACGAGCAAGACGGGCGAGTTTGGAAAATATGAGTCCAGTAATTTTTTTCTTCCTAATATCCTCAAGCATCTTTTTGGTTTGAGGATAGTTCATCACTGACTTACCAGAGAGAGCTTCAAGATGGTAAACTTCTTTCACGTCCCACCCTTTTGCTTCAGCGTAGAGACGCGCACGCATCTCATGATGCTCCGGAGAATCTCCTTTCGCCTGATCTTCCATGGAGACTCTTACCCAGATGCCAACGGGTTTTTTCTTTTCCATTTTGTAAAACTTAAAGTGTAAAGAGAGTAACTTTTAATAGAAAAAATCACTTCGCTTGAACTCGAAGGATATCCATGAATGAAAGAGAGAAATTAGACTCTCAACTTCCGGATAGGTGAGGAACACAAAGGTAAAATTTTTTAAAAAAAGTAAGACCTATTGTTGCCCATTTTTAAGACAGATTCTATTGATTTTTTCTCGAACTCTGTTATGATATTTCCGTATATTGAGAAGCTCCGGAGAGTTCATTTTCCTACTTTTGTATACACCAAACACCTGTAAAAAAACATTACAAAGCCAAGCCATGTTGAGTAGAATTCTTTTACTTAACATTAATTCCATCATGCAATGAAGAAAGATAAGTACTTACAAATTTTTAATTACTTACTCGAGTTTTCAAAGCTCAGAAGTAATCCTGTAAGGAATATCGAAGCATCAGAAGCACAGTATGTAGATATCGTATGGTTATCAGATATTCCCCAAAATGAAATATTCGAGTGCGTCACTTTTTCAAACTGGAATACTGAATCAGACTTTTGGATAAAAATTTCCAAGCCACAAGCTGGTCCCGTATATCCGCATTTTCCAAAATTGCCAGACACTATTGTCGATTGGGTGGATGAAACGAGTCTGCAAGATGAGAATCATCTGCCAGTATTAAAATCAAGCATTCAGAAAAATGGGAAAAATTTACAACTTGATAGTTTTCCTCAGATAGAGCAAGAATTCCAACAGTATTTAAATGAGAAATGGATAGATGATTTATCAAGTTTCAAAAAGGACTTGGACGCATTTCAGATAAGGCAGTCGCTTTTTGAAGAGCAAATCAGTTTCTATAAACATTTTTTCAGCATCTACAATAAGGCACAGCAATTCGGTGAAGAATATGAGCTCATATTAGGAATTGGACTTTTACACTTTCATGAGAATTCGGAAACTCCTCGAATATGTCGTCATATTCTTACAACGAAAGTTGAAATATCTTTTGAATCTTCTCAAAGGAATTCTTTTGTGAAAGTTAGTCCCAGTATTGGTATTGAAATGCAAATCGAAACGGATGCCATTCTGGATTTATTCGATCAGTTTGAATCGGTTGATATTGTTGAAGCTGAAAAAAAACTTGCAACGTTTCTAAAAGAAAAAAATATCACCGATGATCCATTTGATAAGGAAATAAAAGATGGATTACAAATTTTCGCGGATAGAGTTCGCACCGATGGTGTTTCAAACGATCAGTTACAAAAGCCGAAAGACTGCCCTAAAGTTCCAACTGTATTTTATGCACCCGCGCTTATTTTGAGAAAAAGAAATACCAGAAGTTTTACTGCGCTGTACGAAAAAATTATTGCAGATGTCCACTCAGCTGCTGAATCTGTTGACGTTCCTTCAATGAATGATTTAATTGGAATACACGACGATTCGACCCCTTTAACTGATACCACCATTGATAATGAAAAAGCGGTGGATGTAACCGTTGATGACACTATTTACTTCCCGAAAAAATTTAATGATGAGCAAATAGAAATAGTTGAAAAAGCAAGAAGAAATTCCAAAGTGTTAGTGCAAGGTCCACCTGGCACAGGAAAATCACACACTATTGCAAATCTGATTTGTCACCTCCTCGCCAATGGAAAAAAAATCTTGGTTACAGCCTATACGAAGCGAGCCTTAGAGGTTTTAAAAGAACAATTACCGAACGAGTTCCGAAATCTTACAGTAAACCTTCTAAGTGGTGACGCTACCTCTATTCAGAACCTTGAGTCTAG
>Ga0335085_10003422_pt1 | contig 27513 bp, 28 predicted proteins | sample Lox_Sample_45_FD_206712 | JGI IMG/M metagenome (GOLD analysis project Ga0335085, IMG submission 206712) | Soil microbial communities from Loxahatchee National Wildlife Refuge, Florida, United States - Lox_Sample_4.5 | ecosystem: Environmental > Terrestrial > Soil > Wetlands | place: USA...
CATGGCTACGAGCCGTTCTTCGTGGAAGGCGACGAGCCGCCCCGGGTCCACGCGGCGCTCGCCGAGACCCTGGACGTCTGCTACGACCGCATCCGCGAGGCCCAGTACCGCGCCCGCCGCGGCGGCGGGCCGAGAGTGCGCTGGCCGGCCATCGTCCTGCGCACGCCCAAGGGTTGGACCGGGCCTCGCTCGGTGGACGGGGTGCAGGTGGAAGGGACCTTCCGCGCCCACCAGGTCCCGCTGGCCCAGGTGCGCGAGAACCCCGAGCACCTGCGCCGGCTGGAGGAGTGGATGAAGTCCTACCGGCCCAGGGAGCTGTTCGCGGACTCGGGCGCGCCCCTGGACTTCCTCTCCGCCCTCGCGCCCCGCGGGCAGAAGCGGATGAGCGCCAATCCGCACGCGAACGGCGGGCGGCTGCTGGTGCCGCTGGACCTGCCCGACTACACGCAATTTGCCGTGGAGGTGAAGTCGCCCGGCGCGGAGCAGAAGGAATCGGTGCGCCAGCTGGGGAGCCTGCTGCGCCAGGTGTTCGAGAACAACGTCCGGCAGCGGAACTTCCGCGTCTTCTGTCCCGACGAGCTGACCTCCAACCGGCTGGGTGCGACGCTGGAGGCGACGGCGCGCTGCTGGATGGAGGAGCGGATCCCGGGCGACGACCACCTCGCTCCCGACGGCCGGGTGATGGAGGTGCTCTCGGAGCACAACTGCGAGGGCTGGCTGGAGGGATACCTGCTCACCGGCCGGCACGGCCTCTTCTGCACCTACGAGGCCTTCGCCATGGTGATCGCCTCCATGGCCGGCCAGCACGCCAAGTGGCTGGAGATGTGCCGCGAGCTGCCCTGGCGCGCCCCGGTGGCCTCGCTCAACCTGCTGCTCACCTCCACCTGCTGGCGCAACGACCACAACGGCTTCTCCCACCAGGGGCCGGGGTTCATCGACACCGTCATCTCCAAGCGGGGCGAAGTGGCCCGCGTCTACCTGCCCCCGGACGCCAACTGCCTGCTCTCGGTGGCCGACCACTGCCTGCGCAGCCGCAACTACCTGAACCTGATCGTCATCGACAAGCAGCCGCAGCTGCAGTGGCTGGACATGGACCAGGCGCGCGAGCACTGCGCGCGGGGGGCCGGGATCTGGCCATGGGCCTCCAGCGCCGGCGACGACCTGGACGTGATCCTCGGCTGCGCCGGCGACATCCCCACCCTGGAGACGATGGCCGCGGCCCACTGGCTGCGGAAGAAGGCCCCCGGGCTGCGGCTGCGGGTGGTGAACGTGGTGGATCTCTTCTCCATCGCCGACCCCGGGGAGCATCCCCACGGGATGCCGCCCGACCAGTTCGTCCAGCTCTTCACCCGCGACGTGGACGTGATCTTCGCCTGGCACGGCTACGCGAACGTGCTCCACGGCCTGCTCCACGGCCGGCAGAACGCCGGCCGCTTCCACGTGCGCGGGTACAACGAGGAGGGGACCACCACCACGCCCTTCGACATGGTGGTGCTCAACGAGATCAGCCGGTACCACCTCGCCATCGCCGCCTTGCGCTGGGCCCGGCGCCCGCCGGAGAACGCCGATCAGCTGATCGACGAGTGCGAGCTTTCCCTGCGCCGGCATTCCGCGTACGTCAAGCAGCACCTCGAGGACCTGCCGGAGATCCGCGACTGGACCTGGTCGTGATCCTGGCCCTGAACTGCGGATCCTCCTCGCTCAAGTGGGCCGCCTTCGAGGGGGAGCGGCGGGTGGATGCGGGCTCGGTGGAGGGGATCGGCGTGCCCGGCGGGCACGCCACGCACGGGGCGGCGGTGCACGCCGCCCTTGCGGGCTTGCCTCCTTTCAGCGCCGTCGGGCACCGGCTGGTGCATGGTGGCCCTCACCTGCTCGAGCCCGTGCGCATCGACGGCCGGGTGCTGGCGAAGCTGCGCGAGGCGGTACCCTTCGCGCCGCTCCACCTGCCCCAGGCGATCTCGGTCATCGAGGCGGTGGCGGAGCGCTCGCCCGGCGTCCCGCAGGCCGCCTGCTTCGACACCTTCTTCCATCGCACCCTCCCGGAGGTGGCGCGAAGGTTCCCCCTTCCCGAGAGCGTGGCCGCGCTCGGGGTCCGCCGCTACGGGTTCCATGGCCTCTCCTACGAGGGAGTGCTGCTGGGGATGCGGGTGCCGCCCAGGACCGTGATCGCCCACCTGGGAAACGGCGCCTCGATGTGCGCGGTGAAGGACGGCGCCTGCATCGACACCACCATGGGCCTCACGCCCGCGGGTGGTTTCATGATGGGGACGCGATCGGGCGATCTCGACCCCGGCGTGATCGTCTTCTTGCTGGAAACCATGTCGCGGGAGGAGATCTCCCGGCTGGTGGAACGCCAGTCGGGCCTCCTGGGCGTCTCGGGCACCACCTCGGACATGAAGACCCTGCTCGCTTCCAAAGAGCCGCGCGCCCGCCTGGCGGTGGAGATGTTCTGCTACCAGGCCCGCAAGGCGGTGGGCGCGCTTTCGGCCGCCCTGGCCGGGCTGGACGCTCTGGTGTTCACCGGCGGCATCGGAGAGCACGCGGCGCCGGTCCGCGAGCGCATCCTCGCCGGGCTGGGCCACCTGGGTCGCTTCGAGGTCCACGTCTTCCCCGCGGACGAGGAGCGGGTGATCGCGCGCCACCTGCACGCCCTCTTTCCCGCGGCGGCCTGACCATGAGCCCGCTGCGCCCGGAGTAGACTGCGGGCATGATCCAGGTCCTCGCCGTGGCGCTCTCGCTCGATGCGGGCGCCGCCTCCCACTTCGCGCAGCTCGCCCTCAAGTGCGTCCGGCAGGAGTACCCGAACAAGCTCGACCACGTGATGGGCGGCGCGGAGGAGGTGCTGCCGCCCCGCGCCCTGCACCCCGCCTTCTACGGCTGCTTCGACTGGCACTCCTCGGTCCACGGGCACTGGATGCTGGCCCGGCTGCTCCGCCAGTTTCCCCAGCTCCCCGAGGCGCAGGCGATCCGCGAGGTGCTGGACGAGCACCTCGCCGAGAAGCCCATCGCCGCCGAGGTGACGTACTTCGGCCAGCCGAACCGCAAGGGCTTCGAGCGGACCTACGGGTGGGGATGGCTCCTGGAGCTTGCCGCCGAGCTCCGTTCCTGGGACTCGCCGGACGCCCGCCGCTGGGCACAGGCGCTGCAGCCGCTGGCGGACGCGGTGACGCGGGCGTACCTCGACTTCCTCCCCCGGCAGACCTACCCGATCAGGACCGGGGTGCATCCCAACACGGCCTTCGGGCTCTCGCTGGCGCTGGACTACGCGCAGGCCACGGGCGACGACAAGCTGCGGGCGCTGATCGCCGGGCGCGCGCAGACGTACTTCGCCAAGGACACGCAGGCGCCCCTGAAGTGGGAGCCGGGCGGGGAGGACTTCCTCTCCCCCTCGCTGGAGGAGGCGGCGCTGATGGCGCGCATCCTTCCTCCGGACAAGTTCCGGCCCTGGCTGAAGGCCTTCCTCCCCACCTTCAAGCTGTCGCCGGCCGTCGTCTCCGACCGCACCGACCCCAAGATCGTCCACCTCGACGGGCTCAACCTCTCCCGGGCCCGCTGCCTCTACGCGCTCTCCAACGCGCTGGGCCGGCCCGACCTGGCCAGGCTGGCCGACACGCACGCGCAGGCCTCGCTCCCCTTCATCGCCAGCGGCAGCTACGAGGGCGAGCACTGGCTGGGCACGTTCGCTGTGCACATGCTGGACGCCCGCGGCAAGCTCAAGCCCTGACGCCGCCGTCCAGCACGTAGCGCCATTCGCCGTCGGGCTGCAGGCGCCAGATGGTGAGGTAGTTCCCGCGCACCGCCCCCGCCGTGAAGGCGCCGATGGTGTAGCCGAGGTCCTGCGCCGCGTCCTCGACGAGTGGCGCCCAGTCGATGGCGGGACCGTCGTCGAAGAGGTGGCCGATGGCCTCGCGGCCGAAGATCATCGTCCGGGAGAGCTGCACCGCGTCCTGTGCGGCGTAGGTGGTGAAGGCGGACTGCGTGCCGCTCCGCTTCGCCAGGGCGGCGAAGGCGGTGTCGGCCGCCGCGACCGTTTGCGCCGCCGGCGGGACCGCTCCGGGCTCCCCGCGGAAAGGCACGAACCAGGCGGGCGGGGTGAGGTCCTGCGGCGCGGCCGGCTTGCGGAGGAAGACCGCCAGCTTCCAATCGCCGCCCTGGCGCCGCCAGATGGCGACGTAGTGCCCGTTGGGCAGCCAGCCGAAGCTGTAGCCCAGCCCGGCGTCGAGGGAGACGTCGGCGCGCGCCAGCGTCCAGGTGAAGGGCTCCACGCCCTGGAGCGCGTCGAGCGCGCCTTGCTTGCCGGAGACCAGGCCGCGCCCCTCGCCCAGCAGCTTCGCCTCCTCCATCAGGACGCCCGCGAAGGCCTCCGTGACCCCGCGCTTCTGGATGGCGCGCCGCAGGCCATCGTCGGCTTCCACCAGCTGCTCGCGGGCGCAGCTGATCGGGCCCGCGCAGGCCGGGGTCGATGGCGGCCGGGCCGCGCTGCAGGCGACGGCGCAGAGGAAGAGTGCGAGCCGGACCATGGGCGCCTCCGAAGGGGAGGCGCACCCTAGCCGATCCCCGGGGCTTGCGCCCGCGAAGCAGCAGACCGTGGATGACGCGCCGCCGGAAGCGCCGGGCGCCGGTGAAGCGCGAAGCGGCGTGGCCCGGCACTTCGCCATCCAGTGCCCGGAGATCGTGATTCAGCAATCGCTCATACGCCTTGCTGGCAGAAGCAGGCGGACTTGATCTGCACGTCCGCCTCCTTCCAGACGCCGTGGAACTGTTCCCGGAGGCGCTGCGCCTCCGCCGGGCTCTTCCGCAACTCGAGCACGCGCGAGAGCCCGTACAGCGACCAGCCGTTGCCCGGGACGCGCCTCAGGTCCTCGCGGAAGACCGCTTCCGCCTCGGCGAACCGGCCCGCCTGGGAGAGAGCCGCTCCCAGGGCATGGCGGACGGGGTTGATCCACTCCGGCGGTTCGTCGTAGCGCAGCCCGTCCTCCAGGGCCACCGCCTGGCGCAGAGCGGCGAGGCCTTTCTCCGATTCGCCCTCGCGGAAGAGGATCTCGCCGGCCACCACCTGTTCCGCCACGTCGAGTACCGCGGAGACGGAGTTGTTCCCGTAGGAGGCGTCCGGCGACACCTTGGTCCGCGCCTCGGCGAAGAGGCGCTGCTCCTCCTTCGCCTCGGCCACCTCGCCCCGGGCGGAATGCGCCAGGCCCCGCGCCGCATGGCGCAGCGCGCGCGACCCGGGAAGGTCCGGCCCCAAGTCGGGGACGGCGAGGATCTCCTCCCACCGGCCGAACCGCATCAGCACTTCCAGTGGCATCGCCTGGTAGAGGTCCATGAGGGAGCGGAAGCTGGGCGGGATGCCGGCGACCATCTCCTCCGCGGCCTGCAGGGCCACGGCGCTCCGGCCCGACATCATGGCCGCGTAGGCGAGCATGTGCCGGTTGTGCGCCATGTAGACGTTGTAGAAGCCTTGCCGCGGGACTTTCTTCTGATAGGCGGCATCGGCGGCGATGGCCCGCTGGTTGGACACCACCGCGTCGGCCCAGCGCCCCGTGCGCACGTAGATATGCGAGGGCATGTGCACCATGTGGCCCAGCCCCGGCTGCAGGTCGAGCAGGGTGTCGGCGGCCTGCGTCGCCTTCTCGGGATGCGGGCTCGCCTCCACGGCGTGGATATAGAGGTGGTTGAGCATCGGGTGGCGCGGGTCCAGGGTCAGGCCCGTCTCCAGCGTGCGCAGGATCTCCTGGGTCCAGGGCTGCGGCGCGCCCCCGCTCCAGTAGTCCCAGGGGTGCACGTCCATCTGCGCCTCGGCGGAGAGGGCGGCGACGTCCGCGTCCTGGGGGAAGCGGGCCTGCAGCGCCCGCATGGCGTCGGCATAGGCGGCGTCCAGCGGGGCCCGGTCGGCGGGCGGCGGGTTCGCATAGCGCTGCGCCAGGGCGGCGATCAGGCCTTGCTCCACCGGGCTCGCCGTGGCGGAGGCCTCTTGCGCCCGCTGCAGCGCCGTCCAGGCGGCGGCCGAGTGCGCGGCGTCGACGTGCGTCCTGTTGATGTGCGGCCCGTTGGCGTAGGCGATGCCCCAGAAGGCCATCGCGCACCCGGGCGAGAGAGCCGCGGCCTTGGTGAAGGCGCGGATCGCCTCGTCGTGGTTGAAGGCGAAGACCACGTTCAACCCCTGGTCGAGCCAGTGCTGGGCTTCGGGGGAGGCGCCGGTCACCGGCCGCCGGTGCGCCCCCAGCCCGTCGAGGGCGACGGCCTCGGGCACGGCGGCGGAGGAGGTGGGGATCTCGCCCGGCTTGCTCGCCGCACATGCGAGAGCGAGCAAAGCCGCCACCAGAATCGCGTTCCTCATGGTGCGCCCCTCGGGGTGGTGGGGGAGTTGGGGCGCTAGGAGTCGAACCTAGATTCGAGGCTTCAAAGGCCCCTGTCCTGCCTTTAGACGACGCCCCAGTCGGATGCAGTTGTAGCGCGCCTGGGGGAATCCCCACAACGAATCGGTCAACTGACCGAAGAAAGAGCGCGAGCGGCGATCTAACCATGGAGCATGCAGCGCGGCGAAGAAGGGCAGGCCCTGGTGGAGGCGGCGCTGGTGCTGCCCTCGATGGTGCTCCTGTTGCTGGGGACCCTGCAGCTCACGCTCCTCCAGCAGGCGCGGCTTCTGGCCGACTACGCCGCGTTCGCCGCCGCGCGCGCCGGCGTGGTGATGAACGGCGATCCGGAGAAGATGCGAGAGGCCGCCTCGCTGGCGCTGCTGCCGGCGTTCGGCCCCGCCGCCAGCCTGGCGGAGGTGGCCGGGACGCTGGTCCGCTTCAAGGCCGAGGGCGTGGCGCTGGGCGCTCTGGGGCTGAAGCAGATCGACCTCGACGTGCGCAGCCCGGTGCAGGCCGATTTCGCGAAGTACGGCCAGCACCTGCAGGGAAAGGAGCTCGACTTCGACGACGTGCGGCCCGAGGTCGCCGCCGCCAACCTGCTCTCGCTGCGCCTGCGCTACCTCTACGAGCTGAAGGTCCCCTTCGCCAACAAGGTGATCCAGGGCCTGTGGCTTGTGGCGCGCGCCAGGGCGGGGGAGGGGATCGCGCTCGCCGGCCTTTCCGCCGCCGCCCGCGCCGGCCGGTACTACCTGCCCGTCCAGGCCTTCTACACGCTGCGCATGCAGTCGAACCCCTTCTTGAAGTGGGCGCGCAGATGATGCTGCACGCGCTCCGGCGCTCCGAGGAGGGCCAGGCGCTGGTGCTGGCGGCCATCTTCGGGCTGGTCCTGATGGTCTGCGTGCTCGGCACCGTCAACCTCGGCCGCGCCGTCTACGACAGGGTCCAGCTCCAGGCGGCGGCCGACTCGGCGGCATACTCGGAGGCAGCGCTGGAGGCGCGGGTGATGAACTTCACCGCCTACGCCAACCGGGCCATGGTGGTGCACTACGCCTCGCTGATGGCGGCCACCAGCTACCTCACCTGGCTGCACTTCGTCTGGGCCGGGCTCGATCCCTTGCTGCAGGTCCTCGAGGCCCTCCCTTACCTGGGCGCCATCGCCTCGGCCACGGAGAGCGCCCTGGCCGCGCTGGTGCGGATCGTCGACGCCGGCATCGCCGCGCTCTGCCCGCTCCTCTCCGCCTCCAACCTGATGCTCTACGCGCTGGAGGAGGGCGCCTGGCACTCGATGTGGCTGCGGCTCGGGCAGCCGGCGCGTCTCGCCGGCCCGAAGTACCAGCCCATCTGGCCCGTTCCGATCGCGCTCGCCAACCAGGCGGTGTTCGCCCAGACCCGGGGGCACCTGACGATGCCGCAGGACGCTGCCGAAACGGCGGAGCTGCTCACCAGCTCGAAGAGCGAGGCAGTTGAGGAGGCGCGGTTGCACATGCTGGAGATCGCCAACTCGGCGCGGCAGCCCTGGGTGGCTTACGGCGATCGGTACGGGAAGCCTTCCCTCTCCCCGCTGGCGCGCCACTTCCAGTGGAAGTTCTCCGTCGGCGTCGCCTCGCTCGGCCTTTCCAGCGTGGCGCGCACCGAGATGGGCGGTTACTCGCCGCGCTCCGGGTCGGCGCAGCCGCAGATCTGGAGCGGGCAGAGGCTGCAGATCGTCGCCAAGGCGTTCGGGTTCACTCGCAGGCTGAACGTCCTCTCGCTGGTGGAGATGGATCAGCTCTACACGCCGTTCCCCCGCCCGGAGCACCAGTATTACCTGCTCTTCTCCGCCCCGGCCTGGCTGAGGCTGCTCGTTCCCGGCATCCGCCGGGCGCGCGAGGCGATGAATGCCGCGATGGGAAGATACGCGCCGTCTCCGCCGCAGCGACCGTTCTGGATGGCGCCGTATGTCTACTTCAGCCCGCAGGCCCGGGTCCGCCCTGGCCTGGGACCCGCAGGTCCCCTCGGCAACTTCGCCCAGCCCGACGTGCTGGTGGGGCTCTCGCTGGCCGGGAAGGACGCCGACGCCCCGGCCTCCGGCACCTTCCGGCGGCGCTTCTCCTGGAACGGTGGCCAGGCCGGGAGCGGGGCGGTGGACTTCCGCACCGGCCGGGGTCCGGGATTGGAGCTGCCGCTCGGGCTGGATCCGCTCCCGGGTGTCCTCAACACCTTCGCCGCGGCGCAGGCCTGTTACCACCGTCCCGGCGACTGGAAGGAGATGCCCAACTTCTTCAACCCGCTCTGGGGAGCGCGGCTGATGCCGGTTCTCGAGTCGAACGCCGCGGCGAAGCTGGGGCTGACGGCGGTGCCGCTGTTGCAGCGGCTGCTGCTCCACTGACATGGGCCGCCTGCACCGCGAAGAGACGGGGACCGCGCTGGTGGAAGCCGCCATCGTCCTCCCCTGCCTGACTATGGCATTGCTCGGGTCGGTGGCGCTCTCGGACATGCTCGTCCTCCAGCTCAAGGCGGCCGAGGCGGCCCGGTTCGCGCTCTGGGAGAGCACCGTGTTCCAGCCTCCGGAGCGGATCGCGCAGGAGGTGCAACGCAGGTTCGCCGACCTGGCTTCGCCGGCGGACGTCCGCCTCCAGCACACGGGCCTCTTCCTCTACCCGAGGGCCGGCGATTTGCGCTGGCGCGCGGCGGTCGACGTGACGGGCGCGGAGGCGGGCCTGGGCGGCCAGTCTGCTTCCGCCTCCGGGCACGGGCCGTGGGACGCGTTCGTCGGGGTGATCGCAGGCGCGCTTCCGAAGGGCGTCGACGCCGCGCTGCGCGCGCTGGGCTTCGATTCCCACGGCGTGGCAAGCGTGCGGATCCGTCTGTCCGCGGCCAATGGCACGCTGCTCCCGCGCAGCTTTTCCTTGCAGGCGCCGCTTCCCAGGGAGAGCCCTCCGCAGATCGTCTTCGAGACCTGGAAAGCGTGGCCCGGCCCCGGCGCCTCGCCTGCCAGGACATACCCGGAGGTGGAGAAGCAGGTGAGCGCGCGGCTACGGCGGGTGGCCTTCTTCGGCGCCGATCGGATCCCCGGGTTCCGCGGCCTGCAGGACTTCGCCGGCGCGGTCCTCCGCTCGGGCCTGGGCGCCGCGGCCGCGGGCGGAAGTCTTCCGGACGTCTTCTCCACTTCCCGGATGGACGATCCTTCCGGCGACCGCGGCCCGGTCACCATCCTCCCGCCGGAGCGCGCCGCCGAGAGCTGGGTGGCTCGGCGCTGCGAGGTGGCCGGCCACGACGTCGACTGCCCCACCCAGCGGGCGGGCGACGTGACCTCGGCCTCCGGCGCGCCGCTCTTCCTCGGCGGCGAAAGCAGCCTGGGCAACGGCGTGGACCGCGCCCGCTACACCGTGCCTTATCGTATCCGCACCTCGTACTGGCAACGTTACGGGGGCATGGACCGCGAGCTTCAGTTTGCGCGCCTCGACCCGGTGGAAGCGAAGCTCGCCTCCGACAACGCCTACGTCCGCAGCTACCAGTGCCGCGGCCACTTCTTCGCCGGCTCCAGCGCCGCCCAGCAGGTGGGCAGATTCGGGAGCTGCCGGTGATGGCCTTGCGACTGTCGCTCGCTGCCCTGGCTGCCGTCCTCGCCCTGCTTGCCGGAGCGTGGGGAGGGGGCGCGTTCGCCGGCGGTGCCGACCTGGCTCCGCCGCCCGAACGGCCCGCGGGCGAGATCCCGGTGGGCGACGAATTGGAGGTCTCCGGGCAGCCGATGCGGCTCTCGCTCTTCTCCACGGCCGACCCGCCCGCGCGGGTGGCGGCGTTCTACGCCGATGCCTTTCGCGCCCGCGGACTGTTGCCCATCCTCTCCACGGACGGGGCTCCGGCCCATGTCTCCGTGTTCGACCCTGCCGATGGCCTCCAGCGGTTCGTCAGCGCGCTTCCCCAGCCCGATGGGAGGACGCTGGTGCTGACGGGCGCGGTGGATCCGCGTCGCCCCGCCCGGTTCCCGCCGGGGGCAGACGCGGTCTCCATTCCTCTCCCGCCCGGCCACCGCGGGCTCCTCGCGTTCCGCAGCCTGGACGGACACGCGAGAGGGGAGAGCGCGCATTTTCTCAGCGCCATGCCCGCCGGCGAAGTGATCCGCTTCTACCGGCAGTCGCTGGCGAGCGACGGGTACGCCGAGAGCGGTGGTGGCGGAGATGGGCTCCTGCTCTTCGCCAGGCCTGGCGCGAACCTGTCGCTCGCCATCCAGAAGCTCGACGCCGGAACCGGCTCCGCGGTGTTCGTCACCCGCATCGAAGGGGATCCGCGATGATGCGGCAGTCCCGCCGCGCCGAGGAGGGCCAGGCGCTCACCGAGTCGAGCCTGCTGCTCGCCTTGCTCGCCGGTGCGCTCGCGGCCGGCGGAATCTGGCTCCTGCGCACGCAGCCCCGGCTCTTGAACGCGCTCGACGCGCAGGTGCGGGGATACTACTTCGCGCTCTCGCTTCCCTTTCCGTGAGCGTCGGGAAAGACCGACCGGCCGCCGGCGGTCCCGCTGGCGAGGAGCTCGATGGACTTCTTCACCCTCCCTTTGCCCGCGCGCCGCGCTTTCTCCCTTGGCAGCCGCGAGCGCGCCGGACCGACCCGGTCCAGCGGGATCTCCACCGGCTGCTGCCCGGCGAGGAGCACCTGCATGCGCTCGATGTCCGCTCCCCGCAACAGGACGCGCACCGCGCCCGCCACGCCGGACGCGCCAGCGGCCGCGATCTCCACCCAGCAACACCGATCGCCCTCGGCCAGCGCGGTGACGCGCACGCGGGCCTCTCCCTCTTCCCCGGAGCGCACCAGGTACTCCGCCCACGCGCCGGGCTTCAGGCCGGCTCCGCCGAGCGCCGCCACCAGATCCTGATCGGCCAGCAGCCCGGAGAACGGGAGGGCCGCCGCGGCGATCAGGGCGAGGAACATCGGCGTAGGCTTAGCGCACCAGGATGCGCCCCGTGATCCGCCGGCTGACGTATCTCGCCGCCTACGCCGCGCTCGCCGCCCTGGGCGAGGCCCTGGTGGCGCGGCCGGCGCTGCTCTGGGTGCGCTCGCTGGGGATCTTCCAGCCGGCGCTCGCCTGGGACGTCCCTTACGGCGGCCTGCTCCTCGCCTGCTGTGTGCTGGTGGGGCTCTTCGCCCTCGGCCTCGCCTGGGCGGCCGCGCGCCGCCGCACGCCTCCGGTCCCCATGCACCTCGCCTTCCTCCTGGCGATCGGCATCTGCCTCGCGCTGCGCTCCGCCTCGGGCAACCCGCGCCCTCCGCGCGATCCGGGACCCGCGCTTCTCGAGGCCATGCGCGCCGCCGCCGCCGAGCTCGACCGCGGCTACCGGGGGCGCTACGCGCCCGATGCCGGGCAGTTCGCCTCCGTCCTCGCCCAGTCTCCCTCCCCCGGCTTCCGCCGGCTGGGACGATCGCTCCCGCTGCACGCCCGCATCCTTTCCGGCGCCGCCGGGCCACAAGAAGAGCCGCTTCCGGGCGACCAGCCGGGAACGCTCTACGTGGCGATCTCGCAGGACCGGCAGTCAGCCTGGCTCACCGCGCTCGGGCTCTTGGACATCGTCCGGCTTCGCTCGGGCAGTCCCGCGGTGGCTTCCGCCCGCCGGGGGACGCATTCGCTCCCCGGCGGAGATGCCGCGCTGCCGGTCTACCCGGGCAACTAGAGCGCATTTCATAACCTCTCCCGTCGCCGAGGCCGCGTTTGTGCGTCGCACAACCGCTCGGCGGATCTGCGGCGCCGGGCGGCGTGGGGGGGGGGGGGGCGAGGCTCCTCGTCAACGTACAGCCCGGTACGTTTCCTCGTCGCTCCTTGCGCGGCTTGCATCTCCGCCGCCTGGCTCGGTCCGAGGTTATGAAATGCGCTCTAGATGTCCAGGTTCGTCGCGTCCAGCGCGTTCTTCTCGATGAACTCCCGGCGGGGCTCCACCGCGTCGCCCATCAGGGTGGTGAACATCAGCTCCGCTTCCGCCATGTCGTCCGCGTGCACCTCGAGGAGCGTGCGCCGCGCCGGATCCATGGTGGTCTCCCAGAGCTGCTCCGCGTTCATCTCCCCCAGGCCCTTGTAGCGCTGGATCTCCAGCCCCTTGGAAGCAGCCCGCTTGAGCTGATCCACCAGCTCGATGGCGTTCTTCGCCCCTTGCTCCGCGCCGCCTTCCTTGGTGGTGAGCTGGTACGGCGCCTCGCCCAGGGCGGCGAACTCCTTGCGCAGCTTCTTCAAGTCGCCGTAGTCGGGACCGGTGAGGAGCACGTGGTCGAGCGCTGTCTCCCGCATGGCCCCGTTGTGGCCCAGGCGCACCATGAGCTTCTGGCAGCCGTGCTCCGGATCCTCGGCCACCTCCACCGCCAGGGTCTCCCCCGGATGCGCTCGCTTCAGCGCCGCCTGCAGCGCCCCGGCCTGCTGCTTCAAGAGGTCCGGAGCGCGCAGCACCCGGTCGTCCATCTCGCTGGCGGAGAGGGCCGCGTCCAGCACCCGCCCGTCGCGGCGCTTGTCCACCTTGTTCAGGAGCCGGTGATAGCCCAGCACCTTGTCGAGCAGCGCCCGCAGCCGCTCGCCCGAGCTCTCCTCCTTGCCGCTGCCCCGCACCACCGCTCCCTCGGTGCCGATGGCCAGGAGGTGCGCGTCCATCGCCGCCGCGTCCTTGAGGTAGATCTCGTGCTTGCCCTTCTTCACCCGGTAGAGCGGGGGCTGGGCGATGTAGAGGTGGTGCTTCTGCACCCCGTCCTCCGTCTGCCGCGCCACCACGTCGTGCATCTGCCGGTAGAAGAACGTGAGCAGGAGCGTGCGGATGTGGCTGCCGTCCACGTCGGCGTCCGTCATCAGGATGATCTTGTGGTAGCGCAGCTTGCCGATGTCGAACTCGTCGTGGATGCCGGTGCCGATCGCCGTGATCATGGTGGCGATCTCCTGCGAGGAGAGCATCTTGTCGAAGCGGGCCTTCTCCACGTTGAGGATCTTCCCCCGCAAGGGAAGGATGGCCTGGGTGCGCCGGTCGCGCCCCTGCTTGGCAGACCCGCCGGCCGAGTCGCCCTCCACGATGTAAAGCTCGCACTTCTCCGGGTCCCGCTCCTGGCAGTCGGCCAGCTTCCCCGGCAGCGAGGCCGAGTCCAGCGCCCCCTTGCGCCGCACCGTCTCCCGCGCCTTGCGGGCGGCGATGCGCGCCCGGGCCGCGTCCGCCACCTTGGCCATCACCCGCTTGGCCACCGCCGGGTTGCGCTCCCAGTACTCGGTGAGCTTGCGCCCCACCAGGTCCTCGACGATGCCCTTGGCCTCGGTGTTGACCAGCTTTCCCTTGAGGTTGCCCTCGAACTGGGCGCCGGAGATCTTCACCGAGACCACCGCGGTCAGCCCCTCGCGGATGTCCTCGCCCGAAGGAGACTCCTTCACTTCCTTCCAGGAGTTGTTCTCCTCCCCGTACTTCACCACCGTGCGGGTGAGGGCGCTCTTGAAGCCGATCAGGTGCGGCCCCCCGTCGACGGTGTTGATGTTGTTGGCGAAGGAGAAGACCTTCTCGTCGAAGCCGTCGTTCCACTGCAGGGCCACGTACACCTCGGCCCCGCCCGCGTCGCCCTTCACCGAGATGGGCGGGTCGAAGAGCACCGTCTTGTTCTTGTTGAGCAGCTCCACGTAGGCGACGATCCCGCCCTCGTACTTGAAGTCGTGGCTCTTGTCGGAGCGCTCGTCGCGCATGAGGATGCGCAGCCCGGGATTGAGGAAGGCCAGCTCGCGCATCCGGTTGGAGAGCACGTCGAAGTTGAAGTCGGTGGCCTCCAGCACGGTGGCGTCCGGCTTGAAGGTCACCTTGGTCCCCCGCAGCGAGGTGGTGCCGATCGACTTCACCTCGCCCACCGGGATGCCCGTCTGGTAGCGCTGCTTGAAGATCTTCCCTTCCCGGTAGACCTCCACCTCCATCCACTCGCTGAGGGCGTTCACGCAGCTCACGCCCACGCCGTGCAGGCCGCCGGAGACCTTGTAGGAGTTGCTGTCGAACTTCCCCCCGGCGTGCAGCTTGGTCATCACCACGTCGAGCGTGTCCATCGGCTCGGTGGGGTGGGGCCCTACGGGGATGCCCCGCCCGTCGTCCTGGACGGAGAGCGAGCCGTTGGCGTGAATGGTGAGCTCGATGGTCCTGGCGTGGCCGGCGAGGGCTTCGTCGACCGCGTTGTCCACCACCTCGTAGACCAGGTGGTGCAGCCCTTCGGCGCCGACCCCGCGGATGTACATGTGCGGGCGCTTGCGGACGGCTTCCAGCCCCTCGAGGACCTTGATGCTGTCTGTCGAGTACTCGCCCGCGGCGGGCGCCGGCTGGGGCGCCCGCTTCTCCTGCGCTGTCTCCAAAATCACACCTCTGGGAAGTGATGCGAAGTATCACGCAAGATCGCCCGGAATCAAGGCCAAAAGGCGCCCGTATCAGATTGGAATGACAGGGTTTTCGGGGACGATCCGGCCGGCTTCCACCCGCTGGAAAAGCGCCTCTTTCGCCGCGCTCTTCGCCACCAGCCGCGGGTCGGTGGTGGTGAGCACCACCTGGCCGTCCAGCCCCGCCAGATAGGCCATGAGGAAGGCGTTGCGCGAGGGATCGAGCTCGCTGGAGACGTCGTCCAGAAGGAGCAGCGGCGCTCTTTCCTGCGCCCTGCGCAGGGCCTCGATCTCGCCGATCTTGAAGGCCAGGACCACCGCTCTCGACTGCCCCTGGCTGGCGTAGATGCGGGCCGGCCGCTCGCCCAGCGAGAGCCCCAGGTCGTCGGCGTGCGGACCCACGCTGGTGTACCCGCGCTCCCGGTCGCGCGGCAGCCTGCGGCGCAGCGCCTCCAGCAAGCGCCCCTCCAGCGAGGGCCCGCCCTCCGCGAGACCGTCCGACTCGCGCCCCGCGGCCAGGTAGGCGAGTTCGAGAGGATCCTCGCCGCGGGCCACCTGGGCGAAAGCTTCCTTTGCCAGCGGCGCGATCTCCGCCATCACCTGCTCGCGGCGTCCCCGGACCCTGGCCCCCAGGCGCGCCAGCGGCTGGTCGAAGCTGGCGAGCAGCGGCGGGGGCGCGTGCTGCCGCAAGAGCTCGTTGCGCGAGCGCAGCGCCCGGGCGTAGTCGCGGGCGTCGGCCAGGTGGGCCGGGTGGCGGTTCTGGACCGCCCGGTCGAGGAGCTTGCGCCGCCCCTCCGGCCCTCCTTTCACCACCGCCAGCTCGTCGGGGGTGAAGGCGACGGTGGCCAGCCCGGAAAAGAGCTCCTCGGGATCGCGCACCGGCTTGCCGTCCAGGCGGGCCGAGCGGCCCTCCCGGCCGATCTCCACCTCCACCTCGCGCACGCCGCCGGGGAGCTGGAAGCGGCCGCGCGCCAGTGCCGGCCCCTCGCTGCCGATCCGCACCAGCTCGCGGAGCTTCTGCGCCCGCAAGGGCCGCAGGGTGCAGAGCAGGTAGCAGGCCTCGAGGAAATTGGTCTTTCCCTGCCCGTTGGGTCCGAAGAGCACGGTGGTGTGGGGGGCCAGCGCCACGGTCTGCTCGGCGAGGTTGCGCAGCTCGCGGACCTGGACGTCGAGGAGAAGCACGCCTTACTGCTTCACGCACATGTCGATCGGCACGTCGGCGCCGGCGCTGCGGCACTCGTACTTCGGCGGGCAGCGGGGCGGGGGCTTCTTCCCTTTCTTGCTCACGTCCACCTCGGCCCCCGGGGTGACCTTCTGCGTCCCCGCCTCGAAGGAGGCGCAGGGCAGGACGCAGAACCCCGTCCCGGTGGGCTTGCCCTTCGCGTCGCTCTGGTGGATGCAGCGCTGCGAGTGGTGCTTGCAGTCCTTGTTCTTCTGGCAGCTCTTGCCCAGCCCTTCGGTGCGCGGATCCCGCGAGGGCTTTTTCGCGGCCCGGGCGTCCGCCGATGTCGCGAGCAGCAGCGCGGCGAAGAGCGCGTGCATCAGATCCGCATGGGCATGATCACCGCGGTGTAGCGCGCCCCCGGCCCCGGGTCGCCGGCGGGCTTGAGCACGCCGGGGGAAAGCTCGTCGCAGAGCTCCACCTTCATCTGCTCGCTCTCCACCACCTGCAGCACGTCCATCAGGTAGCGGGCGTTGAAGCCGATCTGCAGCGGCTGGCCCTTGTAGGCCACCGGGATCTCCTCCTTGGCGTCGCCCAGGTCGGGGTTCTGCGAGGTGACCTTGAGCGAGCCCTCCTGCAGCTCCAGGCGGACGGCGTTGGTGCTCCGGTCGCTGGAGAGCAGGCTCATGCGCTTGAGGGTGTCGAGCAGGCGGGGCCGGTCGACGGTGACCGTCCGGTCCGCCTCCTTGGGGATCACCTGCATGTAGTCGGGGAAGGTGCCGTCGATCAGCCGCATCACCATGGTGACGTCGCCGCGGCGGAAGACGCCCGAGGTCTCGGTGAACCCCAGCTCGCAGGTGCCGGTCTGGTCCTCGGAGAGCAGGCGGCGCAGCTCGAAGAGGCCCTTGCGGGGGACGATCACGCCCCGCTTGAGGTTGAACTGCCCCTCCAGCGGGCGCTGCACCAGGCTGAGGCGGTGCCCGTCGGTGGCCACCATCCGCACGTTGCCTTCGTTGGTCTCGAAGAAGACCCCGTTGAGGTTGTGCCGGGTCTCGTCTGCGGAGATGGCGAACTGGGTCTTCTCGATCATCTCCAGAAGCGCCGCCGGATCGACCGGGACGAAGCTCACCTTCTCCGCCCGGGGGAAGGGAGGGTAGTCCTCCGCCGCCTGCCCCACGATGTTGAACTCCGCCGCTCCCGAGGTGAGGCGCACCCGGTTGTTCGCCTCCCTCCGCAGCACCACCGACCGCTCCGGCAAGGCCCGGACGATGTCGTAGAGCTCCTTGTGCTTGAGGGCCACCGCCCCGCCCTTGCGCACTTCGCAGGGATGGGTGCCGGTGACGCCGATCTCCAGGTCGAAGGCGGAGACCCGCAGCCGCCCGTCCTCCGAGGCCTCGAGCAACGCCGAGGCGAGGATGGGCATGGTGCTCTTCTTCTCCACGATCCCCTGCGCCCGGTAGAGCGCCCGAGAGAACTCGTCCGTCCCGATCTGCAGCTCCATCTGCGCTTCGCCTTTCTGATCAGGAGAAGAGGATCCCGTAGTCTTCTCAGAGCCTGTGAGTCTGTGAAAGAGGGACCTGGGTGGGCAGGATCGTTGATCTTCGCGCTGCGGACAACGGCCTTGGGGACCTGTGCGCGGCCTGTGTAGCGGCAAGGCGCCGATCGGTCAACACGGTACGCGCAGCCTTCTCCACAGCCTAGGCGTTCAGCCGGCGCAAAAGCGACTGGACCGTCTTGGAGAGGTCAGGGTCCTCGTTGGTGAGCTCGTCGATCCGCTGCTCGGCGTTGATCACCGTGGAGTGGTCCTTGCCCCCGAACTTCTCCCCGATCACCGGGTAGGAGAGGCCGGTGATGCGCCGGGTGAGGTACATCGCCACCTGGCGGGCGCGGGCGATGTTCTGCTGCCGGCGATCGCCCTTGATGTCCTGGGGCTTGACCTGCATGGCCTCGGCCACCACCCGGATGATGGTCTCCACGTCGGGCTTGTCGCCCCGCACCACCAGGATGTTCTTCAGGACGTCCTGGGCCAGCTCCACGGTGAGGGCCGCGCCGGTGAGGCTGGCGAAAGCGGCCAGGCGGATGAGCGACCCTTCCAGCTCCCGCACGTTGCTGCGGATGTGCGTGCCGAGGAAGAGGGCCACGTCGTCGGGCAGGGCGATGTGGTCGGTGGCGGCCTTCTTCTTGAGGATGGCCACCCGGGTCTCCACCTCCGGCGGCTGGATGTCGGCGATCAGTCCCCACTGGAACCGGCTGCGCAGCCGCTCCTCGAATCCCTCGATCTCGGTGGGCAGCTTGTCGGAGGTGACGAAGATCTGCTTGCCCGCCTCGTGCAGGGCGTTGAAGGTGTGGAAGAACTCCTCCATCGTCTGCTTCTTGTTGCTGAGGAACTGGATGTCGTCGAGCAGGAGGATGTCGCACTTCTCCCGGTAGCGGGCGCGGAACTCGGGCATCCGGTGCTGCTCCAGCGCGTGGATCAGGTCGTTGGTGAACGACTCCGAGGAGAGATAGACCACGTGGCAGTCGGGGTTCTGGCGCAGGGCGTGGTTGCCCACCGCGTGCACCAGGTGCGTCTTGCCCAGCCCCACGCCCCCGTAGAGGAAGAGCGGGTTGTAGGCCTTGCCGGGCGCGTTGGCGACCGCCGTGCAGGCGGCCACCGCGAACTGGTTGGAGGGCCCCACCACGAACGAGTCGAAGCTGTACTTGGGGTTGATCTGCAGCTGCCGGGAGGAGGGCGGCGGCTCGGACGGGGGAGGGGTGGTGATCGGCGGCCGGCTCTCCTGGGGAGGCGCGTCGATCACCTCCTCGCCGGGAGCGCGCTCGCGCACCACGAACTTCACCCCGCACTTGCGCCCCAGTTGCGCCTCGAGGTCCTGGAGGAGAACGTCGAGCAGGTTGTCGCGCACCCAGTCGATCATGAAGCGGCTGGAGTGGGCGAGCGTCAGCTCGTCTCCCTCGAGGCTCACGGGCTTGATGGGCTCGAAGTACGTCTGGAAGGTGTGGCGGGAGAGGCGTCCTTTCAGCCGGTGGATGGCGCGCGTCCACAGATCCACGGCCGCCCGCTCGGATTCCACAGGGATCACCCCCGAAGAGCCGTCCACAGTGTTGTTCACAGCTGTGGACAAGGAGCCAGACATGGGAAGTCCCCCGGGAAATGTCTCAGGAAAAACAAAGCCCTGCGAGCACGCGGCAGCGCTCGGTGGCCGTGGGTTCGCTTCTCCGGAATGTCCGCCTGACGACAACGTGAAACCAGCGGCGCGGACCCTAGCAAACGCGGGGAAAGCGGATCAAGGGCGATCTCCAAAGTGGCCGGATCGACGCCGGATCGCGTTCTTGACTTGCCGGAGGGCACATGTTTTCTTGCCGCGCTTTTCTCCGAGGAGGCCGTCGTCGTGAAGCGCACGTACCAGCCGAGCAAGGTCCGCAGAAACCGCGAGCACGGGTTCCGGAAGCGCAACGCGACGCGGGCGGGCCGCAACGTCCTCAAGCGCCGCCGGGCGAAGGGCCGCAAGCGGCTCGTCGTCAGCGCGCCCAGGAAGTGAGCCGCGGGAGATCCGGGTGGCGGCCTTCGCCTTTCCCAAGAGCGCGCGCCTGCTCCGGCGCAAAGAGTTCCTCGCCATCCGCGAGGGGGGAAAGGGCTTCGCCGAGGGTCCATTGGCGGCGAGCTTCCGCTCGAGGGAGGGGAGCGCGCCCACCCGGCCGGGAATCCACCCGGCGGTGGCGCGCGTTGGTCTCACCGTGTCGTCCCGCCTCGGAGGGTCGGTCTTGCGCAACCGGATCAAGCGGCGCCTGCGCGAGGCGGTCCGCCTGGAGATCGATCGACTTCCCGCCGTCGACCTGGTGATCGTGGCCCGCGCCAGCGCCGCCCAGGCGTCGGTCGAGGACTTCCGCGGGTGGCTGCGGCGCGCGGCCGCTAAGATGCGGCGATGAAGCGCCTGCTCTCGCTGCCGCTCTTGGCGTTGATCGCGGCCTACCGCTATTTGATTTCGCCTGTCCTTCCGCAGGCTTGCAGGTATCACCCCAGCTGCTCGCAATACGCGCTGGAGGCGGTGCGCCTCCACGGCCCGCTCCTCGGGCCCTGGCTGGCGCTCAAGCGCCTGCTCCGCTGCCACCCGTGGGCCCCCGGTGGCCCGGACCCGGTGCCGGAGAGAAAGAGACTGGCATGAAGAACCAGAACCAGAACCTGCTCGTCGCCGTGGCCATCTGGCTCGCCTGCATGTTCGGGCTCTACCTCTTCTTCCCCGACGTGATGGGGGCGAAGAAGCCCCCGGCGCAGCAGAAGCCTTCGCCCGTCGTCCAGTCGCCGCCGCCCACCGCCGCCCCGCCCGTCTCCCCGACCGGAACCGGCCCTGCCGCGGCGCCCCAGGCAGCCGATGTTCCACGTGGAACGGAACCCAGGCATCCGCTGCGCACCGTCACCTTCGAGACCGCGCGCGAGCGGGTGGTGGCGACCAGCGAGGGCGCGGCCATCCAGAGCGTGCAGCTCCTGGGGGAGAAATGGACCCTGCACAAGGGCACCAAGGAGGAGGCGAACGTCGACCTGGTGCCGGCGCACGCCGGCGAGCCGCTCCCCTTCACCACCGTGGTGCAGGGCGAGAACGGGGCCGCCCTGGTCCCCGCTTCCGCCAGCTACGAGCTGGTCCGGTCGGACAAGAGCAGCGCCACCTTCCGCACCGCGCAGGGCGGGGTGACGGTGACCAAGACCCTCTCGGTGAGCCCGGAGAACTACGGGATCTCGCTGGTGGTGGAAGTGAAGTCCGACAAGGCGGTGAGCGGGCACCTGGCGGTGATCTCCGGCGCCCACGCCGCCGAGCCCTCCGGCGGCTTCTTCGCTCCCCACAGCAACGTGCCCGCCCGGACCATCTGCGCGGCGGGGAACGACAAGGTGGAGCGGGTGGCCATCGGGGCCAAGCACCCGGTGTTCGAGGCCCAGGCCGCCCAGTTCGCCGGGATCGACGAGCAGTACTTCCTCAACGCGGTGCTGGCGCCGGCGGGCGTTCCCACCTCCTGCCGGCTGGAGGCCCAGGGGGAGAAGGCGGGGTCCCTCAGCGCCTCGCTCCTCGTCCCTTTGCAGGTCCCGGCGGGCGGAGAGGCCCGGATCGCCTTCCAGGGATACGCGGGGCCCAAGAGCGACGCGGAGCTGCTGGCCGTGGGCAAGCCGCTCAAGCTCTCCATCGAGTGGGGCTTCTGGTCGGTGATCGCCGAGCTTCTCCTCGGGATCATGAAGTTCTTCTACCGGGTGGTCCCCCCGCACAACTGGGGCATCGCCATCATCCTCCTCACCCTGGCGATGAAGGTCCTGACCTTCCCCCTGCAGCACAAGAGCATGAAGTCGATGCAGGAGATGCAGCGGATCCAGCCCCAGATCGAGGAGATGAAGAAGAAGTTCGCCGGCGACCCGCAGCGGCAGAACCTCGAGCAGATGAAGCTCTTCAAGGAGCACGGGGTGAACCCCATGGGCTCCTGCCTGCCCATGCTCATCCAGATGCCCATCTGGTTCGCGCTCTACACCACCCTCCAGGTCTCGGTGGAGCTCTACAACGCCACCTTCATCCACGGCTGGATCGACGACCTGACGGCCAAGGACCCCTTCTACATCCTTCCCGTGGCCATGGGCGTGACCATGATCCTCACCCAGATCCTCACCCCCACGCCCATGTCCAACCCCAGCCAGAAGACCATGGGCTACGTGATGAGCGGGTTCTTCTCCCTGCTCATGCTCACCCTGCCTTCCGGGCTCACCCTCTACATCTTCACCAACAACATCCTCTCCATCGGGCAGCAGATGTACCTGCGGCGCAAGCTCCACCTCCCGCCGCCCAAGGCGAGCGAGCAGACGGTGGAGGTCGGCAAGAAGAAAGACGACCGTCCGGGCGGTGGCGGGGGCTCTTCCGACCGTGCCAAGCTGCGCGCCTGAACGAGCGATGGCGGACGGGCCCCAGAAGCCGGCGAGGAAGAACCCCCTCTTCGGGGCGGCGGTGGTGAAGGCCGTGCTGCGCAAGCGCGACGGGGTGACCGCCACCAACGCACTCTACGAGGGGATCCTCCGCGACCTGGGGGTCACCGACGCCCAGGTGGAGGAGTACCTCGCGGCCCACGCGGAGGAGGTGGAGGAGGCCATCCGCCGGCACGGGCGCCGCGGCGACTGAGGGGGACGAATGGGGCAGGTGGAAGGGACCTTGTTCGTGGCTCATGCCCTGGGGAAGGGGGCGGTGCGCGAGGAGCAGGTGCGCTTCGCCGATCTCCAGGGCCTGCTCGACGCCTGCGTGGCGCACGAGGGGGCCGCCTTCGTGCGGGTGGAGGTGCGGGGGCCCAGCGAGGGAGAGCGCCGGCGGCTGGTCTTGGACTTCGGCCACTTCGGCCGCGAGGACGAGGAGTGAAGGTGGACGCGGCCCGGCTCCTGCGCATCCAGGAAGCGGCGGGGCAGATGGGGGTCCGGCTCGACCCGGAGCAGCTCAAGCTGCTGGGCCGGCACGCGGACCTGCTGCTCAAGTGGAACAAGTCGATCAACCTCACCGCCATCACCGACCCGGACGAGGTGCTGGAGAAGCACGTGCTCGACTCGCTGGCGGTGGTGCCCGTCCTGCCCGGGGGGAGCCTGCTCGACGCCGGCAGCGGGGCGGGGTTTCCCGGCATCCCCGTGGCCATCGCCCGCCCGGAGCTGGAGGTGGCGCTGGTGGACCCGGTGCAGAAGAAGGTGGCCTTCCTCAAGAGCGTCCTGGCGGAGCTGCGCCTGCCCAGGGTGAAGGCCTACGCCGTCCGCCTGGAAGGGAACCCTTCGCGCGAGGGGCTGCCCCGGGTGCACGCCGCGGTTGCCCGGGCGCTCGCCTCGCCCGAAGAGTGGCTCCGCCTGGCCCAGCACTACGTGCTCCCCGGCGGGGTAGCGATCTGCATGCTGGGGCCGAGCGACCAGGTGCCCCAGCGGGTGGAGGACCTGGCCCTGAAGCAGGAGCTGGCGTACGCGCTGCCGTTCTCGGGGGCGCAGAGGCGGCTGGCGATCTACCAGCACCTCTGATGTTCCACGTGGAACTACCGGCCCAGGCGCTGCACCAGCGCGTCCGAGAACTGCTGCAGATCGTCGGGCTTGCGGCTGGTGATCCAGTTGCCGTCCTTCACCACCGGTTCGTCCTTCACCGTGGCGCCGATCTGGCGCAGGTCGTCCTGGATGGTCTGCCAGGCGGTGAGCGTGCGGCCCTTGACCAGGTGCGCCGCGATGAGCAGCTGGGGCCCGTGGCAGACGGCGGCGATGGGCTTCTTCTCCTCGTCGAACCGCTTGACGAACTCCACCATCCGCCGGTCGGCCCGCAAGTGGTCGGGCGACTGCCCGCCGGGGATGAGGAGGGCGGCGTAGTCGCCGGCCTTCGCCTGGTCGATGGACTTCTCCACCGTCACCTTCTCCTTGCCCTTGTACCCCCTGAGCTCCTCGCCGGCCTTCACCCCGATCACCTCCACCTGGTGGCCCTCCGCGCGCAGCCGGTCGTAGGGGACGCGGAACTCGGAATCCTCGAAGCCCTGGCCCAGGACGCATGCGATCTTCATGGCGAGATCTCCTTGATAGAGGAAAAGAATCTTCGCCCGCGCCCCTCCGTCGGGAAGACCCTGGCTCCTTGCTTGACGTCGGAGCGGCGTGGTACTCGCGCCTTACCACGGAGAGGAGGCGCATGGGGCTGGCCCTGGCGGTGGTGAACCAGAAGGGCGGGGTGGGGAAGACCACCACGGCCGTGAACCTGGCGGCCTCCCTCGCGGCCCGCGAGCGCAGCGTCCTCCTCGTCGACCTCGACCCGCAGGGCAACGCCACCAGCGGCCTGGGGGTCCAGCGAGAGCCGGGCGAGCGGCCCACCGTCTACCACGCGCTGATCGGCGAGGCCTCTGCCCGTTCGGCGGTGCTGCCCACCGAGGTCCCGCACCTCTTCCTCCTCCCCTCCAGCACCGACCTGGTGGGCGCCGAGCTGGAGCTGGTATCCATCGAGGGCCGCGAATCGCGGCTGCGGGCGGCCCTCGATCCTTTGCGCGAGGCCTACGATTACCTGCTCATCGACTGCCCGCCGTCCCTCGGCCTGCTCACGGTCAACGCCCTGGTGGCGGCGGACCGGGTGCTGGTGCCCCTGCAGTGCGAGTACTACGCGCTGGAGGGGCTGGGCTCGCTCCTGCGCACCGTGGATCTGGTGAAGCGCTCCCTCAAGCCCGGGCTGGAGATCGAGGGCGTGGTCCTCACCATGTTCGACTCCCGCAACAACCTCGCCCGGCAGGTGATGAGCGACGTGCGGGCGAACCTGCCCGGGCGGGTCTACGAGACGGTGATCCCCCGCAACGTCCGCCTGAGCGAGGCCCCCAGCCACGGCCGGCCCGCGCTCCTCTACGACATCGAGTCCAAGGGCGCGCAGAGCTACCTGCAGCTCGCCGCGGAGATGCTCCGCCGGCACTCCGCGGTGGCGGATGAACGCAAGCACGCGTAATCGCAGGAGAATATAGCGAATGGAATCGAAGGCCCAGCTCAGGCGGCAAGCGCTCGGCCGGGGGCTCGGGGCGCTGATCCCCGGAGGATCGCCCGCCGAGCGCAGGGGACCGATGACCCTCGGCATCGAGGAGATCCGCCCCAACCGGGGCCAGCCCCGCCGCCATTTCGACGAGGCGCACATCGAGGAGCTGGCGGCGTCGATCCGCAGCAAGGGCGTGCTCCTGCCGCTGATCGTCCGCCGCGCCACCGACGGCTACGTCCTGGTGGCCGGGGAACGCCGCTGGCGCGCGGCGCAGAAGGCCGGCCTGCGCGACCTGCCGGTGGTGATCCGCGAGGTGACCGAGAGGGAGGCCTTCGAGATCGCGCTGATCGAGAACATCCAGCGCGAGGACCTCAACCCGGTGGAGGAGGCCGAGGCCTTCAAGCGGCTGATCGAGGAGCACGGGCTCACCCAGGAGGAGCTGGCGGCGCGGGTGGGCAAGGACCGCTCCACGGTGGCCAACGCGCTCCGGCTCCTGCGCCTGCCCGAAGCCATCAAGCAGGCCATCGTCGCCGGCCAGCTGAGCATGGGCCATGCCCGGGCGCTGCTCGCCATCGCCGACGAGGGCGACTTGCGCAAGGCGGCGGCGCGGGTCATGGCCGAGGGCCTCTCGGTGCGGGCGGCGGAGGCGCTGGTGCAGAGGTTGAAGTCGAAGCGCCTGCCCGCGCAGAGGCGCGACGGCCACGGCGGCACGCAGGCCCGGCACCTGGTGGAGAGGCTGCAGCGCAAGCTCGGCGCCCGGGTGGAGCTGAAGGACAAGGGCGGCCGGGGCACGCTGGAGATCCGCTACGGAAGCCTGCAGGAGCTGGATCGCGTGCTGGCCGCGATCCTCGGGGAGTGAGGCATGGCCGAGAGCAAGCCGTCCGCCGCCGAAGCGCCCTCCCGGCCCCGGGCGGCCAACGGCCAGGGCGGCGCGCCGCTCATCACTCCTCTGGTGCAGCCCCGGCGCGAGCTCACCGTGCGCGCCGTCTGCGTGGCGGTGGTGGTGGCGGCGCTGATGGGGGCGGCCGAGCCGGTGGTGGTCCTGAAGATCGGCTACGGGCCCAACCTCTCGGTGGTCAGCGCCTTCCTCGGGTTCATCGCCATCTCCCTGATGGGGCTGGTGACCGGGACCCGGGGCACGCGCTGGGAGAACAACCTGGTGCAGACGGCCGGGACGGCGGCCGGATCGGGCGTGGGCTTCATGGCGGTGGTGCTGGCGGCCATCGACATGCTGAACGCGCGCGGGCTGCTCGACCTGCACCTCTCGGGATTGCAGATCTTCGCCTGGCTCGCGCCCAGCGGACTTCTGGGCGTGCTTCTGGCCGTGCCCCTGCGCAAGCACTACATCGACCAGGAGAACCTCACCTTCGCCGACGGGACGGCCGCCGGAGAGACCTTGCTCGTCCTCGACGAGGGGCCAGGCCAGGCCCGGCCGCGGGTCGCCGCCCTGGGCATCGGCGGCTTCGTCTCCGCCTTCTTCACGGTGGCGCGCCAGGCGCTGGGCTGGATTCCCGAGACCATCGGCTTCGCCTTCCTCTCCCCGCACGCCGAGGCCCTGCGCCTGGGGACGGAGATCGGCGTGCTCTCCCTGGGCGCGGGGATGCTCATCGGCCTGCGGGTGACCCTCTCCATGGGCCTGGGGATGGTGCTGGGTTGGGTGGTCCTCCCCGAGCCGCTCTTCCGCGCCGGGCTGGTGCCGTCCATGACCTTCAACGCCATCCTCCAGCGCTGGGTGATGTGGCCGGCCACGGGGCTGATGGTGGCGGGCGGGCTCGCGGCCCTGGCCCTGAAGTGGAAGGTGATCGCCAAGACCTTCCAGGGGCTCAAGGCCTCCGACGTGGACGAGGGAGGCGATTTCCCCATCCGCTGGGTGGTGTGGGGAGCCATTGCCTGCGCCCTGGTGCTGGCGGCGGTGCAGAAGATCTCCCTCGGCTTCCCCCTCTGGCTCTCCTTCGTCTCCGTCTTCCTCTCCCTCGTCCTCATGCTGGTGGGCATCCGCGTCCTGGGGGAGACGAACTGGGCGCCGATCAGCGCCATGGCGAACGTGATGCAGGCGGTGTTCGCGGTGCTCGCGCCCGGGCACGTCCCCATCAACATGATCGGCTCGGGGATGAGCGGGGCGGTGGCGGCGAACGGCGAGCACCTGATGCAGGACTACCGGGCGGGGAAGATCGTCGGGTCCACCAATCGCAACCTCACCATCCTCCAATTGGTGGGCGTGCCCATCGGGGCGCTGGCCGTGGCGGTGGCGTATCCGCTGGTGCGCGCCCGGTATGGCGTGGGCGGGGAGGGCGGCCTCTCCTCGCCCATCAGCGTGAAGTGGGCGGGATTCGCCGAGCTGCTCTCCAAGGGATTCGGCGCGCTCCCTTCCAGCGCGCTCTGGGCCCTGGTGATCGCGCTGGTGGTCGGGGTGGCGCTCACCCTGCTGGAGTCGCATCCACGGCTGGGGCGCTTCATCCCTTCGCCCACCGCCATCGGCCTGGGGATGCTGATCCCGGGGTTTGCGATCCTGCCCATGGTGATCGGCGGGGTCGTCCAGGCGGTGTGGCAGAAGGTGAGCCCGAGGAGCGAAGGGGTCTACAACATCCCACTCGCTTCCGGGTTCATCACCGGGGAGGCGCTCGTCCTGCTGGTGCTGGCGGCGGCCTCGTTCAAATAATCCCGGTCGCCTGCTTGTTGGGGTAAGAGAACCCTCAACGAGAGGATCCCAAGCACATGGTACAGAACACCGCTCCCGCCCAGGCCGGCGCCTCCAACGTCGCAACGCTTCCCACTGCCTCGCGTCCGCCCGAGCTCAATGCCCTGCTGGGCAAGGGCAGCCAGTTCGAAGGCAAGCTGATCTTCGAGGGCACCGTCCGCATCGACGGCAAGTTCTCCGGAGAGATCATCTCCAGCGACCAGCTGATCATCGGCGAGGGCGCAGAGGTGAAGGCCAACGTCAAGGTGGGCGTGCTCACCTGCCTGGGCGACTACCAGGGCGACGCCACCGCCTCCAAGGCGATCGAGATGAAGGCGCCCGCCAAGGTGCGGGGGAACCTGGTCACCCCCTCGATCGTGATCGAGCGCGGGGTGTTCTTCGACGGGACCTGCAAGATGGACTCGGGGTCCGGCGCGGGTGCGGCGCTGAAGAAGTAGGGCCGGGACGTCCACGGCCACGTCGCCGTCCACGGCCGCGTCGACG
>Ga0335085_10003423_pt1 | contig 27508 bp, 25 predicted proteins | sample Lox_Sample_45_FD_206712 | JGI IMG/M metagenome (GOLD analysis project Ga0335085, IMG submission 206712) | Soil microbial communities from Loxahatchee National Wildlife Refuge, Florida, United States - Lox_Sample_4.5 | ecosystem: Environmental > Terrestrial > Soil > Wetlands | place: USA...
CGTCACGAAATGCCGCGACTTGATGGCGCCCGTCCTCGGCGCCGCGACCTCCAACACGCTGATCGAGAAACTCCTCGCGCTCGAAACTCTGAAGAACATCCGCGAACTCCGGCCCTTGCTGCAACGCTCGTAATCGCGTCCGGCAAGAGAAACCTCCAGGCGCCGGCACCGAGTCGAAATCGGACGTTGAAGATCTCCCGGATAGCGACCTCGCCGCCCTCAGCCGGGAGATGCGGCCTAGAGGGATTCTGCTCGCCGCACGTTTTCAGGTGCAAGATTCCCGGCAAAAGCGCTCCACAATCGGCAGAGCGCATACGTCGCAAAGATCGCCATGAATGGCTCGATCGGATGCCGGTAGCGCAGACCCGTGTGCGTGATGTAGTACGGCACCGGATATAGAATCATGCACATCGCCAACGGCAACGAGTCCATCCACCGTTCGCGGGAAGCCAGAACCAGCCCAGCAAATGACGCGATCGAAAACGCAGCGCAAAACCATACAGCTCCTCGACCCAATCGGGGCCCTGGCGCCCAACCGTTGATTTCATTGTCGCTTACGGGCGTCCATGTTTGGCGGATTCGGCTCGCCGTGTTGGTCAAGAATACGCCTGGGTGGGCCTCAATAAATGCGAGTGCTCTTCGCTGCTTTCCGGTGTTGTAATTCGCCTCGCCTTCCAGAATGAGGCCAATACGCTCTGGGAAACTGCTCATGGGATGGAGTTCGGCCGTAATGGAAGGATCATGATTCCCGAGCCACAGCTCCAAACCGAAGTTCGACTTCACGAAGAACCAGCCACCCACTGAGTAGTAGTTGCGGATCGTCCAGGGCAAGATCGCCAAAACAAACAAAACCAACACTCTCGCATAGGGCGCAAGCGACACCCGGCCAGACCGCCGCCGTTCGAGGATCAACCATCCGAAAAGAAACGGCAGCAGTCCACAGAGGGTCGGATTTACCAAAGCTCCGAGAGCCCACAGGAGCCCATACCCTGTCCATGCCAGCGGCGCCTCCGATTCGCGAAGCTCCAGCGTCGCATAGACGATCAAAGCAAGCACGAGTGCGGCGAGGCTCTGGTCCCACGTCCAGAGCAATGGAATCAAAATCGCTTGCGGGAGGATTGTCCACAGCCACGTGGAGCTTAGACCCGTCTCCGCACCAAACAGTTTCTTTCCGATGCCGTAGATGGGCCAACACGTCGCTGCGGAAAACAGGCAATTCAGGATCTGCCCAAGGAGAATCTCGATATTCGGATTGAGACGGGAAAGTTTGATGCAAATGGCCCAAAGAATAAGGATAAACGGGCGCGAGCCAGGCTGTGGCGGTTTCGTATCCCGGAAAGGGCCCGAAGAAACCCTTTCCCGTTGCGAGAGACCACGCAACCCTGCCCTCCTCAAGACCCAATGCTTGATATTTCCAACTGGTTCCCACTCTGTGGTAGAGAGCCGACAATAAAGCCATCCGCAGCACACAGGCAGCGGCAACCGCAAACGCCGGAGAGCGAAGCAGGAGCACCAGTCTGCGGTATTTTTGATCGGAATCCATGGCCGGGTGCCGCCACTCTCCAGGAAGCTATTTTGTGTATTTTCAGTGTAGGGCGCTGCTCTATTCCGTCCGAGCCGCCATTTGCCGCCCGCTTCCGATTGATCAACATTGGCGCTTCAGAAGGAATTGCTCCTCACGTCCCCTGGCGTGTTTTGGAGCCGGCCAAGGCCGGCAGCGGAAGTGAGCGGCCCGAAGCATTCGTGAACGGTCGAGACGACTTCTTTGTGCGGCACATGGTCGCCGTGATGCTGGTCGACAAGACAGCATCCTTTGCCGCCGCGCATGACAAGCCCCGCATGCAGGACCCAGCCATCCTGCGCGAGCGCGCCAAAGTGCGCCTCATCGGCGATGACGAACTCCAACTCCTTCTGCCGCGGCGCGAAGCCATCGTCGAACTCACGCTCACCGACGGCACCCAGCTCACCGAACGCGTCCAAGCCGTGCGCGGCACCACCGAAAATCCCATGACGCGCGAAGAAGTCGTCACGAAATGCCGCGACTTGATGGCGCCCGTCCTCGGCGCCGCGACCTCCAACACGCTGATCGAGAAACTCCTCGCGCTCGAAACTCTGAAGAACATCCGCGAACTCCGGCCCTTGCTGCAACGCAATTGACCGAACTGCGGTTTCGTATCACATGTGGATTGAAAGCTTCCGCTCTTGACGCAGAAAATGGCTGTATCTTGATCGCGTGAAGAGCGCGGACGACCATCAATCTCCATACAAACGGTCTTATGCTGGGATGTGCGCCGACTGTGCCTATGCGAGGCAGATTGAGTCGGCGCGAGGTTCGAACTTTTATTTATGCGAACGCTCGGAGAGCGATCCGGCGTTCGTAAAATATCCGCGCCTGCCCGTGCTGCAGTGCACCGGCTTTGCGCCGAAAGACGAAAAAAGACTGCAGGACCAACGCGCTTAATATGGGCGAAAGTGCCTGGCTAACTCTGACAACTCGCGGAAAGACGTATTTAGCCGTCATTCCGAGGCGCGCTGGGTGCGGAGGAATCCCTCTGGGCTTGGGTTCAGACCCAAAAGGATTCCTCACTTCGTTCGGAATGACAACATGAGTGGTTTCCCGGCCCGGCGCGACGCGCGAGCGAGGCTTCATTCCTTGCGGCGATCCACCTCGACCTGAATGCAGTCCGCCATGACGTCCATGAACGTCTGATAGCTGGCCTGGCTGATCACGAAAGGATTCGGGTCTCCCGGTTTTCGCGATCTCAGTTTTTCCACACGCGCAGCCATTCCGTCCATCAGCGGATGGTTTTCGAGTTCGACCTCGACGTTTGCTTTCTTGATTTCGTCTTTGAAATGCGCGATGGACTGAAGGTACTGTTGCAAGTTCGCGTCGGAAATGGGACCGGGAGTCAAGATCAGCCCCCCATAGAGCGCGGCCATGTACATCTTCCCATTGTCCTTTACCGGAAAAATCACGCCGACGGCTCCGGGCGTATGCCCCGGAATGGCAAACGGCATGACCTTCAGGTCTCCCAGGACGATGGGCTGCCCCTCGGTGATGACCCGGTCACGTCCGGGCTTCGCCGGCGGGGTGCCTCCGCCTTGCGGAGGACGATCCATCAAGTCCCAGTCCAGCGCCGACACGTAGACGTGCGTGCCGTAATGTTCCTGAAAATAGGCGGCTCCGCCGAAATGGCCGGCGTGCCCATGAAGGACGATGATGTCTTTCACCTGCGCGGGATCGAGCCCCAACTTCTTGAGTCCGGCGAGGAGAACCGTTTCGGGATCGTTCGGGTAGCCCGAATCGAGCAACAAAATTCCGTCCGACGTGGTGATGGCGTAGACGATGGTTGACGCTCTGCCGGTGATGTAGACGTTGTCAAAAATTTTCGTCGGCTCGATGATCGGCTCGTCTGCCCGATCTGCCCGAGGCGCCTCGCAGAAAAAATGCTCTTCGTCGGCCCATTGAGCGCCCGCATCTTTCTTCGCCTTCTCAATGTCGGCCTTGACCTGAGCGGAGTCGGGTTTGGCCGGAGGCTTTGCCGGCTCTTGCGCCCGCGCGAGCGCCGCGACCGCCGCTATTGCAGCCGCTGCAACAACTGCCATCATCCATTTCTGCATGTCGATTTCCTCCAGGATTTGGATGGGTTCGCCGCTCACTCTAACAGAAATGGCTTGCTGAGTGCGCCATTCTCCGCGGCGAGGGGCGATGAACGATGGATCGCGCCGTTGGCTGCCGCCAACATTCCCTGCCCTCGCGGTTTGGCGTAGACTAGGGCGCGATCGGCGGGTCCGGATGCGACTAAATTTTTCGATCGAACGTGCAGTCGCAGGTGACGCGGTTTGTTCGAGGAGGTGCTCGGTGAAGACATCGTTGGCGGCCTCTTTCGCGGCGGTTCTCGGCCTTCTCTTATGTTCCATTCCTTTGCTCGCGCATCACGGGACGGCGGCCTACGACTACACAAAGACCCTGAATGTGAAGGCCACGATCACAAGCTTCAAGTGGGCCAATCCTCATTGCCAAATTGAGTTTGACGTGAAAAATGACGCCGGCTCGACAGAGCACTGGAATATTGAAGCCTTCAATCCGGCCATGCTGCGCAGGGAGGGCTGGAATCTCGGCAGGGATTCGCTGAAGCCAGGCGACGAAGTTACGATTAGCCTTCACCCTGCCAAGAACGGCCAGAAAATAGGAATTCTCGACGAAGTTGTTTTGGCGAACGGACAAGTGCTGAAACAGCGTGTGGCGCAGTCCCAGGGCGGGTTCTAGCCCGTCCCGAGACCGGGGAGGTTTTCAAAATGCGCAATCGATTCCTGACGTCGATCGTTTCGATGGCGGCCACGTTTGTTCTCTCTCCACTGCTGTTCGCTCAGACGCCTGAATCCTCGGCGGCGAAGACAACAGCGAAATCCGCAAAGGCCTTCGATCCGCGCGACCTCTCTGGCGTCTGGCTCGGCAATTACAATGAAAGCATCATCCCGAATGAGATTCTCACGCCGTGGGCGCTCGCGCAATTCAACTCGCAAGTAACCGAACGCCAAGTCGGAAACCGCCCGATCACTCATGACGGAGAGAAAAACAATAGCGACCCGCTCGTGAACAGTTGCGATCCGCCCGGCGTGCCGCGCGTCTATTTTCACCCGCGCCCCTTTGAGATCATGCAGATTCCGGGCCGCCTCATTTTTCATTATGAGGAATACAACACATTCCGCGAAATCTGGACGGACGGAAGAGCGCTCCCCAAGGATCCCGATCCGGCGTGGAATGGATATTCGGTGGGCCGGTGGCAAGCAGACACGTTGGTCGTCGAGACCATCGGCTTCAACGGCAAGACGTGGATCGATAACGCGGGCCATCCCGTCACTGAGTCCCTGCACTTGACCGAGCGCTTCCGCCGCATCGATCAAGATCACATGGCAATTGACTTCACGTTCGAGGACGCGAAGGCGCTGACCCAGCCCTTCACGTATAAACGGGTTTATACGCTGCATCCGGATTGGGAAATTACCGAATACTTTTGCACGGACGCGGACAAAGAAGATTTTTACAAGAAAATCATGCAGCCCGCCGGCAAGCAATAAGCGGGCGCGGCGTGGCTTCCCCTCTCCTTCGTATTGCGCGACGGTCCCATCGGTGGTAGGTTGAGTTCAGCCCGCCCGGGAGGCATTTCCCATGTCATTTGTCCATGCGGTTCTTTCTTTGCCCGCAGGAGTGTTGCTTGCCGTTTCCGCAGTGGTGATTGTTCTGCTCGCGCTGTGGCTTTCCTCTCTGTTCAGCCGCTGGCATTACGTGACGATCAGGAGATCGGAAGAGACCGAGCTGATCTCTTTTCATCTTCGCCGCCTTGCGGACGCAGTGGAGCGATTGTCCATCGCGCGCGAAACTCAGCCCTCCGTAGAGACTACCTCAGCCCGGCCCATCGGCATATCCGTGTCAGGGCGCTGAAACAATCGCCGCGCCGGGATCGCGGCCGGGAAACACCGCAGGCGATGAATGTCCCTGTCGGCTCTGCCGGATCCGCGCGATCGCGTGATCTTGGCCAACCGCGCGCAGGCGCCTGCCATTCAACAGCCTCGCGGCTCGCGATCCCGCGCAGAGGGAGGAGCACGCAAATGAAAAGCAAACGGAGAGCAATCTATCTGCTCCTAGTCTTCGGCGGCATTTTGCTTCTTGTCGCCGGCTGGAATCTTCCGGAGAATGCGGCGCCACAGACGGAACGTTAGGGCGTATTCCTCCCGCCATGTGCGCATGAAATGGGATTCGCTTTGACGCGGAGCCTGGACCGCGATCCGCGCTTACGGGCGGTGTTCCTTGGCGGGGACCGAGGCTGACTTGAGGCTGGCGCGCCAGCAGCGCTCGCACACTTCGTCGGGATAGACAAAATAGTTGGAAGACTTGGCGCACTTGGGACATTCGAGCGGCACCGGCCGGGCGACGCCGCGCACGTTCAGTCCACGCGCGCGCGCCTGCCGTTCGACCCATTTGCCGAATTCGGTGGCGACGTTCCGTTCAACGTAGGGACGCGATTCTTCGGGCGGAAGGAAAAATGGCCAGGGACGAAGGAGCAACGCCACGCCAACGACTCCGAGGATTACGATCAGCGCCAGCAACATTTGCCATCTCCGGTACGATAGTTACATCGGCAGCATCCGAACTCCAGATTAGGCGCGCTAAACGAAAATGTCCTTGCAGTCCCTATCGTAGCGACGCGTATTGATTACGGTGCGGCCGGGCAGTCCACCGCGTGGGACTCCTCGTGCGGTCCGCTCGAAGCCAAGTCGCGGCCGGATTTCGCCGTGTGTTTTGGATCCGAGCGACATGGTCTGCCTCGGCGGTGGAAGGATGGCAACTTACCGGTTACACTACGAACCGGAGGGGTGGGAGAGCGGTTGAATCCGGCGGTCTTGAAAACCGTTGGGCCCGAAAGGGTCCCGGGGGTTCGAATCCCTCCCCCTCCGCCATGCATCGCGCCACGCACCACGGTGTCCAAAAACGTTGCATGGATGTCCGCCGTCCTAACTTTCATTCTTCTGGACAAGAGAGCATTTTTCCCCTTAAATGCAAAGCATTGGCGATCTGGCGTAGGGTAATCCGGAGTGAGCGCGGGATTTTCCGCCCGGCTCAACCCGAAGGAGCACGCGAAATCACTGGAGGGCAATTATATGAAAAAAGATGACAAGGTTCGCTCGCGACTGGGCTCCGTGGGCCGCCGCGATCTCCTGAAGGTCAGCGCCGGTGTCGCTCTAGGTCAAATGCTGCCGATCCCAAAGGCTTCCGCGGAGACTCCCGCCGCTGCCAGGCCCGCAGGCGTTATCGCGGAGACCGGCACCGGCTGGAAAAACGATGCGAATCGGTCTTCGGGCAACGGCCCGATGGATAACACAACTCGTCAGATCGTCCAATACGTGAGTTCGTTTTCCGAGTCGAATCTGTCGGAGGCCGCGGTTGAAACGATGGGTTACATCATGATGGATTCGATTGCTTCCCTCATGGCGGGATTCGAATCGGAGCCCGCGCGAATCTGCGCCCGCTTGGCGCGCACCACGCAGAGCGATCTGAAAAGCACGGTTCTCGGTTATGGTGTGACAACCTCGCCGGAACTCGCCGCGTTTGCAAATGGCTGCATGCTGCGTCATACGGATTTCAACGACTACGGCCCGGGGGGACATCCGAGCGATATTATTTCGGGAATTCTAGCGGTCGCGGAAGCGCTGCACTCCACCGGCATGCAAACACTGGGCGCGGTCGCCATGGGATATGAAATCATCGGGGCCCTGGCTCTCGCCAGCCCCGGTGACGGCGTCGGCGACGGAGGGTGGGACGGCCCGTACGAAGGCCTGGCGACGGCGCTGGCGGTAGGAAAACTCATGGGGCTGAACGAGGATCAATTGGCCAATGCGTTGTCGCTGGCTCTCGTGCCGCACATGCCGATGATCGTCTCCCACATTGGCGCCCTTTCACACTGGAAAGGCTGCCACAGCTCGGAGTCGATTCGCTGCGCCATCTTCGCCGCGCTGATGGCGAAAGAGGGCATGACGGGTCCGTCAGAACCGTTCGAAGCCCGCCACGGCCTGTTCGATCACATGGGCCGGTTCAAGGAACTGCATCTGCCTGCCGGCGGGCCCGACGGGCGCATGATCGTGCAGCGAATCAGTTACAAGCGCTATCCGGCGGAAGCCTCGACCCAATCCGTGATCGAGATGGTTCCTCAAATCAAGGCTTGGACCAAGGTTGAGGACATTCAATCGATTGTTGCCGAATTGCCATTTGACGGCTGGCAGGAAATAGCCGATCCGCCCAAGTGGGATCCTCGGAATCGCGAGACCGCCGACCACAGCTTCCCGTACGTGTTGTCCCGGGCGCTGCTCGATGGCGACATCTATCTCGATTCGTACACGCCCGAGAAATTCATGGATCCGGTGGCGAGGCGGCTGATGGATAAAATCACCGTGCGGGCCAACATGGACTACACGTATTTGGGGCAAGCGCGCCTCACGGTGCGCACGAAAACCGATGTATTGGTAAAGGAGACGGCGGTTCACGTCGAAACACCGATGACGCATGAAGAAGTCATGGGGAAGTTCAATCGCGTTTGCGATTTCCGATCCGTGTCCAGCGGGCAGAAGGATCGCGCTCGCGCGGCATGGTCCAATCTCCGGGCGGTCAAAGACATCGCGGAGCCCATGCGCGACCTCGCGAATTTCGGACGTCCTTTGCCTCTGTAGCGCCCGCATCATTCGATTGGCTGCAGTGACCTTAGTTTGTGAGGAGAGTTTGCGTATGCGAAAGTTTGCCGCTGCAGGGATTGCCGGGCTGTTCGCCGTCGCGCTGGCCGCGCCCGTGTTCGGAAAGAGCGAGAGCATCACCGGCCAGCTGATCGATTTATCTTGTTACGCACAGGATAAGGCGAACACGGGCAACGAACACAAAGGCAGAGGGCTTATCTGCGCCCAGGCGTGCGCAAGAGAAGGTTTCGCGGTCGGGATTCTCACCGCCGATGGAAAAGTCTATCAACTGGCGGGCGGCTTGACGGCCGACAGCAACGCAAAGCTCGTGCCGCACATGGCCGAAACCGTCACGGTCACAGGCGATGTCACGGAGAAGGACGGGCGGATGACCCTTACGGCAAACGATCTCAAAACGAACTAGGCATAGGCGGCGCAACGCAGCAGCGCGTGGTTCTCGCGCAACGACAGCGGAACAAGACTCACTCGAACCAGGCGCGTTCGCTTATCTCGCCTTCCGGCGCGCCCCGATCAGAGTGATTTCCGCGTTTTCTGCGCACGGCGCCCGCAGCGAGCACCCTGCTTATGAATCGTTCGCTTCCGAGGAAAATCTCAGCGCAAGCCCAGATCGTTCCCTTCCCGCAGAACTGGGCTTGCGGTAAAGGAGATCCAATGTTGTTGTTACTCACACGCGCTATGTGGCGCTGCTTCACGCATCTTGTGTTTCCAGCGATTGTTCTGGAAGCGTTTTTGCTGACGGCGAGTCCAACGTTCGCGGCCTCATGCGAGAGTCTGGCCTCCACTGCCCTGCCGCACGCGACGGTCACGATGGCAGAAACTGTTCTGCCAGGGACGTTCGCACTATCCGGCTCGGCCGGCACTGCCCAGGGCGGCGCAGGACCAAAGTTCGATGATCTGGCTGCGTTTTGCCGCGTCATGGCAACGTCGAAGCCCTCTTCGGATTCCGACATCAAGATAGAGGTCTGGCTTCCCGTTTCCGGTTGGAATGGCAAGTTCCAGGGAACCGGCAACGGCTGTTTTGGCGGCGCCATCAGCTATACCGCGATGGCCGACGTTCTGAGGACAGGCTCCGCAGGAGCAGCGACCGACACCGGCCATGATTCGACCAAGGGATGCTTCGTCCCCGGCGACGGCGCTTTTGCCTTGGGACATCCCGAAAAGTTGAAGGATTTTGGCGAGCGCGCTTACCACGACATGACCGTGGATGCCAAGATCCTGATTGCGGCCTTTTACGGCAGCGGGCCCAAGCTTTCCTTCCTGGATCAGTGTGGAGGAGGAAGCCGCGAAGGTCTCAGCGAAGTGCAGAGGTATCCCGAGGATTGGGACGCGGTTGCCGCAGGAGGACTCGACGGCTACTCGACGCACCACGTGTTAGCGCAACTGTGGGCCTGGCAGGCCACACACAAGACGGAAGCAAGCTACATCCCGCCCTCGAAGTATCCGATCCTCCACGAAGCAGCGCTCGCTGCATGCGACGTGCGCGACGGAGTGAAGGACGGCGTCATCTCGGACCCGACCCGATGCAAGTTCGATCCGGCTGTGCTGAAGTGCAAAGGAGTGGACGGCCCCAATTGCTTGACCGCGCCGCAGGTCGAGGCCGCGCGCACCATCTATACTGCCCCGACGAATCCCCGTACGAAAGAAAAACTGTTCGGGCCTCTCTTGCCGGGCAGTGAACTCGGATGGGGCGCCGTTGCGGGTCCGCAGCCCTTTGCGTATGCGATCGACGTCTTCAAGTATGTCGCTTTTAAAGATCCGACTTGGGACATCAGGACCCGGCCCATAAACTTTGATAGCGACGTGAAGCTGGTCGACGCGCCCGAGAACCTCATCCTGGACGCGAGCGACCCGGATATTTCCAAATTCATTGACCGTGGAGGCAAGCTCCTCATGATCGGCGGGTGGAGCGATACTCCGATCGCTCCCTCCAGCAACACCCAATATTTCGATGCTTTGATTGAAAAGATGGGACCGAAACGCCTCAAGGACTCCGTGCGTTTTTACATGGTGCAGGGCATGGGGCACTGCCCGGGGAAAGCCGGTCCTAATGCCTATTACGTGGATACGTTCCACATCATTCAGGATTGGAAAGAGCGCGGCATCGTGCCGGAGGACCTGATTGCCACTCACTATGTCAACGGCAAGGAAGACCGCAAGGTGCTCGTGTGCCAGTATCCGCGCGTTGCGATTTACAAAGGAAGCGGCGATGCAAACGATCCCGCTAACTTTTCCTGTAAGGCGCGCTAGCGGCGAGGCGGAATTTTCCTTCCGGTTGCGTGGAGAGTGTTTGCGGCGTTTTGCGAAATTCCCCTCGGCGTGGTGACAATCGTTCGGGATCTCAGGAGGCGAAGGATGAACACGCGCATATTTGCAATTACGATTGCGGTCTTTTCGTTCGCGGGCTTCGCTGCCCTTCGCGCCGCGAAACCGTCAGCCAGCAACTCCGTGAGAGCCCCGGCCGCGATGCGTTCGACGTTGCCCTCGGAAAAGACCGCGAAAATGGTTTTGAACTCGACCACGCGGCACCGTGAGTGGATCCATGTGCGACTGGGCTCCGCCACCATCTGGGCGTTCCTCGTCTATCCTCAGCGCTCTGACAGCGCTCCGGTCGTAGTAGTCACAGCGAAAAATCAGGGAGCGAGCGACTGGATCCGCGCAGTGAGCGATCAAGTCGCCGCCGAAGGTTTTATTGCGGTCGTGCCAGACGTCTTGTCGGGTCTTGGGCCGAACCGGGGCGGCACCGAATCGTTTGCGAATAACGACGCTGTCGTTGCGGCTCTCGACCGGCTAGACCGCAACGAGGCAGCGCGCCGGATCGAGGCGGTACGCAAGTACGCCGTGTCGCTGCCCGCGGCCAACGGAAAAAGCGCGAGCTTCGAGTTTTCTCCCGGCTCGGGCGACGCCGCATGGCACAGCGCGATTACCCTGCTTACCACGGAGACAGGCAACAAACCGGTCTTCGCGGAGAGCCCCAGCGCAAACATGGCCTCGATGTCGGCCGCGGATCACTCGGCTCACATGATGATGGCGATGGCGCAACCTTCTGCTGCAGCCCCGCCGGCGGCCCAGGGCGCGCCGAGGGGCTATCCCTTGGGCAAACTACCGGAACTGCCGGCAGGGCTGTTCAATGCCAAATCGACGCTGTTGCATTCCACGCTCCGCAAGGAATTCGTCGACATCCCCGCCGGCAACGTTAAGCTCCACACCTGGATCGAGTATCCGCAAGGCAACGATAAAGCTGCGGTGATTCTCGTCATGCAACACGGCCCCGGCATGGACGACTGGCAGCGTGCGCTCGAGGATCAGCTTGCCCTAGAAGGCTTCATCGCGGTTGCGCCGGATCTATACTCAGGCCTCGGGCCGAACGGCGGCAACTTTGATTCGTTCGACGGGAGCGACGACGCGATGCGCGCCGCCGCGAAGCTCACGCAAGACGAAGGCATCCGCCGTTACAAAGCCGCGTACGACTATGCCATGAAACTGCCGCGGGCGAACGGTAAGAGCGCGAGCCTCGGTTTCTGCGTGGGTGGCGGTTACAGCTTCCGATTCGCAGGGGAAGTGCCGGAGATTAACGCGGCTGTGGTGTTTTACGGGACCCAGCCCAGCGAGGAAATCATGGCCAAGATCAAGGCGCCGGTCCTCGGCTTCTACGGTGAGGACGATGCGCGGGTGACCTCCACGGTCGAGCCCACCATAGTCTCGATGAAGAAGCTGGATAAATTCTACGAGCCGCACATTTATCCGCACGGCACGCACGGCTTTTTGGAATATCAGGACCTGGCCGGAAATCCCGCGGCCGTCACGGATTCCTGGCAGCGCACCATCGCGTTTCTAAGACAGCAAACGAAGTAAAGATTACGGCGAAACCGAACCGATCGGGCTCCGCAACGCTCGTGGGCAAAGGCTCACTCTTTGCGGCGGTCCACTTCCACCTGTGTGCAAGCCGCCATCACGTCCATAAATGTCTGGTAGTTGGCCTTTCCGACCACGAATGGATTGGGTTGGCCGCTTTTCCGGTCCTTCAGCTTATCCAATTTACCTGCCATATCGTCCATCAGCGGATGGTTCTCAATTTCGACTTCGACGTTTGCTTTTTTGGCTTCGTCCTTGAAATGGGCGACCGATTGCAAATATTGCTGTAGTCCTTCATCCGAGATGCGGTTCGGAGTCAGGATCAGCCCACCGTACAGTGCGGCCATATAGGTCTTCCCCTGGTCCTTCACGGGGAAGATCACGCCGACAGCCCCCGGCGTATGCCCCGGGACAGCCACCGGCATAAATTTCTCATCTCCCACTACGATGGGCTGCCCCTCCGTGATGATCTTGTCGCGCCCCGGAGCCGGCACTTTCGCGGCATTGGGATTGGTGGGGTGCTCGATCAAATCCCAATCCAGCGCGGACACGTAAATGTGCGCGCCGAAATGTTCCTGCATGTAGGCGGACCCGCCAAAATGATCGCCGTGCCCGTGCATCACGAGGATGTCTTTCACGTTGGCCGGATCGAGCCCGACCTTTTTCAGTCCGGGGATGAGAACCGATTCCGTGTCATTCGCGTAGCCGGAATCGAGCAGCACGATTCCCTCCGAGGTCGTAATCGCATATACAACCACCGACGATCTGCCGACGGCGTACACGTTGTCAAAAATCTTCGTCGGCTCGATCACCGGGTCGTTCGCCTGATTGGCATGGGGATCTTCACAGAAGAAATGCTCCTCTACGGCCCACGCCTCACCCGCCATTTTCTTCACCTTTTCGAGATCGGCCTTGACCTGGGCCGAATCAGGTTTCGCCGCCGCAGCCGGCGCCTGTCCCTGCGCGTGCGCCACGGCCGCCGCCATCGTGACCGCCACAACCACTGCAATCATCCAATTCTTCATGTCGATTCCCCCCAGGTAGGCCGCTCGTGCCGCTCACTCTAACAGAATTGAATCGTGGAGTGGACCAAATCTTTGAAGCCGAACGCGCGCGAGGCGGAAGGCTAGCTGAGTCTGTGTGAGAGCTCGAGAATCTTTGCGGGTCGCGGCTTTAGCCGCTGAGGTTTCGATTTTGCAGTGGTCACACGGCGTCTAGCTGCCGTCGCGGATGGTGCGGTGAGATTCAACGTCGAAGGTCGCGTCGCCAATCGTGAGCCGCGTTTGATCGCGGAACCCGGCGATAAACCGTTGGAAGCGCCACACGTCCTGAAAATTGGTGGCAACTCCAATCGATGCGCGGATGGCCCCCGCATTCTTGCCCCCCCGCTCACGCATCAGGCGAGCGAAATTCCGCAAGTTCACTTCGCTCCCCAGGCTGAGCCCTGCCCGAATGTCTTCTTCGGTCAGGCCTTCTGCAATCTCTCCGGCACCCGGATTGCAAAAACATCCCGTACGTAGCGAAATGCTTTCCTTTGCTGCGAGTTCCTCGACGCGCTGGTAATCGAGAATGTGCCCCAGCGGGTCGTAGAGATTCAGCGTCACCGTTCCGCCGCGGGCCTGGGTGGTAGCGGGGCCATAAATTCGCACCATGGCGCGACCGTTGCTGTGCCGCAGAGCCAGCAACTCTTCGAGCAACCATCCCGTGAGGCAGCGCACTCGCTCAGAAATCGTTTCCATGCCGATCGATTCGAGGTGGCGCAATCCAATCTCCGCAGCGGGAATCGACAAGTAATTCAACGTGCCGTCCTCGAATCCAGCCTCCGTTTGCGACAGCACGTGCGCCCGCTCCTGCACCGACGCGAAATTCACCGTCCCGCCGGCGAACCACGGCCGCACCAGTTTCGCAAACGCCGGGCGCCGCACGAGCAACGCGCCGATGCCCGTCGGATAGCCGAACATCTTGTAAAAAGAGACGGTCACAAAGTCCGGCCGAACGGCCATGAGGTCGAGGCGGTTCGCCGGCGCAAAAGCAGCCGCATCGAGCAGCACGCGCCATCCCCTGCTCTGCGCTTTCGCGATGAGGTCAAGAGGATGCTTCACGCCCGAAAAATTGGACTGGGCCGGATAAGCAAACAGATTGTCGCGGGCAGGATTCGCCTCCCCCAACAGAGACTCTAGCCGCGCGGCATCCAGGCGCAGCTCCGGCAGCGTGAGTGGCGCGTACTCGACCGTGGCTCCTTTTGCCCGCGCAAATTCGCGAATCCCATTGACGGAGTTGTGATTGTCAAACGTGAGCAGGTAGCGGCTCCCCGGCGCGAACGGAAAGGACTCGCCGACAAGTTTGAGCCCCCCGGAGGCATTCTTCGTAAAGACGAGAATGTAATCCTCGGCGCGGGCGTTGAAATAGCTCAGCGCGTAACGGCGTGCCCATTCGACGTGCTCGGTCATCGCCACGGAGGTTGGATTCGAGGAGTGTGGGTTCCCAAAAACGCCCGAACGCAGCAGCTGGAAATGCTTCTCCAGCTGGGATTCCGCATAAAGGGAACCGCCGGTGTAATCGAGGTAGACCTGGCCGCGTTCGTCCAACCTGCGGTATTCGGTCGCGCGCAGTTCGTCCAGCACGACAGTCTTTTTGTAGTTCGTGTACCGCGAGAGGAAATCGGCGCAAGCCTCCTCCACCCGGAGTTTTTCCCGCGTGCTGCTTCCCGCCATGCTTTCCATTTTATGCCCTCTACGCAGGTTTGCGAAGGAAGTCCAAAACCGGGGTTTCCTGTGTCACCGAAGACCCAACGAAAGCGCGCTTACTCTGCGGTTGTTATATTTTCGGCATACCTGTACCTCGCCGGCCCAACCCCTTTCCTTGCCTGCGATAAAATGGAGGATCGGTCGGAGTATGAGAACCGCCTCCCGAGTTACCTGGTTTGTCGCCGCTACCTGGCTGATCCTGCTGGGCGGGTATATTGCCATTTCCATTTGGGTCCCTGCGGGTGCTCGTCGAAACGCAGCGGGCAATATCATCCTTTGCCTCATGCCCCTGCTTGTCAACGCGGCGTTGCTGATCAACGCCGTCGACCCAGACTGGCGAAGGAAAGCGTTCTGGATGCTGCTCGCTTTCGGCTGTTCGCTTTGGATGGCGGGGCAGATGATCTGGACCTACGTCGAAGTCTATCAGCAGCGGCATGTCCCGGATCTGTTCAACGGAGACATCGTTTTTTTCCTTCACGCCGTTCCGATGATTGCGGCGCTCACCGTGCAACCGCACAGGCGCTCGGACGATCGGAAGATGCTTTACGGCTACGTGGATTTCGGGTTGCTGCTTTCCTGGTGGGTGTATCTCTACGTGTTTATTGTGATCCCCTGGCAATACGTTGTGTATGACAGCAAGCGCTATGTCCAGGCTTACAACGTGATCTCTTCGGTGGAAAACCTCGTCTTCTTCGGCGGCGCCTTCCTACTTTCCACCAAAGCCACGGGATATTGGCGCAGGATCTACGCCCACCTTGCGGGCGCCGGGGCGACCTTCACGGCTTCCATTCTGATGTTGGAATTTGCCGTTGGCCGAAGCGCCTATTCGCGGGGCAGCTTGTACAATCTGCCGCTGCTTATTTCGTTCCTTTGGCTGGCGACGACGGGTGTAATCGCCTACCAAACTCGTGAGGAGGAACAGAAATTCTTGCCCCAACCCCCAGCCGAGGCCTTCCCTGAGAAGAGCTCCGGGAACGAAGGTCCCTGGGCTTCGCGCCTGGCGCGCGCGGCGCTTCTTTCACTTCCACTGATCGGTTTCTGGTCCGTAAGAAATAATCAGGCGCCCCCGGCGGTGCATCAATTCCGTCTTCTGATCACGCTCGGCGCTGTCCTGCCACTGGGCTTCCTGGCCTTTCTGCGCTATGAACTGGTGGATGGAGAGCGTCTCCGGTTACTTCGCGCCTCGCAGGAGTCCTTCGACAACCTGAAGCGGCTGCAAACGCAATTCGTGCAATCCGAAAAACTGGCCTCGATCGGGCAACTCGTCGGGGGAGCGGCGCACGAAATCAACAACCCGCTCACGGCGATCCTGGGATACTCCGAGCTGCTTGCTGACGACCCCTCGGTCGGTGAAAAAACCAGGGGGCTGGCCGAAAAAATCCGCGAACAGGCGCAGCGTACCAAGACTCTGGTCAGCAATCTACTCAGCTTCGCCCGGCAGGTGCCGAGCGAGCAGCGCACTCCGGTTGACGTCAACACGATCGTCAATACTTCCGTGCAGTTTCGTCGCTTCGATCTCCGCGGCAAGGACATTCGGATCGAAGTGCAAACCGGCGTCGCCATCCCCGAAGTTCGCGCCGACGTGAATCAATTGCTCCAGGTTTTTTCCAACATCATCAACAACGCCGTGGACGCCATGCGCGAAGCCGGTGGCGGCACGCTCACAGTGCGGACGATGGCCGAAAAGGGCGCCGTCGTGATTCTCTTTTCCGACACCGGCCCCGGCATTCGTGATCCCCATCTCGTTTTCGATCCGTTTTATACGACCAAGCCGGTCGGAAAAGGCACTGGGTTGGGCTTGAGCATCTGCTACGGGCTGATCCGGGATCAGGGCGGGCAGATCACCTGTCATAACCGCCCGGAGGGTGGCGCGACGTTCCGAATCGAGCTGCCGGCGGTTCCTGCCGCATTTCCCGCCCTTTCCCGCAACATTGGCCCGTCGTCGGCTCACAGCGGCAAGCCCGCAAAACTCGCCTGACTCCTTCACTTTGCCACAGCATGCATTCGCCTCACTTTCGGCTATAATTCCGGGCCATGCCGCCATCTTCGTCCTCGGCACCGCAACTGGCCCCAGCCTTCGAGCCGCCACGCTCGATCGCGATCGAAGGGCCGATCCGCGTCGGCAAATCCACGCTGGCGCGAATCCTGGCTGATCGCTTGCACGCGCGCCGCGTATATGACCCCGAAGACAACCCTTTCCTCGCCGACTTTTATAAGGAGAAACCCGGCTCCGCCTTCCGAGCGCAGCTGTATTTTCTGATCGAGCGGCAGCGGCGCCTTATGGAGGCGCAACAAGGCGATGCTTCGCCGCTGGTTTCCGATTTCCTGTTCGAGAAGGACAAGATCTTCGCGTACATCAATCTCGACAACGAAGAGTTGAAGCTCTACGAACGCTACTTTGAGCTCTTCGCCGCGGCCGTGAAACCGCCCGATCTCGTGATCTATCTCCAGGCAACGCCCGAGATCCTGCGCCAACGGATCGCAAAGAAAAAACTGCCGGCGGAAAAGCAGATTTCGCGCGCCTATCTCGAGGAAGTCGTTCGCGCCTACGAGCATTTCTTCTTCCGCTACTCCGCGTCGGACCTACTGGTCATCAACACCTCGGAAATTGATTTCGTCGAGCGTAATGACGATCTCCGACAGCTGTTGCGCCGCCTCCAGGATCCGGTCAAAGGCACGCAATACTTCCTGCCGCTCGGCGAAAGTTAACCGTCTCCCCTAATTCACAGGACACATCGCCAAGGATCCTTTGCGCAAACATTCGCCAGTCCCGGTAACATGAAGCGAGACAAATGCTGTCGGATGTAGTTCAGGCAGCCCATCTTCATCTCAAGGCGATATCATGGAAAGCACTCATCCTGCGCTGGGAGATTCACACCGGCCCGCGAAAGAACGAGAAACAAGCTCTGACCCAAATCCGTCTGCGCTGGGAACAAAGATTCTTCCGGGAGAGTTATCCAGTGATCCGCACGTAAATGGCGAATATCTCCGCCACAACCGTGATTGGCACGTGGGCAGCGCGGCCTGGAAAGCGCAGGAAATTATGAAGATGGTAAATCGCCATCATCTCACGCCAAACGTCGTCGGTGACGTCGGCTGCGGGGCCGGCGAAGTCCTACGCCTGATGCAGCTACAGATGGATCCGTCCTGCCAATTCTACGGTTACGACATTTCGCCGCAGGCGATCGCGATGAGCAAGGAAAGGGAGAATGAGCGCCTCCATTTCCAGGTCGCGAATGTTTGCGAGACCAACACGCCTTATTTCGATCTCATGCTCGTGATCGAAGTCGTGGACCACGTCGAGGATTATTTCGGTTTCCTCCGTGCTCTGAAGAAAAAAAGCGAATGGAAGCTCTTTCACTTCTCGCTCGATCTTTCGGTGCAACACGCGCTTCGAAAGGGCTCCTTTCTAAAGTTGAGGGATACCTTGGTGCACTTGCACGCCTTCAATAAGGAAACCATGTTGCGAACGTTGCATGACACAGGATACGAAGTCGTGGATATGTTCTATACCCCGTTCGGAATCCAATTTTCGCGCCGGGGCATGGGACGAATCGTAAAGCCGTTCCGATGGCTTCTCTTCCAAATGGATCAGGACTTCGCGGTGCGCCTGCTGGGTGGATACCGGCTCATGGTTCTCGCAAAGTAAGAAGGCTCGCCACCGCCGGCCGGTATAAGAAAAACTCGGTTCGCAGTTCTCTGGAATTTCTCCAAAAACTCTCATGAACTGGCGTGCGCGGTATTTCGTTTTTTCCGGCGTTCTGATCGTCGCGGTTCTGGGCGGGGCGCTCGTCTATCTGAGGTGGACGGCCCAACTCCCAGGAGTCGTGGTCGAAGCGCTTCTGCATCGGATCCATCTTCCTCCGGGTTTCGTGATCCGGGTGTACGCGACGGGAGTGCCGAATGCCCGATCGCTGGCCCTCGGAGACGACGGCACAGTGTTCGTGGGTTCGCGCAGGGCCGGCAAAGTCTACGCTCTCGTGAGCGGCAACGACCGCGAAAAAGCCGGCGAAGTCCTTGTCATCGCCCGCGGGCTGATGGCTCCTGATGGTGTGGCGTTTCGCGATGGCTCTCTCTATGTCTCCGACGTCTACCGCATTCTCCGCTACGACCGGATTGAAGCGAATCTGCGCCATCCCCCCTCTCCCGTAGTCATGAGCACAGCCTTTCCCGGCGACGCAAATCACGGATGGAAATTCATCCGATTCGGACCGGACGGCTGGCTCTATGTCCCCGTCGGAATGCCCTGCAACATCTGCAAGCCGGCCGACGAACGCTACGGAACCATCACGCGCATGAGGCCGGACGGCTCGGGGTTTGAAATCTTCGCGCGCGGCCTGCGGAATTCCGTCGGGTTCGACTGGAGTCCGCAAACGAACGAACTTTGGTTTACCGACAACGGCCGCGACTCGCTCGGGGACGATCTTCCGCCTGACGAATTGAACCATGCGCCTCGCGCAGGTATGAATTTCGGCTTCCCCTACTGTCACGGAAAAAATATCTCGGATCCGCAGTTTGGCCGCGAACACGCCTGCTCCGAATTCACTGCCCCCGCGCTTGAGCTGCCTGCGCATGTAGCCCCGCTGGGGATGCGCTTTTACACGGGGAGCATGTTTCCGGCCTCTTATCGCAACCAAATCTTTATCGCCGAACACGGATCTTCGGACCGCGCCAGTCTAAGCGGCTACCGGATCAGTTTGGCAGACCTGCAGGACAGCGAGGCGGTCGGCTACCGGGTTTTCGCGTCGGGCTGGCAGATGGGGCGTTTGAAGTGGGGCCGTCCCGTCGATGTTCAGGTCATGCCCGACGGCGCATTACTCGTCTCCGATGATTACGCTGGCGCCGTGTATCGCATCACATACGAGAAATAGAATTCTTCGCCCGGGATATTCTGTAATCTTTTTACTCTCTGGCGTCCGTTCGAATTCCCGAATACACTGGCGTTTCGAAAAGGAGTGCCTCTTCCATGAATGTCTTTACACGTCGCAGTCTGTTTGGAAAATTGGCCGCGCTCTACGGGGCGAGCGCCGCGCCGCCGTCCATCTTCGCGCAAGGCCTAAAGGAGAGCGCGCCGACAGCTACCGGCGCGCCGCGGCGCCTACCCGCGCGTGGGGAATACCTGATCCGCGACGCCTACGTCATGACGATGGACCCGGCGCTCGGCGATATCTCCGGCGGCGATGTGCACTTGCACAACGGCGAAATCGTCGCCGTCGGCAGGGGACTCACGGCGCCCGGCGCAACGGTGCTCAGCGGAGCCGGAACGATCGTCCTGCCGGGCCTCGTCGAAACGCACTGGCACATGTGGAACACGTTTTTGCGCAGCTACGTGGGCGATGAAGAAAAGTACTCCTATTTCCCAATGGTTGTGGCGATGGGACCGAAGATGACTCCCAATGACATCTACAACGGGACACGCCTCGGCGCGGCCGAAGCGATCAACGCCGGCATGACGACGGTCAACAATTGGTCGCACAATTTGCGCACGCCGGAATATGCCGAAGCCGATTTGCGCGCCTTGCGCGAATCCGGCATCCGGGCTCGCTTCTCCTACGGCTGGTATCAGGGAATCCTTCCGACCGAAACGTGCAATCTCGCGGACATCGAGCGTTTGCACAAGAATTGGTCGAATTATTCGAATGAGGGCTTGATCCACCTCGGCCTCGGCTGGCGTGGCATGGACCTATTTGCCGAAATCGCCGAAGCCGCCTACCGCAAGGAATTCGAAACGGCGCGCGGGCTCGGCATCCCGATCTCCGTGCACCTGTCCGGAGGACGAAAAATACCTCCCCGCGCGGGCGTCACGATGGTGGGAAAAGCCGGCTTCCTTGGGAAGGATGTTCTGGTCGCGCATTGCACGTACGTGACGCCGGAGGACATTCAGATCCTTGCCGAGAACGGTTCGCCCGCGAGCCTGTGTCCTGTCACGGACGCGATGACAGGCGGCGGACTCGCGACAGCTGGAGCCCTCGTGGCCGGCGGAGTGAACGTTTGCCTCTCCATCGACACAACGGCGGAAACTGGGTCGTGCAGTCTTCTTGAGAACGCGAAATTTCTGGTTTGTATGGAAAATGGAAAGTCCGAAACGCCGAGCAAACTGTTGCCGCGAAAGGCGCTCGAATTCGCCACGATCAACGGCGCGCGCGCCCTGGGCATCGACAATCAAGTCGGCTCGCTCAAGCCCGGCAAACGCGGCGACGTGATCATGATTTCAACCCGCGCCGTCAATATCGGCGTGCTCACCGACCCTGCGCACATCGTGGTGCAAGCCGCACAGGAAGCGAACGTGGACACCGTCTTCATCGACGGCCGGATGCTCAAGCGCAACGGCAAGCTCACGAGCCTGCCGGCGGACCAAGTCGTCGCTGACGCATCGGCATCCTTCGAGCGCGTCCGCAAACTCGCAAATTGGCGGCTCTAGCGCGTCGTTGAGGTCCTTAGGGCGCCGAGTCACTTAAAATCGTTGCGAAACACCACGCCGCCCTTCATCACGAATTTCACTCGTTCAGTCTCCGTGATGTCGGAAAGCGGATCGCCAGCGACGGCCACGATGTCAGCAAATTTTCCTTTTTCGACGTAGCCGACTTCCTTGCCGAGTTCAAAATTCAGGCTCTCAGCGGCATTGCTCGTGGCCATTTGCAGCGCCTGCGCGGGAGACAACCCCCACTTCACATAAATCGCAAACTGAAACGCTTGCACGCCGTGCCCCACGGTGTACGCTCCGCTGCCAAAGACTTCCTTCACTCCCGCGGCCACGAGGCGTTTGAAGCTCATCTCCGTCAGGCGGTAGCGCGTCGTCTTGCCGCCGGTGGCCTTCAAGTCCGCGGCCTCGAGCCCGCCAATCAAATCCCACAGCGTCTGGATCACGGGGCGCTGCGTCCCGTCCGCGAGCGGCTGCTTGAAATAGCGCAGCGTCTCATCGTCAAGCCCGGGTGCATTGGTGACTCCGACGATTACATGCATGGGCAAATCGACGCCTGCAGCCAGACAATTGCGCAAGCCCTCGCCGCCGTAGGCATGGCAGGTCGTTTTGAGGCCTCGGCGATGCGCTTCATCGACGATCGCCTGATTCTCTTCGAGCGTCAGCGAGGGCACGTTGATCATCTTGCCGTCCGGCGTGAACGCGCCCGAGCCTGCGGGATCGGGATACCCGCCGCCCTCGTAGTCTTCTGTCTCGTAAATCTTGATCCAGTCGGTACCGTAGTGAGAGTGTTCGCGCACAGCCGCGCGCGCGAGCCACGGCGAATTCACGTTCTGCGAAAGCTGCCAAATCGGCGCTCCCGGCCCCATGCCGAACGCGGTGACTTCCGATGGAGCGGCATAGTACGCCGCGCCCCTCGGATTAATCTGCGGGCCAGCCACCTGCAATCGCGGTCCTGGAATAACACCCTTATTGATTGCATCGCGCAATTCCACCGTCGCGTACGTGGAAGGCGAGCCCATGTCCTGCAGCGTCGTGAATCCCGCGTACAAATCCGTCAGCGCAAGATGCTCGCCCGAATAGGCCGTTCTCGCCTCGTTCGGCTGCTGCTCCTGCATCAAGTGCACGTGCCGATCAATGAGGCCCGGCAGGACGGTCGCCGAGCTCAGATCGATGACGCGCGCGCCTGCCGGAATCTTCACGCGGTCGGCGGGACCAACGTCTGCAATCCGGTCCCTCTGAATCACGATCACCTGATTCGCTAGGTTCGCTCCCGTGCGCGGATCAAACAGACGCCCGGCGCGAATCGCGACTCCCTCCGGCGGCGGAGGCTGCATCGTGATGCGCGAAGCATCGAACGGCGGCATTTCCGGTCTGCCTTGGGCAAACACCGCGGCACAATCTCCCGCCGACAAAATCGCCGCGAAGAGCAGAGCCGTTTTCCACCAGGATTTCCAGCGCATCGCCATCCTCCAAGCGGGACTTCGTTTCAATGGGAATTCAGACAAGGCATACTTCTACACCTTTGCCCGCCTGTTTAAAACGAAAAACGCCTCGAACACGCGGGCGGCAAGGGGTGCACTCCTCGTTCTCACGCGGCGTCAAGCCTCTGGCCTCCGGCATCTAGCCTCCAGTATCCTGTCCCCCGTGGATCGGGCAAATATTGTCATCATCGGCGGCGGCGTTGTGGGATGCGCGGTTGCGCGCGCGGTATCTCGTCGCTGGAGCGACGTCTTTCTTGTCGAGCAAATGCCCCGGTTCGGTATGGGGGCGAGCACGCGCAACAGCGGCGTGATTCATTCTGGCATCTACTATCCGACTGGCTCTCTGAAGGCGCGCCTGTGCGTCAGGGGGAACCGCATGATGTATGAGTTCTGCGCTGCCCACCACGTGCCGTACCGGAATTGTGGCAAGCTCGTGGTGGCTCACAACGCAACGCAAGAAGCGGATCTCGAGCATCTGGCCGAAAACGGACGCGCCAACGGGGTCGAGGGACTGCACCTGATCGACCGCGCAGCGGTGCGGGCGCGGGAGCCGCACATCGAAGCGGCTGCTGCGCTCCTCGTCCCTTCGACCGGCATTCTCTCCGCCGAAGATCTCGTGAAAACACTCGCTCGCATCGCGACGGAGCAAGGAGCAAATCTGCTCACGCACGCGCGCGTCGAGCGGCTCGAACCGCGCCCGGACTCGATTGCCGTGACGCTCGCTGAGGGCGACGCGCAGAAAGAATCAGGCCGCTCCGAGGAGACGATCGAAACGCGCTGCGTCATCAATTGCGCGGGGCTTTACTCGGATGAAATCGCAGCGATGCTTGGCAACCGCAATCACCGCATCTACCCCGTACGTGGAGAATACTGCGAACTCGTCCGCGCAAAATCGTACCTCGTGAATCATCTCGTCTACCCGTTGCCGCATGCCGACGGCCTCAGCCTCGGCGTTCATTTGACCCGAACCCTGTGGGACACGGTGCTCGTCGGCCCGACGGCGGACTACATCGAAGAGAAGAACGACTACGAGCGGAACCGCCTGCCCATCGAGGAATTCCTGCGCCGCGCAAAACCCATGCTGCCGGAACTCACGGCTGCCGATTTGCAGCTCGCCTACTCGGGAATTCGCGCAAAGCTCGTTCCGCCCGGCCACGGCGGTTTTGCCGATTTCGTAATCGCGCGCGACGCGAGTGTGCCGCGCGCCATCGAGCTTATCGGCATCGAGTCCCCCGGCCTGACGTCCAGTCTCGCCATCGCCGAACAAGTTCTTTCCCTCGCCGCGGAAATTCTCGGTTAGCGCAACACCCTGTCACCGCGCAAGGTTCGATGCGAAAACGAGCCGAACTCCCTGCCGCTCCGCTTCCGGCAACATTTCTCCCAGTACCTGCAACGTTTCCGGATGCGGATGGCCGATGGCCAGGGCTGAACCCTTTTCCCGCGCATCATGAATCGCGAGCTCAAATTGTTTATGAATCGCGGCGGCCGACTGCTCGTCGTCGAGGAACACGTTGCGCGAGGCGGCCGGGACCCCGGCGGCGTGTGCTGCGGTCTCCGCGACGGTGGCGGCGGTCGTGCGGCTATCGATGAAGAATAGATTCCGTTGGCGCAACATCGGCATCAGCTCATTCATCAGTTTCGGGTCCGAAGTACCGAGCGAGCCCTCGTGATTGTTGACGCCCGCCGCATAGGGCACAGTATCCAGCATGGCTGCAAACGTGGTCTCCACGGCAGCCGAATTCATGCCCGGATGCAACTCGATCGGTTCATCGAGGTTGCCGGCGTTCGAGGCGATCGGCAGATGCAACATCACCTGGTACCCTCGCCGGTGCGCCTCTTCCGCGATTTCGCCGGAATCCTCCAAGTGCGGAAGAACGGAGATCGTCAGCGGATACGGAAGCCGGAAGAGCGAATCGGCCTGGCCGAGGTCGTGGCCAAGATCGTCGATTACGATGGCCAATCGCGGCTGCGCCGATGACGCAGGCGCGGGTTCCGCTTTCGGCAGCGGCGTAATGAAGTGAATCGATTGCGTGCGTCTTTCGCCCGCGAGGTAATCGAACCGCTCCAAGCCTGGGGCTCCGGGTCGCGCAACTCGCTTCAAATGGTGGAACTCGGCCACGCGATCCAGCTCTGCCTCAATCGCATCGTGCGCCGCCTTGTCGGGCACGCCGGCCTTCGTGAGTGGCACCGTGATGTAGATGCGATCAGCCACGAGGGTCTGCGGTTTGCCGGCCTGCCGGGAAGCATATTCGGGCCGCATGCCCACTTCCGCGCGGCCGCCGCTTGCATTTCGCGCGGCAAACACAAATTCACGCGTCATATTTCGGATGCCCGCGCTGCCGGGTGCGGGCGCGGATTTTTTTTTGCAGCCCACGGCGCAAAAAAGCGCAAACACCAAGAGCGGGAAAATGGGGAAACGCAGAGGAAAATGCGGGTTGGCGTGTTGGCCGATGGCTTCCAGCGGGCGATTCACACTTCAGGCAGCCGCTTGGGCCTCGACGCCCTTGAGAAGTTCCAACGCCTTGTTGTAAACCGGGTCATCCGACTTGGGCAACTGGCCGGGACCGAGCGGCGCTTCTTCTTGCGTATCGGGATCGGCGGAGACATCGACGGACTTCGGATGCACCTCCACCGTGGGAGACACGCCTTCCTCCACGATGGACTTGCCGTCCGGAGTCGAGTAGAACGCGACCGTCAGGATGAGCGCTCCACCGTCATCGAGCGGGATAATTTTTTGTTCGGAGGCGGAGCCCAAGGTGCGCTCGCCCACCACATCGCCGCGCTTATTGCCCTTGATCGCTCCCGCGAGGACTTCGGCCGCGCCCGAGGTGCTCGGTGAAATCAAGACGTCCACAGCGGAGCGCCACACCGCCTTGTCCGGCTCGGCGTTAAAATCCTTCTCAGACACGGTCTGCCCTTCCAGAGAAGTAATCCTTCCAGAAGACAGGAACAGTTGAGCCGCAAGAATCGCTTGGGAAACATCTCCGCGCGTGCAGTCGCGCAGGTCGAGAACCAGTTTGTGCACGCCCTGCTTATCGAATTGCCCCAGCTTTTCACGCAGCTCGGAGACGTCGAGTGCCTCGATGGCGGGCAGACGGATGTACGCCACATCATCGCCCACGCGATCCGCCACAACGTGCTGCGGCCCGATCACAGCGCGGCTAATACTGATTTCCTGCGGCTCCGTCTTCCCGCGCCGGATCACAGCCACTTTTACGACCGTGCCAGGAGCGCCTTGCAACAGCGAATCCGCTTGCCCGGCCGACATGTCGCGCGTGCTGAATCCGCTGATGGCCTCCAGAATTTCTCCGCTGCGCAGACTCGCCTTCTCTGCCGGCCCATCGGGAACGACCGAAACGACGACGATATATCCATATCGCTTGGAGATCGTCATGCCGGCCTCTCCGTGCTGGGCATTCTTCATTCGGTCACGGTAGTCGGCATACTCGCGCGCGCTCAAGTACCCCGAAAGCGGATCGAGTGATTCGAGAAGTCCGTGCATGGCGCCGGCGGTGACGACAGCCATGTTGGGCTCATCCACATAGTCTTCCTGGATGTGCTGAAGGACCTCACCGAATACGCTCAACGAGCGGTAAGACTTGTCATCCGTCGTCTTTCCGAGGACGTACCCTAAGCCTACGTATAAGAACACCACAACGGAAAGCGTGACGATAGAAACTCTGGCGAGGCGGCTCATGGTTGTTGGCCTCAGGCTCAAAGATAAAATCTCCTTTTATGGTAGCACGACTGGCGCCCACCGCGCGCCGCGATTCTCTGCCGATTGCGCGAAGGGGTAGTTCAGCTCAATCGCCTGGTGCCCGCAGCGTCCTCAGTGCACAGTAATTTCTTCGATCGGCGAAAGATAGGTTTGAGACATGCGGTCCTGCCAGCAAAGATGATCTTCATCCCAAAGGGCCCAAAGAAAGCCCAGGAAGCACGTCCCGGCAGAGATCAGATACCCGAAGCTTCTCCACGCCATTTGCCGGGAAGAAGGCATGCCACCGTCAAAGCTGACAACTCGCAAGCCCCGAAGCATCATGCCCGGCGTCGATCCGCCAAAAATCGTGAATAGCGCGAAATATTGGGCATAAAACACGGCAAAGGTGGCACCGGCGACCGAGAGATCGAGCTTGTTGAGACCGATATGGCCCCCCAGGACCGTAAACAGCGCCAGCATTCCCCCGTAGCTGAACAACAACAGTATGGCGTCCAGCAAAGCCGCCCGGCGGCGCTCCACGAGCGAAGCCACCGGAAAGAGGGGCGCCGGGCTGATGGTGGGTTGCGCGTAGACAGAACCGGCCGGATGGACAATCACCGGAGCCGCCTCTTCTCTTGGAATGGAAATTTCGAATCGCTCGCTACGATGCTTGGTTAGGCCGAGGGACTCTGCGGCAGGAGCCGGCGAAGCATGCTCCTTCGCTCTGGCGGGGGCTTCGCCGGAAGACGCCAGGGCGGACGCAAACGGAAGGGCAGCCTGCGAATCGGCGGCTCCGGCGCCGCGTCGCCGGGCGCGATAGTCCTGGAGCCGGCTCGATACTTCACGCCGCCATTCCGGCTCGACGGCCAGGTTGCCTTCGGTCTGAGTGGTAACGCGGCGCAAAAGCGCGGCGCGCCCTGCGGAAGTGCCCAGAGGCGCGTCGCAAAAACAGCAAATTTCGGACGCTTCGTCGTCGTTGACGGCGCCGCAATGCTGACAGGTTTTTATCACCGTTCCGTTTTGCGCTGCGGACGTCTCGCCGAACGGAGATCGGGAGTCC
>Ga0335085_10003424_pt1 | contig 27506 bp, 24 predicted proteins | sample Lox_Sample_45_FD_206712 | JGI IMG/M metagenome (GOLD analysis project Ga0335085, IMG submission 206712) | Soil microbial communities from Loxahatchee National Wildlife Refuge, Florida, United States - Lox_Sample_4.5 | ecosystem: Environmental > Terrestrial > Soil > Wetlands | place: USA...
CGCGATAGATGCTGAATTTCCGTCTCGCGTGTCATGGTACACTCGCGCTCTCCGGGGCCTTTTTATTGACCTGTATTATGGCTTGGTATTTCGAAATGTGGTGGCCGATAAAATGCTTTTTTGCGCTAGGAGTTCTGCTGCTAGGGCAGAGCGGCTGGGCGCTCGTCGATGGGTTCCGCTTCCTGCGTTTAGTCAGGAGGAGGCGGCATAGCCCTCGGGGGAGCTATACACCATCTGCCGCCGTGGTGATCGCCTGCAAGGGGGTGGATGCGGGATTCAATGCAAACCTCGACCGATTCCTGAATCAAGACTACCCGGACTATCAGGTTGTATTCGTTGTGGCGACCGCGATGGACGTGGCTTATCAGAACCTGCACGCGCGGCTGGAGAAACCGGTGGCATCCGCCGCAATTCGCAACGCCCAAACGTCCCTGGTCGTGGCGGGCGTCGCAGACGGGCGGGGAGAAAAGGTCAACAATCTGCTGCGCGGAGTCGAGGCTGTGGGTCAGACCGTCCAGGTCTTGGCTTTTGCGGATATTGATATGACTCCCTCCCCGGATTGGCTGCGTTCATTGGTGGCGCCACTCGTCGACCCACAAATCACCGTCAGCACAGGCTTCCGATGGTATCTGCCAGGCGAAGGCTATGTCTCGCGGCTTCGCGCCGCGTGGGACACGTCGATCGCCACCATGATGGGCGACCACGATCACAACTTCGCTTGGGGTGGGTCGATGGCGATCCACGCCGCCGATTTTCACAAACTGCGGATTGCGGAACGATATTGGGCTAACACCGTGAGTGACGACTACGCCCTAACTCGCGCAGTCCGCGAAGCGGGTGGAAAGATCGCATTTGAACCCCGGTGTCTGGTGGCATCGCGGGAGGAATCGAGTCTGCGGGAATTTCTCCGCTGGTCGACGCGCCAAATCATCATCACGCGGGTTTACGCGGCACACCTATGGAGGTTGGGGCTCGCCACATACCTTTTCTACTGCGGGACACTCACCCTGGGATTGGTCGTATTGGTAATGCCTGCCGCCACGATGTTCCACCGCGTCGCGGTGGCGGTCACATTAATGTCCGTTCTTTTGCTCGGGGCTGCCAAAGGCTATATTCGCTCCCTAGTTGCGCGGGAGCTCCATGGCAAGGAAATGCGTAGCCGTGCTTCCTGTTATTGGCAATTGTCGCCGCTGGTTCCGTGGGTCATGCTTTGGAATCTTGTGGTGTCCGGATTTGTACGGCGAATCGAGTGGCAGGGAACTGAATATGAGCTGGTGTCGCCAGACAAAGTCCGCGTGATTAGGCGAAATGGCGCGTGAGAGTGCCGCACCAACGCCGGTGTCCCGGTAACCCTTTTGCAGCAGCGTACATTGCCAAAGGTGGCGCATACATTGAATTCGATGTAAGCGCCACCCCCTTTTGATTTGAAAATGCTATGTGGGACGGCACACTATCGCTTGCCGCCCGGAGGCCGGGTGGAGTGCCGGGATATATATCGGGCAGGAACAGAAGTGCGTTTCTTCTTGCGGGGCTCCGCAGGTTCTTCCGGCTCAGGGGGTATTTCGGCCGGCGCTGGGTCCAGGGCGGCGGGCGCAACCTTTGCCAGTACCTGATCCAGTAATGCCGCCTTAGGGCCAGACCTCTTCTTGGGCGGGACCGCCGCATTCTTGTAAGGATGTTCGCTGTGGCAGGTCTGGCAGACCGTTTTCACCACATTGCCTTCCACCATGCTTGCCACCGCATGATTGAGCAGCAGCTTGCAACGCGGACAATAGTCGTCAATCACATCACCCAGGCGTAACGACGGAACGGTCATGGGCGGGGCCTCAGCAGATGCTCATTTTCCTTGACTGCAACGCAAGCGCGGTCATTATAGCGCGAGCGCGGCAAAAACAAAACCGTTTGGAGCGATTTGACACCCCCTGCAATTGCAGCTATTCTGGGATATAGGCTCGGGGTGCGGGGACGATTCTGTGTCACCATCAGGACGGTGGGTTACAACCTCGAAAACACTGCGGTGTGAAGCCCCCTCACGAGTAAACGGAACTCTTCTGTGATGACTTCCATATTAACCGCCTTAGGCAGGACGGCCCGCCAGGCTCTTCGGCTGAGCGTGCTGCCCTTTCTTCAGGCTCCGGAAGAAGCCCTGATGGGCGGGCAGGCGGTCATCGAAGGGGTGATGATGCGCTCGCCGCACTCCTATGCCGTGGCAGTGCGCCAGCCCAGCGGCTCATTGGCGGTGGCGCAGGCGTACCTGGACCGGCCTTCGGAAAGGCACTCTTGGCTGAAGTTCCCCATCCTGCGTGGACTAGGCGTGCTGGGACAGGCGTTGGTGCTGGGAATACGCGCCCTCCGTTACTCCGCCGAGCAGGCGCTGGAGGAACCGGAAGCAGCGGGTTCGGACGCCGCAAAACCCAAGAAGGCGGCGGAGCTCAGCGGTTGGGTGCTGGCTGCCAATATTGCATTCTCCCTGGCTTTTTTTATTGTTCTTTACAAGCTCGTGCCGCTCTATCTGGCCACCGCCATAACGCATCGGTACCCGCAAACCGACAATAACGTGGCGTTCAATGTGCTGGACGGGAGCATTCGGATCGTCTTATTCCTGGGCTTTCTGCTCCTGATTTCTCAATTGAAGGAAATCCAGCGGGTGTTTGAGTATCACGGCGCCGAGCACAAGGTGGTCTGGGCTTTTGAGAAGCGGGGCCCCATTGATGTGGATGCGGCGCGCGCTTGTACGCGTTTTCATCCCCGCTGTGGCACGAGTTTTCTTCTGGTCGTCATGGGCATTGCCATGGTGCTCTACATGTTTCTGCCCTTCCACACCTTTTGGTTGCGATTCTTGGGGCGGATTGTTCTGCTGCCGGTGATCGCCGGCATTTCCTACGAGTTTATCCGCTTTGCCGCGAAGTCAAAGGGTAGGCTGTGGAAATGGGCATCTCAGCCCGGCCTCTGGCTTCAGCGGGTCACCACTCGCGAGCCTGACGACCGCCAATTAGAAACCGCGATCAAGGCCCTGGAAACGGCCATGACGCTCGAACAGAACCGCGGCGGCGAACTGATTGTGGCTTAAGGCAGTAGACTGCAAACGGTAGACGGCAGACAGGCGTGAGAGTTCGAAACCCTGTGTCCCTGTATCCCATGCGCCGACACTCGAGTTCTCATCTATGCACTATTTAGACAAGCTTGCGGAAATCGAAGCGAGGTACGAGGGGCTGACGGGGCAACTCGGCAAACCCGAGGTGCTGGCTGACCCCGCTCTTTATCAGAAAACCGCCAAGGCGCGCGCAGACCTTACCGAGGTTGTCGAGAAATTTCGAGAGTGGAAGACCATCAACAGCTCGGTGAAGGAAACGAAAGCCCTGGTGGATGAGTCATCTTCGGATCCGGAAATGAAAGCTCTGGCGCATGAAGAACTCATTGAACTTGAGAAGCGCCAGGACAAGGTGGAACAGGAGCTGAACATCCTGCTCCTTCCCCGGGATCCCAACGACGAGAAGAATGTGGTGTTGGAAATCCGCGCCGGCACCGGGGGTGATGAAGCCTCGCTGTTCGCCCAGGATATCTTCCGCATGTACACACGCTTCGCTGAGTCGCAACGCTGGCGCGTGGAAGTGCTCTCAACGAGCATGTCAGGAGTGGGAGGGGTGAAGGAAGTCATTGCCTTAGTGGAAGGCCAGAAGGTCTACAGCAAACTTAAATATGAAAGTGGCGTCCACCGCGTACAGCGCGTTCCGGAAACAGAGCAACAGGGACGCATCCACACCTCCGCCATCACGGTGGCAGTGCTGCCGGAAGCGGACGAAGTGGAAATCCAAATCGACCCCAAGGACATTCGCATCGACACGTTCTGCTCCTCCGGGCCCGGCGGTCAGTCGGTGAATACCACATACTCCGCCGTGCGCATCACGCACCTGCCGACGGGAATGATCGTCTCCTGTCAGGACGAGAAATCGCAGATCAAGAACCGTGCCAAGGCATTGCGGGTCCTTCGCTCGCGGTTGTACGAAATGGAGTTGCAGAACCAGCAGAAGCAAATCATCGAGGAACGCCGCTCGATGATCGGCTCGGGCGACCGCAGCGAAAAGATACGCACTTACAATTATCCCCAGAATCGAGTCACGGATCATCGCATCGGGCTGACCTTGCATCAGCTCGACCGGATTGTCGATGGGAAATTAGACGATATCATCGACGCGCTTATTGCGTATTACCAGGCAGAGAAGATGAAGCAACCTCCTCCGCCCAAACCGGGGGAGGACGAAGCGACCTCCGCACTGGCTGGCTAAACTTTTCGGCACTCGATCGTGGAGCAAACTCCGCACCGATGCAGCTCCGCGCCACACTCCGGCAAGGACTCCAAACCCTTCTCGCTCATCAAGTCCCCTCTGCGCAACTTGCCGCAGAACTGCTGCTGATGCATGTTCTGGGGTGCGACCGCGCCTACCTCCACACCCACACCGAGGACGATGTGCCGCCGCCGGCCCTCGAGCACTATTCCCAACTGATCGCGGAACGGTGCACTGGCAAACCTACCCAATACATCACCGGCCATCAGGAATTCTGGGGACTCGATTTTGAGGTGACGCCCGATGTGTTGATCCCTCGCCCTGAAACCGAGCACACGGTGGAATGTGTGCTGGAACTGGCGCGCCAGCAGGGCCATGCGAAGGACGCACGTTTGCGGATTGTGGACGTGGGCACAGGGTCGGGATGCATCGCCTTGGCCCTCGCTTCAGAATTCCCCCGCGCGATCTTGTTCGGCGGGGATATATCGCGCCCCGCACTGGTGGTGGCTTCGCGCAACGCCGTACGATTGGGCATGCCGGAACGCGTCAAATTTCTGGAAAGCGACCTGCTGAATCGGTTGCTGGAGCCCGACTTCGTCGGAACATTTGACTTCGTCCTCTCCAACCCTCCCTATGTCGGCAGGCACGAAGTTGAAAAGGTGCAACGTGAAGTGCGCGATTTCGAGCCGCGCATCGCCTGGGGTGGTGACCTTAAGCACGGAGAGGAGGTTTACGCTCGCCTGTTCCCACAGGCTTTCCAGGCGCTGAAGCCAGGCGGGAACGTGGTGGTGGAAATTGGCTATAATATGCGCGAACGCGTGATGGCATTGCTGGGCGAGGGATGGGGCGAGATCCAGGTGACACCGGACCTGGCGGGAATTCCGCGCGTTCTGAGCGCACGACGAGTCTAAGGAGCTGGGGCCGCTTTCCCCAGTCCCTTGTCCACGGTATGATTCCTGCGACGATGTTGCACCAAATCTTGCACGTCGACATGGACGCCTTCTTCGTCTCCGTCGAGGAACTGGAAGATCCTTCCCTCAAAGGCAAGGCCGTCATCGTGGGCGCTGACCCGGATGGCCGGGGTGTGGTGGCGGCGGCGAGCTATGAGGCGCGCAAATTCGGCGTGCATTCGGCCATGCCGATTGGCACCGCCAAGAAGCTCTGCCCGCATGCGATTTTCCTGCGCGGCCAGCATCACAAGTACGGCGAGTACTCACGGCAGATCCATCAGATCTTCGAGGAATTCACACCTGTGGTCGAGATGGTTTCCATCGATGAGGCTTACCTTGACCTCACCGGGTGCGAGCGCCTGCACGGTTCGGCGTTTCGCGGGGCCGACCGCTTGATTCGCACGATCAAGCAACGGACGGACCTGAACTGCTCGATTGGCCTTTCGACTTCTCACCTCATTTCCAAAATCGCCTCAGACCAGGCGAAACCCCACGGCCTCCTTTACGTTCTGCCGGGTTGCGAGGCGAGGTTCCTGGCGCCGCTGCCCATTCGTCGCATGCCAGGCATTGGGAAGGTTACGGAGCCCGAGTTGCGCTCGCTGGGCATCGTGACCATCGGCGACTTGCAAAAGACGGGGCGGGAGAAACTGCGGGAACGGTTCGGAAAACTCGGTGAATGGCTCTACACCAAATCCTGCGGCCTGGATATCGAAGCCTACCAGTACGAAGAAGAGCCTAAGTCAATCAGCCATGAGACCACGTTCGACGCGAACATCAACGACCGGGAAGAAGTCGAGCGAACGCTCTCGTATTTGGCGCAACTTGTGGGCCGGCGCCTGCGCGACCACCGCCTATTCGCGCGTACGGTAGGTTTGAAGTTGCGCTTTGCCCCCTTTAAGACCCTGACGCGGGATGCGACGCTCGATGAGCCGACCAATCTCGATTCCCTCATATTCTCTAACGTGCTGCGACTATTCGAAAACGCCTGGGACAGCAAACAGAAGATTCGGCTGGTGGGGGTGCGCACGTCGAATCTCGAGCGCGCCGTGTTCCAGCGCAGCCTTATCGATGCGGCTCAACGCGAGAAACTTGATAAAGTGCTTAAGGCGGCTGACAAAGTTAGGGAAAAGTTCGGGTTTGATGCCGTGCAATTGGCGCGCTCCGTCGAACCGGGCCAGCCCACGAAGCCACGCAAACGCCGCGAGTTCCTGGGACGGGAGTAGCTGGCTCCATACCGAACTATTGATAAATCGAAAGTTGCAGTTTAGATTTACCAAATGAGGATAGCCAAGAAAGATAGCCTGATGACAATGCGGAATACATGTGGCTGAGAGAGCAACACCGGCCCTCTGTGGTGAACCGGTTTGTTCCACGAGCGGTTTACGGGTAGGTGTCTTGCAAGTCAGGCTAATCGGAGCGAGGAACCCATGAAAACCGCTTACCTCGACATTGAAACCAGCTACGACGGGACATTCACCGACCAGCGGCTCTTCAAGGACTACAAGCATCACCGGATTACAGTTGTCGGTGTAAGGGTTGTAGATGAGGTGAGCGATGCTTTCATCCAGTTGGTGGGAAAGGATGTGACGCGGGCCAACTTGATGCTGGTCCTGAAAGGGGTGGAGCGGCTGGTGACGTACAATGGGCGGTCCATTCCCGACAAGGTGAAGGGTTACGTGGGGTTCGACTTTCCGGTGATTGCCGCACAACTGGGAGTCGCCCTTGACCAGGAATTTCCGCACGTGGATCTGTGTCCGGAATGCTGGAGGAAAGGCCTCTGGGGCGGGCTGAAGGTGGTTGAGCAGAGTCTGGGGCTTAAGCGAAAACTCCCGGGCAAAGATGGCAAGTGGGCCGACGAAATGTGGAAGAAATATGAAACCACACAGGATGAGGCCCTCAAGAATGAAGTGCTCGCCTATAACCAGGAAGACGTCATGATGCTGCGTCGCATCGAAGAGGCTTTGCAGATTAGATAGTCGCAGAGGTTCTCCTGGAAGGTGGCGGTAGAGTCCGCCGCAATCCGTTCAGTTCGCGGGAGCCGCGGCACTCGCCAATGCCCGCCCTGGAACTTCGCCGGCGGGGCTTCAAACCGGAAGCGTTCCCTAGGAGCGGTCACTGGCGGCGACCATATGGATAGGCCCTCCTCTGGCACCGAGCGTGCTTTGAGAAGGGTGAGGCATAGTTCGTAAAGGCCAAAAAGTGATAATATGTCACATTTTCGCCCAGTGGCCTCGCTGAATTCACGAGTTTTGCCGCTACTGTCGCCGGAGGGGGTCCATGGATATCCTAGAGAAACTGCGCGCGCGCGCCCGGAAATCTCCACAACATATCGTTCTTTTTGAGGGCGAAGAAGACCGCACGCTGCAAGCCGCTCGACTGATCGAGAAGGAAAAGCTAGCGCACCTGACTCTGTTGGGGAGCGTCGACAAGATCCATTCCCACCTGCAAGCCTTGGGAATCAGGTTGGAAACCTCTCAACTTCTCGACCCCGCCGCCAGCGCCAAGCTGGACCAGTATACAGACCTGCTTTACGAGCGCCGCCGAGCGAAAGGCATGACGGAGGAGCAGGCCTCGAAAGCAGCCCGGCAGCCGCGCAACTATGCGGCGCTGATGGTGTCCGCCGGTGATGCCGACGGTTCCGTGGGCGGCGCGCTGAACACCACGGCGGACACGGTGCGAGCGGCGCTTTGGGGAATCGGTGTGGCACCAAGTGTCTCCCTCGTATCAAGCTTTTTCCTGATGCTTTCTCCGCGTAAGGACCTGGGCACTGATGGCGCTACGCTGTTTGCGGACAGCGCGGTGGTGCCACAGCCCACGCCATCGCAGTTGGCGGATATCGCCATCGCCACGGCCGCCAACGCCCGCTCTTTGCTGGAAGTCGAGCCGCGCGTGGCTTTGCTCTCCTTCTCCACGCGCGGCAGCGCCGAGCATGCCATGATCGATGCCGTGCGGGAGGCCGTCGAATTCATCAAGCAGCGTGTGTCGCAACTTGCCGTGGACGGTGAACTCCAACTTGATGCCGCCCTGATTCCGGAAATTGGCTCGCGAAAGGCGCCAGGTTCGGCGGTGGCGGGATGCGCTAATGTGCTGATTTTCCCCGACCTGAACGCCGGCAATATCGGTTACAAGCTGGCCGAGCGTTTCGGCGGTTGCGAAGCCATCGGGCCCATTCTCCAAGGGTTGGCCAAACCCGCCAACGACCTTTCGCGCGGCTGCAAAGCCGAAGACATCGCGCAGGTCGCGGTAATCACGTCGATCCAGGCCCAGAGCATGAAGCAGAACCAGCAAGCCGCGTAAGGGAAGGGTGTGGGGGCGCTGATCGAAGCAACTACCAGATAAATTCTTCCGGCAGTGCGCTAAACTCGCCCATTTTATGAGCGAGGGGTGCTCTGCTCTTCTAAAATTCCTATGGTTGGCGTTCGCATTGGACCAAGCGAATTTGCTTGGCGGCCAGCAGGCAACCCCTAATCCCGGCATTCTTACGCCTGCCGCTAAGATCGCAGGTGGCGAACAGGCAGCGCCCATCGATGCTCCGGATTTCCACAAGCAGAACTTCTCGCATCTCCGCAAGTTGCGAGGACACTAATTGACTTCCTCTCCGCGCTGTCGATGAAGGAGTACTCCGCCGCGACATACTATTTGGATCCAGTTCACCCGATCTCGCGATCGTCGGATTACCCGATCCTAACCGCGACGATACACCACTCTGCCCGCAACGATGGTGGCTGTGACCGCGCCGCGGAAGGTGCGACCGTCGAAGGGAGTATTGCGGCTCTTGGAGCGGCCTTCGGACGCGTGGTAAGTCCAGACGAGATCCGGATCGAAGACGGTGAGGTCGGCCGCTCCCCCGACCTGCAGTCGGCCCAGTGGCTGGTTGATGATGCGGGCGGGGTTGGCGCTCAGCAATGAAATCATGTGCCAGAGTGAGATCAATCCTGGATGGACGAGTTCGGTGAGCGTCAACCCCAGCGCTGTCTCCAATCCGATGATGCCGAAGGGAGCGCCGGCAGCGAGGGGCTGCGCTTTCAAATCCGCCGCGTGGGGAGCATGGTCCGTGGCGATGGCATCGACGGTGCCGTCGGCGATGCCGGCACGAATCGCCTCCACGTCCGCGGCGCTGCGCAAGGGTGGATTCATCTTGGCGTTGGCGCCGTGCGCCAGTACTGCTTCGTCCGTGAGCGCAAAGTGGTGAGGCGTGACTTCACAGGTCACCCGCACGCCGCGGCGTTTGGCCTGCCGCACCATGTCGAGAGAGAGCGCGGTGGAAAGATGCGCAACATGCAAATGACCGCCCGTGGATTCCGCCATCACCAGGTCGCGGGCCACGCACACATCCTCGGACGAATTGGGGATCCCGCGCACGCCGAGCTTTGCGGCCACCGGCCCTTCGTTGATCACGCCGCTCGCGCTCAGGCTGGGGTCTTCGCAGTGTTCGCTGATGGGTGCGCCCAGGTGGCGGCTGTGCTCGAGCGCGCGCCGCAGCAAGCCAGCAGTTTTCACCGGACGCCCGTCATCGGAAAAGCCCACTGCGCCCGCCGCCACCAGCGCCGCAAAGTCGGTAAGCGACTCTCCCTGGCTCGCCATGGACACCGCCGCCACCGGGAACACCCGCGCCAGGGCCAGGCGGCGTGCTTTCTCGATTTGTGCGGCCACCAACTCGGGTTGATCGATGATGGGCTTGGTGTTGGGCATCGTCGCAACTGCGGTAAAGCCTCCGGCCACCGCGGCGGCCAAGCCGCTTTGAAGTGTTTCCGATGCCTCGCCGCCAGGCTCCCGCAAATGCACGTGGACATCGACAAAGCCTGGCGCCACCACGTTCCCGCGCGCGTCGAGCGTCTCATCCGCTTCGCCCGCAAGGTTCGGGCCGATCTCGCGAATCAAGCCGTCTTCAATGCGGACGTCCAACGCCGCGTCGAGACTGTCTTCCGGCGACAGAACGCGGCCACCCTTGACCAATATGGAAACCATGGGTCCTCAATAATGTCTATATTTCGGTAGGCAGCAAGTATAGCACCGGCAGGGAACAGCGGGCGGAGACAGGGGCCTTCGACAAGGGTCCCCTCCGAGTCGCGGGTGACTTACAACTCCGGGGCTTGGAAGGCATCACCTGCCAAGAGACCCGTCAGCCTTCCTCTCCGTAAGGCCCTAATTCGGCGTCCCTGCGGCAGCGGGAGACAGGGCCACTTCGCGGGCCGCCCGGTCCGTCTCAACAGACACAGGGTCTCTTTCAAGACCTGACTCAACGACTTCCTTAATCGTTTTTACATAGTGGAGGGTTAAGCCCTCGAGCATCTCGGGATTCAGATCTTCGTGGACGTTGGGCTCGTTGTCGGCGGGGAGAATCACTTCGAGCACGCCTGCCCGTTTGGCCGCCAAGACTTTCTCCTTGATCCCACCGACCGGCAACACTTGTCCGCTGAGAGTGATTTCTCCGGTCATGGCAAGCCGCTGCCGGGACGGCCTCCGGGTGAGGGCGGAGACGAGGGCGGAAACCATAGTAACTCCCGCCGAGGGCCCGTCCTTGGGAATAGCCCCGGACGGAACGTGAATGTGAATGTCTTTCGACTGGAAGAATTCAGGATCGATGTCGTAATCCGCCGCGTGGGAGCGAACCCAGGCGAGCGCCGCCTGCATAGACTCCTGCATCACCTGGCCCACGTGTCCAGTCATCGTGAAGCCCTTGCCACCCTTCATGGCATTGGCCTCAACATAGAGGACGTCTCCACCCGTTGGTGTCCAGGCAAGACCCACCATTACCCCGGGTTGGCGCGTGCGCTCCACGATTTCGGTTTCCAGGCGGTAGCGCGGGATGCCGAGGAAGTCCCGCAAGTTATCCGGAGTCAGCAGAAGCTTTTCTGGCTTGCCCTCGGCAATCCTGCGCGCCTGCTTCCGGCATGAAGTGGCAATTTCCCTCTCCAGATTCCGTACGCCGGCCTCGCGCGTGTAGTGCCGGATCATGCTTGCCAGCGCGCCGGTGGAGAACTCAATTTGCTCGGGAGTCTTGACCCCGTGCTCTTCGGTCTGCTTCGGGATCAAGTGCCGGATGGCAATCTGAATTTTTTCCTCCTCGCTGTATCCCTGAAGCTCCAATAGCTCCATGCGGTCTAGGAGCGGAGGGGGGATGGTGTCCAAGACATTCGCCGTGCAGATGAACAGCACTTTGGAGAGGTCGAATTGGACGTCCAGATAGTTGTCACGGAAATGCGCGTTTTGCTCGGGATCAAGAACCTCCAGCAGGGCGGAGGAAGGATCGCCGCGAAAATCCCGGCCGATTTTGTCCACCTCGTCGAGCATGAACACCGGGTCGCGCGTTTCCGCCCGCCGGACCCCTTGAATGACCTGGCCGGGCAGGGCGCCAATGTAAGTCCGCCGATGGCCGCGGATTTCCGCTTCGTCGTGAATTCCGCCCAGTGACATGCGCACGAATTTGCGATCGAGCGAGCGCGCAATGGATTTTCCCAAGGAAGTCTTCCCCACACCCGGGGGCCCGACAAAGCACAAGATGGGGCCCTTGAGCTGGGGCTTCAACTGCAAAACCGCGAGATAGTCGAGGATGCGCTCTTTTACTTTTTCCAGGTCCCAGTGGTCTTCGTCGAGGACCTGTTTCGCTTTGGTAATATCTACACGCATATCGCTGACTTTGTTCCAAGGCAGCGCCACCAGCCATTCCAGGTAGGTGCGCGTTACGTGGTAATCCGCTGCCGCCGGCGACATTTTCGCCAATCGCCCTAGCTCCCGGATCGCCTCCTTCTTGCCTTCTTCTGTCATTCCCGCGGCTTCGATCTTCTTGCGGAGTTCTTCGATTTCCTGCTGCTCGTCGGCCTCACCCAGTTCCTTTTGAATGGCTTTCATCTGCTCGCGCAAGTAATACTCACGCTGGCTCTGGGTGACCTGGTCCTGGACGTCCGATTGAATCTTGGACCGGAGTTGCAGCACCTCCACTTCCCGCGCCAGTTGCCGGTTCAAGCGCTCCAGACGCACCTTCAGTTCGAGGCTTTCCAGGAGTTCCTGCTTTTCCGTACTGGAAAGAGAGGGGAGATTAGCCGCTATGAAATCCGATAGCCGGCTGGGGTCGTCAATATTCATGACGACGGTCTGCAGATCATCCGACAGGGTGGGCGAGAGCTGCACGACTTGTTGGAACATGGTCGTCACGCTGCGCACCAGGGCGTCGAAGTCCGATTCCTTCCCGCCCGGTAAAATGTCCGCCAGGGGTTTGACTCGGGCGCGTAGGAATGGCTCCACCTGTGTGACTTCTTCGATGGCGATCCGCTGCAAGCCTTCAACGAAGATAAACAGACTTTGGCTGGGCAGCTTGATAATCTTGTGGACGAAGGCCACCGTTCCAATTTGAAAGAGATCGACGGGTTGGGGGTTATCAACTCGAGGATCTCGCTGGGAGATGACGCCTACATATTTCTCCTCTTCCTTCAGGTCGCTAATCAACTTGAGGGAGCTGTCCCGTCCCACCGTCAGCGGCAGGATGGCATTGGGAAATAGAACGGTGTCGCGGACGGGAAGAATCGGTAGCGTGTTGTAATCAATGGGAGCTTTTTGCTTGGAAGCCATTGCCTGGGAACCTCATTCCTATATCTGCAGCCGACGCGCAAGCGCGCCTGGGAGTTGGCACTTTATCACGTCATTGCAACAAGTTGAAAGACCTACCCTTGTTTTTGCCAACGGCCGGGCAGCCGCAGGCTTAGAAGCTTTTATGTCTGCGGCGCCGCTCCTACGGCTAATTTATTAGATGCGATCTTGGCCTGCGACGACACTCGCGAAAGGCGGTTGCCCCACATGGGCCGGGCAGAGTATCTTGAATCTTTGGCCTCCCTTAGGAGAAATTGGCATGATTGAGAATGTGGCGCACGCACTCCATTTGAGTAACAGGATTTTTTACACCTTACTGTTCGGAACATTGATCATCAGCTCCTTGCTTATGGGTTTTGGGCTGAACCGCGCCCTCCACTATTGGGCGAAAAGGGTTGGCAACGTATGGGGTCAACTGTTCTTTTCCCTGCTCGAATCTCTGCCAATTCCTTTGCTCTTGATTACCAGTCTTTATCTCGGCTTAGAATCACTTCCCCTCCCCAGGCAATTCGAATATGTCGGATCCAAGCTAACCCTGGCGCTGGTGATTATGGTGATGATGTATTTTCCTGCCAAGGTCATAATCCTTGGCTTGCGCCGTGCGAGCCAGGAGCGGCCCAGCATGGAGCAAGTAACTCAGCCTGCCGCGTTTGTCGTCCGGACGCTGTTCGCCGTGCTGGGGACCATCATCTTTCTGGACAACATGGGCATTACTCTGACCGCAGTCTGGACCACACTGGGCGTGGGCAGCGTGGCCGTCGCCCTAGCCCTACAAGAGACCTTAAGTAACTTTTTTTCCGGCCTTTATCTAATTGCTGACAGGCCAGTGAGATTGAATGATTACATCAAGCTTGATTCCAACCAGGAAGGTTACGTTCAGCGGATCGGTTGGCGCTCCACGATCCTGCGGACGATTGGCAACAACTTCGTGGTAATCCCCAACTCCACCCTTGCCAAAGCCACCATTACCAATTACTCCGCTCCCGAGACGCGCATGTCTTACAGCCTTCCGGTGGGCGTTGCGTACGGTACGGATCCCAACCTGGTTGAGAAGGTCTTGCTGGAAGCGGCCCACGAGGCCATCCGGGACGGTTTGGAGGGCCTGCTTGCGATTCCTGAGCCCGCTGTGTCGTTCATTCCCGGCTTCGGGGATTCCTCCCTGAACTTCTCGCTTAACCTGCAAGTCCGTCAGTTCCCGGATCAATTCCTGGTGCAAAGCGAGTTGAGGAAGCGCATCGTCAAGAAGTTTCGGGAGGCGGGAATCGACATGCCCCTCCCCACACGCAACCTGGTCCTCGACAAGTCCACCCTGGACCTTATCAGCGATGGCTCCAAAGGTTAGCAGCGCGACGAAGAGCCTCCGTGGGCCACACCGCCGTGCCATTCTTTCTTTATCATCCACGCGCCGACGGGTTGGCGGATGGGGGGAATACTTGGGAGTTTCGTTGACACCCTCCAAGGCCTCCGTTATAGTAAAACTCGGGCGCCGGAGCACCCCTTCCCCTGGCTCCCTGCCTTAATGATCGCTTGGCGCGTGCAATTCCTCCCTGGTGAAGGGCAGGTTCGAAGGCTCATGAATCTTCCCATCTCGCTAACCCTTCTCCGAATCTTCTTTGTGCCCTTGGTGGTGGTCTTGCTGCTTACCAAGGGCGGGAACATGGATTTGTGGGCAGTGGGAGTCTTCCTGCTCGCCGCTGTCACCGACCTGCTGGATGGCTATTTGGCCCGCAAGCGGAGCCAAATCACCACGTTGGGAATCCTGCTCGACCCTATTGCCGACAAACTTCTCACCTCTGCCGCATTTATATCTTTAGTGGAACTCCACCTTGTGCCCGCGTGGATGGTAGTGATCATCGTGGGCAGGGAATTCGCTGTTTCCGGCCTGCGTGCCATCGCTTCCGCCGAAGGGTATGTGCTGGTACCCTCGGACCTCGGCAAAACGAAAATGGTGGTCCAAGTCGTGGCCATTACGGCCATCATTTTGGAGGGACGCCGGTTTCCGACTTGGCATCCTCTCGGAGAGGTTTTGTTGTGGATGGTGGTGCTGTTTGCCGTAGCTTCCGCCGTGCAATACTTCTGGAATTTCTGGAAATGTTTGGATGAACGAGTAAAGCGTCGAGCCTCGCGCCGGGTGATGGTCATTCAGGCGGACGAGAAAGAGCCGGAAGAGAAGGATGTTGCCGCTCACTGAAGCCGACCAGCAGACTCTGCTGCGCATGGCCCGGGAAGCCCTGGTGGGATACCTTAGCCTTGCCGAGATCCCCAAAGTCCCGGAACCTGGGGAAGCTTTGCGCCAGCGCTGTGGCGCCTTTGTGACCCTGCGCAAGGGAAGGGACCTGCGGGGATGCATCGGGGTCACTGAGGCGAACAAACCGCTCTACGTCACGGTTCGCGAATGCGCGGTGTGGGCGGCACTGCACGACCCGCGCTTTCCTCCGGTCGGGAAACGGGAAGTGGGTGGACTGAATCTGGAAATCTCCGTTCTCTCCCCCCTTTCCGACATCCCCCCCGAGAACATCGAGGTAGGACGGCACGGGCTCCTTATCTCACGCGGAGCTTTGCGCGGCCTCTTGTTACCGCAAGTAGCGCTGCAATGGAAGTGGAATCGCGAACAATTCCTGGACGAGACCTGCCGCAAGGCAGGGCTACCACCTGATGCGTGGCGGCAGGGGGCAAGGATCCAGTCTTTCACCGCTCAGGTATTTGAAGAACCACACCCCACTCACTCTTCTCACCCTGCGGCGTAAACAACCTTTCTAACTTACATGGATCTGCTTTCGTACCACGACGGCTGTAGCGCTTCCTCTCCCGATTCATGAGGTCAGGAGCGCGCGCCGCTACCCATTCTCGACGTATAATCCGTGGCCCTCAACACTTACGGGACCTGGCCTGGGCGTTGGTGAACCCCATTCTTGTCATCCGCGGCTGGCCTATTCCGATTCGACGTAGTCACCCGAAGAGATTTCACGGTAACTTGAAACAACCATCGCCACACACGATTTCGCCTGCACGGAAAGGACGACAGCCTCTCCGATGACCTCCGGCGGCGTGGGCTCGCTACTCAGCAATCCCGTGGTGTGCGAAGGAAGAAGTTTGTAAATGCGAAACCGCTGACCGGGCTTGGCTCCGTCTTTATCACCCAAGTTCAAATAGACAACCGTCTCGTCGCCAAGAAAGCCAAAATTGTTGTGGCTCGCGGTTATCCTTCCGTGCTGTTTGTCCTTATTCAGTGGCGCAAAGTGGTCAAGGGGTTTCGAGACTGTGTATTCCGGAATGGCACGAGGCTGAAAGGGCACCAGCGTGTCGCCCGGGACAATGGGTCCGCATGAAAAGGTGACTCTCGCCACGACTCCCTCCGGGTTCGAGTGGGTCACCCTGACCTTGCCGACATCCTCATAAGGTTGGCCCGACTTCCCAATTTCCCCTCGCTCACCCTGGTAACGCATCGTATGGAAAAGTTCGTTGGCGGGCCGGACTACGCTGAACTCCGCTCCCACTGCAATATTTTCACCTTTGTGCTGGGAAATGAAAATCGATTCGCCCTCCACAAACTGACGGACCACGGAGTGGAAGTCGTCATCCGCTCCCCCCAGAACAAACATGTCACGGGGAATGGTAGGATCGGCAATAAAGCCTGTGCAATCCGCTTGTGAGCGGTCGGCTGCAGGGACGGACACCGGTGAGACTGCCCCGGGACCTTGCGCTTGGGCGATTATCGCCGGAATGGCGAGAAAGACTACAACTAGGATGAAAGCTATTCGACGCATGGGTTTCCTCCTTTTACAACAACTACTGGCGCAGGCGGATCACCCCCCAGTGAAGCCGCCGACCACGGGCTAACCCCTACTGGGCCGCAAGTGTAAGGAAAAAGGTACCTCTTGTCAAGCGAGGCTAGAAAATTGTCAGTCTTCGACAAGCCCGGAGGCTTTCATCAGCGAACCCCCCTCCGGCCCTCGCGCCTTTGGCAGGGATCATCCCAGCAAAGAATTGCCGCATGACGCACAGGGTTTGCTCTTGAGGCTCGCCCCCTGTTTTGCACACTCAATATCGCCCGGTAGTCGTTTTCAACGCGCTAATGAGAGCGGTCGACGGACACGGCGTGGTAAGGAAGCAGAACATGTCTCCCGGATTGACCGCCGAGATGTCGGATTCCGCGATGGCTTACGGTACCTCATGCCCCCGCCAAAAGGAGTGGCACTTCTGCCGCCATGGCGCGCCAATGGGGGAGATCATTTTGAACTCCCAGTGAAACCAGGTACTCCTGGCTGCCCTTTAATTGGTCCTCCTGAGGCGGTGGGAAAGAGGAATCGAGTTCCCGGGCAAGAAGGTTGGCGATATAGACTGCCGAAGCCGCGTCAAAAGTCTGGTGTGGGACGCGATTAGGGGCATGGTGAAGGGCGACTGCCTCGACGACCGCGTACGGCAGTCCCCAAAGTCCCAGAAGATAGGCCCCAATTTCCGCGTGGCTGAACCCACAACACTCCCTTTCCTCCACCATGTAAAGGGGGCGTTGCTCCTCCCGCGCTTCCTCGATGAGATTCTTAAGGCGCGCGGGAAACTTCCACGCCAGGATCAGCTTTCCCACGTCGTGGAGCATACCGGCGGCCATAGCGATGTCAACAAGATGATTGGGCACAGGGAGGCGAGCTGCGATGTAGGCGGTTAGGCGACCATGGCGCTGGAAATCCTCCAGGGAGAACCCCTCAATGGGCCCTTGGGGAGCAAAAGCGCGGAGCACTTCCAAGGAAAGGACCAGGGTCTTGAGCGTACTGATGCCGACGTAAATGACGGCACTCGGAATACTGGTTATGGAGCGCGCAACGCCAAAGAAGGCGGAATTCACCAACTGGAGGATTTTGGCTGAGATCCCAACATCCTGCTCAACGATGGCGGCGATTTTCTGGATGGACGTATCCGGGTCGGCCAGAGCCATCGTCAATGCGTTGTAAGTACGAGCGAGAGATGGTAGCTCGCTGAGCGCCCCCACCGTGCTGCGGATGGAGTCATCATGGAGCAGAGCCTTAAGGTGGCAAGCTCGTTCTATGGCGACGTGCAACATTTCCGCATCGCAGGGCTTCGCAAGGAATTGGTGCGCGACAGGCACCACGCGCAAGGCAGTGGAAAGCTCGGCGTGGTCCGAGAGAATAATGCGAACGACGTGCGGATATTCCTCGCGTACGCGGGTTACCAGGGCAGCGCCATCCATCCCTGGCATGCGCATGTCAGAGACTATGACATCGAAAGGCAAAGCCTCCAGGAGTGCGAGTGCGGCAGCGCCCCCCGGCGCGAAAGCCAACTCCCACTCATATTTTTGCGGGCGCAGCATGCGCTGCAGGCCCTCCAAAAACCCCGGATCGTCGTCGACAAAAAGAACTCGTCTCATAGGGCCTCGTCATCCGGGAACATTCCCTCACGTTAGCGGACAAGGCAAACGCCAGGTTGCAACGTTTTCCAGAATGCCCAGGTGTTCTTGTATCACCTGCTTCTAGCAGCCAGCAGGCAAAGGGCACGTTTCCCCCGGCAAAGATCTTTCTCTGCCTCTGAGACGTCGTCCTTATGCCCACAAACTTTTCTATCGGCTGGGCCTAAGATCTTCTTGAGCTCTACAAGAGTTTATAGCCATTGCGTAGACATTCATGGTGCTTATAAGCCATGCGATGCAGCATGAAGCCAACCCCTTACAGTGGGTTATAGAAGTTTCGAATCCCAGGGGCAGGGGAGGTGCACAGCGTGCCGCTCGGTGCATGTCGATGTCTGTCTACGCGCTTGCGGCGAAACGGCGCATGCAATTGGGACAGAAAGTCTTTGCGCCGAATAGACCTTTCGCCACGGCACGGAGTGTGCTATCCCTTCTCGAGATGGGATAAGTCACCTAGGGGGCGTCTCCATGGAAACCCGCAAACCGCATCGCAAAAAAGAAGACTACAAGCTGCGCACGCACATGATTCACGGGAATTATGACAGCAAGAAGTGGGACTACAACCACCACGTGGTGCCGCCGGTTTCGCACACCACGGCGTATCGGCTGAGCTCGCTGGAGCGGGGCGCGCGGGGCTTTGTACAGTTCGCCTCGGCGGATGAACACCTGAGCGGGCATATCCCCATTTACATTTACGACCGGCTGGACGAACCCACGCGCTCGATGCTGGAAGAGAACCTGGCGTACGCAGAGGGGGGAGAGATCTGCGTGACCTTCGCCAGCGGGATGGCGGGCATCAGCGCGGCTCTGGGCGCGACGTTGCGCCAGGGGCAGGAAGTGATTGCGCATCAGATTGTTTACGGGTGCACATACAGTCTGATGACCAACTGGCTTCCGCGTTTCAGCATGCAGGCGCGCTTTGCCGATTTCCTCAAGCCGGAGTCGCTCGCGGCGCAGATCACGCCTGCGACGCGCGTCCTTTATTTTGAAACCCCCATCAATCCCACACTGGAACTGATTGACATCGCTGCCATCCGCCGGGTGGCGGACCAGGCCAATGCCGGTCGCGAGGAAAAGGATCGTATGCTGGTGATTGTCGACAACACTTTCGCCACTCCCTTCTGCCAGAGGCCGTTGCGGCTGGGCGCCGACATGGTGGTGGAAAGTCTTACCAAAGGCCTGGGGGGATTCGGCACCGACATGGGCGGAGCGGTGATTGCGGCCAAGGAGTGGTACAACCTGGTCATGTTGTTTCGCAAGGATTTCGGTGGCGTGCTTTCGCCGCGCAGCGCCTGGGGAGTGCTGGTGTACGGCGTGCCCACGCTGGCGACGCGCATGATCAATATGCAGAAGACCGCGCAACGGGTGGCCGAATTTCTCTCGAAGCATCCCAAAGTGGCAAGCGTCAGTTACCCGGGGGCCGAGGGCTTTGCACAGAAGGCGCTGGCCAAACGGCAGATGCTGAATCCCGAGGGTAAATTCGCGCCCGGCAGCATGATGTACTTTGTACTTAGGGGAACCGAATCCAAGCAGACGCGCGCAGAACGCATGGTGGATTACCTCGCCGAGCATGCTTATTCCATCACCCTGGCCGTAAGCTTGGGGCAAATCAAGACGCTCATCGAACACCCGTTCTCCATGACTCACTCGGCCCTCCCCGACGAGCAGAAGCGCGCCTTCGGAATGCACCCGGAAGGCATCCGCCTCTCGATCGGCCTGGAAGATTGGCACGACATCATCCGCGACCTGGAACTCGCGTTGGAAAAAGTGTGAGGCTGGGGGTTGGGGACTGGGGTTAGGAATCGGCCTTTTGGATTTGTGAATTTTGAATCTTGAATCTGGAATCGATTTGTGGCGTTAGGGATTCGGGACTCGGGGTTGGGAACCCGGAATCTGGAATCTGAAATGTGTGATTCGGAGATCTGTATCGGACCCGTCGACTCCAGAAATCGGAGGGGGGGCGGTCAAAGGGCGGATTTTGTCTGCTTGATATGTCACGTACCCCCACCAAAGAAGTCCGAGCTGCGCTTGCCCGGTGGATTATGATACATAGGGTCGAGGGCTGAGTGGGCATGTCAGAAATCCAACCGCAATTGAGCCTTTTCGCAAGCGACGCTTCTCCCCGCAATAACCAACTACTCCTCGGCACGTCCAGTTGGACAGGGGAGGGGTGGGTTGGGAGCTTCTATCCGGAGGGCTCGAAGCCTGCTGATTTTCTTCCCTTTTATGCCCGGCACTTCCAGACGGTAGAGGTTGACAGCACGTTCTACAGAATTCCCGCCGCCAACACGGTCAAACAGTGGCGGGAACGCACACCGAAGGGATTTATTTTCGCCGCCAAGGTGCCGCAAGTTATAACGCATGAGAAAGTCCTGGTGGATGCCGAGTATGATCTGAAAGACTTTCTCGGAGTCATGGACCTCCTGGGTGACCGGCTGGGACCTCTGCTCCTCCAGTTCCCGTACTTCAACAAACACAAGTTCCGAGGACTGGGCTTCTTCCTGGAGAGGCTGCAACCCTTCCTCGAGAGTCTGCCGAAGCAGTACCGGTGGGCGGTGGAAATCAGGAACAAAACCTGGTTATCGGAAAAGCTCTACTCGGTGTTGAGGCAGCATAGCGTGGCACTGGCACTGGTGGATCACGCCTGGATGTTGCGGCCGCAGGAGTACTTTGACGCCGGCGATCCCGTCACCGCAGGCTTCTCCTACATCCGCTGGATCGGCGACCGAAAAGGCATCGAGGAAAAGACGCAGCGCTGGGACCATGTCATCATCGACCGGGAAGATGACATGCGAATCTGGATTCCCCTAATCCGCCAACTTCAAAAGCGGCGCATTCAAGTGATGGGTTATTTCAACAATCATTTCGCCGGATTTGCCCCGGGCTCCATCAAGCTGTTTAACGATATGTGGGAGAAGTCTGGTAACGGGTAAGTTTGACTCCGGACTTCGAACTCCGGACTCTTTTCTGTGTCACTCGCCACTAATCACTGGCCACTTGTCACTGTCTTTATGACTCCGGACTTCGGATTCCGGACCCCGGACAGGTTTTCCAGTCACTCGTCACTGGTCATTCGTTACTGCCTTCGCCCTCCCTTCGGAATATCGCAGACCCCCAAAAACCGGGTTTGCGCTATCCCGCGAATTTGCGACGCTTCTCTCCCAGAGAGTTTCTTCCCATTCCTTTCTTGCAACGCAACTGAGCAAACTCATCGTTTGTTGATACACTCATGCTCATAGGTATGAGCATCGTGGAGGGAGAAATGGCGACAACCCGGGGCACCCAGCTTTTGATGAACCCGGAAGAGTTCAAGCAACTGCGCGCTTTGGCGCAACGAAGGAAAACCTCAGTGGCGGAGCTGATTCGCTGCGCCGTGGGGGAATCCTATCTTAAGACGCTGGTGGACCGGAAACCCCTCGTCGAGGCCATCCTCGATCTAAGGTTGCCGAAGATCGACTGGAAGAAAGCCAAGAAAGAAATCGAGGCCGCCCATGCAGGTCTTTATTGATACCAACATCTTTCTGTACGCCGCCGGCGCCTCTCACCCTCTGCGCGAAGGTTGCGCCAATGTCCTGCGGCGGGTCGCGGATGGCAGCCTCGACGCCACCATCAACTCGGAATTGGTCCAGGAGATCCTTTACATGCTCGCCCGGCGTGGGCGGCGAGATGACGCTCTGAAGTTGGCGGGGCACTTGACTTCGCTGTTTCCGGACCTCCTGGCGGTGACGCGCGCCGATGTGGTGAAAGCGTGCAGGCTTCTCCGCCAGTACCCGGGGCTTTCCGTGCGCGATGCCGTCCATGTGGCCACGATGCTGGGCAATGGACTAAAGACGGTGGTCAGCGTGGATCCCGATTTCGACCAGGTCTCCGATATCCGGCGCGTCGCCCCGGATGCGGTCTGACAGGATTTCGCGAAACAAACCTCGATCATTCAATCCCAGCCAGCATCTTGGAAGCGTAGCGGAGGGTTTTCCCCGCCAAATGGCGGCGTGAAGCTACCTTTACATCAAATTGCCCCCCCACCGCAGAGGCGCGCTACGCTTGCTGCTTGCTCAAGAGCCGGTCCTGGCGGTCCGCGCCTTTTCCCGCAGCTCGGAGACCAGTTGATACACCGATTGCACATCTTCAATATCCACAAAGGTGGGAACGCTGCCGACATTCATGGCGTCCCAGTCTCCCCATCCCCGCCGCCGCCGTCCGGACCAGGCGGGTTCGGCTTGAGCAAAACGCAGCGTGCCGATTCCGCTCGAGCCTTCTTCCTTGGTAAGCGTCGGCAAAGCGTCGAGATAAGCTGAAGCCATCTGCCGTTTCCAGCCGTTTTGAACCACGATCACACGCCGGTTCGTAACCGCATAATGCGTGCGTTTCTTCTTCCAAGCCTGGCAAATAAACCTGCCCCAGATGAAGTACTGTCCAGCCAGTACGAAGGGGACACCCCAAATCATCATAAACAGTTCAGGGCCACGGGCTCCACGGCCCATACCCCAGAACCCGGCCGCGGCGGCCTCCCAGAAGATCGCGAAGCCGCCCCACAGGAGGCTGAACGGTATCAGGAACACGTCCTGCTTATGAAAGATGGCGCGGGTGTTGGGTTGCCCGGCCCACACGATGCTCTCGCCCGGCGTAAGTTCCGGCCGTATGGCTTCCATTGACTCGGGTGTTGTCTGCGGCATTTGCTGGTAGACTAGCGCAACACCAAGGGCTTGTCTACTGCGCTCCGTACCGGGAGCTCGGCATGAAAATGGAAGCCGAGATACCCCATCCGGCTGGACGACCCGTAATGAAAACCCGACAGGCCTGGGCCGCTCGCGTCACATCGGCGACTTCTTGACCTGGAAAGACCACGACCAGTACCGGAATTCGTTCGAACGGTTATTGCGTGACCTCAAAGCGTAGCACGGCACGGCATAGCCGCAACCAGAGATGTAGGGACCAGCGGCGCTGGCCCGCGCCGAACGCCGTTCGGCCCTACATTGCGCGCAAAATGTTTGCTAAAAAAACAAGAACATACGGAATTCCATTGCAGGGTCCGCACTCTGGCCCCTTCGTTCGGCTCAGGGCAGGCTGTGCGGCTTCAGCGTGGGTCATGTGCCACCGTATTTGAGCCCCAACGGGGCGGGCCTCCAGAACAGGTTTGCGCTACCTTTTGCGCCGATGATATTCGCCGCCACTTAGACCGCCCAAATCGATCACTACGGCGATAATCAAAATCAGCAGATTAATACCCTCAGTGGGCCGGCCGGTATTCACCATCCACGCATAGGCCAAGGTCGTGAGAGGTAGGAAGAAGAAACCGGCAAGGGGCAGAAGGAACCCATGGTATGCGCGCCCCAGGTAATTCGAAAAGAGGAACAGCAGCACGATAGCGATCCGGGGAAAGGCCAAAAAGAGGATCATCAAAAGGCATGGCATAGGCTGAGTAGTCTCCTCCTTCATATAACGCGTACGGTTCTATCGCTGGCTTCGCTCCCGGCTCAATACGCGGCGATTGAACTCTGCCGATTTGCCACGCGGCACGCTCAGCGAATACCACTCGCCGTTTCGTCGCTGCTTCGCCACCATGACGATCTGCCCTACGTGATAGGCGTAATGGCAGAGTTGACGATTAATCGCCTGCATCACCGAGTGCGCCTCTCCGCGGATCAGGACTCGCCGATTCATATCCGAATCCTTCAGCGACTCCAGCGTCTTCAGCAAACATGCCCACCCTTCATCCCAAATCCGCATCAGTTCCTTGCGGTCCTTGGCCGGATCCTCGAACTCGCTGTCGCGGTTGCGGTCCGGCTTCTCGCCATCGGTGGTAAGGAAGTCCGTCCACCGGGAGCGCATGTTCCCGGCGAGGTGCTTCACGATGATGGCGATGGAGTTGGACTCCTCATCCTGAGCGTAAAACAATTGATCGTCGGCGACTTGCGCCAAGGCCCGCTCTCCCAAGCCCTTGTAATAGCGAAACAATGAGAGGGAATCAGACAGATGTGACGTGGAAAATTCTAATGCCATGGCGTTATTTTAATGCGCCGCTCCGGGGAATTCCAGCCTTGGGGATGCGCGCCGGCTCGTCGGGGCGTCAGCCACGCTGGTTAAGGTCGTGGAACCGGCGCCCCGTGGGTCTGCGCTGCCCTGCGGGCCTTACTGGGCGGCAGGCTTTGCGGCATCTGCGGCCTTGGGTTTGGGCGTGGCTGCCGCTTTAGGCCTGGGGTTCCAGTAATCGGGCGCAACTGCCGTTACCTCGGCCGGAGGGTTGCTGATTTCCGGCAGGATCTGGTAGATGACGTACTCTGAACCCGCCACCGCTTCGGCATTTGTCTTCAAGAACTTATCGTAGCCCTCGTCGCCCAGGATCTCGCGCAGCGTCGGGGTCTTATCCATTTCGCCAATAGAGGTCAGGAGGCGGCTGACGTAATAGGTTAAGGGATTGCCCCCCTCCACGACTTGCGATACCCAACGCATACCGGGTTGGTTGGACTTCTGGGCGGCAGCGTTGATGTCCTTCAGCAGCGCTTCCAACTCCAGTTGGTGGCCGGGGCGCGCGCGGACAATCGCCGAGCGGATCCAGCGGGCGTTGCCAACCGCCTGGAAGTAGGCAGCCGAATCGGCAGGCGCGTTATACGACAAATCCCAGCGCCGACGCCGCAACTCCGATCGGGAACTTTCCAGCGTGCTGTTGAACTCCTGATAGAGGGCCTTGGCCCCGGCTTCGCCGTAAGCTTTGCCCAGCGCACCTTTGAAAACATCATAACTCTTCTCAGCGTCCAAATAACTCGCGCGCGCGCTGCTGAAAACAACCGTGTTCCCTTCGCCATAAGCGGTCTCATACGCCAGCCACGTGTCACCCTGATGGCGCCGATTGGCCTCCGCTATCTTCTTGTTGACAAGGTCGAATTCAGCTCGCTTTTCGGGCTTCACCTTGACGATGAACACATCCAAATACCCCGTTGGCTGCTGGGCCAGGCCCATAACCACCGACAGCGCGGTTAACAGCAAGACACCACAAGCTCTTCGCAACATGGTCACCCCGATTCGTTTGTGTGGAATTTGTAGCCCGGAGCCTCCCGGGGCCTTATACAATAGAGGGTAGTGGAAGTCATTGTCAATCATACGGATTACGTCAATCGTTACCTGAGAGTAATCTCCCCCAATTTTGGTTGGCTCGACACGCCACTGACAAAAATACTGCAAAACATATTGACTCCTCCCCTCCAGCATGATACGGTGTCTATTCTTGAGCTGATGAATACGAATTCCCATTCCGTGAGGAGCAGTGACGAGCGGCAGATGTGTTGTTGTACGCCATCCGCCAGCGGTGTTCTGTCCTCAGGGAATAGGGATTTGTAAGAAACTCTAAACAGAGTTCGAAACCTGAGACGCCCGCTGACGGAATTTCCGCAGCGGGCGTTTTTGCGTTTAGCCAGTTTTTTGGGGAAGAAAGATCAAACCGTTCCGACGTAGCGGCGGCTTTATGCCGCCACGGTTGGGCGGGATGGCGAGGCAAAATGGCGGGGTAAACCCGCCGCTATATCGCCTCCGATTGGGCAGCGAGGCGGCGGGCCAAAAGGGGCTCAGCGACGCGATGTTTATAACGGTCATAGGGTTCTTCACGGGAATACTGATTGGACTTACAGGCACGGGTGGTGGGGTGCTCCTAACCCCCCTGCTGATGGTGCTGACGCCATATCCCGCTGTTACCTTGATCGGGACGGACATCGTCAATGGCGCTTTCACCAAATTGCTGGGGGTGTTTGAACACCGCCGGCTGGGTCAGGTGCGTTGGCGGCTGGCCACGTTCCTGATTGTGGGGACAGTGCCAGGCACGGTAGGCGGGATTCTGCTGCTCAGCTTTCTGAAGACGAGATTGGCAGGAGGCGAACTGGACCATTTCCTCCGCATGGTGCTGGGAGTCACGCTGTTCTGCGTTGCCATCCTTTTGCCGCTGGTCCGCCTGGGAAAGATCAAACCTCCCAAGACCTGGCTTGACGCTCCGGGTAAAGGTGCACGGCTGAGGCTGATGGCAGTGGGCGCACTGGTGGGATTTTTGGTGGCCCTGACCTCGATCGGTAGCGGGAGCTTACTGATGGTTTTTCTGTTGCTCCTCACGCCCTACCCGCTGGGAGAGCTTGTGGGAACCGACATTCTCTATGGGCTCGCAACCATGGCGCTGGCGGGCTCCCTGCATGTGCGGATGGGCCATTTCGATAGCAGCCTGTTCCTGCACGTCGTGGTAGGCTCACTTCCCGGGGTGGTTATAGGCAGCCGGCTGACGCGCATCATTCCCGAGCGTTATTTCAGTTGGCTATTCACGGTTCTCTACTTCTCCCTGGGAGCCCGCCTTCTGGTTGGGTGAACGGGGGATTCAGGATTTAGGAGCTAAGAGTTGGAAGCTGGGAGTTGGGAAGAGTCCGAAACTCGAAAAGGGAAATTCGAAACTCGCCGGGTGCGGTGCGGTTTTCGAGTTTCGAGTTTCGAATTTCGTGTTTCGATCCCGCCTTCTAGCTTCTACCTCCTTACTTCTCCTTAACTTACAACTCGAAAAGGAAACCAAAATATGCCACTTGAAGTCGCGAACTTGACCGAACTAGCCGAAACCTATGCGCAACGGCACCCCCGCGAGATTCTGGCCTTGGCGTTTGAGATGTTTTCGCCGAGCGTCGGCATCAGCTTCAGCGGTGCGGAAGATGTGGTCCTGGTGGATTTGGCCGCGAAGTTGGGAGGTAAGTTCCGAGTCTTCTCGCTCGACACGGGGCGCCTGCACCCGGAGACGCTGCGCTTTCTCGACCAGGTTCGGGAGTGCTACGAAATCCCTGTCGAAGTCTTTTTCCCCACGCCGCAAGCGGTGGAGAAACTGGTGAAAGAAAAGGGCCTCTTTTCGTTCTACAAGGACGGCCACCAGGAATGTTGCGGCGTCCGCAAAGTCGAACCTCTGCGGCGGGCGCTCAGCACCCTGAGCGCCTGGGTCACCGGACAGCGCCGCGACCAGAGCCCCTCCACCCGCGCCGCCGTCCCCGTGGTGCAAGCTGATCCCACCTTTTCAACCCCGGGTCATGACCTGGTAAAATTCAACCCCCTGGCAAATTGGAGTTCCAGGCAGGTTTGGGATTACATCCGAGAAAATGAGGTCCCCTACAATCCGCTGCACGAGCGGGGTTTCATCTCCATCGGATGTGAACCCTGCACGCGAGCCGTTCTGCCGGGGCAGCATGAGCGCGAAGGCCGTTGGTGGTGGGAAGAGGCCACCAAGAAGGAGTGCGGCCTGCACTCGGGAAACAA
>Ga0335085_10003425_pt1 | contig 27492 bp, 23 predicted proteins | sample Lox_Sample_45_FD_206712 | JGI IMG/M metagenome (GOLD analysis project Ga0335085, IMG submission 206712) | Soil microbial communities from Loxahatchee National Wildlife Refuge, Florida, United States - Lox_Sample_4.5 | ecosystem: Environmental > Terrestrial > Soil > Wetlands | place: USA...
AAGAGCTGATCGCCGACAGAATCGGGCTGCGCCTCCATGTTCGGTCCCTTCCACCTGCGCTGTCTGTGACAGGCTTGGCGAGCGCCGTTTACTTCGTCCATGCCACAGCGCTGCTCGACGTACGCCTCATGCTGATGGCAAGTCTTGTGGACTATCATCATTGGAGAATCCCGTACACGCACCCGCCCGCTCTGCATCGTGTGCAGAACCTGATGGGGGCTGCGGAGTCACTTGAGCGTGGCGCTGGACAGGGTCTCGGAATGGTTCATGACGCCCTTGCGCCCATGGATGCTCAACTACGGGACGTTGCGAACAGGCAGCAGGAACTCGTTACTGCCGCCGCTTTAGGCATTGTCAGTGATGAGGTCGCTCGCTACGCAATGCGGGTCACCGACGACACTCCGCCCATAGTCGCCCCCGATACGCTCGGGAGAGAAGGCACGCTTCTCCTGAACGGGACGCAGGAGTTGCGACGACTGCTTGATCAGAGCCCGCTAGGTGTCCTGCGTGCTCTGGAATCACCTGCGGCCGAAGAGCGTGCAGATCGTGACGTAGGAGACGATGACCGTCTCAGGTTTCGTGTGGTGGAGCAGCTTGCGTTGGCGCTCCCCGAGGAACTTCGGCGGTTTCGCCGACTGACGAGGTCACAACGCGCGCAGGAAGCGGCGTAACGTCGCCCTAGCGGGCCTTGTGCATCACCAGCTTAGGCCCTCATGGAGCACGCAGTGATCCCCGTAGGTGAGCAACTGAACCCCCGATCAATAGACCCGGTCCACCCCGGCTGACCACGAATCCACAGGCACATTCTGCGCAGATACCCTGAGACTGACCAGGCCCGCTCGGAGGTAACGCTGGTACGGCTCCGACGGGTTCGACAAATGCACTTGGACAGGGCTCAGCGGGCGCGACCCGATTTCGAACCCAACCCCGGTTGCTGAAGAGGCGCCTGCAGCAGCAGCAACCGAATTACGACACCATTCCGCCAGACGGTGGACGGGCCAGGCGAAATCCAGACTGCCGGTCTCGATGTCGTCGTCTTCCCACCTCGAATCGACACCACAGTCGACACCGCACCCGAGCTAGCGCCAGAGGCTAGCTAGCCGATGTGAACTGTTGGTAGCGCGTATTGCGGTAGCGTGAGGGAGCTAGAGGATGTCACAACACTCGACGCGACCCGATTCGCCCGTTCCAGGTTCGCATCCTCGGGACGCCGCTGACCAAGGTCTCCCTCGGGCCGCTCGATTCGGGGGGCAGTCAACACCCAGGCGGGCGTGCGATCCGGCGCGCGCTCAGTCGCTGCCACCAGCAAGAGGAGAGCGGTGAAGGCCATGGCGGGCGCCTGCCCCTCCGTAAGCGCGCGGGTAACCCAGCGCGCCGCATCCCCCCAGCCCGCGAGGGCGGTGTTGCTCAATATCGGCACGACTGGAAGTTAGCGGCGCTGCCGAACACCGTGCAGGGGGCATCCCGTGCGGGCGCCCCGTCTTGTGCTCCTGCACTGGCCTTTCAGGGCGCCATCTTCCGTACAATCGAATTGATCGATCAGGCCGCGCCCACGACTAGACTGGTCGATGCGATCAAGCTGCTGTCGAATAGGCTCTCCGACGTTCGGCCCAGCGCTCCGATCATACCGAGGCGTGCGTACAACAGGACCAACAGGGAGATTGAGACGGAGAAGACGGCCGAGTATCAAGTCGATCGGGTTCAGTGAGCTCCCACCTGCAGGGTGTTCAGTCGCACTCCTTCACGAGTAGGAGAATCGCGGCGGCTGTCGCGTTGATCGCGTACTCGGCCTTTGCCGGGCCCGGTTTGCGAACCGCGGTGCCCGCGCCGTGGGACTTGCTGAGCCGGTTTCGCAGGGTGGCGACAATCAGGAGCGGCTGCTCGAGAAACGAGTCGAGGCGCCCCTGCTCGAATACAGTCCGGAGGAGGGTAGCAGCCGTATCCTCCTCCTTGTAGGCCCAGTGCTTCTTAGCACAGATGATCTTCAGCGTGCTCTCAAATGCACTGCCACACTTGGTGAGACAGTCTCCTAGGTCGCCCTTCCGATAGTCCTGTAGCGCCTCAAGGAACTCTGCGTTCGCGGATGAATACCGACGCTCGCTGAGCAGGGTCAGCGTCGGCGCAATGGCATGGGTATGCATGATCTCCGAGTCTTTGCGTATGACCTTTGGATACGCCGTCAGACGTGTAGTCCTGTGTCCGGTGCTATCCACACCGTGCTCCCAGACGAACTGGGTCACCGCGTAGGGGAGATCGTCCACAGCGAGGAAAAGGTTGAAGTCGCTCACCAACGGGCTGGGGTCCGCGCCAAGCATGAGTGCGACTTGAGTCCGGAGCACAAACTCTACGAAATCTAGAAAGTGCGCGTCCGAGCATACGGTTACGAAACTCGCCACGTCTTCGATGACGTTGCTGGTCGGCTGTTGGGACAGTCTCGGGCTGCCATGCAGGTATGTGAGCTGGGTGTGAATCGACGTCCAGAATTCACTCACCTGAGCCAGATTGATCGCTTCGTCCCTGCACTTCATAAGCACACGGTTGCGGAACTCCGGAGTCAACGGCTTCGGGACCGAGGGCTCGCCCCTGGCGCGACGGGAGAAGACATCGAAGATGCGGGACATGTTCATCGTAGCCAGATCCGTTTCTCCAGAAGGTAGAGCCCGAGCAAGCTGAGATTGCACGACGCAGCGACAGACTCTGCATCAACTGCTGGGTCGCTCCTCAGGCTCCCGATCGCCGGAGCCATGCTGTCCAACCCGATCTCCAGTACCTGATCCAACGTCGAGCCGTGAGCGACCATGGACCCGAGCTTGTACTGGAAGTACGAGAATCGTAGGCCGGTCATTCCGAGCCGACGGGGGACGCTGACCGCGGTGTCTTCGAGCAGGGAGAAGAACGTCGGCCCGCCCGCTTCTCCTGTTGCTCCGTGAGCCAGCTTCGAGACCCAAGGCTTCAAGCGCTCGTCAGCGAGCCAGTCGGACACTCTTCGAAGAGCTTCCCCGATGGCCTGCTCATGGGTAGCCCCGTCTCTATCAAGGTCGTGCTCGTTCCGTAGGTCTACCGGACCGAAGAACGCCTCGTGCGCTGCGAAGCCTTGTGGGTCCGCCACGAGTTCGCGTGCGGGTCGCGGGTCCCAAACGCCGGCCTGTGTCTTAGGGTGCAGCATTTCCTCGTAGCAGTCCTTATCGCTCCATAGGCACCAGGCCGCATACCCCTGCAGTCGTCGCACGGCTTGGTTCCACGCATCCTGCCGTGCGTTCTCGGCTACAGTCACCTTGCCGGCGTGCGAGTTTGCCAGTTTGTCTAGAGACAGGGCAGGCTGGAGGATTGCCTGGACATGTAGCGTCCACTCGAAACAGACCCGGTCAATTACCCTCAGAGCTACCACGGTTTGTCGATCAAGGGCACCTCTCGCGCCATCGAGCGCGCCGTAGATCTTAGCCCAGAGACTCAGCCACGCCACACGCTCGGGAGTTGCATTGCTGTCAGGGATGTCCTTGAGGATGTTGATGAGCCGCAGCTGACACAGCAGTAGCTGCCTCTCGGCGCCCTGCGCCTCCTGCACGGCCTCCTCCCACTCAGCTTCCTTGATCCAGAGAGGCGGGATTACAAGCGAGTACTCTTCGAACGTCTTCATGTTTCGCTCATGATCGCAAAGCCACCACCCGTGACGTTCTTCCCGCAGACAGGCCGAATACAATCGTAGGGTCCCGACCCGCCAGGAGGCGGAGGACCGGATGAGCAAGCCGCGCAAGTACACGGGCGAGCAGATCGTCTGCATTCTGCAGAAGCACCGGGGCGGCGTGACGGGCACGGAGATCAGCCGGCGGCAGGGGGGCTCGCACGACACTTTCTATCTCTGGAAGCGGAGGGACACCGGGCTGGGCAAGGTGGAGCTGCAGGGGCTGAAGGCGCTCGAAGGCGAACACCGGCGGCTGAAGCCGGCAGTCTCCGCCGTTCAATTCAGCCTCAGCGCGCGCAACCACCGCCACAATCTGGTCAGGGCGGTGGCATTACCATCGCGCGATCGCGCGACCGGCATCTGCAGCGAGACAACCTCCCCCAGCTGCGTAACGATGTAGACACGCCTTGCTAGCGTATCCTCCAGCACTGCGAGGGTAGCGCCGAATACGGAACCCGCAGCTGCCGTGGCAATCGGCGCATCCCATCGGTCGATGAAACGGAGCATGCCGCGACTCTGTACAACAACTCGCCCTAGGTTCGTCACGAACAAGGAAGCACCACTAAGCACGTCGCTGGAATCGGAGGCCAGCGTGCGAACCCCTCTCCCGGGTGTCCAGGCAACGACATCGTGCCGGGGCCCACACCTCTCTTCTCCGCGCGGACAATACTGCACTATGCCGTAAACAACACCTGAGTCAGCGACGCTCCCGAAGGCCAGTTCCGGGCGCTGCACCCCCGTGTCCGGCAGGGGGCTGCTCACAGTTCGGATACCGTTCGCCGTAGCTATCACGTACTCCGGCTTCGACCAAGTACGATCGAACTCCAACAAGAGCGCAGTGTCGCCTAGCAAGTAGTGACCATAACCGCGCGGCAGGCTATCCAGCATGGGCGGCACCGGAAGGCGGGTCCACCTGTCCGAGCGCTGATCGTGCAATACAACTTCCGTCCTACACCCCGGGCCGTGCGATGTATCGCTGCCGGCGAAGAGATCGCAGGCTCCCCTACTCCATACCACGAGATCTCGTTGGCCACCTAGGCGGGCTGTTGCTACTACCAGAGAATCGTGATGAGACTCCTGTAAGGCCGCGAGCGGGACAGCGCTCGTGTCCCAATGTGGGGAGCGCCATCGAACGAAATGAACGGAGTCGAGGACTATGAGACCGCCGCTCAACAGGCTCCCCACTGATTCCACGTCGGGCGGGAGCGAGGGCGGCCATGAAATGCTTGTAGGCTCGGTCCACGTGCTGGTAGCGGACGCCTGCCAAGCGCGATAGACGTCGCGCCGGACCTTGCCTGGCACCGCGCTGTCCGTAACATAGGTTACGTCGATGCCGCCATCGGTGGCGATCTTCGCACCGATCAGCCGCTCGATAGTGGGAGGCAGCACCTGCCAGAGGTAACGCCTTGTCTCGCCGCTCCTCGGCGCTGCTTGGGTTATGCCGTACCACTGCTGCGAGGTCCAGCACGCTCCCTCAACGTTAGGCCAGTTGCGGGTTGCCAGATGGCATGTCAAGTGATGCAGTTCGAACTGCACTGAGTCCGGGAAGACGAAGGTGCCATACACCGTCTGGGTTGGCGCCCAGTAAGACGACGTGAACGGCACATAGGCACCAACGACCGCTGTTGTACCTGCGTCCCTCCATGTAATCGTCCCTGCGAGGTACAGACCCCGGAAGCCATACTTGGAGACCCCAGTCGGCTGACTATAGGTCGTCTGCTCATCGATGAGCACGTACGACGTGTCCGCCTCCAGATTGGGCCGTTTGCGCACCGCGGTGAACGGAATTGTGTCAGCCGAACCATGCGACTCAACGACGATGTCGCCTACGAACAACTCCGGAGAGCGTACTTGTTGTATCTCAAGCCGCGAGCCAGCGTCACGCAGTGTAATCCGAACCGGGAGCGTGGTCCCGATTGGTGCGGTAAAGGAACTAGTCGGCAGCGTGAAAGCAGTTGCTAGCCCGAACCTTCCACTAATCGAGTCGCCGACCTTTTCGATGTAGAATGCAGCATCTTGACCCTGCCCTGCGACGGAGTAACCCACGTCATAGACGCCGGGTTCGAGCTCTGATGCCCCAAACGGCCCCACAGTTCTCACCTGAGACCCGCGGGCCGCAATCGCACTTTCGGCACTATTTGTCGAACTCAACAGGCCCCGGAGGTATCCGGCTACCACCGCGAAGTTCAGGTTCTGCCCTTCACCCAAATACGCCGTCGATACGCCCACGACGCGGGCGTGGCTATCCACCACCGGGCCGCCGGAACTCCCTTGCGAAATAGGTGCGGTCATCTGAAGCACGCGAACGTCACCGAGGTCCCTCACCGCGCTCACTAGACCCTCAGATAGTGAGAACTCTAGACCCTCAGGGTGTCCGAAGGCGAAGACTCTGGAGCCCTGCGAAACGGAGTTGTCCACGGCGATGGAGAGCGGCGTCAGCTTCAGTCGCGGGACGGCGACGAGCGCCAGATCCCGGCGGGCATCATAGGTGAGAACCTTTGCGCTCCCGAGCGTCTGTCCACCTTGCAACTGAATCGTTATCTGGGTCGAACCTCTCACGACGTGAAAGCTCGTTGCTATGACGCTGTCTGACACGGCGAAGCCGGTACCAAAGATGTCCCCCGATCTACCGGAGGCCTGCACAACCACAACCGCTTCACTGACTTTGCTCGCGATACGCTCGGGAGAGAGCGGCAGCAAGCCCCGGATGAACCAGATAATGATGAGGACACCTGACAGGACAAGGACAATGATCGCCAGCTTGGCCTGCAGGGCCAGCCGGAGGCAGCGGCTGAAGAGTGTCATAGGCTACCGCTCCTTCAAGCGACCACCTAATTCAACCCGGAGCCCTGGCCCTCGTCGGTGATAAGCGGAATCGCCGCGAGTCATGGCTTCGATTCTCCCTCTTCATCCCCGGCAGGGCCAGTCCGTGCAACACCGGGGCTCCTGCGACCGAAATCTACGAGGAACGTGCTAGGCGAGTCCGCGTTAGGCCTCTGGCAGCAGGTAGTAGATAGGCTTCAGCGGCAGCAGCCGTCGCGCACTCTCCTCGATCTTGTCGTAGTGCTCAACCCAGAGATCGAACAGTCTCTTGAGATCAACCAGCGTAATGCGGCGAATCTCCTGGCTGCGTGCTTCATCCTCGGCATCCTTGGTGAACCCCCCAGTCGAGACGAACAGCCCAACATCGTCCGACGCCAACACCGCCATGAATGCTCGCAGGCCGTCAACATGGACGCGATCAGCGCGACGCTTCACCTGCACCTTTATCCGCGGCCCGGTCATCCCCAGCGGGTCAGTAGTGGCGATGATGTCTATCCCGCGGTCTGGGCCGGGCGGCGACACATAGGCGACGTGGTAGCCCATGGCTTCCAGCAGACCCGCGACCAGCCTCTGGAAGTCATATGGGTTCATCGCCTCCAGGTGTTCCTGAATCTCACCCCACGCGCTCTCCTCCGCTTCCTCAAGCGTTGCAGCCGCTTCGGGCGCCTCCGCTTCCTCCTCTTCCTCCCCTTCCGATTGCCCTTGCTTCCAGACGCGGTATAGCCGGTGTGTCTCTCTCAGAAAATCCTCAGGATCTTTGAACTTCTCGTAGCCAACCTTCCCTGCATTGGTGAGGGACCAGACACCCTTCTCCTTGATTAGCCAGCCTGCCTTCACGGCGCCAATGGTAGCGAAGCGGACGATCTTCTCGAACCGCCGTACGCCGGGCCGGTTCGGATAGTCGCTTCGCTCGAATTCCGTGGGAGGCACTCTCTTCTCAACAGAGGCGAGAACTTCCTTCGCCTGGAGGCCTTCCGGGTGTTCCAGTAGGACGCCGAACACACCGCGCACCAGTTCGCCGCTTCGTCTCCAAGTAGTCTCAGGCATCTCGGACTCCCTCCGACTTCACGACTTGGCACCCAACTGGCAGGCTCGGACCAGACCGTCCACCGGCCCTCCCGTGCCTGGTCATGCCGCTGCCAGCTCATGGCCAGCTACGCTTCTCTGCCAGACGTACTCGTAAACCCTCTCTGACGCAGCCTCGGTGTCCTCCTCGGAGTATGGCGGCCGCGGCATTGACGCAAAGAGCTGGTCGAGGATGAAGATCTTGACTTCGGCCTGCGTTGTTGCGGTCTCCGTCCACTTGGGCATTGGCTCCAGCTTGAGTCGCAGCGCGGCCAACAATCCTCTGCTCGCTTGCTTCAGCCGCTCGCGATCGGCCTTGCTGATGTTGTCCTTGAACAACAGATCGAACAGCGCAAGCTCCTGCTCGCTCATGCCCTCCTCAGCAGCCCGCCGCTGCTCGGCATCGAGATTCGCTGCCAGCGCGACGAGCCGGGCAAAGGTGGCCTCCACGGTTGCTCGATCCTTCTCCCGGTTGTAGTCGGCGATGATCTCCTGGTACCGCCTGTAGTAGTCCATCCGGAGGGGATTCGCGGTCAGCATCTGCGCCAGCTTCTTCTCCACGACGTCGCGGATATCCTGCAGGGCGCCGCGCTGGCGCCGGACCTTGGCAGCGAACTCGTTGCGCAGCTTCTCAAAGTCAATCTGGCTCAGGTCAACCGTCAGCCCTTCCGCGCGGTCACTGCCTGGCGCAGCGGCCCGAATGGCCTCGTTGACGATACGGTGCAGCGCTTTCAGCAGCTCCGTCACGTCGGCGGTATCACGCCGATCCTGCAGCTTCTTGTAGATGGCCTCGATGTTGTCGTGCCGCTCCGCGTAGGCAAGCGCGCTCGGCTCCATCAGCAGGGCCTTGAAGCGAGTGAAAATCTGCCGGGCCATGATCTCGAAGCGCCGTTTGGCCTCGTCTGAGGTGTAGAGCGCCTCGCACGCGTCGCGCAGGGCCTCGATCCGGTCGAACCCCGAGGCGGCGCGCAGCCGGTTGGGGTCGAACCCCAACCCGAGCAGGTGCTTCTCCGCCGCCTCGATGGCCTGGCGCAGTGCGGCGACGAGCACCTCTATCGGCGCGACGACCTCTCCCCCGCCCACGCCACCCTCCTCGTCACCAAGCGCGTACTGTGCGAGCGCCTCCCGCAGGCTCTTGAGCATGCCGTTGTAGTCCACGATCACGCCGCAGTCCTTGCCCGGGAAGACCCGGTTGGCCCTGGCGATGGCCTGCATCAGGTTGTGCGTTTTCATCGGCTTGTCGACGTAGAGCGTCGAGAGGCACTCCACGTCGAAGCCGGTGAGCCACATGGCACACACGATGGCGATGCGGAACGGGTGCTGCGGGTCCTTGAAGGCCTCGTCCACCGGGACACGTCTTCCGTCCGGCGTCTGGAAGCCGGTCTTCATGACGAGGCGGTGCGGGATGATGTCGAAGCCCCACTTCTGGAAGTCGCGGACCTCGTTCTGCGCCTCGCTGATGACGATCTCGATGATCGTGCTCTCCATCCACTGGGTCCGTCCGCGCAGCTCCTCGAGCTCCCCGGCAAGGCGTTCACACGCAACTTGGTCGCTGGCCGCGGCGAGCTCGGCCTCCTTGCCTGGAATGAGCGCTCGCAGGGCCGCCAGTTTGGCCCGCCAGCGCGGCTCGATTCGCTGGAACATCCGCGCGCACGTGATCTTGTCGATGCATACCAGCATGGATTTGCCGGTCTGCCAGCGGGTGGAGCAGTGCTCGACGAAGTCGTCCGCCAGCTTGTCGAGCCGGTCGTCGGCCGTGATCACTTCGTAGTCCTTGCCCAGCAGCTTCTCCAGCAGTGCCGCTTGATCCGGATCGAGGTCGGCCTGATCCACCGCCTCGGCGATCCGCTCGTTCAGGTCGACGCGCGCGAGGCCGAGTTTCTCGCCTCTATTCTCGTAGATCAGCCTGACGGTGGACTGGTCTTCCTCGGACCGCTTGAAGTCGTAGCGCGAGACGTAGCCGCCGAAGATGCGCTTGGTCAGCTCGTCGTGCTTGAACAGCGGCGTGCCGGTGAAGCCGATGAAGGAGGCGTTGGGCAGGGCGCGGCGCATATTGCGGGCGAACTTCCCCGCCTGCGTACGGTGCGCCTCGTCCGAGATAACGATGATGTCGTCGCGCTCACTGTACGGCTCGGCGACCGGCTGGTTGAACTTGTGGATCAGACTGAAGACGTAGCGGTGATCGCCGCGGAGGATCTCCTGTAGCTCCGTGCCCGAGCCGGCTCGCGGGGTCTTCTCATCCGTCACGCCGCACCCGACGAAGGTGCGCCAGATCTGGTCGTCGAGGTCCTCGCGGTCTGTCATCACCACGAAGGTGAAGTTGCCCGGCACCACCCGGCGCACCTTCTCGGCGAAGAACGCCATCGAGTACGACTTGCCGCTGCCCTGGGTGTGCCAGAACACACCGAGGCGGCCAAGGTCTGGGTGCGCCCGCGCCGGCACCTCCAGGTCGCCATCCGCCGTCTCCCCCACTCCAACGGGCTCCGGAAGCGGTCGGGCTGACGGTCCCCTCACGACCCGTTCCGGTGTCGGCCTCGTGGCCAGGTAGCGGACGATCCGCTCTCCGGTCGGGAACCGCTTCTTGAGCTCTTCCTGGCGCAAGACCGACTCGACCGCGGCGTTGACGCCGAGGACCTGGTGGTTGCGGGCCACGATCTTCCGTGTACCCCCTGCGCGGCTGTCGTCGAACAGGATGAAGTTCTCGACCAGATCGAGCAGCCGGTCCTTGGTCAGCATCCCGTCGAGCAGGGCCTGCGCATTCACGCGCCCTTTGTCAGTCTCGGCATTGCGCTTCCACTCGACGAAGTGCTCCCACTTGCTCGTAATTGAGCCGTAGCGCGCCTGATCCCCATTGCTAACGATCAGGAATGCGTTGTGGTGGAACGCGTGTGCGATACTGGTCTGGGAGAGATAATCGGTCAGGTTGTCGTCAAACCCCCTCCGGATATTCCGATACACGGCTTTGAGCTCGATGAACACCAGCGGCAGGCCGTTGACGAAGCAGACGAGGTCCGCACGCCGGTTGTAGTGCGGCACCCGCATGCCCTGAATCTTCAGCTCGCGGACGGCGAGGAACCGGTTGTTGGCGGCGTCGCGGAAGTCTACGACCCGCGCGCGCTCGTGGCGGGTGTCGCCCGCGGCGTCACGCCACTCAACCGGCACCCCGCTCTGGATGAATCTATAGAACTCACGGTTCTGCTGGACGAGCGACCGGGCGAAGTCGGTGCGGGTCATCTTCTCGAGCGCCTGCTCGCGCGCCGGCACCGGCAGGTCCGGGTTCAGTTTCTCGATGGCGGCCCGCAGGTCGCGCACCAGGACGATGTCCCGCTCCGACGCGCGGCCGAGCGTGCCCGAGGTACCGAAGACCTCGGTGTTGTAGGCGTAGATGCTCTCCCAGCCGAGCCGGTCGCGCAGGTGGTCGGCGACCGTCTGCTGGACGAGGCGGTCCTCGCTGTTGACGTCGGTGATCATGCGGCGCGCGCCGCGACCGCGCGCGCGACGCCCGTCGCGACCGCAAAAGCGCGGTCCAGGTCGAACGCGGCGAAGTCCGCCGGCCGCAGCACTGGGCGGAGATCAGTCGCGACCTGGCCGCGGAGCAGTTCGAGTCGTGCCGGCGACACATCCACCGGGCCCGTGCCCGGGATCGCAAGCTTCCGCCTGACCAGCGCCACCAGCCGGCTGTCCTCCGGGTCGAACCGCCCGGTGCGCACCGCGTGGTCAATGTCGTAGAAGTCGCGAATCGCCGGCTCCAAGCGTGTTAGTGCGGCCCGGGCCTTCTCGGCCGTGGCTTCGCGCGGCGACAGGCACGGAAGGGCGAATGGTGGCGTCATCGGTTCGGCGGCGATCGGATCGAGCAGCAGCGTGGCCGCGGACCCCGCGAAGGCGCCCTCCACGAGAGGCTCGCGCAGGCCGATCTCGATGGTGATCGGCTCTGCGTGGCCGTCGAGCAGCGACGTATACGACAGCCACGCGACGTATTGCGTCGAGTTGTTGGCTCCGCGGAGCTTCTCGCTAATGCCCACGACACCGAGCGACGATCCCAGCCGCTCGAGCGCGGCGCCCGGCACTTTGACAGCCCGCGACCGGTCGGCGCGCCTTGCGTCCAAAGGCGTCGGTATGGTGAAGTCGAGATCCTCGCTTAGCCGGTAGAACCCCGCGTGGACCTTGGCCAGACAAGTGCCGCCCTTGAACACGAGGTCGGGGGCTTCGGCGGCGAGGTACTGGAGCACGACGGAGCAGAAGTAGTCCTTCTCGATGAGCCGGGGATCGAAGCCAGTCTGTGCCGCCGTGAACGTCACCGCCGCGCGGAATAGGTCGGCATCCTCGTGCGCCCGGATCGGAGGTGCGTTAGCGCCAGGCATTGATCACCACGCCCCAGCGGCGGTTGATGCTGCCGCGCTTGGGCCTGCCCGGATTGAGCGCGATGGAGCCGCTCGTCTCAGGCAGCGCGCGCGCGAGCCGATTGAGCTGGGCGCCGGGGCCGCTAAGCTGTTCCAGCAGCGCGCCGATCCGCCGCGTCGTGGCCACGTCGCCGTAGCGCAGCGTCAGCCGCACCAACTCCGCGACCCTCACCCGTCCGGCTGCCAGCTCGGATTCGATCCATCGGAAGCCGCGCGGCAGGCTGCGGAAGCGCGACCAATCGTACACGGCGTCCACGAGGGTGCGGGCCCGCGAGGACCAGCGCACCACGGCGCCGTCCGGCCCCGTGACGGTTTCGGTGCCGCCGAGGCGCTCGTCGGCAACCTTGATGAGCGTCAGCGCCACCGCGCCGACGGATCGGTCGCCGGAGATCTGGTTGTTGTAGGCATAGATCCGCGTCGGCATTTGGTCGTCGAAGCCGTAGCGATTGAAGGCGTTGGGTCCGCAAATCTGGTACGCGCCGCGGCGGTCTTCCAGCAAGGCGTCAAGCGCCAGAGCCGGGCTTGGCGTCCAGGCGCCGCCCAGCGGCAGCGTGTCGGGCACGAGGTAGAGTCCGGGGCGGACCCGGGCGATGAGCTTGCCCCGGGCCATGCGACGGAACAGCTCGCGTTCCTGGAGCCGGGAGAGGCGCAGCGGACTGGTCAGGTCGCCTGTGCGCACCAGCCGCTGTCGCCGCATCTGGAGGTAGGCGAGCATCTGGGTTTCCTGGCGGCCGAGGCGCTGCTTCATGCGCTGCATTGTATTTCTCGGGGATGGTTTGTCAAGCCATCCGCGCGAAATAGCATGCAACAGATCTAGACGGAGATTTCCCCGCTCAGCAGGCGCGGCAGCAGGAGATCCCGGGCGGCGCGGAGCTTCTGGTTCTGCGTATGGAGAATCTTGACTTGCCCAAACTGAGGGCGAACGAGCTCCGTAAAGAGACTCTGCATAGTGCCCGACGGAACGAGCACCAAGAACCTCTCGAAACAGCTCTCTTGAACGCGCTGCCGTCCGGACGAGCCGATCATGCTCTTGATCGCATTCCCACGAAACTCATGCGTTCGAGAGAGGCAGTAGACTTGCTCGGGTGTGACCCGCTTCCCTCGAAGCACGATGAATTCAGTGGATCCCCGGCCGACTTCGCCGTGTTCGAGGAAACTGACGAACGCAGTCTTGCCGTTCTCAAGACATGGAGTGATGCGTGCAAGAAGCGTGTCGCCGTTGCAGAACTTGCTGCCGGACCGGCCTTCACTTTTTGTGGCCTGCTGCACCACCATGCTGTCGATAGATAAGTCGGCCATCTCCACGGACCAATGCTCCAGCTCATCAGACAGCCGCGTTGGCGGATTGATCTCAATTGCTTCGGGGGTGGGCACACGCTCCCACCCCTCCGGCACACCGTCGGTGATGCGCGTGTGCTCATGGCCGGGGAAGCGGAGGCGGACGAACCACTCGCGGTACAACTGCCGCGCCGTCTCCTCCAGCAGCACCATTCGCCGCCGGTTGTTCTCGATCAAGTCGTCGTAGGCGGAGAGAATGTCGGCGATGCGCTCTTGAGTCTTCCCGACGGGGTATCGCACCTCGAGCATGTGGAGGACATTGCGGTTCACTCCAGGCACCGCAGCCTTGTCGCTCTGGTAGTTCGACAGCACACTCTTCAGAAAGTAGGCAACGAAACGTGGGTGATTGCCCTTGAAATCCGTTACGTAGAGCGCCGTGTTCAGGGGCCAGTAATCCTCTTCAATGAAGAACACCTCGCCGATTGTGCCATAGCGGCCAGTGACGACACCTGGCGCTTTGGCCTTTGACTCGTTGTGATACCCGGTGACTCCGGAGGACGACACGACGGGAACATCCCCGTCCTGTCGCTGCGAATCGGGAAGATCGTGGCCACGCTTGAGTGTGACTACGTCGCCAAGCACGCCGGTGCGCCAGTTCATGCACCGAGTTCCCCGAGATTCTCCTGGATCTTCAGCGCCAGCTCGGCCGCTTCCTTGTTGAGATCTGCTAGCTCGGTGTGGATGTCCCGCAGGGTCCGCTCAAGATCGAAGTCCTCGTCCTCCTCTGGCGGCGCGACGCCGACATAGCGGCCGGGCGTCAGGCTCCAGTCGGCGGCCTCGATATCCTTCCAGTCCACCAGCTTCACCAATCCGGGCACGGCTGCAAGCTCGGCTTTGGGAAATCGGTCGTGAAGCCAGGCCACCTGACGGTGGAAGTAAGCGCCCCGCCTCAACTGCTCGACCGCGGTCTGGCGCTCCTCGTCAAGCTGCTTCACCAGCCGGCCCGCCGCGCGGCGGTCGTACGCCGACCAGACGGCATCGTCCGTCGCCAGCTCGCCAAGGTCGGCCACGCGGGCGGCGAGCTTGTAGAGCAGATCCAGCTGCTTGATGAGCCCGCGGATCCCCTCGGCGGATTCATCGAACGCCTTCCGCGCGGTGTGCTGGGCGTCGTTCTTCTCGGGCAGCGCCTTTGCGTACCGCTTCGCGAAGGCTGACAGGCTTGAGACCAGCTTCTTCGTGTCACCCTCGTAGCGCGCGCGCGCCTCGCGTAGGTCGCCCACGGCGCCTTTGAAGACCTGCTTCTTCTCAGCGTCGAGGCTTGCTTTCGCAACGGCCTTGCCAAGCGCATCGAAGCGAGCGACCAGGTCGACCAGCGTTCTCTCGAACGACGCAAGCGCCGCCGGGACGGCGGCGCCCTCGGCGCAGACGCGCCCGAGGTAGTCCTTCACCAGCGCGAGGAAGCGCGCCGGCTGGCCTCGGTAGAGCCAGATGATCGCCGCCAGGTTCCGCATCTGCTCGGGCGAAAAATCATAGATCTTGCGCGTCACCTTGCGGTAGATGCTGCGCGCGTCGAGCATCAGCACCTTGTATCGGTGCTCCTTGGGCTTCCCGCGGTCGAAGTGCCACAGCTCGCAGGGCACGGTGCGCGTATAGAAGAAGTTGGAGCGGATGGAGATCATCACGTCCACGTCACCCGTCTCGACGATCTTCCGGCGCACCTCCTTCTCACCATGCCCGGCACTGCTGGCCTGCGACGACATCACGAAGCCGGCCCGGCCCTTCTCGCTCAGGTAGCTCCAGAAGTAGGAGATCCAGAGGTAGTTGCCGTTGCCGACCTTCTTCTGCTTGTTGACGCCTGGCAACCCGAACGGCAGCCGCGGGTCGCCCTTGATGCGCTCGGCGTCCACCAGATCCACGTTGAAGGGCGGATTCGCCATCACGAAGTCGCACCTACCGGCGAGGCTGTGCTCATCCTGATAGTAGGTGATGGCTTCCGCGATCTTTCCCTCCAGCCCGTGCACCGCGAGGTTCATCTTCGCGATGCGGATGGTGTCGCGGTTCTTCTCCTGCCCATAGAAGACGACCTTCTTCGCCGTGTCACCGCCCTCGTGCTCGATGAAGTGGCTCGACTGGACGAACATCCCGCCCGAGCCGCAGGCGGGGTCGAACACCGTGCCATGATCGGGCTCGATCACGTTGACGATGGTTTGCACGATCGAGGACGGCGTGAAGAACTCTCCGTTGTCGTGCGCCTTCTGGATAGAGAACTCGGCGAGAAAGTACTCGTAAATGCGGCCGAAAACGTCGCCCGTGGCCCGCCTGACCTGCTCGCTGTTGAACAGCCGCATCAGGTCTTCGAGCACCTTGGGCTCGAAGATCCCGTAGTCCTTGGGCAGCACGCCGGCGAGCGGTTCAAACTCCGCCTCGATGGCCGTCATCGCTTCGGTGACGAGTTTCGGCAGATCCGCGCCGCTCACTGCCGCTTGCTGCATGATCCAGTCGTAGCGGGCCTTCTCCGGCAGGTAGAGCGAACGGCGGGCGACGTAGTCGGCCGGGCGCACCCTGCGCCTGGGCATCCTGCCGCTCGCCTGGTCGGCTTCGATCTGCCGGTGCGCGGCCTCGAAGCGATTGGCGGCATGGCGCAGGAAGATCACGCCCAGCACGGGCATGAAGTAGTCACTGGACGTGAGCTTGGAATTGGCGCGGAGGTTGTCCGCCGCCCCCCAGAGGTCGGCTTCGAGCGTCTCGATGTCTTTGAAGGCGTCGTTGGTCACGCGTCGGTCGTCTCGGAGCGAGTCGTCCTGTGAACACTCGTCTGCGCTTGAGTCGGTTCAGCGAATCAACGGTCTCCAGCTTCCACGCTATCCCTCCACTCGCTGCTCCAACCGGCAGCGGTTTCAAGAGGCGGCGCCGCGCCAGGAAACGCAAGACCGGCCCGCCAGGCTGCGCGCGAGCCCCGCCGTCGAACCGGAAGCAAGCCCGGACCGACTGGGCACAGGCTCGCCTGAAACACGTCAGTTGGTCACCAGCAGGCCGCTCACGGGCGTGGTGCCTCTGACCTACGTCATGAGGATGTGCCGACGCGACAACTTGGTGACGCCCCGGTGACGCCGGGGCGCTCTGTTGTCCGCATGGGCATCATGATCTGGCAGTTCCCAGGTGAGACTGTGGCCAGGATGCCTACTTGGCGCGAACTGGTGCACGGCTTCGAGGCACACGGGTCAGCCGCGGCGCCCAAGAGCCCTCGGGCTGATTGGGTCGCTGAAGGGGTGGAAGCCCCTGCGAGGCGAATGGACAGCGAACCGCGCAGACGGGGGTGCGCTTCGCTGCCGCACCCGTGTACTACTGCTGCCCGCACATGACGCTGAGCAACGCGTGGGCAGCCACACGTCACCGGCGACGGCGGGGGGTCACCGATCACATCTGGACGGTTGAGGAATCGCTCGAGACACAATGTGACGGCCTAACTAAAGGTCGCCAGCGATGCCATCAGAGATGACGGGCAGAGTCGAAGCGCCCGGCATCTCTCCTCCAATCTGCGCTTTGAACTGAAGATACTGATCCTTCACCATGAAGAAGGTCACTTGGAAGAACCTGCACCGAGAGAACACGCAATTCTCGAACACCGCTAGGCCAATCGCATGCGCATCTTGCTTGGCTATGACAACCTCACAACCTGAGAAGAAGCAGTGAAGTAGGTCCGACCCACGAACGTACACGGAAGCAGGCCCGAAGAGATCGCAGTCCTCGAACTTGGCCGCGGATGTTGGTTTGAAGAACGGGTGGAAGAAGTCCGCCAAACGAAGGCGCTGCTTGCTGAAACTGCCCGCCAGCGGATTCACCGTGGCCGCCTCTGCTCGCCGCACCGCGATCTTAGCCACGACCAGCAGGCGATAGGCGTATGCAGCGACGAGATAGACCAGGGACAGCATGAGAGCGGTCGCCACGCCGACACCGCCCCACGCCACGGCGCCATAGGGCTTCAGAAATGCAGCGAGCGCAGCAAGCCACGTCATAGCGAGGCTCGCTACGCCGATGAGGATGGCCGGCCAGTGCTCCGCAACAAGGTCCAGAAGAGAGCCGACAACCGGCCGTACGGTCTTTGCCATGTCCCGATTCTACTCCCCGGTCGGGGGGCCCGATAGACCACCAGCCCCGGCTGCGTTGACACCGAGGATGAGCGTCCGTAGAATGAGCAGGCGCGGCGATTTCCCCGACGACTTGACGGGCCGCGCACCGGAGCGATCCGGCTTTACCGTCTAAGTCGCGGCACAGAGGCCCGCGACGATTACGTCGGGGGCCGTTTGCGTTTCGGCAGCTTCCGTCTCGGCTGCCAGCATGAAGAGCGACGGGGAGGGCTCCGGCCCGCTGATCCGCCCGCCAACCGTATCCCACGGTGGCAAGACCGGCCGAACCGAGTGGTTCGGGATCATGCGCGAATGAGATGGGCCTTCCATACGAAAGGACGGGACTGCGACAATGCCAATCCAGGGGTGGAAGCACCGGTGCCCTGAGTCCAGCGGAACCACCTGGACCACCACACCATCCTGCCCTCATTGCGACGAGCCGCAGGAGTATGACGGTTGGCGTCTCGGGATGCACGAGCTGATGGCGGTCTACCAGTACGTCTACGGCCTCAAGCCGATTGGGCCCCATCGTCCCCTGGCGGACCGCTTGTTCGGTTCGCTGCGCCTCAAATGCTGGGCCTGCGCGGGACGAGGCCTGCGCCCCGGTCGTGAGCACGAGCAGTTCAGCCTCTGCCCGATGTGCGAGGGAACGGGCGGCACATGGAGCTGCACTGCGGAGAAGGTCGAGGCAATCCGTCGTGAGGTGCTGCGGGCCTTTCCCGACGCGGAGGTCACGCATACCCCGACGAACTTCGTTTCGCCAACGCTCGCGCTCCACCTCGCCTCAGGCTGCATCGTGGAGCTGACAGAGGAGCCGAGATAACTACGGCAGGAAGTACGAGAACGGCTTTGCGTAGAGCTTGGCGAACCGCTCCAGCTCCACGACATCGACGCGGCGCTCGCCTGACTCGCACTTCGAGAGGTAAGACTGTGGCTTGTTCAGGGCCTCAGCCGCCTGCACCTGGGTGAGCCCCGCCTCACGGCGGGCGGCCCGCAGGCGGACAAGGAACTGTCGGTATCTGGGTGATCGGGTGAGCGCCATCGATTCCCACGGGCCTGAGTGAACTGCCCCGCTGGATCGATGACGACCCTATATCCTGTTTGCGGTTATCCCAAAACGGGATATGTTGAATCCGGCAGCTTTCCGCCTTGGGCTGCCGCATGGTGAGTGGGCGAGAGACCGGCTCGAAGACCCCACGCCAACCGTGTCCCACGGTGGCCCAGCCGCCGAACCCTTGGTTCGGACCCATGTGCGAATGAGGCGGGAGACCTCACGAAGGGACGGTCCAGCGAAAGTGCCCATCCATCATTGGAAGCATACGTGCGCCAAGTTCGGTGGCTCGCTCCTGTTCGCAGGGCTGTTGGTCCTGGCCGGCTGCGGATTGCCGCACTATGGCTCGCACGGAGCCATCGCGTGCTCCTGGCAGGTATGGACGCGGGACCACGAGGTGCTTGTGACTGAATACGCGCTCGGGGCAGCATGCGATACGCTGCTCAAACAGCACGACCGGACACCCCCCAAGGACGAGCCGCTCCCAGAGTAACCGGTGCCACTGCTCAAGCTTCTCGGCGCCGAGGTAGAACGATGAACTGGAACGAGCTGTGTGGTGTCATCGATGCCCGGCTGACGGTCACGCGAATCCAGTTCCCGGACGGCGCCGTGCGCGCTGCGAACGAGCCTGTTGATCTTGACGGCATCGCCGAAGAGTTGCTCGACGACGATGCGATGGAGGAGTACGTCAGGGGACTCGACGAGGACGGTGGCAGGATACTCGAGCCGTTGCTGAGCTTTGAATGGCTCGGCCTGGGGCCCACGTCTTCCGATACGAGCCTCACCTTGCTGCATCTCGCGGAGCGGCGGTGGGGCGTGTGCTGGTCCGCAGAGGTTGCGGGCCTACAGGTCATCGCGGCTCTGGCGCCGCTGTCCCCCGAAACAGCGCGTGCGTTCTTTCCGGACCTTGTCGCGGGGAACGGGAGGTCGTACGGCGTTGAACTGTTCGGTGGATTGCCATCACGGACGACCAACTACCGAAGGGACCTGATCCCGGCCGAGGTGCTGGAGCAGTGCTACTGGGATTGGATGCAGGAGGCCTCACGCGACCACCCCAGCCTCTGGACCTCGCTGCGGGATACGGTGATCGCGGAGTCGGAGGAGCCGGACCACCTGCGCCGCAGCCTTAGGGCGCTCGTGAACCTCAATCAACTGGGGACACCACCCACCCCTAACGGCATCAGGAGCTACCTCGCGGAGCGGCAGCAGGCGGGCGCGGCCCTGTCCACAGACGAACGGCGGCTCATTCTCGGAAACTACTTCGCGGTGAGCTGTGTCGAGCGCTAGCGGCGACGCTGATTGGGTGGTGCCTCGGAGTTTGAACCCTGAGAATTTTTCTTCTGGCGGCTTGAGCGCTCTACCTCCGGCTATCGCCGAGGCCCGGACGGAGGACCCGTGAAGGGGGGCCCCGACGCCCTGAGGAACTCCCTGGCAGGTACCTGGAGCCAAGGGGGGCCCCAAGACGTTATGGTGCCAGCCCAGTTGATCGCTTAAGTTGTTGTCCTGATTTCCGTTGACACACCTCGACTTCGTATAAGCGGCCTTCCGTTAAGTGGCATGCCCGCCAAACCCCCGACGTTGCCCCAGGACGCGCGCGAATTCCAAGGGTCGCACAGCGACCTCTCGACGCAGCCTTGTGGAGAACACGACGCGTCCTAGCGCCTTGTGGCGCGCCGGTCCGCGCCGAGGTCGGGAGCGTCGCGCCGCTCCATGCCCGTGCGAGCGTGTACAGGCGAGTCCTCCAAGTGCTCGCCTGGGCGACCCTCAGCCTCAACGGTACCTCCAAGGCGCCATCACACAGCACGGCACGCGTGCGCGCGAGCCGGTTGCGTCACGCGCCCGGGGCGTGGATTCCGTGGGCGAAGCGCGCTGTGCGACTCCCAGAGGCGGTCATGGGGCCCGCACGTGGTCGCAGCGAGTGCTGTTATTGGCGTGCCTCTAACACCTGTCTTGGCCATCGGCCTGGCAGAGTGTAATAGGTCGGCGGGTCTAGCGAAGCCAGGGCTTGGTTAGTTGGGCACGACTGCGGCCACCACAGCGAAGATCCTCTCCCGCAGGTGGGGTGGTGGACTCAGGTGGATTAGTCAATCGCTAGGCGAAATGGTCAGGACGATCATGGCCGCAGCCCGTTGAGCCCCACCTCGGTCCACCTACCCCACCTAGCGACCGACAAAAAGCGGACCGGAGCTATTAGAGGACCTTGCTCCAGAAGAAGGTGCCGCTAGGTTTCGAGTCGACTGCTCTCACCGAGCAGTTCTGCGGGCGCCGTTCTTGAGCGACGGCCCGCGACCCGGCGCTCAAGTGGGCGCCGGACAAGAACCCAAGCGTCCTGGGCGCCGCGCCCGGTGACCAGCGCAGGTACGTAGGCGCGTGCTCGCCTCACGTCCCTCCGCCATTCCTACTCGCGGCCTGGGCGCCCCGGCGCCCACCCGGTTGGCCCTCCCCCGCCACGCAATGGGCGGGGCCCAACCTGAGGCACGCGGTTCATGATCCCGCAGTCCGACAACCCCCACGGCGCGGCGCGGCCGGCATTTGCCGTCTCCGTCGTGCGCAACACCGCCCCGGACGGAAAGCTGTGCAAGGTGCTGAGCTACGACCCGGCCACCGGCCAAGTCGTAGCGAAGCCCGCCGCATTCCTCCGGGAAGGGCACGTCCAGGAAGTGCACTTCGAGAGCCTCGCCGCGTTCATGCGTTTCCGGAGCACGCTGGCCAGGGATTCCGCGCTCATGATGGGCAGGCCTCTGAACCCGGACGCCAGGATCGTGACTCAGAAGGCGCTCGAAGGAATCCCCGCGGCTCAGCGTGAAGCCGAGCGCATAATCGCACGGGATCGCGCTCACGTGTCGTGGCCGGACGGCCCGACGGTCATCCCGCTCGACCTGGACCACCCGGACGAGTTCCCGCCGGAGGTACGCAGCAAGCTCCCGGCGACGCCCGAGGGCTGGCGGGACCTGCTTATCAGCATCCTCCCCAGCCTCGGACACGTGCCGATGGCGTGGGCACCCTCATCGTCGAGCTACCTCTATGTCGGCGATCGGGAGGTGCATGGCATTCGCGGCCAGCGCTTCTACGCAGTCATTGGTTCGGGCGTGGAGGTGCCGCGGTTCAAGGAAGCCCTGCACGATGCGCTCGTCTTGCGCGGTCTGTTTTGGTACGCGGTCAGCAAGAGTGGCACGCTGCTGAAACGGTTTCCGTTCGATCTCGCTGTCTATCAGCCCGAACACCTGGACTTTGCCGCCGGCCCCGACTGCGTGTCACCGCTGGAGTGGCGTCCACCCACGCACCTTGTGTGGGAAGATGGCGGCCCGTACCTGGCGGGGTTTGACTTGCCGGTTACCACGGACGACGACCGTCGGCGGGTGGCGGCGGCGCTTGAAGACGCACGCAAAGCCAAGCTCGACGAGTCACGCGTGGTGCAGAGGCAGTGGATCGAAAGCACATCCCGGGACATGGCGCTACGCGGCGGGTTCAATCTGGCCATCTGCGAATCTGCGGCCAAGGCGGCCGTGGAACGCGGTGTGCTGCTGCCCGCGTTTCTCCTGACCGATAGCGGCGGGCAGTCGGTCACTGTTGGCGAGCTGCTGGAGAATCCGGCCAAGCATGACCTGCGGCGCTTTCACGACCCGCTCGAGCCCGACTACCGTGATGATCCGCGGATCGCCGTGTTCCAGGTCAACGCGAAGGGCGAAGCCTGGATATACAGTCACGCCCACGGCGGCCGGAGCTGGAGGTGTCAGCGGTCGATTCCAGTCATCCGCGTCGGCCTCATTCACTGGACCGTGGACAGGATCACCGAAGCGCTCCAACAGGATGACTGTGGGCTGTACCGCAACGGTGACGCCCTCGTCTGCGTGACTGACGAGGACGCCAGAATGCAGCGTGTAGAGATCGACGCGCTGGGCCTGCGTCTCCAGCGCCACTTCAATTTCGAACGGCTAAACAGAGACCAGGTGTGGGTTCCGGCGAACGTGCCGCCAAGTGTGTTGCGGGCGGTGTTGTCCGAGGCACCTGTCCTTCCCGTGCCTAAGCTCAATGCGGTCACGCGCGGACCATATGCACTCGGAGATGGCACGGTCATCGATGCGCCGGGCTACGATCCCGCCAGCCAAGTGCTTTACGCGCCTGAGGAGCCTCACCCGCGCACCGCGCGTCGGCGGGTCACGCTTGCCCAGGCTAGTGATGCGCTCCGCCGTCTCTGGCAGCCGGTACGGTACTTCCCGCTTCAGACGGACCTGGATCGCGGCACCTTGCTGGCTGGAATGCTCTCGGCCGCCATGCGGCCGAGCCTCGACATTGCACCAGGATACTTCATCACCGCGCACACCGCCGGGACGGGTAAGACGTTGTTGGCCCGGTTCCTGGGCGCTTTGCAAACCGGCACAGACATCGCTGCCTGTCCCCTTCCGCGCGACGAGGAGGAGCGGCGTAAGCAGCTGTTTGCCAGCCTGCGACAGGGAGCCCAGTGCCTGCTGTACGATAACGCGGCGAGGGGCACAGAGATCGATTCCGCCGTCTTTGCCAACCTCATTACCGGGCCGTGGATAGAAGAGCGCGTCCTCGGCGTCTCACTCGTGGAGCGCCGCCCGAACCGTTTGACGCTACTGTTGACCGGGAACAATCTGGTGGTGCGCGGTGACTTGAATCGCCGGCTTCTGCCGATACGGCTGGATGCCGGTGTGGAACACCCATGGGAGCGCAGCTTCTCCTTCCATCCCGTGCATTACGCGCTCTCCAGCTTCATTCCACTGCGCATCGCGGCGCTGGAGTTGATCGAATGGTGGCGCACGCTGGGCGCTCCGCACGCGCCTGGCGCGACCGGATTCCCGCAGTGGGACGACGTCGTACGCTCAGCGGTCGTATCCATAGGCTCGACACTAGACATTGGGGTGGGCTTCGCTGATCCGATCGAGGCGCTCCGGGAATCGTATGCGGACGACCCGGAGGAGGGTGTCTTGGGCAACCTGCTCAAGGCGCTGCATGGCCGCTTTGGCCACGCTGAGTTTCAGCTCAAAGATGTGGAGTCGATAACGAGCAGCCTCTCCCTTCCCGCCGCCGATGTGGGGGCCGACACCGCGCTCTGCGACGCCTGCAGTGCGGCTCTCGAACACTCGCCCTCAGAGCGTCATGCCCCCACCACGACGCGGCTGGGGTTGTACCTGTCGCAGCACGAAGGGCAGATCGTCGATGGTCTGAAGTGCGTCAAGGGCAAGACTCGTGGCGGCGCACGCAAATGGCGCGTAGTCGGCGTCGCTGCCCAAAGTGCGACGGGCGTTGGCCCGCAGGACGCCGCCTCTGAACCCCATGTTGCCTCGCCGTCGGAGGCCGGCGCTGCGTGAAGGCCCCGTCGCTCGTCGCGAAGTGCCCGGAGCGCCCGGCCGATCTTGCGCCGCGCGATCTTCCCGCCCGCTGGCGATCCCAAGCGGAGGGCCTGCGCCCCTTCGCCGAATCAGCGGCGCGTGCCTTCGAGCAGGCTGCAGATGAACTGGAGCATGCGCTGCACGCAGAGACAGATGCGTTGCTGACCCTCGAGCAGGCCGCTGACGCATCAGGCTACAGCGCGGATTACCTCGGCCGGATGCTGCGCAGTGGCCGACTGCGCAACGCGGGGCGGCCACACGCGCCACGAATTCGCCGGGCCGACCTGCCGCGCAGGGCCAACGGTTTGCGCACCCGAGTGCCACGGTCCCATCTTATTGGTGCAACACCCGGGGAAATCGCGCGGGCTGTCGTCACCTCGAAGGCGAGGAGCTGACGATGACCAGCGCGAAGCATCGGTGGAGTTACTCCACTGGCGAACGGGGCCAGAACCGGGTGAGGGCGTTTGAGCACCCGGTGACGGGCCTCATCTTCCTGGAGTTTTCGGATGGCGGGCGGCGGAAGCGGGTGGCGTTGAGCCACCGGCTGCAGGAAGCCGCCAAGGTGAAGGCCGACGAACTGGCATTGGCGCTACGGACTAACGCCAAGCCCCTCGAAGCCGACCCGACGCTCCAGGTGCTCTTTGAAAACTACGTGCGGGAGGTGACGCCCCAGAAGGGGATGCACAAGCAGCGGCATGATCGCAGCGCCGCGAAGCGGCTCACGAGCTTCCTGCGCCCTGACCGCCGGGCGTCGACGCTGAACCGGCGCGATTGGGACGGCTTCATCGCTTGGCGGAGTACACGCGGGGATGCACGCACCGGCAAGGCCAACGGCCACGAGGTTGGTGCACGGACGGTCGAATACGACCTCAAGTTCCTGCAGTCGGTGTTGAATTGGGCGGTGATGGCGCGCGACGCCGCCGGCCGCTACCTGCTCCAGCGCAATCCGCTGAAGGGGATGCCTTGGCCACGGGAAGACAGCCCGCGCCGCCCGGTTCTGACGGCGACGGACTACCAGGCGATGCGGAAGGTCGCGCCGCAGGTCAGCGAGCGATGTGCCTTGGCGCTGGTGTTAGCGCACGAGACCGGCCACCGGATCGGTGCGATCCGGCTGTTGCGGTGGTCGGACGTAGACCTGGAGGGCGGATCGATTCGCTGGCGTGGTGATCAGGATAAGATCGGATTTGACCACACCACACCGCTGAGCCGCGACGCGCTCAGGGCGTTGAAGAAGGAGCGGAAGGCGCGCCCCGTTATTGGTGAGGCGCAGGTCTTCCCTGCTCCGGAGGATGGCACGAAGCCTTGTCCCCCGGACCTGTTCCGAATCTGGTGGGAACGGGCGGAGAGCCTCGCGGGGCTCAAACACGAGCCCGGCCGCGGCTGGCACAGCCTGCGGCGGAAGTTCGCGACGGAACTCAAGGACGTGCCGCTGCCGGACCTCTGCTTGCTGGGGGGCTGGAAGGACCCGAAGACGATCCTGAAGTGCTATCAGAGGCCCGACGTGGGCACGATGCGGGCAGCCCTGGCCACCAGGGCCCGGTTGGGCAGTAGCGGGGCGCTGGAGCGGCCGAATCGACACCGCGAATCGACACCATGAGGCGGTAGCTGCGCGACTGGACGCCCCGCTTGGGCCCGCAAGCTCGGGCGGGGCAACCAGTTGGAGACACCTCTCGCGAAGACGGTCGGCGAACCTACCAGATGCTGGTTAGGCAGCACGGCCCCGGTAACTGAGTCACACCGCCCGTGGTTGGCGCGGAGGAGCGACCATCACGCCAACGGTTAGCTCGGGTCCGCCCACCACCGGTCCATCGGCACCGAAGTGAAGCTCCAGTTGATGGTGCGAGTGAAAGCCATCCACCTTGCTGGTGCGGGCCAATTTCAGAAAGTACCTGGCCAGGTGCTCGAAGCCATCGCGGTTCGCCCAGAGCGTGACGCTCCCGCTCGGTTCCGCCGTGAAGCGATACCAGGGGTTCGCCAGACCTTCGTAGGTGTCGCGGAGGTTGATTGTGCTGGCACCGTCGTCGGAGAGTGTGAGCGCCACCGTTACTTGAGTAGCCACGTCTTGAGACTCCTTTGAGCGAATCGTGCTGCCTAACGAATCGCGCCTCAGCGGCGGGCGGGCCGCGGGCCCCGCCAACCATCACCAACTCAGCCTAACCCGGGAGCGTTAGGCGGGCGTCACGCGGCCGTGCCCGCCCGCTGCAGGCGCTAGTTAGGCAGCACGCCCTCTGTGGCGCCGCTCGCAACCGCCTCAATCCTCGGGACCCGAGAAGAACCGCGCCCGAATCACGATGAACATGCCGAACGCCCCTAGGAGGAGAGGGGGCACGACCACTAGTAGAGCGATGGCGGCACTCTCCGTGTCCCGGACAAGCGGCGCAAGGAACATGAGCCACGAGACGCCGAAACCGACGCACACGGCAACCTCTATTTGTTCATCGACGCGAAGAGGGCGGCCGAAACTCCAAGGATACCAGGATCCACTAGGAAGGTCCGAGACCGCGATTCTGTACAGGATCCAGGCAAGTGCGAGGGTCCCCAACCCTGCGATCACAGCTGGTCGCGCCGGGGCGTTCATGGCGAGCAGAAAGCGTGTCAACGCGGCGCCAGTGGTCACCATGGCCACGTGCACCAGGATCCGCAGACGTCTGGAGAGCTTGGCTTCAGTATTGGACACCGAGTCTCCCGAGTGGAGTGTGGCCCGTGAAACGAGGGCTAGCCGCCCGCCAACGTGGCGTGCTGCCTAACGAATCGCGCCTCAGCGGGCGGGCCGGCCGCGGGACCCGCCACGAACCACCAACCACCCTAATCCGGAGGCGTTAGGCGGGCGTCACGCGGCCGTGCCCGCCGCTGCAGGCGCTAGTTAGGTGGCTTCCGGGCTGCCAGCCGCGGTAGCAAGCGCTATTGCCTGACCGATTTCGGCTCGCGCCCGTGCGCCAAGACGCTCCGGGTCCGCCCGATCGAGAAACACGGCCAGGACCTTCGCCAGCTCCCTCACCAGGTCGGTGATCTGCCAGTTCTTGGCCTGGCGTGTTCCCGCAATCCGCGCTGCGGTAAGGTGGGCAATCTCCCTGTCTGCGCGTCGCTTTGCACGGGCGAGCGCTGGAGACAAGCCCGGACGGTGTCGAATCCAGTCCGGGAACGCAGATCGGGAACTAAGGAAGTGGTGAGCGCTGATGTCGTCTCTCTGCAAGGGAAATCTCTCGGGGTACAGGAACACGATCAGGTTGCGAAGGTGGAGAGCGAAGGCCTCCACTCGTGCATTGTTCAGGAATTCGCCGAATGGCGCGCCAGGACCTTCAAACTGCACCTGACCGCACCCGGCGGCGAGAAGCAGTTGCTGGACTTCATACGCCAAGTGCTCGTCTGAGTACTTGCGCAGCCTCTGTGGCTGGGAGATCGGAGGCCTCGGGGGGCGCTTCGGCGCTGACCTGCGGCGGCGGATCTTGGCGTGCATGCCAGATATGCTCCTAGGCAAGGCTGCCGAAGCCACCTAACGAATCGCGCCTCAGCGGCCGGCGACCGCCGGCCAGACGCACAACACCCGCACTACCTCAGGTCAACTCACCAGCCACATGAACGCTCAAGCCGCGCGCGCCGGTCCGCTGTAGGCGCTGGTTAGGCGGCGGCGCGTCGGGCTCGTCCGCTTTAGACCGGCGACGCGGGCGGGCCTTCGATCTCAAGGCTCGTCACATATGGGCTGGTCTTC
>Ga0335085_10003426_pt1 | contig 27486 bp, 58 predicted proteins | sample Lox_Sample_45_FD_206712 | JGI IMG/M metagenome (GOLD analysis project Ga0335085, IMG submission 206712) | Soil microbial communities from Loxahatchee National Wildlife Refuge, Florida, United States - Lox_Sample_4.5 | ecosystem: Environmental > Terrestrial > Soil > Wetlands | place: USA...
GTATTACTGTTTGGAAGAAAACTAGGAAGAATTGATAGATATTGGCCCTACAAACCATATTTCGTATCCATATGGTCAAGAAAACAGCAATGTTATCTTTACTGGCTCTAGTTTCGCTAATGTCTCTTACAGGAATTAGCACTTTTGCATACAACAATCCTTCTATTACACCAAATCCAACAACATCAGGCTATCAGTCGCTCTTTACTTTGCAGTTCAGTTGGACAGGTTGTAACGGCGCACATTACCCTGCAAGTTCGGGAAGCAACTATGACGCCTTTGTAGTTCTAATTCCTGCACCTTCGCCCACAATTACTTATACACGCGAATCATGGTATTTCCAACCAACAACCTCTGAGGGTGTTTTTGGACTGTGCACAAATGTGCCTTTCACTGATATCACTGGTTCCATATTTGACGCACAGCAACTTCAAGTTGGGTATCTCTTCTCAGGTGGACAATACTCTGCCAAGGCTACCTCAACTGACCCAATCATTGGTTGGTCTATCCATTATGGTGATACAGTATCATTCTCCTTCCAAGTGCGTTACGGTGTTTGGTTCATCAGCAAGTCTTACACTTGCTACAATGTCGGCTCGTTCTATGGGTCGTGCACACAATGAAAAACAAACTATTTGTTAGTTTAGTTACTGTCGTATGTCTGATGTCAATGGCAACAACTTCCGTTGCATCGACAGGTCAATACTCTTGGACATGGAATATGTGCAATGGATTAATCGGTCATGCAAGTCTTGAAATCCAAGCGAATGTTGGTAGTAGTTCAGTCATAGTCGCATATACAGTTCCACCAACAAGCAAAGAATCAATTGGTTTTGTGTGTCAAACTGCAACACTATCGAGCGTAGAAATCACAACACTTCCAACCATACCCAATTATCAAGGAGTAACAGATGTAAAGTCATTATCTGCCGCATCGAATGTAATACCGTTTACAGTGCTGGTGAATGTATTTGTCGGTAAAGGCTATGTATCGTATTCTTTCCCCTTGCAATATGGAAATTACATAACCGTGTCGATTTCGCCATGCTACGGAGTCAACTACATCTGCCACCCAATTACCAAGACACTGAAGGTAACTTCATAAATGAATAAGATACTCATTTCAGGACTTGCAGTGTTGATGCTATCATCCCTTGCTCCTGCTGTATTTGCAGGAGTTGCGGGGCCCGTGAATAGTCCCGCTTGGGTGGACTGTGATAACTACTATAGATATGTTCAATCAACCAGCAAAGCATACACAGGAACCTCTAATATTTTAGTTTCGTGGGTAGCACCTTACTCGGATTCTGCTGGCGTTGGGATATGTCAAGAGCGTTTGTTCAGTCAGATGCAATTTAGCGTTCAAGTTTATCACACTGGACTTGCAAGTGCAAAGGGCCCAACTTTTTCATCGGGTAGTGATTACCCGCCTAATGGTATCACAGTATCAGTAGTGAAGCAAACAATAATTTGTATCTCACATTATTGTTACACCCAGAACGAACCTTACATTTTGCAAAAAGGTGACCAAATCTGCATAACAGAGTTGGTATGGTATGGTCTTTACGACGACCATGCAGGCGGCTATTGTTACTACGCTTAGGAGTATTGAGAGTATGAGGACTAAAATAATAGGAATATCTGTAATGTCACTAGCACTCGCTATGGCAATGTTCGGTGCATTTTCTATCCCGTCATTTGCTACTGCGACGTGTTGCACAGTTTACGTGGTGCATTCCGATTGGAATGGCTGTGGAGTAAAGGATGATGGATGGGGTCTAATGACTGGAACCCAACTAAACTTTTGGGAAGCCTATCCGACTGGAAAAACCTGTTCAGTGATTACGAATCAAACTACAGGCTATCAAACCGTGATGGATTATGCTGGAACTACTCTGACCAACTGCAATAGTTGTATGATTGAATTCCACATAACTACAGGAGCATTGGGTGGCGTAACAGGTGGTTGTATCAACACAGCCAAGACTTGCCCAAATAATCTCGAAGTAATTGTGTATGGAACTTTTGCGGGAGTCCCTGAAATAGTTTTGTCGTGGTATCCATCTTCGACAGGCACAGTGTGTTGCTGGAAGAATGAAGTCTCACCACTTTTCAATCTACCAAACGGACTATACAACATTGACATCATCAATCCATCAGCATATCCAATAAAGTTCACTCTTGATGAGTTCAAGATGGGGTCATAGACGTGAAAACCAAATTAGTTTCAATTGGAATGTTAGGGATAGCCCTATTAACTTTAGGGTTTCCAGTGGTCTTTGCTAATTCAGCCACCAACTCTCAACCTAGTTGGAATGATTGTGGAGTGTCTGAACATGGTCTCTTCACTGTCAACGCACCACTTGGAAGCAATGTAGTTTCGGTGACTTGGAGTTCTCCATCGACATCATATGAAAATCTCGCTGGATGTAGAGTTTTTCCCCGCACTAATACAGCAATCACTGTCGAGGCACAGCATCCCAACTTATTACCTGTTCCTGCAACGGTAACATGCAATGGAAATGTCTGTGATGCAAACATTTACTTGACGGTGCAAGAATTCGTTGGGAAAGGTTACATCGGCGTTCCATATCATCTTGAGTATGGCGACTATGTGGTATGTATATATACCATAACTTATGGTAATTACTTCCAGCATAGTTGGACTCTTGATATGCGAATAACCAATTAGCGACTTGAGTCGCTCCCCTCTCTCTCTTTTTTCTTTAAAACCTTAAATAGGTAATGGGGCCATTATCTTCTCACGGCCCTTCAAACCAATAAAGTGATTAGTATGAATTTCATCAGCAATACCGAAATTTTTCTTAATGCTGATTCTGACTTGCCGCCACGCTGTAGCGAGCGAAATTTCATACATCCATCAGTCCTAAGTTTACAGCAACAGCAACTCGACTAAGCAATTAGCGGGTTCGTTTAGCGGTCAAGGACGCTTGCCCCTGAAGCAAGAAGCATCAGTTCAAATCTGATACTCGCCACTTTTTGCACTTTTAGCGGTGCGGTGTGGCGGACGCATCTTGGGTTTTGGCCCCTTGGGTTCTTGTTCAATTCAGGACACCGCTATTCTTTCCCTCTAATTAAAATCGCTTGCGATTTTGCGTGAATAGCCAAGTCTGGTTAAAGGCGCGAGGCTCAAATGCGCGACGCCTAAATGTGTTCGCAACAGACGTGGGATACCTCGTTCCGAAGGGATTCGGCGGTTCAAATCCGCCTCCACGCACTTATCCTGCCAAATCCGCCATCCGTAAATTTAGGGCTTTGTGGGGTGTTAGCACAGTGGCTTAATGCCTCCGCCTTGGAAGCGGATGAGCGTCGGTTCGAATCCGACACACCCCTCCATTACTATAAATGCGTAGCGCGTCAGTGACCGAGTGTTCAAGGTGCTTGCCTGCAAAGCAAGATTTCGCTGGTTCAAATCCAGTCTGGCGCTCCAACTTCTCCGCCAAATTTTCTGCGCTGTGGTGTAGTGGTAGCATAGAGGTCTGTGGAACCTTCGGAGCGAGTTCGATTCTCGCCCGCAGAACCATTCTCGCTTCGTTCGAAATAAACCTTATTTACATGTGAAGGCCATTATAATTTCGCCGCGTAACTCAGATGCCTTGGGTGGGAGAATCTAGAATATCACGCCTACCACATTAATCCGAGCAATCGGAATAAGTGCACAATGTGGCTTGAAAAGAGTAGCACACGAGGAAATCGTGGTAAATACAGTCACGGTCTGGCAAGCCGTCGCGGCACCTTCTCGCCTTTCAGGCTCGAAAACCGATACTATAATTAGGTATTTAAAGATTGGTAGTTATTATAGTATCTCAGAGGAATATCGTGTTCGATACGAAAGGTTTAAATATGTCCAATATCCATTGGATAACCCAATATTCATTGAATATCGAGTTCGATATGTTCAGGTGTTGAAGGATGAACACATTAACAGGTAGGCCCTACAAACCGATTAATGCCAAAGGATTTCGAGCACCGTGGTGTCCCCTGCGGCAAAAATGCATTTTACAATATATTGCAATGAGTGTATATAGGCCCTACAAACCGTATTATCACTGAATCAAAATGGTCTCAAAGACTCAGACAACCGAAAAGAAACAGTTCACTAAGACCCCACTGGTTTTCCGCCCTATCAACGGCGCGGTAAAAATCCTCAGGGGCGGAAAGTTCCCGAAGAGTGGCAAGACTTATGTGGTCTATGTCAACAAGAAAGGCGAGGAACTAACCTTCAGTCCACGACCCAATACTCAGGCAGAAAGAATTCTGTCCAAGTTTGAGGGTAGCAAACTCGACATCGATGTCATTGCAAAGTGGGCAGACGGCGAACTGTCCATCGTTGAAGCATAAGCAAGGGGCGAAAGCCCTTTCACTTTATTTTTCGTTTCACTCAAAAAATTTGTGTTAATTTTGATAGTTTGTGATTTTTGCCAGAAACAGGTCAGGGTTCCCTTTAGGTTTCATCTGATTAATACGCATAAATTTTTACCCAAAATTGCTGATAAATTTCTGAACTCTCATACTGAAATCATTTAGGCCCTACAAACCTTCAAGTGTAATAACCAATATGTCAGATGAAGAATCTAATCCAGCACCAGAACAAATAGCAATTCCAATTCGACAGGAATTTCTTGCCTATCTTAACCAGCAAGCCGATATCCTTTTAGGAGAGATGCTGAAGGAAGTCAACACAACAATTGTCCAAATTCTCGAACAAAATCCCGCAATGGAGAACCCATTGTTACAGTTTAATATGGGTCAATCGCTTTACATGGATATTGTCTCCAACTTTAAGCGATTAATGGAACAGAAGGAAATCAGCATCATCACAACCGCTTCAACCCAATTCATGTCATCGGTCACACAAAAACAAATCCTTCAAGACAAGAAAGCGCCTCGACCCGCAGGGATTGGCTAATCACTTATTAGCATAAGAAGGCCAGTTGTGTAACATGTCCACAGACACCAAATCCGTTGAAGAGGAAAAGCCGCAAGAAAACATTAACCTTGGTCTAGAGGTAGACCTTCTTAATGAACATCTCAAGAGTCGCAAACTCAAGATTGCTGACGCGATGATTCTTCTGGATACATACAGAAGCATGGCAATGTCGGGTCTTATGCAGGTTGCAGGCGAATATATGATGCAGAAACAATTTGAGGCATTGGCTAAATCTAAAGGTGTCACACCTGAGCAATTGATGGCAATGATATCAGGACAAGTTATGCCCGAACCTGATGATTCTGCGGATTCTCCGCAAGACCGACCACGAGCAGGCGTAGGTTAATGGGTATTACCTCAATAATTAGGGGTAGGTTAGCCGAAGCAAAGCGAGGCTACGGGCACATCATCGCACTTTTGATTATTTGTGCAACAATAATCATTGTGACTTGGATTATTTTCGGGTAAATTCGGTTTGCCCGAAACCCGCTGTCCTGATTGCAAGTCCAAGCGCGTCGAGAACTATTCACAACATTTTTGGCGATGCACTGAATGTGGTCATAAGTGGGAGGCACGCGGAAGTTGAATCAGGATGAAAAGAAAAATCGACTGGACACATTTTTGATACTCTTAAGGAGATTTGAGATTTTGAGACCAACGATAAGATTGCACGAACCAGAATGTTATGACTATCAAAAGGCATTAGAGATGGAAGGGAATTGCCAGCGCCACTTATTCAAAATAACAAAGTGGACAAACTGCGATTGTTGGTGCCATCGGTGAGATTTTGAAGAGCGAAAATACCCAGAAAGAAAAGAGCCGAGAAGGAATAATCGCAGTTAAGACCTTCATAGATAACAAGTGCATTGCAATCGACTTCTACACTTGGGAGAATATGCCATCACGTTTGAAGGAACTGGCAATCAAACAGGGATTCTAAGGAGATCGTCGCAAAGGATGAGTTCAAGCGACTGAGGGAACTGGGGAAGACAAGGCTATGATAGACGAGTGTTATTTCTGCGACAAGCCATTTTCAACTACCTACCAACAAGCGAATCTGTTTCCTCGGTTCCCACGGAAACAGTGAGCGAGAAATCCGTCATTAACGAGGATTGGGCTTCGGTTCCCGACAACGACCAATTTTGCAATGTTAATGGTTTGCCAGAGTCGAAATGTGAATGCGGTTGCGGTTACCCCAAGGGCGCTTGCGATGATGCTTACTGTAGCAAAGAAGGTTGTTCACAGATGTCGTCGAGGATAATGCGGGAACACGAGGTCTTGGAGTATGGTCAGGTCTATAGTGTCAATAGTCAACTTTATGTGAATTGCACCAAGTGTGGCTATAGATTAAATCCTGAACAAGTTGTAGTGCCCTGTGGGTGTGAACCCGAACAACACCCTGAAATGATAATGTGTGAGACTTGCGCAAAAGAAGCAAATGATGCGAATAATCGTTTAGCAAAGCCATCTCGCGGTCAGCGACTGAAGGATTGGATTAGGCGACAATTCTAGGCCCTACAAACCAAATAGAGTAGATACATTTGTTCGGTAAAGTTGTTATAGCAGGATTCGGATTCATTCTGGGATTAGTTTCTCTTGCCTTAATTGTGCTTGGAGCGGGATATTATTTCATCAAGTTCAACCATGCTTCGATTTATTCCTATTGGAACCTAATTGAATTTCATCAGCATATTGTCCATATACTTGTCGTGACGATGTTTGTTGGTGCATTAATCTATTTCATCGGACTAATCGCGGGACTGATGAGTGTCACGAGTCACGTAAAGAAAGATTGGTAAACATGATAAAAGTAAATATTCACAATTTGATGGATGTTGCAGGACTACCCTATTATGGTAGCGTTACTGGTGAAATGACTCTTGAAGGTTTTACTGCATGTCAGCGATGTGGCGCATTAATCGACCAGACCAAAGTCATGAGAGTAAACAAAGGAACATCACCACAAGCCATAAGTTTGTTCATGGCATTCGCTAAACATGAGCACGACCATCAACTCAATTTCTGTCTAAACTGTTATGCTGTCTTGGACAATTCACTACAAATTTCAGTAAGAGTAGACCATAAAATTTGGTAACAGTCTACGTGGCTTTACCTGCCGTCTACAATTATGACCCCATCGCGGCCCAAGTTGAGAATGCTGTGATGGAAAAATTTGGAAGTGATATGGCTGACATCAGTGTAATTTTCCCAAATTACGAGACTGAGACGTTTTTGCGAAATATTGTTGAGGACGTTTATGCAGTTGTCATAGTTCCCTTCATTTATGATGGCGGAGAGACCGATATTACATTCGGTGTAGGTGGAGAAATGCTCCTCGCCCTCGAATACAAAAAGCCAGTATTTCTATACAAAAATGGAATTTTGTATGCATTAAATGGAGAAATGCCATTCCTCTCAAGAGAGGAAACCCGTAAGATAGAGACCGAGTTTATTGAGGAACGCAAGCGTGAACGCCGAAAGGTCTTTAATCCCTTCTCGTAGCATACCTTATTAGGCCCTACAAACCAACTGCTGTAAAGCATGTTTGAAGAAGAACAGACAGGTGACTATATGTTTGCACAGGGCAAACAATTGGGTCATATTAAAGGTAAAGATGCTGATTTCTGGGTAATTCCTGACTACTGGTTTCAGGATAATGATACTGGTGAATTTGTGAATATGCATACTGGCGTCGTTGTCAACCGTAAGTGCTATTTGGCGACATGTGGAGTAGTTAGGGAGTATGCTATTGAACCAGAGCGAATGCTGTGCGGTGAAATGACCAAGGATATTGGAGGAATTCAAATCTGCATTGAAGCCTATACTCATCCAAAAGACCCGTCCAAATGGAAGCACACACACCGCGCCAAATCAGGTTACTCATGGGGAGGAGACACAGATGAAGAAAATCCAAAACAGTAAGGAATTCGCCGAGGCGATTGCTTCGGAGACTCCGACCTTTGTGGATTTTTATGCTGATTGGTGTCCGCCGTGTAAACGCATGGCACCGCTTGTTGAGGAATTGGAGAAACAGTATCCTAATGTTCAATTCTTGAAGGTAAATGTGGATGAAAATCATGAACTTACCATGAAATACAACGTCATGTCAATTCCAACTTTTAGCACTTTCAAGGAGAATCGCCCTATCGAAAACGCGGTCGGTGCTCAAAAAGTAGAATACCTAAAGGACATGCTTTACAGAGCAAAAGAGTATAATCCCTTCTATTGACCGAAGTTAGTTGTGATGGTTGCGAGTGTTATTGCAGGGAATGCAACCACCAGTGTTCTTGCATTTGTCAGGAAGAGAATTGTGGTTGTTGTCCTGATTCTGAGCATTGTTCGGGAGATTTTGAGCAATGTGAGGAGTGTGGGTGTGACTGTGATGAATGCGATTGCTCTGACGAAGAGTGTTCCGAATGTGGGTGTGGGGTTGACCCCTGCGAGAACTGTGGATGTTTGTGTGAAGAATGCGACTGTATGTCAAAAGAACCCTGCAATAATTGTGGTTGCGGTAACGGCGAAGATTAGGCCCTACAAACCAGTAATCCACTGAAAGAAAATGATAGGAATCGACATACCATCTTATATCTTAGGACTGGTAACAGGTGTCGTGGGTTCGCTCATCATTCTGATGCTTGCTGGCAAAGCAAACCAAAAGAAGATGAAGGACGGTCTTATCGACCAAACCATGAAGCACGTCGAAGGTCATTATCAGGAAGCAATCGAGGAATCTACCAAAGGCAACTTTGGGGAAGCCCAAAAGGAAGCCTCTCAAGCCGTCAAAGAACTTGAGGGTATGAAAGCAGAGATTGCACTTGATGAAGTCATTGCCCCACCTGTGGAGCAAGCCATCGAAGCATCGCCAGCACTCCCTGAATCTGTGGCAGAGCCACAACCATCTGAGCAGACATCGTAATGATGTCTTGCGAACTTTTTTCTAATAGAAGTTGAGAGACTATGATATTTTGGTTACCACTCTGTTTCAATCATTCCGAATACTTCCCGAACTCCGCGAAGCGGAAAATTGAGAATGACGACCATTATGCAGGTGAACCTTGTGTTTACGATGATTGCTCTGACTATTGCGAGAACTTGGTGCAGATTTCAATTTGACAAGTCAAACACCCAAAAACGTTGGAGAAATTGCTGATTCAATTCTGAAGCGTTTTCAGGAGAACGGCACAAAAGTGATTCATCTGGATATCAAAAGCGACCAAGAATATTTAAAAATATGTTGGTGCAAGCCGTTATTGATGGTTTAGAAATGCAATTTGAAGCGGATAAACTCAAATTTCATACTGGATTCATGCAGGGCAAGAAAGTTCAGGCTTATGAGGAACTTCATGAACTTGAGCAGAAAATCAAAATTTTGGAGAAAGAAATTTACGCATGAAAGTAAAAGACACCATCCTTGATGAAATAATTACGAAAAGAATTACGGAAGTTCAGAATGCTACACTGAAAATACGAATGCACTCGCTTTTATGTGAAGGCGCAAGACAAGAAAGATGCTCTTGTCACGAAACAGTTGCGGTTTTAATGCAAGTAAGTCGGGGCGTCGTAGATGAACTTCAGAGATTAAGGGAACAAGAAATTTAAAATGAAAACCTTCTATTTGGCGCATGCCGCCTCCAAGATGGATGAAATCCGCGAATGGCAACTAGAGTTCCAGAAACGTAATCCCCGAATTAGATTCCATAATCCTTTCTTCGAGGGGAAGGAGGCACCAGAAATCCAAAAGGTGAAACAGGGTGTTATCACACGCCAGCAACACATACTGCGAAGCAATTGGAAGGAGTATGTGGACGATGATATTGCGAGCGTGTTCGCAAGCGACGGAGTAGTTTGTAATTTCTGGGATGAAGGTGCGCACTCCATTGGAACTCCCTGCGAGATGATGTGGGCATTTATCTTTCACAAGCCTATCTATGTGATAGCAGATGGGTTTCGTTCCGAGAATCACTGGTTTATCAAGTATACGGGTGCTCAAATATTTACTTCGCGAAAGAAATTCGAAGAATTTATTGCAGAGCAATACGAGTATGAGGGAATCTACGCTTGAAACGAATAGCATTTGTGGGAAAAATGGGAAACGGTAAAACAACCGCCGCACAATATCTCGTAGACAATTATGGTTTCAAACGCTATAGTTTTGCGCAAAAACTGAAGGACATTTGTGTAGATATGGGATGGATGCCAGCAGGCACGAAAGACCGCCAACTCCTACAAGAATTCGGAACTGATGTCATGCGTGCTTGGCGACCCAATGTTTGGGTTGACTATCTCATTTATCGGATTACATCCGATAATATGGAGTGTGCAACCGTGGACGATTGTAGATTTTTGAATGAAGCCGAAGCACTCCGCAAGATTGGTTTTACTATCGTAAGAATGATAAATGATTCTGGCTCAATTGATGCCGCAGGTTTAAGCGCGACGACAGCCCAACATTCCTCTGAGTTGGAGTCGGACAAAATTGTCGCTGACATAACCATAAAAGCCAATTCTTTACAGAGCATGAAACTGCAATTAGACAGTCTGATGTCTGAAATTCCTGAGGTCTGGGATTAATGCCCTATATTGCTGACGCAAGCCGTCCTGAATACCAGAACGCTATTGAATTTCTGGTAAGCCACCTGCGAACCAAAAGAGATGCAGGAATTAATGTGAATGGCGATATGAACTATATTATCACCGCTCTAATTATTTCGCTCTATGCCGAAGAAGGTTTTAAGAATTATGAGTCGTTGTCAAATGGTGTGAAAGCACTTGAGTGTGCTAAATTAGAGTTTTACCGCAGATACGTGGCTCCCTATGAAGATACCAAAATTGCAGACCCAAAGAATGGCGATGTTTTGCCGTTGGCAAATAAAAAGCGACAAGAGGACAAACTTTTGGAGATTGTCTAGTAATCATGAAAGTTGTTAGGGTATACATGAATATTTATGATTGGATGACATTAGATGACTTGGAGCAAAATTTGATGCATACCTATGGTGTATCAGACGTGACCCTGATGGAAGATATTACGGAGAAAGAATAAAGCGTGAATACTGAAGTTGGATATCCATTAGCAGGTAGCGACTGTGGTTGCAGACGTATCATGGATGAATCTTGTTGGGGAGGTTCTCGTTTATTGAGAATAGAATTTTGTGAGAAGCATTGCCCACAATGTCAATATTACCGAGAACATCCAGAACGCGAAGAACTCCGAGATAGCCCAATCATCCGTGAACTTAGGGCACATAACCCCATATGGCATGCGAGTCGAGCCGAATGACCCGACAACAAGAACTCGTCTTGTTAATTCTCATAATGGTCACTGTATTTGCGACTGGCATCGCAATCTCAGGAATTCTCCAAAATTTGATGACGGTGTTTCATGTTCCTTGAGCGACGGTGCGAAGCAACTCATCATCCTGATTATCTTTATTGTGCTGGCGTTTATCGTGGGCCCTAGAATTTTACACGGAATTCACATCCCTTAACTTCGTTAACTTTATTAGATTAAAAAGGCCATCTCTTTCTCATGGATTACGTAATCTCGGACTTGCATTTGGGTCACGAGAATATCATCAAATATGAGAACCGTCCATTCAGGGATGCTGAGCAAATGGACGAAATCTTGATAAACAACTGGAATAACGCGGTGACTGAGAGCGATACCGTGTATTATCTCGGCGACCTTACCTTTGGTCGATTAACCGAGAAAGATCGCTTGAAAGCAAGCGCATTAAGCAAAAACCAGCAACAACTGGAACGGATGAGACGATATGCTGATGCGCTGAACGGTCACATAATTTGGGTGAAGGGTAATCACCTTGACCCGAAGGGTGCTATCTTGAGTGTTCGAAAGGAAGTTGATGGTATCGAGTTCGATATGATTCACAACCCCGACCGTGCTAATGAAATTGGGTTCTGGCGAACAAAAAACAGGTGGTTGATTCACGGTCATACCCACAACAAATATCCCGACAAATTTCCATTTATAGACCCTGACCGACATTGGGTAAATGCCTGTATTGAGGTCATCAACTACAAACCCCTAAGTCTGATTCGACTTGCTGAATTATGCAAACAAGGCGAACGGCTTGGATTGTTGCCGATATAAGGTCTCGGCCCTTCAAACCACTACAACGAAACTCTTTATGGTCAATGAACAAAACACGAAGGAATTGATGATTATTTTACGTGAATATAATGCATTAGATGCTTTTGATGATTTGGATGAACTAATCATAAGGATTGCATCACAATCGGCGGACGAAGCATGGGATGCAGGTTTTGATGCTGGTGTCGAAGAAGTTTTGGGAAGAATACCACATGACAATTAAGATAGGTTTGATGGGAACTCACAGCGGTGGCAAGACAACTGCTTGGTATGAATTAGCCTCCAAGTTGAAGCAATTGCATTATACAGTCAGGACAGTTGCAGAAGCCGCTACAATCGCAAAAGACAACGGTTGGGATTTAGATACTAAAGCAGACGGTAAAACTCAGATGTGGATTCTGGCGGAGCATATGCAAAATGAACTTACGGCGATGAAGTATCCTGTGGATTTCATCATTACCGACCGAACACCATTTGATTGTTTAGCGTATGCGCGAAGCAATCCCAAGATAACCAGTCAAGAATACCAACTCATGTCGTTTATCGCCAACATGTGGGCTGAAATTTATCCGTATGATTTGCTAATTTATTTTCCGCCTCGTGACGAATTGCCGCAGGCAGATGGTGTGCGTGAAACAAATCCTGATTGGCAGAAAAGAATCCATGAACAATTCCTGCAACTTTTGCCTGAATTGGGAGTTCCAGCCTATGTGTGTCAGTCAGGTGACCGCGAGGGTCGAACCAATGAAGTGCTTAACGAAGTTAAATCAAGATTTGCGAGGAGGAAAATATAAATGGGAAAAGAACAAGTCTCAGAAAGGCAATGTGCACAATGTGGCACTGAAATCAAAGATGCCCGTTTTCTCAAGTTAACGGTTCAGTCCTTTGATATGCATGCCACTGTCTATGTCCACGGAGTAAAATGCGTGGCCAACTGGCTCAAGGCACATCAAAAGGATTTGCCAGCATAGTGCGGTTTGCCCTAACTCTTTTGGATGAAGATGGCAATATTGTGGAATCTAAATTATTTGCGGAGAATCCATAATGTCTATAGATAAAAAACGAAATGATTTCACGGACGATGCCGTGAACTATGCAATGAACAAACAGGATGGTCGTTGCAAGAATTGTGGTTTATCCTTCAAGAATGAACCCGAAATTCCCTATCAAGCCGACCATGCTGACGGAGACCGAAGCAACAATACCAATGAAAACTGTGTGCTTCTGTGCCAACCCTGTCACTCGGCAACATTTCATGCGAGTGAGCGAGACGCCTACCTCGCGGATATGGGTTTCCTTAAGGAAAAAATCAAAACCACAATTGACCTCGCGCTTGACCGCAAGACCAATGGAACCGTGATAGATGCTGTCCATACTCTGCTGAAAGAATACAAACAAATTTCTGACCGAATCCTCGAAGTAACTTCGCCAGAAGCGGCACATGATTTATCCTCGAAAGAGATTCAAAAATCTGACGAAGTCAAAGCACTTGAGGAAGAATTACAGGTTACCATGCTGAAAAAGCAAATTATTGATGCAACCCGTGAAACCCCAGAACCCACAAAAGAATTTACTGCTGGTTTCGAAGCGGGGCTTCGAGTCGGAATCGAAATGGCAAAAGGATTGAGAAGCAAATGAAACATACAGGAAAAATTTTGGGACTCATTTTACTCATTGTAATCATCGTTGGATGTTTTGTCTTATATCAGAAAACTACTCCTCGATATCAGGGAACCATCACAAATGTTTACGTAAGTAATACAGGTGATGAGGACTCTGCAATTTATGTGTATACAATACAGACTCCACGGGGTCAATTTTTCACAGCGGGAGAATCCTGTAACACATGGCAGTTGGGGCAACAGGTTTTGTGGTCTTACTCGTATGCAGATTTAGATTATCCAGTCGCAATTGTGTCGCCACTTCCTTCAGGATGCTTGGCTAAATAATGAAAGACCGTATAATCACTCTCTGCGGGTCTACCCGCTTTAAACCTGAATTTGAGATTGCCGATAGGCAACTCACCTTCAAAGGTTATCTGGTTTTTTCAATTGGTGGAACCTTCACTAGATTCGAACGTGGTCGCGTTCGCAAGGATATCCTGAAACACGAGAATAAAATTTGCAGAGTCCACAAACGTAAAATAAGAAAATCATGGGCGATATTTGTAGTGGACGGGGAAGAAGGTTATACAGGAAAGCACACAAAATCTGAAATTCGTTTTGCAAAGAAGCACAACAAGAAAATTTTCTATTGGTCACGCGGAGATTTGGCGAGGCTTACAGTATGATGCTTGATACTCGTGATTACCTGATTGTGGGTTTTGCAATATGGGGAACAATATTGGGTCTGTATGACTGGAAGTATCGTGGTGCCGCCCTGAAGATGTTCATCCCCTTATTTGTGCTTATGGTTGCGGCAGGCATTTATGATTTGAACCCGAATGGTGGTGGTTCATTCATGACTTCATTGGCTCTAAGCGTCATCCTATTCATCTTCAATAATCTTTATAGCATCGAACGTTATAGAGCGGGGAAGAGCAAAATTGGGTTCATTGGACAAGGTGACATACTGGTATTAATACCTTTCGTTTGGGTTTTTGTGGGGCTTCCCTCGTTTGTGCTTTTAGCAATTTCCGCGACTATCGCATTGCTTTACAATCATCTGAGCAATGCAAAAAATCATATTCCTTATGTAACATGCTTGGCCATTTCTATCCTGTTGATGCTACCATTCTTGCTGACAGGACTTCTCAAGTGATACCTCATGGTAACCCCTGATAATCACCCAAAGATGCCTCCCAAGGAATACTTTGATGATAATCATATTCCGAAGGAAATCCTGTCTGACCTTAGAATCCGTAAAGTTCCCAAAAAAGACGAAAAATTCACACTGGATTCCTTAAAGAAATTTATCGTGGATATGGTCAGGGGTAATGATGGCACCTCATACGAGGCAATGTATCCCATCATTAACGAACTATATGTATTCAGTATTTCGTCGGTTGCCTATAAAACCGATAAACAGGTGGACTGGAAAATGGGTAGAAAAGATGGTGCATATATCCTGCCCAAACCTGAAGGTGCTGAAGAAGTCATCAACACAACCATGTTCGATGGGAGAGCAATTCATGAGTTTATTCAGAAAAGATTTGTGGAGAAATCAGAGCATTGGCGAACTGAAATCGAAGTCAGGTTACATATTCCGTATAACTGGAAGAATATTGATTCGAGAGAAATTTTGCTGATTGGGCATTGTGACCTGATTAATGTGGTAAGCGGTGAAATCATGGAACTGAAATCGTCTCATCGCTCTGATTCCATCACTCATTATCATGAGTTGCAGGCGGGCACATATTCCCGAATCATTACAGATAAAATCCGTAAAATCCTGAATAAACCAGATTTTCCCTTGCTCAACATTTGTGTAATAAAGATTGGCGGTGATGCGGGTGTCCGAACCAAGGCGCTTACTGAGGAAGAAATCAACAATGCTTACTCTGATATGGTGCAGAGGTGTGAGCGATGTGCCAAGAAACTTGATGAACAATATGCAATGGTCAAAGAAAAACTAGGAATCACAGGTTTCGTGAAACGAGCAGATATTCTCCGCTATGCAGAAATTAGGGCAAAAGAGTTGGATGGAGTTGTGATTGATACCTACAATGCTTCACGCGCCAAGACCCTTCAGGAATTGGATTTGGTTGAGGCAGAGCATACTCCTGATGAAATCACCGAAGTAGACATACAACTGGTGAGCAGTGCGTGAGAACATCTCCTGTCATGAAAATTGCTCTAGGTTTAGGAACCACTCCTGCTGAATACAATGAGAATTCTACATCACCCGCAGGATATGTTTGTGACGAGAATACCTGTTTACTTTTTAATTCACCTGAATGGTCTATGGCAGATAAATTGGGTTTGGAGATTGAATATACCAGTATAGTTTTAACACATGAGCAACTGCATCACACAATCGGAAAAATACTTGGTAGACAACCCAGAAATGAGAAATTGATTCATCTTGGTGATATCTGCTCTTTACTAGGATTTTGATAAAATGCTAAAGAAATCCACAATACGCGGCGTCTGTATACTTTTCATAGCGTTCTGTTTGATTACTCTGGTATTCTTGTCAATACCGAACCAGAATCAACAACTAACCAGTTCACAATCATCTTTCAACCTACAAACAGAGTGTTCTAGTTTAGGTATTTCGGATACCTTGAGAGATGTTCTGCATTGTCCTCCTGTAAATGGAACTACTGTCAGCATTGTAACCACCACAGTTACAACGACCCCGAAGCAAGGATTGTTGCCGTTATGGTCGGTAGGGTTGGTGGTTGTGGTTATGGTTGTGTTCACGATTATTCTCTATGTGAAGGCATCTCGCGTAAAACTCCCAAAGCCTACGTCTGAAACCCAAAATGCCTCTGCCTAGATATCCAGAGAACGACGAGGAGATTTTACTCCTCGAATATCATCCCTTCGGGAAATTTATCAGTATGCGCTATCGCGTGAGACCGACCGCTGATGAGGCGCGTGCTGGCATTGATGGTGCGCTTTACGACTGTGTTGTCTATGAAACGGATTCACTCTTTTACGACCTTCAGAGAACAATAGGAGAAGATATCGCTACGCGACGCCTAAGGCTTCCCATTTGGATACGTATGTTTTTCCAGAAACCTTTTAGGTATTCGGTAGCAGGTTATCGACTTGATGATTGGGGAATCAAGGCGTGAGGGTCATAGTAAGACTTTGCGATGAACATTCGCGAATGATTCCCAGACGAATGCCACTTGGTGATTTTGGTGCGAAACGCGGTTATTGCTCTGAGGAACAATGCCCAAACCGTCCTGAATTCTGGATTCTAGCAGACTTAACCTTATTAGCAGAGAATGGCCATTAAATACCCGTTGACCTCATCCAAATTAATAGACCTACAATACGATTTGCAGATAGCAATCGAGAGTATTGGTGAATTTTTGGTCTATCGCAAACTTACGGCGGAGAATCCGTGCCACAACAACGGAGAGAGTTATCAGAATAGAACGTTTGCGTTGAGTTCTTATTGCTGGTGTGAGGGAGATAGGCATCCACAGGGTTGCCCACAGAATTTTGTGTGTGAGGAGTTCAACATCACTGTGCATTGGTATAAGCACATAGGCAGGGGTTCTTATCAGAATAGAACGATGACGCTTGATGAAATTGAGCAAATGCGTCGCAAGTGCATAGATTCACTACCTTCGGCTTGCGTGAACGCAAGGAAGTCCGAGTTTCCTCGTGCGAAAATTGCAGGAACAGTGGAATACTAAATGAGCCTATACGGAACCTGTGAATGCGACCTGTGCGAGTGTCGCACTACTGGCAAATGCAAACCCCTCGTTAACAAAAAAGGTATTATCGAGTATTGCGCATGTTGCGTAGCCCTCCTAATTCAACATCCCGATTTAAAGAAGAAAGGCTCCAAATCACTCATTCTGATTCACCATGCAGGCGAACCAGTTGAGTAAGATTGGTGGGCATTATGATGCTTCTGGATTTTGGATTTCTGACCCTCTACCCGACTGTATCTGCATCTGCAAACTTTGCGAAGCAAGAGACGATTCGGTGCTGGTCATCGCCAAGCACTTGATTGAGATTCACGGAAAGAAGTCAAAGAAAGAAAATGATTACCTCTTCAAATGGATTGACCTAGAACTCAAATGAAGATAATTCGCTTTGTGGAAAACCACTTCACGCTAGTGAAGTTTATGGTGGTTGGTGGAATTGGTGCCATCTTCATCGAGACAGGTCTCTATCTTTTTGCGCATGTTCTGGGTAACCTACCAACTCTGTTAATTTTCTTGGAGTTGAGCATCTTTTTGAATTTTGCCCTAAATAGCAGATTCACCTTTAAAGGAGATAAAGAGAAATCCCTGAAGAAACGTTTTGGGATTTTTCAGGTCACATCGCTTTTATCGTATTCAGTTAATGTGGGTGTGTTTACGATTCTATCCGCGCACATGACAATTTACATTGCTGAATTTATTGCAATTTTACTTGCATTCATGATAAATTATGGTGTTTCGTCGAAAATAATTTTCCTGCAAAAGAGTGAGGTTAAGAAGCAATGAAACCTTGGATGTTTCCTGTATTACTTGTTGGGTTAATATTTACTATAGTAATTGCAATTCCATTGGCGGCAAGTGCTGTCGGTTCACCGCAAAATACATCGACAGATAGCACGACCACCGTCAACCTGCCAACATACTACGTAAATAGCAGTAATTATGCAATGAAGATTAGTGCTCCTGCGGGTTCCACGTTTGAACTTATTTCGCCCATACCTTCTGTCGCAACCAAGGATGGTTCAAAATTAGCAACAAATGGGATAGGATTTACTGACCTAATCACTCCTATTAATGGGTCTCAATATTCAGTCAGCGTCACCCATGACTTGAGCAATAATCGGTCAGTTTTGCTTTTTACTCCAATTAATGGAACAGGTTATTCTGTGAACGTGGTCTCTCTAGCCAACACAAGTTCGGGGAATTATATCTGGGTACAAACCTACAATCCCAATGCTAAGATAGCCTTTACTTCTTTGAAGAATATTACGTGGACGGGTGATATCACTTTGAACCTGAATGTGACCACTACTCTATCAAAGCCTGCGGCATCATGGGATTTCTTCTTTGGATTTACAGGTATCCACTCTAATTTCAACGTGACTGGAACAGAGTGGAGTCTGGGGTTCTTGGGGATTGCTCTAATATGTTTAGCCGTAGGCTATCTAAAACATTCCCGCATCAAAATTTTGGGAATTGTTTTGATGATAGCGATAGCGTTAGGGTATTTAGGTGTGGGGCTGGTGCTGTTGATTTTTGGCACCTACATATTGGGGTTGATTCTGATTAATGTGTATTGGAGATTGAGGAAACATTGAGCATAGCAGACAAACCCGCCAAACCTGATAAATGGTATCAACATCACGAGACCTTACGCAAAATTTACCATCCTATACTTGAGATGGATAAAGAATATTATAATTGGGCACAGGTCAATCGTCCGTCTCTTCGCAATAAAGCCGCCATCCTCAAATATGACCTTGCTCACGCAGGTAAAGAAGTTGAGGTTTTTCGGAAATCCTCCGAGGAATTTGTGGGTTTTCAGGATATGCAGGATGAAATCCTAGCCAGTATAAATTATTGGGTTGTCAAGGATGAAGAATTCAGGAAAGTTTGCCCTGTTCCTCCACCCAAGATATTTATCATAAAAGGTTCAAGTGGAATCGGCAAAACCGCACTCGTCCACAAAATAATGGTGGAAGCCTATGACGAGGGCAAGAAAAAAGGAGTAGCAATTTATCCAAATACATTATCACCCTCCAAAGTCTACGATAAATGGCTCGGTGAATCTGAAAAACATATCGCAAGTGCTTTTGATGTGTCCTTTATGCGGCCAACAGTGATGTTCATTGATGAAGCACATTCAATGATGTCCAAGACAGGTGATAGCAAGGCTGAAGATTCTGGAATGGCGGCATATACTTCAGTTCAGACAACATTTCTGGAAAAGGTTTCAGAATTAATTGAGTCGGATAAGCAATGTGTGCTGATACTTGCCACAAATGAATTTGGGTCGTTATTGGATACAGTAAAACGTCGAGGTTCTAGCGGGACTATCGATTTAGATACTGAATTGAATCACGATATGCTTCTGGCAATTACACAAAAACAAATCGATAAATACAAACTGAATCTGGATGCAACACAGGTGCTTAAGGTTATCGAGGATAAAGTTAGGGCGCTTGGTCATACAAGCGTAACTCCCGCAGATATCGTGAACGTATTCACGATAGTAATCGAAAAGAAATCCAAGATTCTGAGACGTTCGTTCTTGAAGAAAATCGAGGGTAAAGTTGCTTCGCAAATACCCGAAGTCAATATTTTAGATTTTAGGGATATCAAGCAGTTGAAAGAATATTCAGAGGATAGGCGCTCTGATGACATGAAGCATATCGTTCAACGTATCCGTCCCAAACAAAAGTTGGAAGATGTTGGTGGTCTTGACGGTATTAAGCAAAATCTCTTGAAGGATATTGAGATTGCCCTAAATCATGAGACTACACGTCTGCAAGGTGCAACTCCGATTCGCGGTGTCCTGCTCTACGGAAGCGCAGGATGCGGCAAGACATATTTGGCTCAAGCCATTGCTGGTGAACTAAACGCAACTGTCTACATAATCCGTGGTGCACAAATCGTAAAGCCATACTCTGGGCAAACCGAAAAACTCATAACCGATATTTTCGACGAGGCTCGAAAGTCGGCACCCTCAATAATCATTATTGATGAAATCGATGCCCTAACCCTGAAACGAGATATGGGTGGCAACCTCGGAGCAGTAACCACTCTCCTCTCTGAGATGGGCGGCATCAAACCTCTCGAAGGTGTTGTTGTCGTTGGCACGACAAACAAATTACAGTTGGTGGATGAGGCGTTCCTGAGAGCAGGTCGTTTCGACCGCAAGGTGGAGATTCCACCTCCGCGAAACGATAAAGAACGCAAGGAAGTTATAGCGATTCACCTGAAAAAGGCAGATGGCTTCAAAGCACCAGACGTGAACCCAGATACCATCTTGGAAATAATGGGAAAGAGATTACTCTCACCAGCAGGTATCGAACGGCTTGTCGCGGATGCCATAGAACTTAGGGTGAAGGAACTGAACGCTATCGCGAAATACGTCGATGGTGTAAATTCGATGGATGTTTCGCAACAGCGCAGAGTGGAAATGCTTTACCACGATGACCTTCAGCGGGTTTATACCGCTCTAAACAAATATCCCTCGGATATGGTGCCAGATGATTATAGAAAAATCAGCGCCAATCCATCTGCATATCCTTTGACCTTGGTTCACTTCAAAGAGGCAGTTAGGTTGAGTAAGAGTGAACAAATCGAGAACATTCAGAAATTTACACAGTCTATTCGCGGTGACGCGAAACCTTCCATAGGAAAAGTTTATGGGTTGGCGGCTTTGTCAGGTGATGATGGGTCGATGGCATCTGAAGGTGCTGTCGCAGTAATCGAATGTGTAGTCAACCCATATGCAGACAAGGGAAAAAGCGAAGTGGTCGGGTCAGAGGTGGCTAATTCCATTAAAGCAAGCGCAGAACACGCCAGAATCTTCCTTAACGAACAATCCGACTGGCTCATCAAAAATTATGAATTTTACATCGACTTTATTACCTTTGCAAAGGGAATGGACAATCCTGTTGTATCGGGGCCCTCAGCGGGAACTGCAATTACGCTGGCAGAATTCAGCGCGGCATCAAACTTAAAGGTTCTACCCAATATTGTCATCACAGGTGGCATCACGCCGAAAGGTGAATTGGTTCAGGTGGGCGGGCTAGATTTCCGTGGGATGGGCAAATTTGTTGCCGCCCTAAATACCGAGGGAATAGATACAATAATTATTCCCCTCGCCAACAAAGAAAGTCTGGCATTAAGTGACCTTGACTTTTTCCAAAGTCAGGGCTTGCGAGTAATCGGCGCGAGCAATTTCTGGCAAGTTGCCAAGATTGCGCTTGAGGCGCAACCTATTCAGCAGGAAGCCATATCCATGCTAAAGGACATGGTAGAACAAAGGAAGAATAAGAAATGACGACATCAATCCGAAGAGTCTGCAAACTATGCGGACATTCGAAATATGACTTTAATCCGTTTACGAACCAGTGCGAAGCATTCGATGAGAAAACCCTTGGAGTCTGTAAATGCAAAACATGGGAACCTATTATCACTCAGGTTAAGGAGGTTCACGAAACCCGAATTATGATTAGAGATACAGGTATACCGTGTCCGCATTGTTCAGATTGTCGGCTGGCTCAAAATGCAGATTTTGGATATCTTGCATGTCGTGTAGGATGTTGCATTGGGCCCATGAATAATCAAGCCAATATTCCAGATAATTATGCCTGCACCTGCTTACAGCATTACGCGACACGTCGCGATGCAATGTTGGATTGAGAACTTGAGCAAACTAATTGACCTAAAAGAAGAGAAGAAATATCTCAAAAACATTTGGATACCCAATAAACCACAAGCGGCATTCTTGGGGTTCTTGGCGGCATCTTTCATCCCCGTCTACATCTCTCTCGGTGTTCTTAACCAGATGGGGAATGATTTAACATTCGGTCTTAACCAAGATAATTTTTACTGGTTCTATGTGTATGCGGTGAGCGATTCCTATCTTGACCGTTATACCTATCATCTCATCGTTCCTCGGATAAAGAAGGCTCTACGGCCCTTCAAACCTAATTGGTGAATGCGCTGGAATACTATTACCTTCCTTGGAAAGACCCTGAGGTGCGAAAGTGGCACCGAAGGAATTGGCAACGAAAACGCCGTGGTGTTCGCGTTAAACCCGAATCCGAGTGGGAACAAGGTTATAAGGGTAAAGCAGATGAATCTGTCGCTACGCGACGAGTCCGTCTCGACAAACAAAGGAAATACAAGCGTCTCAAGGATGAGCAATATGATAATGACGGCACCAATCTGGGCACAATGGTTTTCGACGAAAAATTTTTGGGCTTTGGTAAAACCAAATCCTATCGCTACTACATTCCGTGGTATAATGGCGAATCTGTCGAAATCCCAAATCCCGACCTTTGCAATTATGGCAAAATCAGAGCGCAGGTCGCGAAGCAACAGATGGTTATCGGGTCTGCCGAAGATATCACCAATTGTAGGAATTGCGGCAGAGAACTTACTCCGAAGGAGTATCTTACAGCATGGCTTGACTCTAATGGAGTCTGCAAACCTTGTGTTGCCGCAATCTATGTTAGCAGGGCTAATAAATATTTGGGGCTTGAAGAATACCACAATAAATGCAGGAGTGCCGACCCATAGATGAACTTTTGCCCGAATTGTGGGACACCAATGACCCATAAGCCACTGAATGGGTGCCCCGCGAATAGCGAACATCGAAAAGCATGGACAAGCAAAATCACTCCCAAGGCTTCCGACTTCGTCGGGACTCCCCTTGACCCCTTGTTTGATGATAATTCATCCTACAATTACATGGATGACGATTGAATTGTTTGGAACAAAATCAACCCTGATGGAAGTTCCCATGAAACAGGGTGTCATCTTGTTGGATGTCTCTGGTTTAGACAGGGAATTATTTTTGGGTATTGAGGTGGAACATTTCGCTTTGACACCCGAAGGATGTTCGCTGGATGTTGTGGACGAGGACGGTAAATGGACATTCGTGCTTCCACGCGAACGCTTCAAAATGGCGTATTACGCCTCTGGCATAAGTATACCTTATATGGGTTAAGGGGCCATTTGGTGAATTGCATTGATGACCGCAGAAGAAGTTATTCAGGTAATGCTGGATAAACATCAATCTCTTGTTAATCTTCTACAAGAACTGAATCGACGTGAACAAGCCCTTCAGGAAGAAATAAAATTGGTTGAACACGAAATCGGAATGCTTCGTGGTCTCATCAGACGAGCGGGCGGAAAAGTTGAGGGAATTTAGCATGGCTAAAATTTTGAGAATGACTGATGAGGCTTCCTCGTCTACAGGGAAGCCGAAGAAGGAGATTACGAAGTAATGGATTCTGATGAATTCCTTCGGAAGCATCCTGCCGAGACATGTGATGTTCAGTGTATGAATTGTGAAGGTGATGTTCCCGACTATGATTATTTGTCGGCTTTTAGCCAGAGACATCAGGGAGACGATTGGTCTCAGACCCCAGACGTGGACAACTGTATGATGCCAATCTGGTTTTGCGGAACACATAACGTAAGTGAGTTGGATGCTTAAATGAGTCTAAGAGAAATCATTCAGGTCGAATGCGACCGTCATCATGACTTGGAGGGCGTTTGCCAAATTTGCAAGCAACATGTTGCAGTATGGGAGGGCGGACAATGGAGAGGTCATTATGTGTATGAACCTCGACTATATTGTTGCTGGTCGCATTCACATCCTGTAGAAATTATTCAGGTAAATGGTGTTCGTAACTAATGCGCGACTACAAACAACACAAATGTCCTGTCTGCTCATGGGAATTGGATAGCCAATTTAGTCTAGGTAAGCATTTTAAGACACATGAAGATATCGAAGTAGGCTCAACACTCGAACAAATTCTTTATGCTGTTTACAAATATAATCTGATGTGCGAAGCCCAAGAAATTTTGCAAAATAAGGGAGGTCAACGTTATTGAAGTATCTTAGAGTAGAAATGCCAGACGGTTCCAAATGGGATGTGCCCGCGTCTGTCGTCGCTGACAATCGAGCCAAATATTATGCCGAACACGATACAGGCAAAACCTCTGGCACTGAATACCAAAAGGTCTACAAAGAAGAATACGAGAACCTGATGGGAGATGACGCCGATGATTACGATATCGAGGATTGGGCGGCAAACAACATGAACTGGTCTGATGTCAAGAAAAAAGCCAAGAAAGCCCCTAACGAAGAACAAGAACCTATAGATTATCAGGAAGGTTGGGTTAATGGTGAAAAGGAAATTGTGGAGTATTAAGCGCATTGCTTCCATCGCAGTTCTTGTTGTGGGATTCCTGAGTTTGTTTTTGGATTACCAGTATTCAATGGGGCATATGATAAATGCCGTGAATTCTGCTGGCTTTGGATGGGTGGTGCCGAATATAATTGGGATATTTGGCATCGTGGCTTCACTTACTCTTTTTCTGGCGTCGCTTGCATTGTGGGTGTCTGCATAATTGCCTAAATTAACCAAAAAATTCCTGAAGCAAGTTCAGGACTGTAACCACGAAATGACTCCGTTCGACCTGATGACATTTTCCGATAATACCTGCCAGATGTTGATTGGATGCCCTAAATGCGGACTCTTTGAGTGGATACCCGCAATTCGCAAATCCGATATTCCAGAGGAATCTGTTTGAGAATCCCAAAATGTTCCAATTGCGGTCTAAAATGCAGTTTGGGATGGGCACACACCAAGGCATATGCCACGACCAAAACCGACAACCATGTCGGTAAAGGCATTCGTAAGATTGATGATTTCATAGTTTGCTCAATTCCTTGTTTTCTTGCAAAGACCAAAAAGGAAGATGGACTGGATTACTTGAAGATGATGAAGGCATATCTCGACAGTATTCTTGCGGAGCAAAGATAGCATGCTAATTCCTCTAGCATGGGTTGCATACATTGCACTGTTCTTTCTGTTCTTGAGGGCGCTCATCAACATAATTTATGGTGCCCAGAAAAAACTGTCCACCTATCAATATCGCGACTTTGATGTGGGTTGGGGAATTTTTCTGTTGTTGCTCTTCTTGGCAGAACTTTTGTTATAAACAAAAAAAAATGCCTACCGAAATTTCTCCTGAACAAGCCTTCAAGAGTGCTGAACCCTACATTAAATGTTGGGATTGTGAAGCAACCAATAACCTTCACCACATAAAGATGCAAGTGACAGCAACCAAAGAAAGAATCGATGTGTTCCTTTGCGACCTTCACTTCGAGTATTTTATACGATTATTTGGGGATAGACGATTCTCCGACAGAACTTCCCTTATTAAGGATTAGAGGCCATAGTCTTTCCATGAAAGGACTTTTGATTGGAATCGGAATACTGGTTGTCTTGGCTCTGGGTATTTATGCGGCATCCGCGTCCTTCTACCAAGTGCACACAACCACAATCACAGTAAAGAATCACTTCCCTGACACCGAGGGTTCGACAACCTATTATATCGTCGTTGCGACTAATGGTAGACAGTTTGAGGTTCAGAATGTTTTTGACCCATTTATTGCACAAGCGAATGCCGATAATCTGTGGACGAACGTCCAGAATGGCGCAACCTACTGCATAACTACAGTGGGTTTTGGATGGTCGGTTCCATGGGCGCAGACCTACTGGTATCCTAATATCGTTCAGATGACAAATGGAACGTGTGCATAAACATGAGTGTTCAACCTTACAAGAGTAAAATTCCAAAGCAACGCTCACCCAAGTTTGTGCCGAAATATGGTCACCTTGGAATGACCCGCAAGGAAAAGATTAACTACGTTAATATTAGATGGGATGCTGACAAATGGCACAATCACGCGGGCGGCAACCAAGCCTGCGTTGGTGCAGTTGCGAAGCAATGCGCTAAATCTCCGCTCTATGGAACAGGTTCATCTTGACCAGTTGTGGAATAAACGGGTGCAAGACCCAACCCAAAGATGCTGAAGCCTACAGACTTCATGTTGCATCAAAGCACAACGCCTACCTGCAAATGTTCAATACCTATGAGTGTTATTCGAGGTATCCACAACCATGAACACCAAACAATTCGCGATTCTCGCAATCATTATTGCGATAGCAATTTGTGCCTCGGTGATATTTACCGTAGGTAATCTGGGTAGACCTACAGGAATTTATGCGACAAGTGCAGAAACCACAACGACTGCACCTGTTACTGATGGATGGGCAATGTCCTGTTCTACGCTTCAAGCAACAGTTGCGGATTATCGCTCCCAAGTTCTGAACATGTATAAGGGTGGAAGTGCAATGATTGATACAGGTAACAACGTAATCATCACGGGACTCCTGAACTATTACTCAGGAATCTATAACACGCGAATGAGCACAAACGTCGCGCAAGCATACTATTGTGGGTAATCGATATGAAAATTTATTCCTACACCATCGACCCAATGGACTCCTATACCTACACTGAGATTGAGGACTTTGGGGAATTCGATATGAAATTGAGATTCGAGAAATACGAATCCTATATCCTGAGAAAGCGCGAAGAGATTCAGCGTGAAATCAAAGAACTTGCACAACAATTGATTACACAGGGACAGGATTCGGGTCAAATCTCTACAATGGACTATCTCAAGAGAATTGACTATGAATTGGTGTCTACGTTGAATCAGCAACGCAAAAAGGTTTTGGGTTGAGCATGGAAACCTACGACCCCTACACTAATCCCTCTGCATTGCAGAGATATCTGAATGGTGACGATACCGTAACTTATTGGGAAGGATTTACCCTTGGCAAGTATAAAGCACCGCCACCTACCCATTACGAATCCTACTACGTAGAAAACAAAACACCTCTAGCAACGGGTCGCTTTGCAGGTCTGCGCAATATGTTCCGCCCTAAATACATCAGAATCACTGTGGAAGTTGCAGGATATTCACCCCAAATTGTGTTGAATTATCTGAAGGATAGTGAAGATAATATAATTTCGAGTGAGGCAGTTGAAGTATAATGGACGGATACTCAAAAATATTCATAGTTGTGTTAATTGTGTTTATTTGTGGTGTAGCCACAATGGCATTGATGTTCATTGAAAATCCCACTACTGAACAGACAGGAACTGCCACAAATCAATATCTTCTGAATCAGGGGTTCTCGGATGCTTTCATCTACCAAGTTCGGTTTGCTAATGGCAATACAGTTAGGG
>Ga0335085_10003427_pt1 | contig 27483 bp, 19 predicted proteins | sample Lox_Sample_45_FD_206712 | JGI IMG/M metagenome (GOLD analysis project Ga0335085, IMG submission 206712) | Soil microbial communities from Loxahatchee National Wildlife Refuge, Florida, United States - Lox_Sample_4.5 | ecosystem: Environmental > Terrestrial > Soil > Wetlands | place: USA...
CGCCCGCCAGATTCTCCACGGTCGCGGCATCGGCATGAAAATCGAGGATCGGATTTACAGCGATCAGCCCACGGACACCGTTGTCCGGCAGAGCCCCCTGCCCAACGAACATGTGAAAAAAGGCCAGAGCGCCCACGTCGTCCTCAGCCTCGGCCCGCAGCGCTTCACCATTCCCGAGCTTCAGGATCGCAGCTTGCGCGCCGCGCAGGTCGAGTTACTCCGCGACGGCATGCAGCTCGGCGAAGTGTCCAGCTTCTACGTCCCCGGCGGAGTCGCCGACACCGTCACCGAACAGGATCCCGCCGCCGGCACCACCGGAACCACCGGCCCTCACGTCAGCCTGCTCGTCTCGCTCGGCGCGCGCCCGTCCGCTTACGTCATGCCCGAACTCACCGGACTTCCGCTCGTCGAAGCCCAGTCCAGGCTCGGCTCGGCCGGCCTGCGCCTTTCCAAGCTCACTCCCGAGCCGAACTCCGGATCTCCCGCCGGCACCGTCGTCGGCCAGACGCCCGCCCGCGGCAAACGCATCGACTCCAATTCCGACATCGAACTAACCTTTGCCGAATAGCTTTTTTCGGCGCCCCTGGCGCTTGCCACGCCGGAGCACGCCATGCCGAGGCGGGCCTCGGCCGTGAAAAGCCTTATGCTAGAATCCCCGGGTCGCCGATGCCCTACGCCAAAATCGAAATTGCGCCGTCTATCCTGGCCTCGAATTTCACCAAGCTCGGCGACGAAGTGCGCGCCGTGGAAGAGGGCGGCGCCGACGTAATCCACGTCGACGTCATGGACGGCCATTTCGTCCCGAATCTCTCGATTGGCGTGCCCGTGGTGGCCTCCCTGCACAAAGCAACCCGCCTGCCTCTGGATGTGCATCTGATGATCGAGCGGCCCGAGGAGTACGTCGAGCGCTTCGCCAAAGCCGGCGCGGCGCGAATTCTGGTCCACCAGGAAGCCACCGTGCACCTCGATCGCGCCCTGAGCATGATTCGCGAATCCGGCGCGCAAGCCGGCGCGGTGATCAATCCGGCCACGCCCGTCGCCATGCTCACGGACGTGCTCGATAAAGTGGATACGGTGCTGGTCATGTCCGTCAACCCGGGCTTCGGGGGCCAGAAATTCATCCCCGGGGCCATCGAGAAAATTCGGCAGTTGCATCAGTGGCGCACGCGCTATAATGGCGCCTTCCGGATCGAGGTCGACGGCGGAGTGGATGCGGACAACATCGCCGAACTGGCCCGGGCCGGAGCCAACACGTTCGTCGCTGGGACTTCGATCTTTCACACTCCCGATCCGGCTGCGGCAGTACGAAATTTGCGTAAACTCGCGACCGATGCCCTGAGCATCCGGGCTTGATCGGCGGGTTTGAAAGAGCGACTGATGGGTCGATTTTCAATGAATTCGCGCCATCTATTGATTGCCGGACTCGCGCTGTCCTTCGCAGGCGTTTTCTGCACACCCGCTCGCGCCCAGAAAAGTCCCAAAGTCACCAAGGTCAAGGACACTCCGCCGCCGAAGAAAGACGCTCCGGCTGAATCCGCCGAGCCCGATAAGATCCTCTACGAACGCGCCCAGGCCTCCGTTAAGAAGGGTCATTACACCGAAGGCCGCCTCGACTTTCAGACGCTGATCAATACCTACCCCGACAGCGAGTACCTGGCCAAAGCCAAGCTCGGCGTCGCCGATTCCTTCTACAAGGAAGGCGGCACTTCCAGCCTCACCCAGGCCATCGAGGAATACAAAAACTTCATCGTCTTCTTTCCTTTCCTCGACGAAGCCGCCTACGCCCAGATGCAGGTCGGCATGGCGCACTACAAGCTGATGGAGAAGGCCGATCGCGACAATAGCCACGCCGAAGCCGCCGAGGACGAATTCCGGCTCTTTCTCACCAAGTATCCCCAGAGCCCCTACGTACCGCAGGCCGAGCAGAGCATGCGCAACGTGCAGGAAATCCTGGCTCAGGGCGAATTCGGAATTGCGCAGTTCTACTACCTCAAGAAAGACTACCGCGCCTCCGCCGCCCGCCTCATCGAAGTCAGCTCGCGCTATCCGCTCTTCAGTCAAAACGACCAGGCGCTCTGGATGCTCGGCGAAATCTACTTCCAGTCTCGCGGAAAACTGAAGAACGAAGAAGCCAAGAACGTCATGTCGGACTCCGCGGCGAAGTGCTACGACAAGATTCTCGAGAACTATCCCGGGTCGGATTACACCGCGCAGGCCAGGGAACGGCTGAAATCCATGAATATGCCGGTTCCTGCTCCCAGACCGGATGCTCTCGAGCGCATGAAACAGCAGCAGCTCTACGAAAAAGATCACCACCAGTTCGCCCTGGTCCACAAGCCGATGGAGATGTTCAAGAGCAGCCCGGACTTTACCGCCGCGGCGCACACAGGCGCGCCCAATCTCGCGCCTCCGGATGAAATCGTCTCCGCGACAGAGGTCCTGAATCCAACTTCCGGCGCCGGACAGTTCAGCATCCGCAATGCGGGTGCTTCCACCGGAGCTCCTGAAGGGGCTGCGGGCGCAATCGACAACACCGAATCCGTTGAAACGGGCGACTCCACAGATTCAACGGCGACGCCCGCACCGGCTCAAGCGACTCCCACTCCCGCGGCTTCAACCGACACGAGCGCTAACAGCTCCGCAACCGCAACCGACGCGAATGCCGCTCCCGCTCCAGCCTCCACGGATGGAACAGTGGCCGCAACTCCGGCCGCTGCGGGCGAATCCTCATCCGCGACCACATCTGCCAACTCCGCAGCCGCGCCCCAGACCGGCCAGTCGACCGCGCAGACCTCGTCCGGTACATCAAGTACAGGTTCCACGGCCAGCGGCGCGAATCAGGCTCCGGCAGCAGACCCCAGCAACGAGTCCACCAGTAAGAAAAAGAAGGGGATACACAAGGTCATTCCGTTCTAATTCGGCTGTTTACCCCCAGCTAACAACTCTAGCACCCCTGTACTTCGAGTTCGTTGACGCCTATGGGCCGTAATGCTGCAATGGGACGTAGGCCGAGGCTTGCGCCCGGTGATTCGGCGTGCCTCCAGGGGATATCAGTGCCTAAGATTCTCGTCGCCGACGACAACGCCAACATCCAGAAAATGGTCGCGCTCGCGTTTGAAGAGCGCGGCATTCAAGTCGTCAGCGTCGGCAACGGCGAAGCCGCCGTTCGCCGCATCCCCGATCTCGCCCCCGACCTCGTACTCGCGGATATTTTCATGCCGGTGCGCAACGGCTATGAAGTCTGCGAATTCGTCAAGAAAGACGAGCGCTTTACGCACGTTCCGGTGATCCTGCTGGTCGGCGCGTTCGACCCTCTCGACGAAAAGGAAGCCCGCCGCGTGGGCGCCGATGGCGTCCTGAAGAAACCGTTTGTTCCGCCCGATCCGCTGATCGCCATGGTCACCTCGGCTCTGGAGAAGAATCCGAAAGTCGCCGCGGAAATGGCCAAGGCCCGCGAAGCGAAGCTGGCTCCGCCGGAACCTGAGCTGCCGAAAATCGAAATGCCCGTGCGCGGCGAACTCAAGCCGCTGCCTGAATTCCCCGAGCCGTCACCTGAAGAAGCCGCTCTGGTGTATGGATTCGGCAAAGGCGTCCGGACGCTCGAGGACGAGATGGACGCTGCCTCCGCCGCCAAGCCTCCTGTCGCCGAAAAGAAGGTCGACGAAGAAGACGAGGACGAGTTCGACGCGGCCGCCACCACCAACGACTGGCGCCGTAACGCTATGGATTTCGAAGTCCCCGCTGACGCGGCCAACAAGCCCGCGTTCGCTGACGACCATCTCGAGGCCTCAGACTTCCCGTCCGAAACCGAATTCCCGCCGCGCCGCGTGCGCGCGCAGGAGCCCGCGGAGGAGTCCGATCCCATCATCCAGGACGCTGCGACGCCGTCAACAAACTTGCCGACTGCGCCGTTCGCCGCGCCGGAACCGGTCGTGGCCGCTTCTTCAGATTCCGATTTCTCTACGCCGGCGCCTTCGTATTCCGAGCGCGCGGTCGAAGAGCCCGTGCCCCCTGCGCCAGCCTGGACCAAGTTCGAGCACGTGCCCGTAAGCCAGTTCCAGAGCGAAGCCCAAGCCGCTTCCACCGAGACCGCCGAGCCTGCGCCCCAGCCCAGCGAGCCGACCATCGGCGCGCACTGGATGGACGCGCTCTCCCCCAGCCAGATCAACGCCACCGGTGGCGACTGGATGAATTCCCTTTCGTCTCATCAGGCGAGTGCCGTTTCCGAGCCCGCGCCGGTTCCCGAACCCGCCCCGGCCGAACCCGTCATGCAGCGCGTCTTCGATCGCGCGAGCGATCCAGTCGACGGCTCGCAAGAAAAAAGCTGGTCCGCTCCCGAGCTCGCGACCTCTTCACCGTGGACTGAATCGCGCGAGGAATCGCAAGTCCCGTCGGCCGTCGAAGCTCCCTCGGCGCACGAGCCGGAGCCGGCCGTTGAACCCGCGCCGGAATATGTCGCGCCCGTGAACGCCGATCAGGCTGAGACCTGGTTCGCGCCCACGCCGTCGGTTTTCAACGACACGCCCGAGGTCGTTTCCGAGACCGTTCCCGTGGCCCACTCCGAGCCCGATCCGGGCCTCGAACTCGATTCGCAGGAGAGTGAATCGCAGGTTTCGCTGCGCGATCCCGGCCTGGTGACCTCGCCTGCCGTGCACGTCACGCCCGAGCCGCTGCTGGTCGACGAAGATTCATCTTCGTCCTCCCACAGCCCATCCGAATACAATTCGCGCCCGGCTCAGACCCAGGCGCTGCATTCCTACTTCTCGCCCGCTTCCGGCGACCCGGTTGTGGAAGAGGCCCCGGTCCAGCAGGCGTCCGCGCCCCGCGAGGAAATGTCCGTGGCGTCCTACGAGCCGCCGGTGGACGATGACGCGAGCGAGCGCATCCCCACGGGTCCGCCGCCGAATCGCGAAGCGCTGGCCTCGATTCCGTTCCTGACGCCACCGCCGGAATTCCGCGCCAACGCGCCCGAACCCGTTGCCCACGACGCCGGCGCCACCGACGAAGTCGTCAAACAAATTCTCGAGCGCCTGCAGCCGCAACTCCATGAATTGCTCTCGCAGGGCGTCCTGAAACCCATGATCGAAGGTCTGCTACAGAAAGAACTCGCGAAAAAGGACAAGTAAATGGCCCTTCCCCTGATTTGCGCGTGTGCCGTTACCGCGGTGTTCTTCCTCCGCGATCTCGCTGACGCCTCGGTCGTTAGCGCCCTCAAAGCTCGCGTAGAGGACCTCCGCGACCAGCTCGCTCGCCGCTAGGCATCTCTCCGCGGTTTTATCTCTGCGTCCTCCGCGTCGCTGCGGTGAGTCTTCGGTTTTCTCCCCATTTGACGCCTTGCTCACCCGCCGCTTATCATTAATTCGCTTCACCTCAGCACCAAATTCACGTTCAAAAGGCGTTCATGCCCCGGGAAATTCCCAAGGCCTACGAGCCGCAGGAAATCGAAGAGCGCTGGGCCAAGAGCTGGTTCGAGGAAAAACTCTTCCGCGCCGAAAACTCCGCCGACGGCGAGATGTTTTCAATCGCCCTGCCTCCTCCGAACATCACCGGCTCCATCCACATCGGCCACATGCTCGAGCACACCCAGATCGACATGCTCGTCCGCTGGCACCGCATGCGCGGCCGCCGCACCCTCTGGCTCCCGGGAATGGACCACGCCGGCATCGCCACCCAGTACGTCGTCGAGCGCCAGCTCGCCGCCCAGAAAATCCGCCGCCAGGACCTCGGCCGCGAAGAATTCGAGCGCCGCGTCTGGCAATGGCGAACCGAAAGCGGCGGCCAGATCAAAGAGCAAATGATCCGCCTCGGCGCCTCCTGCGACTGGACCCGCGAACGCTTCACCCTCGAACCCGCTCTCTACCGCGCCGTCATCGAAGCCTTTCTGCGCCTCTATCACGAGGGCCTCATCTACCGCGGCCGCTACATCGTCAACTGGTGCCCGCGCTGCCAGACCGCCATCAGCGATCTTGAAGTCGTCCACGTCGAGCGTCCCGGCAAACTCTGGCACCTGCGCTATCCCGTGGTCGGCTCGAATGAATTCCTCGTCGTGGCCACCACGCGCCCCGAAACCATGCTCGGCGATACCGCCGTGGCCGTGAACCCCGATGACGAGCGCTACCGGAAATTCGTCGGCAAAATGGTCAGCCTGCCGCTCATGGATCGCGAAATCCCCGTGATCGCCGATAGCTACGTCGATCGCGAATTCGGCACCGGCGTCGTCAAGATCACTCCCTCGCACGATCCCAACGACTTCGAAGTCGGCAAGCGCCACAACCTGCCCGAAATCGACGTCATGACCCCCGACGGCCACATGAGCGCCAACGCCGGCCCCTACGCCGGTCTCGACCGCTTCGAAGCCCGCAAGCGCGTGGTCGCCGATCTCGAATCCCTCGGCCTGCTCGACAAAATCGAAGACATCTCCCATGCCGTCGGCATCTGCGACCGCTGCAAATCCGAAGTCGAGCCGCGCGTTTCCACCCAGTGGTTCCTGAAAATGAAGCCGCTCGCCGAGCCGGCGAAAGATGCCGTCACCGGCGGCCTGATCGAAGTCGTCCCCGAAAATCAGCGCACCATCCTGCTCCAGTGGTTTGAAAATATTCGCGACTGGTGCATCTCGCGCCAGCTCTGGTGGGGCCATCGCATTCCCATCTGGCATTGCGACGGTTGCAAGGAAATGGTCCCAGCCACCGATTCGCGCGTCGAGCTGGTCGAAGGCCACGCCCGCGCCGCCGGCATTCCCACCAAATGCCCGAAATGCGGCGGCGCCAAGCTCACGCAGGAAACCGACGTGCTCGACACCTGGTTCAGCTCCTCGCTCTGGCCTTTTTCCACGCTCGGCTGGCCCGACGACACGCGCGACCTGCGCACCTTTTACCCCACCAGTCTCCTGATCAGCGGCTACGACATCCTCTTCTTCTGGGACGCCCGCATGATCATGATGGGCCTGAAACTTTCGGCTGCCCGCATCGACGCAACTTCCGGGAAAGAGAGCAGTTCAGGGGGTCGGAGCTTCAGCTCCGACATCAGCGCTCCAAATAATTCAGGGGCTTTAGCCCCTGAGGTCCCCGCCGCCTCGCGCATTCCCTTCCGCCGCCTCTACCTGCACTCGCTCGTCCGCACCTCCGAAGGCGCCAAGATGTCGAAAACCAAAGGCACCGGCGTCGACCCGCTCCAGCTCACCCAGCAATACGGCACCGACGCGCTCCGCTACATGCTCGCCAGCATGGCCGCGCCGGGCACCGATATCGTCCTCAGCGAAGATCGCATCCTCGGCGCGCGCTCGTTCGCCAACAAAATCTGGAACGCCTCGCGCTTCCTGTTCATGAATCTCGAAAAAGTGGAATCGAGCGGCCTGGCGCTCGAGGACATGGCCGCGCCCGAAATCCGCGCCGAAGCTCCCTATCCGGTGAAGGGCGAAGGCGAATTGGCGCACCGCTGGATTTTCTCGCGCCTCGCCGCCGTCACTGCGCAGGTCGACGCCGCCCTCGAATCCTTCCGCTTCCACGAAGCCGCCCAGGCCATCTACCAGTTCTTCTGGGGCGATTTCTGCGATTGGTACATCGAGTGGGTGAAGCCGCAGCTCGCCTCCGCCGACCGCGACGTCGCCCTGCCCGCCTGGCGCAACATCTTCGCCGCGCTCGATAACGCCCTGCGCCTGCTTCACCCCGTGATGCCCTTCCTCACCGAAGAGCTCTGGCACAAGCTGCCGCAACCCGAGGGCGCCCGCTCCATCGCCCTCGACAAATTCCCCGAGCCGCGCAAGGAATGGACCGACGCCGGCGCCGACGACTCCATGGCGCGCCTGCAGGACATCATCGCCACCGTCCGCAACATCCGCGCCGAAATGAAAATCGACGCCAAGAAAAAAGTCGCCGCCGAATTTTCCGCGCGCACTCCCATGCTGCGCCACCTGCTCGAAAACAATCTCGACCCCGTCCTGCGCCTGGCCACGCTTTCCCAGTTGCGCGTCACCGCCGACCACCTCGACCCGCAGGGCGCCGTCATCCGCTCCACCGCCGCCTTCGATCTGCGCATCGCCTTCGACGACGCCGTCGACAAAACCGCCGAAGTCGCCCGCCTGAAGAAAAAAATCGCCGAACTCGAAAAAGCCATCGCCTCCAGCAAAGCTCGCCTCGCCGACGAAAGCTTCACCAGCAAAGCCCCGGGCCACGTGGTCGACGCCCTTCGCTTCACCATGCTCGACCGCGAACTCGAGCTGAAAAAACTAAAAGCCCGCCTAGCCGAACTCGAAGGTTCCACTCCAGGATCGTAGTGGCTGCAGTCGCCAACGCTCATGTGGAGTGCGGTGGCTTGCCGCCGCTGTCTGCGAGCGAAGCTAGCTTCGCCCGCTCCCCGCACTAAATTCCCTTCCCGCGCCACTACGTTGACTGCCACGCCTCCGCCCAATTAAGATTACGTCCCCATGTCGACCCAGCTGCCCATCACCGGCCGCACCATCTCCCACTATCGCGTCACCGAAAAGCTCGGCGGCGGCGGCATGGGCGTTGTCTACAAAGCCGAAGACACCCGCCTCGACCGCTTCGTGGCTCTGAAATTCCTCCCGGAAGACATCCCCAGCGACGCGCAAACGCTCGAAAGGTTCCAGCGCGAGGCCCGCGCCACCTCCGCCTTGAATCACGCCAATATCTGCACCATCTACGACATTGGCGAATACGAAGGCCGGCCCTTTATCGTCATGGAGTTGCTCGAAGGCCAGACCCTGCGCTCTCTGATTAACGGCAGGCCGCTCGATATCGACCAGATCCTCGACCTCAGCATCGAAATCACCGACGCCCTCGCGGCCGCGCACGCCCGCGGTATCGTCCATCGCGACATCAAGCCCGCGAACATCTTCGTCTCGCGTCGCGGCCAATCCAAAATTCTCGATTTCGGCCTCGCCAAGATGGCGCCTCGGCGTGGCCTTGGCGGTCACGAGCTCGGCGCCAGCCAAGCCACCATCGACGTTCCTCCCGAGCATTTGCTCACCAGCCCGGGCACCACTCTCGGCACGCTCGCCTACATGTCTCCCGAGCAAGCTCTCGGAAAAGATCTCGACGCACGCACCGATCTCTTCTCCTTCGGTACTGTTCTCTACGAGATGGGCACCGGCAAGCTACCTTTCAGCGGCGAAACCTCTGCCGCCATGTTCGACTCCATCCTTCACGGCACGCCGCGCCCGCCCGTCGCAATCAATTCTGCCGTGCCCAGCGAACTCGAACGAATCATCAGCAAAGCGCTCGAAAAAGACGACGAGATGCGCTACCAAACCGCTTCGGAAATCCGCACCGACCTGAAGCGCCTCAAGCGCGATCGCGAATCCTCCGGTCGCACGACCGCCGTCGGCAAACAAAACTCCGGCTCGGCTCCGGTGGCCGCCGCCGCTCCCGAAAAATCCATCGCCGTTCTCTATTTCGAAAATCTCAGCTCTAGCCATGACGACGAATATTTCCGCGACGGCATGACCGAGGACATCATTACCGAGCTATCCAAGATTCGCGAGCTGCAAGTCTTCCCGCGCGCCGCCGTTCTCGCCTACCGCGACAAACCCGTCACCGGCCCGCAAGTCGGCCGCGAATTGAACGCCGCCTGCGTCCTCGGCGGCAGCCTCCGCCGCGCCGGCAATCGCCTGCGCATCACCGCGCAACTGATCCAGACCCAAACCGGCCACTCCATCTGGGCAGAACGCTACGACCGCGAACTCAAGGACGTCTTCGAGGTCCAGGACGAAATCGCCCGCAGCATCAGCCAGGCCCTGCGCATTAAGCTTTCCCCGCAGGAAGAAAAAGCCATCGCCCACCGCCAGACCGAAAACCCTCAGGCTTACGACTACTATCTACGCGGCCGCAAATTCTTCCATCAGTTCGGCCGCAAGAGCTTCGAGGCCGCCCGGCAGATGTTCGCCCGCGCCATTGTGATCGACGCGAACTACGCCCGCGCCTACGCCGGTGTGGCCGACTGCTGCTCCTTTCTCTACATGTACTGGGACAGCAGCGAGGACAACCTCAACGAGGCCGAAGCCGCCAGCCGCAAGGCTCTCGAACTCGATCCGGAGCTGGCCGAAGCCCACGCAGCCAGCGGCCTCGCCTTCGCCCTGAGGAAGGATTTTGCCAAGGCCGCAAAAGAATTCGACAAAGCGATCCAACTCGACCCCAAGCTATACGAGGCCCACTACTTCTACGCGCGAACCGCTTTCCAGAGTGGCGATCTCACGCATGCGGCAACCTTGTACGAACAAGCTGCCAAACTCAATCCCGATGACTACCAAGCCCTCAGCCTGCTGGTCTCCGTTTACCATGGCCTCGGTCGCGAAGCAGACGCTGCGGCTACGGAACGTCGCGCCGTCGTCCTCACCGAAAAACACGTTTCAATTCACCCTGACGATGCGCGCGCCTTTCAGCTGGGTGCGACCCTTTACGTGCGTATCGGCGATCATCCGAAAGCGCTGGAATGGGCGCGCCGTGCCCTGGAGCTCGAACCCGAGGAAACCTCCGTTCTTTACAATGTGGCCTGCGTCTACTCGCTTCTCGGCCGCGTGGACGACGCCATTGAATGCCTCAGCAAGATCATGACCCACGGCACCTTCTACAAGAATTGGGCCGCCAAAGATTCCGACATGGACCCCATCCGCTCCGACCCGCGTTTCCAGGCCCTTATCACGTAGAGCGCTCGCGCCGTTCCCTCTGCATCCTTCGCCTCCTTTGCTTCTTGCCATTCCGTCCGTTATCCTTCCCTCTCCGTCGATGCCGAAGAAACGCCAATCCCCCCTCCCCGGCACCACCGACCGCCGCATCGACGCCCTCCTCACCCTGCTCGCCGAAAACTCCACCATCGTCATCAGCGGAGCCAAAATCGCCAGGGAAATCGGCGTCACCCGCCAGCAGGTCTGGCGCTGGATCGAAAAGCTCCGCGCCCTCGGCGTGAAAGTGAAAGGCCACGCCCGCACCGGATACCACATCGAGCGCATCCCGGACATTCTCGCCCCCCAAATGCTCAGCCACCGCCTCTACGGCACGCCCTTCGCCCGGCGCATTCACCATTTCTTCAAAATCGATTCCACCAACAATGTCGCCATGCGCCTCGGCGAATCCGGCGAACCTCACGGCGCGCTGGTGCTCGCCGAAGAGCAAACCGCCGGCCGCGGGCGCGCCGGCCGCAGCTGGTCTTCGGAAAAATCCGCCGGCATCTATTGCAGCGTCCTGCTTCGCCCCGCGATTCCGCCGGCCCACGCGCCCCTGCTCACCCTGCTCGCCGGCCTCGCCGCGCGCGACGCCGCCGCCGACGATCTCGACTCGCTCCCGGACATCCGCTGGCCCAACGACTTGCTGATCCGCCACGCCAACGCCGACGGCCGCGTCGTCAGCCGCAAATTCTGCGGCATCCTCACCGAGATGCATTGCGAACCCGACCGCGTGCACTACGCCGTCATCGGCATCGGCATCAACGTGAATCAAACCCGCATGCCCGACGCCATCGCGGACATCGCCACTTCCATGCGCATCGAAACGGGAAAAACACATTCGCGCCTCGACCTGCTGATCCGGTTGCTGCGCCACCTCGACCGCTACTACAATCAGTTCCTGGCCGAAGGCCCGCGTCCCATCCTCCGGCGTTTCGCCGAGGTTTCGACCTACTTCAAAGGCAAACACGTGCGCATCCACACAGCCAGGGAGTCCTTCACCGGTGTAACCGCCGGTCTCGAACCCAGCGGCGTCCTGCGCGTCACCCGCGACGACGGCCGCGGCACCGAATCCGTGCTCTCCGGCGACGTCTCGGAGGCCTCCTGATGCTTCTCGCTCTCGACGTCGGCAACTCCAACACCGTCCTCGGCGTCTTCCGCGACACCAAACTCGTCGCCCACTGGCGCCTCACCACCGCGCGCGACCGCACCATCGACGAATACGGCATCCAGACCCGCGACCTTTTCACCGTCGCCAAGCTGAAGCCCGACGAAATCCACGGCGTGATTATCAGCTCCGTCGTTCCGCCGCTGAATTCCACGCTCGCCGGCATGGCCGAGCGCTATTTCAATCGCAAGGCGCTTTTCGTCGAGATGGGCGTGAAGACGGGAATGGCCGTCATGGTCGATAACCCGCACGAAGTCGGCGCCGATCGCATCGTCAACGGCGTCGCCGCGTTTCAAAAATACGGGGGGCCGTGCATCGTCGTCGATTTCGGCACCGCCACCACCATCGACGTGATCTCCGCGAAATGCGAATACCTCGGCGGCACTATCATCCCCGGCATCGGCATCTCCGCCGACGCGCTCTTCGCCCGCGCCGCCCGCCTCTTCCGCGTCGAGATCAAAGATCCCGGCAAAATCATCGGCCGCAACACCACCGAACAAATGCAGGCCGGCCTCTACTACAGCGCCATCGACTCGGTCGACGGCGCCCTCGCCCGCACAAAAAAAGAATTCGGCGCCGATGCAAAAGTAATCGCAACGGGAGGCCTCGCTCCGCTGGTAGCCGCCGGCTCCAAACACATCCAACACTCCGACGAGTTCCTAACCCTCGAAGGCCTCCGCATCATCTGGGACAAAAACCAACCAAACGCGAAACACTAACCGCCGCCCCTCAGTGCCCTCAAAGCAGTCCTCAGTGTTCTCTGTGTTTAGTCTTTTTCTTCTGCCGTAGCAGTTGCTTTTGTAGTAGCAGTCACTCCCGCCTTTCTCAGCGCCCTCTGCGCCTCTGCGGTGAAAAGGTTTTTCCCTGCTTCCTTGCCTCCCTGCCTCCCTGCTTCCTGAGCTAAAATAGCGCCGCGCATGTCCTCCCACCCCCCACCCCAAATGGAACCTCTGAACTACTTCAACTATTTCACCGAAATCGAAGAACACTTCTGGCGCAAACGTGGCGCCCACCTCCTCGTCTCCCCCCTCGACTGGGCCATCGTCGAGACCTGGCAAAAAGCCGGCATCCCGCTCAACGCCGTCCTGAAAGGCATCGACCGCGCCTTCGAATCCTGGTCGCGCTCCCGCCGCGCCGCCGGAGGCCGCCAGTTGAAATCCCTCGCCTACTGCGTCGACGCCGTCCTCGATGCCGCCGCCGAAGCCCAGGAAGCCGCCGCCGGCTCCGGCCCGGAAGTCGCCTCGAAGGCCCCGGCCGCCGAACCATTCTCCCGCACCGAACTCAAAGGCTATCTCGAACGCAACGCCGCGCGCTTCCGCGCAGCCGCCGAAAAAATCCGCGCGAAGCAATCCGCCATCGCCACCCGCTTCGACGAAACCGCCACGCGCCTGGATGAAATCGCGCCCACAGTCGGCTCCCCAGCCGCGCTCAACCTCGAAGACCTCGAACGCCGCCTCACCGTCCTCGAAGAAAAACTAACCGCAGCCCTCTCCGCCGACGCCGCCGAAGAAACGCTGCTCGCCATCCGCACGGAAATGGACCGTTCGCTCGCTCCCTACCGCCGCAAAATGAGCGCCGAACAACTCTCCCAGCTGGAACGCCAATACACCCAAAAACGCCTCTTCGAAACATTCCAAATCCCCCGCCTAAGCCTCTTCTACCTGACGTAATCCCCTGAGTCTTTCGTAGCGGCCGCCTTCAGGCGGGCGCTTTTGCTTGTGCTTGTGCCTTTGCCTTTGCCTTTGCCTTTGCTTTTGCTTTTGCTTTTGTGTTTGCCTTTACTTCCACTACTCGCGATTTGCCGTTGCACTTCCGGACAAGAATTGTGACTCGGTCGCCGATTCATTCGCCGCCTCAAGCGCCGGAGGCGCGACCGAACGTAGCCCGGCACGGAGGTCGCCGCAGCGACCGGAGTGCCGGGTAACCTCGAATAAAAAATCGCCCAGTCCCGGAGGGACGATTGAGCTTTCATGTCGCACTAAACCAAGCCCACCCCATCTCGACCTTCACCCCAAATCGATGCGCCGTGGAAGCCCCGGCCCGCAACGCCGCCCCCAATCAACCAGTCCTAGTCCTCGTACTTCTACGATCTATCCGCCCACCCCCAACCGTGCTAGCCTCAAAGCGCAACAATGACCGCCAGACGAAATCTCGAACTCACCCGGGCCGCCCGCCACAGCTTTTATGCAGATTTCTAATCGACAATGAAAACGAATAGAAATCGTTATATCTTCATGAAAACAAAGGCCCGAGGCACTTTCTAATCGACAATTATTTGGAGGGGTAGCCGGCTTTTATTCATGGACATCACCATCGAAAAACTCATCTATGGCGGCGAAGGACTCGCCCATCACGAAGGCTCCACCGTCTTCGTCCCCTTCGTCCTGCCCGCCGAACGGGTTGCCGCGGCCGCCGTCGAGCAGAAGAAGAAGTTCATCCGCGCCCGCGTCGAGCGCGTCCTGGAGCCGTCGCCCGACCGTGCCGTCGCCCCCTGCCCGCATTTCGGGGTATGCGGCGGCTGCGATTACCAGCACATTCCCTACGAATCGCAGCTCAAATACAAAACCGAAATCCTGCGCGAAACTCTCCGCCGCCTCGGCCGCATCGACTGGCCGGGCGAGATCTCCGCGCACGCCTCCCCGCCCTGGGCCTATCGCAACCGCGCCCAGTGGAAAGTTCGGCCGCTTGGTGAGGACGGCGCCGGCGGCATCGGAATCGGCTACTTCCGCGCCGGTTCCTCCGCTCTCTGCGCCGTGCAGGATTGCGCGATTCTCTCGCCGCTGCTTCTCAAGTCGCTTCTGGCGTTGCGCGACGCGGCCGCCAAAGGCCTGCTGCCGCGCGAGCTTCGCGAACTGGAAGCATTCGCCGGAGCGAACGACACGCAGTTGCTGCTCACCGCAACCTTCGCGGGTTTTCCGAAGCAGGCGCAGCTTCTCGCCGACAACCTGAAGCAAATTCTTCCGGAACTCGCCAGCTTGCTGTTTCACGATCCCACGCGCGAGCGCATGGAGCTCGACGGCCCTGGATTCATCCAATACGAAGCCGCCGGATCCTCCTACCGCGTCGGCCATCTCTCCTTTTTTCAGGTCAACCGTTTCATCGTCGACGATCTCGCCCGCGAAGTGGCCGAAGGCGAAACCGAAGGGCACATGGCGCTCGATCTTTTCGCCGGCGTCGGCTTGTTTTCGGTGGCGCTCGCGAAGCGTTTCGCGCGCGTTGTGGCCGTCGAATCGAATCCCGCCGCCGCGCGCGATCTCGAAGCCAATTCCACCGCCGGCCGGGGCATCGAAGTTCGCGCCGCCAATGTCGAGTCGTTCATCGCCAAGTTCAAGGATCGTCCGGATCTCGTGGTCCTCGACCCGCCCCGCGCCGGTATCGAGCCCGGCGTCGTGAAAAATATCGCCCGCCTTTCGCCCCCGCGCATCACCTACGTCTCGTGCGACCCGCCGACTCTTGCGCGCGACCTCGCCGCGTTCACCGCGGCGGGCTATGAAATCTCGCGCGTGCACCTGTTCGATCTCTTCCCCCAGACGTTTCACATGGAGGCGGTGGTAAGTCTTCGCCGGCGTCCGTGAAGCTCCCCACGCTGTGGCTGGTGGCGGCCTTCGCGGCCGGCATCGGAGCTGCGGCCCGCTGGCCTGCATCGGTCTCGTTGGCAGCCGCGGCGTGCGCGGCCCTCATCGCCACGGCTGGAATTCTTCTGTGGCGAAATTTCGAAACGGCTGCGTGTATCTTCGCGCTCGCAGCCTGGTGCGCGCTCGGCTCGCTCGCCGCAAATATCGAGCGCGTCGACGTTCCAGCGAACCAGGTCACTCGCCTGATCGCAGCTGGCCGAATCGACGTCAACCAGACGCTGCGCTGGCGCGGCCGCCTGCGCGAAGATCCGCAGGCGCTTCCCTGGGGCCTTCGCTACGAAATCACACTCGAAGAGGTCGAGCAAGGCGGTGAAGTTGTCCCGGTCACCGGCGGAATGCGGCTGAGCCTCTACCGTGACGCGCGCGAACAAGCGGCGCCGCCGGAAGTGCGCGCCGGCGATCGCGTCGAGGCTCTTGTGAAGGCGCGGCCTCCGCGCAATTTTCTCGATCCGGGCGCGTTTGACCTGCGCGGCTACCTCGCCCGGCAAAATATCGACGTCACTGGATCGCTGCGCAGCGGCGAATTGCTGCAGCGGCTTGAACAACCGCGGCTGACGCTAGCCCAGCGCTTGGCGCGAATGCGCGGCGCGCTTCTCGCGCGACTCGACGCGCTGTTCGCCGATCAACCACAGCGGGCGGCTGTGTTGCGCGCGATGCTTCTGGGTGATCGCAGCTTCGTCGATTCCGAAGTGGTGACCGCTTTCCAGAAAACGTCCTCCTATCACGTGCTGGTCGTCGCCGGTCTGCACGTCGGCGCGCTCGTCATTTTTCTCTTCTGGTTCTGCCGTACCCTGCGATTTCCGCTGGGCGTCACGACGCTGGTGACCCTGGCCGCGCTCGCCGGGTACCTGGGTGTGGTGCAGGACCGGCCGCCCATTCTGCGGGCCGCTTTGATGGCCGCTTTGTATTTGTGCGCCCGGCCGCTTTTCCGCCGCGTCGACCTGCTGAACACGATCGCCTTCGCGGCGCTGGCGCTGCTGTTGTGGAAGCCTTCGTCGCTGCTGGACTCGAGCTTTCAGCTTTCGTTTCTCGCCGCAGGCGTCATCGCCGGACTTGCGCTTCCGTGGATGGACCGCACCAGCGCGCCCTATCGCCAGGGATTGCGGCACCTGGGCGACGTGACGCGCGATGCCGCGCACCCTCCCCGAGTGGCGCAATTCCGCATCGACATGCGGCTAGCCGGGCAGTGGGTCGCGACGCGGGCTCCGTCGTGGATAGGCTCGCGTGCGCTCGCGCTGCTCTCGCTGCCGGTTCGCGCGGGGCTGCGGCTCTGGGAAATCGTGCTGCTTTCGGCGGTGATTCAATGGGGCATGATGCCGTTGCTGGCGCGGGATTTTCATCGCGTCAGCTTGTTGGGGCCCGTCAGTAACATTCCAGCGGTCATGCTCACCGGAATGATTGTTCCGCTCGGATTTCTCGCATTGTTGTTCTCGTTTGTGTGGACGAAGCTCGCATTCGTCGCCGCTAAAATCGTCGGCATCTGCGCGGGATGGATGCTCGCAACGGTCGGCTGGTTCAGCCGGGTGCCGCGCGTGTCCTATCGCATTCCCGATCCGCCGGCCTGGCTCATTCTGCTGTTCTTCGCGGCTTTCGTGGTGCTCGCGGCCGCTGCGCGCGCAGCTGCGGCGCGGCGTACCGGGCGCCTGGCGCGGCGACGGCTTCCGCCGGCGATCGCTCCCGTTGAATGGATCGCTGCGTTCGCTCTCCTTGCGCTGGCGGTTCTGGTTGCGTCGCATCCATTTCGGCCGAGTCTCGCGACTGGAAAGCTTGAAGTCACGGTGCTCGATGTGGGGCAGGGCGATTCGATTTTCGTCGCGTTCCCTGACCGGCGCACCATGCTGGTCGATGGCGGTGGCCTGGCGGGTTCGGAATGGATCGGCGGCTACCGGTCAGGAAGCGACGTGGGTGAAGAGGTTGTCTCGCCGTACCTGTGGTCGCGCGGCCTGAAGCGAATCGACGTGGTCGCGCTGACCCACGGCGATCACGATCACCTGGACGGATTGAACGCGGTCCTCGCGAACTTCAACGTCGGCGAACTCTGGATTGGCCGCGAAGACAACCGGCCCGGCGTGCGGCGACTGCTGGCGGAAGCCCGGGCGCACGGCGTGGCGATCATCCGAAAATCGCAGGGCGACACAGCGGATTGGGACGGCGCGCAAGCAAGCGTTCTATGGCCGCCGAAAGAAACTGGCGAACGCCTCACTCCAAACGATGCGTCCCTGGTGCTCCGGCTCTCCGACGGAGGCGCGCATTTCCTGCTGACCGGCGACATCGAAAAGAGGACGGAGGAAGAATTGATCGCGGATCGGGCCCCACTCACCGCGGATTTCCTGAAAGTGCCGCACCACGGAAGCAAGACCTCGTCCTCGGACGAATTTCTTGACGCCGTGGCGCCGCGCTTCGCGGCCGCATCGGTGGGCGAGTCGAACCCTTTCGGCCATCCCGCCGAGGCTGTGGTTGAGCGGTACGCCGCGCACGGCGTGAGACTGCTGCGCACCGACCGCGACGGCGCCATCACGCTGGCAACGGACGGCAGTGATCTATCCCTGCACAGCTACGCGGAGACGCCGCCGGACTGACCGCCGCTACCAGCCCGTCGGCTGATGGTACGGCAGCGCGAGCTGCACGCCCTCGACCTGGCGGATTTTGTTGTTTTGAATTTTGAAGAACTCGGCTACTTCGACGTTGAACGGCCGCTTCGCCGAAGGCGGCATGGGAATTTTGCCGAATCCCGGCACGTCCGCTTCGAGCACCGTGCCCGGATGCGTGAACATGAAGAATCCGAAGACGATGCCCATTTTTTCGTCGACGATCAGGATGCGGCGCGGATCGACGGACTTAATGTAGGCCCAGATCTTCGTGTTCATGTTGTCGCGGCAATTGAAAGCGGCCGGATTGTATTTGCCGCTGGCCCAGCCTTCGTTGTAGGTGGGGTTGTTGGTGTCCTGCATGCCGTCGAGGATGCGATTACACTCCTCGTCGAAGGGCGGAATGTTTCCGTCCAGATGCACGATGCCGTCGAAATACAGATTGGCGTCCCTGGCCATATCGGCGCGGAGCGTACGCTCGGCCGCGGTGACGGGCTCGAGCCACACCTGGTTCGGCTGGCCGAATTTTTCGAGATTTTCGGCCGGCTCGGCGCCGCGGCGAACAATCGTTTCGACTTCGGTGATTTTGTGCGCCACCACTTTCAAGCGCACCACCAGGATCGCCGGTGTGCCGTTCTCGCGAATCGTGACCTCGCATCCGGCTTCGCCCGCGTGGGGATCGGCGAAGTAAATTTTGTAGGTGCCCATGCCGCTGATGGTGCCCCAGAGCGCGTCGCCGAGCTTCATGGCAATCGTGTTTTCGGTGAATTTCACGTGAGGAGCGAGCGGCAGGCGCGAAGGGTCGTGCGCCACCAGCGCGCTGAGATATTGGTCGAGATACCCGGTGAGGCAGGCGTAGTCGCACGCCGACGCGGGCACGGCTTTTTCGGCCGTGGCTTGCGCGCCTGCGCTCTTCATCGCAAGACTGAGCAGCATTCCCAAGCACACCGCGGCTGCGGTGATGCGTGGAACTCGATTCGGCATAGGTCCCCCCAACTTTGGCCGCGATTCTACTCCCAAGAGCGCCCGCTGAGTTGCACAAATAGGGCAGCCTGTCCTTGAGTACTATTGCGAGTAACGCGGGCGAGGGTCATCCTGAGGGTGCACGCATCCAACGGGACCATGGAAACCTCAGAAAACGAGCTCAGGCAGAACCCGAACCAAGCTGAAATTGACGACGAAAGCCGGCGAATCCGCCGATTGCGCATTCTGGTGCAGTTGACCGTGGAGACTATCGCGGACGGCAGTTTGAGCGCGGAAGAAGCGGCGGGAATGATCGCCGCGACGCGACGCGTGGCGCTGGAGATGTTTCCCGGCAAAGAGCGGGCGTTCGATCTGATCTACAAGCCGCAGTTCCAGCGCGTGATGCACGCGGTGTACCGGCTGCAGTAACCGGCGCGCGTCCGCTTTCGTCAGTGGCCATACCGCGCGCGAACCCACATTCGCAGCCAGACCACCGCTACTCCCGCGAGAGTGCCGAGAAGGGCCTGATATTCCCTGTTTCGCCGGTACTGCGGCCAGGAAAACGAGTTTTCCGGCGATTTCGCCTTCGATACCTCATCGGATTGTGCGCGAATGGCCGGAAAAAAAAGCGGCACGCGGGCGGCCCAGGCTTCGAAGTCCGCGCCGAAGCGCTTGCGCAGGTCCTGCTCTTCATTGCGAATCACGGCGTAGTAGAAAACTCCGAAGTAAAGCCCCACGAGCAAGCCGGCCCAAAGCGAAAATCCCGCAATGATAAAGCCTGCGGCCAGCAAGAAACTTCCGAGATACAGAGGATTTCGGGTGACGGCATAGGGGCCGGTGGTGGCGAGCTGTTCATCTTTGCGGAGATGGCCGGCCGCCAGAGCGCGCACCAGCAAGCCGAGCGCCGCGAATATGCCGCCGATGCCGATGGACTGAGGAGTCGGCCGCGCCAGAACGAGAAAAATCACGGCGACGGGATACCCGAGCCGCACGCGCCAGCGCATCCAGAATTTGCGCGATTGCTTGATGGCGAGCGACCGCGCGTCAGTGGCCATCCATACTCCCGCGGACGCGCGCGATCAGGGCGGTGGTGGAATGCGTTGAATCGGAGGCCAGCACCGCAGCGCGGACGCCATGAGCGGCGAGTTCGCCGTCCGGGGGCGGTTGCAACGAATCAGTCCCGGCGCCGCGTGCGTGAACGTCCGGCTGAAATTCGCGAACCAGCGGCATGGCGTCGGCTTCGTCGAGCACGAGAACGTAGTCAACGCTGGAAAGAGCGGCCACGAGGACGGCGCGGGCGCGTTCGGTGAGGATAGGGCGACCCTGGCCTTTCAGTTTCCTGACGGCGGCGTCGGAGTAGACGGCGACGACGAGAAGATCTCCTTCGCCGCGGGCGGCGCTGAGGTAACGGATGTGACCGGGGTGGAGAAGATCGAAGACGCCGTGGGCAAAGACAATTTTGCGGCCGGAGCGGCGGTGTTCCTCGAGCACTTCATGCAGACCGGCGCGGGAAAGGATTTTTTCGCGTGTGTCCATTCAGAATTGAGGCCGGGCGAAAAAGTATCATATGGGGGCGATGGCGGCAAACCGGGCGGTTTCGTTTCGTTCGTACTCGTTCAGACGCGGTCTTAAACACAGAGTGCACAGAGTTGGCACAGGGTTCACGGGGGAACACCTAGGATTCACCGCGGAGACAGTCTTTGTTACTTCGTTTGAGGCTTTGCGGCTTTCCGGAAGAGAGTGCGCCAGAATTCGGTTTCGTTGGCGATGTGCATGGCGATGCGGCAGTAGTAGAGATCGAGATCAGGCAGCGGGCCGCCGGAAAGATTGAAGATGTCTTTTTCGGTGCACATCAGCGCGTTGGCGCCCGCGGCTGCGGCTTCGGCGGCGATCTGCTTCATGTCGCCGGCGGAATATTTGTGATGGTCCGGGAAGATTTTATAGCCGAGGGGGTCGAGTCCCCATTCGCGCAGATCGACCGGGAAGACGGCGGGATTGCCGATGCCGCTGAACGCGAAGAATTTGTGCGCGTGGGCGTCGGTGCGTTCTTCGCCGGGATAATCGCTGCGGAAAACGCGGACGGATTCGAGATGCGGAGCGGCGTAGAAAACCGGTGCGCGGGAATCACGGCGGATGACGGATTCGACGGCGGGTGCGTGGTCGCTGCGGGTAATGACGATGATATCGGCGCGCGCGAGCGCGGATCGAGGTTCACGGAGGCGGCCGGCGGGAAGCACGTGGCCGCCGCCGAAGGGATTAGTGGCGTCGATCAGGAGGATATCGACGTCGCGCGCCAGCTGCAAGTGCTGGAAACCGTCGTCGAGCACGAACCAATCGACGCCTTCCGCGGCGAGCGCACGGCCGCGCGCGAATCGATCGGCGCCCACTCCGAATCGAACGCGGGGGCCCAGTCGCGCCTGCAGGAGACGAACTTCATCGCTGGTGGCGCCGGACGGGCCGGATTCGCCTCGATATCCGCGCGTGAGGATACCGGGCGATTTTCCTTCGGTGAGCAGATGTTCGGCGATCCGCAGGACCATGGGGGTCTTGCCTGTGCCACCGGTGGTGAGATTGCCGACGCTGATGACGACGCCATCGAGACGCTTCTGGTGAAGCATGCCGGTGCGATAGAGGCGGGCGCGGAGATGAGCAAAGGCGCCGTAGGGCACCGAGAGCGGCCACAGAAGGGTCTGCGCGAAATTCACTTTTCGTTTCCCGGATTTTGGCGGGCTCGCTGTGCGAGCACGGCGGCGATGCGGTCGAGCGAGCGCGAGGCGGCGCCGCGATTGCGTTCGCAGAGAGCGCGGGCGGCGGCGCCCATTTTTTCGCGCGTGGATTTGTCGTCGATGAGCTGCTCCCAAACTTTTCCCAGCATCGGGGCGCTACTTACTTGGATGCCGGCTTTTGCAGAGAGGAATTGGGCGGCCATATCGCGGAAATTCTCCATGGAGGGGCCGAAGACCGGCGGCTTGGCGAACCAGGCGGGCTCGAGAATATTGTGCCCGCCGGCGGGGACGAGCGAGCCGCCGACGAACGCGGCATCGGCCAGCACATAGAGGCCGGCGAGCTCGCCGATCGAGTCGAGAACGAGCACGTCAGCGTTTTCGTCGAGCGGATTCGCGAGATCGAGATGGCTGCGGCGCACGACGTTCCAGCCGCCTTCAGCCGCGATGGCCGCGGCCGCGTCGAACCGATCGGGTTTGCGGGGCGCCAGGATCAGCAGGGCATGGCGCCATTTGCGCTGGACGATGTCGTAAGCGGCGACAACCGCCTGCTCCTCTTCGGCGACCACGCTGCCGGCAACGAAGACGGGCCAACGCTCCTGCGCGCGGATCTGCCGGGCCAGCCATTCGCCGAAAGGGCCGGCGACGGGGGGCTCGGCGTCGTATTTCAGGTTGCCGGTGACTTCGAGGCGGTCTTCGGGAGCGCCCATTTCGCGCAGTCGGGCGGCGTCTTCGGGAGTTTGCGCCAGGAAAAGCCGGGCGTCCCGCAGCGCGCGGCGGAAAAACGGGCCGATCAGGAATTCCCAGCGCTGGAATCGCCCGAAGGATTTTTCGGAGATGCGGGCGTTGGCGAATATGACCGGGATACCCAGATGGCGGGCTTCGCGCAGAAAATTGGGCCAGATTTCGGTCTCCATGACGATCACGAGCGCGGGGTGAATCGAGCGGAGCGCGCGGCGGACGGGAACGATCCAGTCGAGAGGGAAATAGAAAATGCCGTCGACGGATTTCAGGCGCTCGCGGGCGAGGCGCTGGCCGGTTTCGGTGGTGGTGGAAACGAAAATGGCGAGGCCGGGAAATTTGTCGCGGAGGGCCTGGGCGAGAGGCATCGCGGCCAGGACTTCGCCGACGGAGACGGCGTGAATCCAGATTGCGCCGCCCACAGAAGAGTTCGCTCCAGAAGCTCGGACGCGCGCAATGATTTCGTGCGGGATATTGCCGAGGCGTTCGCCGGCGCTATGGGGTTCGTCGCGACGCCAGCCGCGGACGGCGTAGTAGGGCGCGAGAACAATCATGCTGAGCGCGGTGAAGACGCGGTAGAAGAAGTACATGTGGGCGACGCGGCATTATAGCTCGAAGGCGAAAATCTAATTCAAAGGCTGAACGCCGAGGGCGCTGAGGAAGAGCAAAGTTCGCAGAGAAAGCTTCCTAGTGAAGTTTGGACGGCGCAGCGATTGTGAGATTGCGGATGGCTTGGCCGTCGTCGCGCGAGCCGGCGAGGCGCCGGCCCGGAGGGGCGGGCGAGCTAAGCGGATGACGGTCGCTCTTTACGCAGGTGTCTGGGCCAGACGCCGTTTTTGCCCGGAGAGAGGATGCCGTTGGGGTCGAGCGCGTCTTTCATTGTTTCGTGCAGGCGCATGAGCGAGTGATTGTTGAAGGAGTAGGTTTCGGCGATGTCGTTCATGAAAGTGGTGTGGGTGCGGTACTCGCCCCAGCCGCGGGCGGCGGATTCCTTGATCAGGCGGCGGTAAATCTCGCGGGTCTTGCGGTTTTTTTCGACGTCCTTTTCGACCGGGAAGAGATAAATGTTGACGAACGCGCGAGCGAAGAAGGAAAACACCGGGAACGAGGCGGCGGAACCACCCGGGGAGCCGAGGTCGCGATAGACCTGGGTGAAAACTTTTTGCGATTCGAGGACGGCTTCGCCGGTCATGGGGATAATCGGGGAAAAACCGAGATGTCCCTGGCCCTTGGGACCCATGATGGAAAAAATCGAGAGGCTGGGAATTCCGAAGGGGACGGTGTCGGTCATTTTCGCCAGCTGTTCGGGACTGAGCGGAAAGCGATAGGAAGGCCCGTCGGCAAACGTGACGCCGGGGATTTCGGCGCTGAATTTTTCCTTGGCGAATTCCCACTGGGCTTCGATCACTTTTGCGGGGCCATAGAGAGGAAAGCCAACGCTCCAGTACGGAATGTGGTGGCTCTGGGCGTAGGCTTCGAGGCCGGCGACGTCGCCATCGAAGCGAAGCTTGTCGAGTTCGGGCGTGGGGCGCGAAAACCAGAGCGGGCTGCTGACGAGCGTGGTGGCCTGCACGACGCCGGAGTTCATCAGATACGCGAACACTTCGACGAGTTTGAAGAGATCGTCGTGCCGGGAAACCATGATGGTGCCGGTGCGGTAGGCTTCCGGCTCCGGCAGCAGCCAGATTCCCAGCTTGGTGACCACGCCGAGATTGGACTGCGAGAAAATTCCGTCGACGAACGGGCCGAAGCCGTATTTGTATTGCTGCCAGGTTTTCGAACCCGGCAGCGCGCCCATGCCGGTGCGGACGACTTCTCCATTGGCGAGGACCACTTCCATGCCGCAGTGATTGTCGTAGTGGTCGCGCATCGGCGTGTAGCCGCCGCCGCGTTCGAGAGAATTACCGACCGGGCTGCCCCAGCCCGGATCGGGCGGATCGATCCAGACTTTCAGGCCGCGCTCGTGGATGTATTTGTAGAGATCGAAGTAGCTGACGCCGGGCTCGACCAAAGCATAGTGGTTTTTGTCGTTGACCTCGAGAACGCGGTTCATGCGCTTGAGGTCGAGGACCACGCTGCCGGTGAGGAGCGGGCAGGAGCCGCCGTAGCCGAGATTGCGTCCGGTGGAGATGGTCCAGAGAGGAATTTTGTACTGGTTGGCGATCTTGAGGACGGCCTGGACTTGCTCGACGCCATCGGGGGCCACGGCGGCCGAGGGGACCGGCTCTTCGGGTTCGTGCCAGAGGGGCGAATAGGCGTCGCGGTAAAGATCGACGTCTTCGTCCGAGGTGAAGACCCATTCCTTGCCGAGGGCGGATTCGAATTGCCTGATCGCGGCGGCGAAATCGGCGGCGGTGACGCCGGGTGGCAGTCTCATTTTCGGCTCCTGCGCGGCTTGCGATGACGTATGTGGATTGCGGCGAGAGAGTAGCAGAAATTGTGCCGGGCTGGAAAATCAAAAGCAAAGGCTCAACACAGAGTTCGCGGAGATGCACAGAGGGCACGGAGGAAACTGAGCTTTCGCAGCGCGGGCGCCCTCGCGTATGGTGCGTTCCAGCTCGCCGGAGCGCAGACAGGCGTGTCTGTGCCACTCACAACAGAGTTAGGCGCGAGCTTTGCGCATGTGTTTCGGCCAGATGCCTTGTTTGCCCGGGGAGAGGATGCCGTTGGGATCGAGGGCGTCTTTGACCGTTTCGTGGAAGCGCAGCAGGGCGTGATTGTTGAAGGAGTAGACGTTCATCACGTCGTCCATGTAGGCGATGTGCGTGCGGTACTCGCCCCAGCCGTGATCGGCGCAAGCTTTCACCAAACCGCGGAATACCTCGCGGTTTCGCTTGTTGAACTCAACGTCGTGCATGATCGGGAAGCCGAACAGAAACACGAACGCGCGCGGGAAAAACGCCCAGGGCAACGAGATGAACTGATTTTGCGGCGGCACGCCCATGGCGTGGTAGACCTCACCGAAGACCTTGAGCGCCTCGAAAACCGCCTCGCCCGAAAGCGGAATGATGGGAGAGAAATCCATGTGGCCCTGGGTTTTGCCCAGAAATCCGAATACCGAAAGATTCGGAATACCGAGCGCCTGGCGCAGCACGGTGTCGGATTCGTCGAGTTTCACGGGGAAGCGATAGGTGCGGCCGTCCTTGAAGGTGGCGCCGGGAATCGCCGAGAATTTTTCTTTGGTGAATTCCCACTGGAGATCGACGACCTCGGCGGGACCGTAGAAATGCAACTCGGCGCTCCAGTAGGGCATGTTTTGCTCGCGGCCCACGCGTTCCAGCTCTGCGACGGAAATGTCGCCGGGCAGATCGACCACGCCACCACCCTTCGACACGCGGTAATTCAACAATGGACTATCCAGCGCCATGGTGCCCTGAACGATCTGCGAGTTGTAGAGATAGGCGAGGGTATCGACGAAAGGCACCAGATCGTCGTGGCGCGGGACGGAGACGACGCCATCGCGATAGGCCTCCGGCTCGGGCAGCAGCCAGACGCCCATTTTCGTGACGATGCCGAAATTCGACTGCGAGAACATGCCGTCGATGTACGGGCCGAACCCGTAGCGATATTGCTGCCAGGTCTTTGATTCCGGCATGGCGCCCATGCCCGTGCGCATCAGTTCTCCGCTGGGAAGCACGATCTCCATGCCGCAGACCGTGGCGAAATGATCGTGCAGCGGGCCGCGGCCGCCGCCACGTTCGAGCGAGTTCCCCACCGGACTGCCCCAGCCGGGGTCGGGCGGATCGATCCAGACCTTGAGTTTTCGCTCCTGAATATATTGGTAGAGATCGAAGTAGCTGACGCCGGGTTCGACCAGCGCGTAGGCGTTTTCTTCATTCACCTCGAGCACGCGATTCATGCGCTTCAGGTCGAGAGTGACGCAGCCGGAAAGCCGGGGCGCGGAGCCGCCGTAGGCGAGATTCTTGCCCGTGGAGATGGTCCACAGCGGGACTTTGTATTTGTTGGCGATGCGGACGATGGCCTGCACCTGCTCGACCGCAGCCGGCGCGACGGCGGCCGAGGGGACGGAATCCTCCTGCTCGTGCCAGTACGGCGAGAAAGAGTCGCGGTAGAGATCGAGATCTTCGTCGCCGGTGAAGACCCAATCCTTGCCGACGACGGCCGCGAATTGCTCGAGCGCGGCGGAGAAATCGGCGGCGCTGACGCCGGGCGGAGTCTTCATGCCTGGTGCTCCTGGCGCAAGTGGCGGGGCCAGATGCCGTAGCGTCCGGCCGAGAGGATTCCGTTCGGGTCGATGGCGTCCTTCACCGTCTCGTGGAAATGCAGCAGGGCGTTGTTGTTGTAGGAGTAGGTGGCCATTACCGCACCCTGGTACGCCGGAGCGGTGCGGTATTCGCCGAAGCCGTGTTCGGCGGCGACCTGGACGATTCTCTTGAAGGCCACGCGATTTTTCCTGTTGGTTTCGATGTCGTGCGTGATGGGAAAGCCGAAAAGATAGATGAATCCGCGCTCCCAGTAGCAGGTGGGCAGGCTGAAGGTAGGAACTGGCAGGCCGAGCTCCTTGGCCGCCTGCGAAAAGACCCGGTTGGCTTCGAAGATGGCTTCGCCGGTGCGCGGGATGATGGGCGAGAACCAAACGTGGCCGTTGCCCGGATTCGGATTGGACGCCGAGCGGGCTCCGATCGAAAACATTTGCAGGCTGGGGATGCCGAACTGCGGCTTGTTCACTTTTTCCCGCTGCTCGGGCGTGAGCGGCATTTTATAGGCCGGCCCGTCCATGAATTTGGCGCCGGCGATGGCGGAGAATTTTTCCTTGGCGAATTCCCAGTTGGCGGCGTTGGCGGCTGCAGCACCGTAGAAGCTGAGCGTGGTGCTGAAAACACCGATGCCCTTGCGCTGGGCGTAGTCGTCGAGCGCCGCCCAATTTTCTTCCACGGGTTTCGCCAACAAAGCGGTCAGCTCGGCGTCCGGCGGCGGTCCCGCCGGTCCGATGGGCCCGCCGCGGCTGAGAAGCGGGCTGCCGAGGAAC
>Ga0335085_10003429_pt1 | contig 27459 bp, 26 predicted proteins | sample Lox_Sample_45_FD_206712 | JGI IMG/M metagenome (GOLD analysis project Ga0335085, IMG submission 206712) | Soil microbial communities from Loxahatchee National Wildlife Refuge, Florida, United States - Lox_Sample_4.5 | ecosystem: Environmental > Terrestrial > Soil > Wetlands | place: USA...
GAAGTCTTCGCCGCCGAGGAACGTGTCGCCGTTCGTCGACTTCACCTCGAACACGCCGTCGCCGATTTCCAGGATCGAAATGTCGAACGTGCCGCCGCCGAGGTCGTAGACCGCGATGGTGCCGGTCTTGTTCTTGTCGAGCCCGTAGGCGAGCGCGGCAGCGGTCGGCTCGTTGATGATGCGCAGCACTTCAAGACCGGCGATCTTGCCGGCATCCTTGGTGGCTTGGCGTTGCGCGTCGTTGAAGTAGGCGGGAACGGTGATGACGGCCTGATCGACCTTGCTGCCCAGATAAGCCTCCGCCGTCTCCTTCATCTTCTGTAGGATGAAGGCGGAGATTTGCGACGGCGAATAGGTCTTGCCCTCAACCTCTACCCAGGCGTCGCCGTTGGAGGCGCGCGAAATCTTGTAGGGGACGAGCTTCTTGTCCTTTTCCACCATCGGGTCGTCATAGCGACGGCCGATGAGCCGCTTGACTGCGAAAATCGTGCGTTCGGGATTGGTTACCGCCTGGCGTTTGGCCGGTTGGCCCACCAGACGCTCGCCATCGTCCGTAAAGGCGACGATCGATGGCGTGGTGCGCATCCCCTCCGCGTTCTCGATGACCTTCGGCGTCTTGCCTTCCATAACGGCGACGCAGGAATTTGTGGTCCCGAGATCTATACCGATGACCTTGCCCATGGTCTTAATCCTCTCTTTTCCGGCAGGTCGGGCTGGCCCCGAAGGCGCCCTTGGTCCGACCCCCTTATCAACTTAACAATCGCTACCGGGCCCGCGGCTTAAACCGCTGCCCTAAAGCGATTTCCCGTGTCTCATATAGGAGCGCAACATCGGCTCGCAAGGCAGGTTTGCGCAGTTAGGCCCATTGCAGCGGGTGGATAGAAACGGAAATAAGGGCGAACGGTGGACCTCGGAAGGACCGCGGATGCGTGCCGGAAAATTGCCCGTTAGAGGTAAAGACCCAATGAAAGCTTCTCTATGAATCCGACCGCGAGTCTTACCGCCGACCAACCCGGACTGCGGTTCTATCCAGGCTATCTCGACCGCGAGGCCCAGGCGGAGTTGCTCGCCGCAATACGCCAGGTCCTGACCGAGGCACCGTTGTTCACGCCGCGGATGCCAAAGTCCGGGCGGCCATTCTCGGTGCGCATGTCGAACTGCGGCCCGTTCGGTTGGACGTCGGATGAGGCGGGATACCGCTATTCGCCCAATCATCCCGTCACCGGCCGGCGCTGGCCGCCGATGCCGGATGCGCTCGTGGCGGCGTGGCAGGAGCTAGCCGAATATCCCGCGCGGCCCGAAGCCTGTTTGATCAACTACTATGGCACGAACGCCAAGATGGGCTTGCACCAGGATCGCGACGAGGCCGACTTCACCGCGCCGGTGGTTTCGCTCTCGCTCGGCGATTCTTGCCTGTTTCGCGTCGGTGGAATGAAGCGTGGCGGTCCGACACGTTCGTTCCGCCTCAATTCCGGCGACGCGCTGGTGCTTGGTGGCGAGGCTCGACTCGCCTTCCACGGCGTCGATCGCATTCAGGCAGGCTCGTCAACGCTGCTCGCCGAGGGCGGCCGGCTCAATCTGACCATGCGCCGGGTGACCCGCCCCCGGGATAAGGGCATAGCGGACTGGGCGGCGGCCGCAGAGGTTTTCCATGAATAGATCGTCGAACATTATTTCGCTTCGCGCGCTCGCGGCACTGGCCGGCGCGCTCGCCTTCTTCGCGTTTGCTGCACCGGTCCTTGCGGCCGATCCGATTTTTCCGATCGGCTCGCGCATCGGCATCGTGCCGCCCGCCGGGATGGTGGAAAGCAAGCGCTTTCCAGGCTTCGAGGATATCGCCAAGGACGCCAGCCTTATCTTCAACGTGCTGCCGGCCGACGCCTACGCGCAGATCGAGAAGGTGCCGATGCCCGAAGCGCTCAAGCAGCAGGGCATCACGGTCGATAAGCGTGAGCCGATCGAGGTTGCGGCCGGCAAGGGCTTTCTCATGACCGGCCGGCAAATCGCTGAAAAGGCCCACTACCGAAAATGGCTGTTGGTCGTCGTCGCGGGCGACATTACCGCGATGGCGAACATGCAGGCCCCCGAAGGGGATATCACCTACACCGATGCCGTGGCGCGCGCAGCGTTTTCGACCCTCGCGGTCCGTCCGAGTGTGCCGGACTCTGAGGCGCTGAAGTTGCTGCCCTTCAAGGTCGGCGATCTGGCCGGGTTTCAGGTTGAAAAAGTACTGCCCGGCCGGGCTCTGTGGCTCGTCGATGTCTCCGACGCCAAGGTCAATGCGCATTTCTGGATCGCTGTGCAGCCGGGCGGTCCATCCGAACCGGGAGACCGCGCCGAATTCGCGCGCCTGGCTTTCGGCAGCATCGCCGATATCAAAGACGCCCATCTCACCATGTCCGAGCCGCTGCCATTTCAAGGCCAGCCGGGATTTCAGTCAATGGGCGACGCCAAGGACGCACGAACGGACGCCGACATCAAGATCGTGCAGTGGCTGCGCTTTGGCGGCGGCGGCTATTTGGACATGGTCGGAATTGCGCGGGCCGAGACTTGGATCGCGACGCTCGCACGGCTGCGCATCGTGCGCGACAGCATCGACCTGAAGTAGCTACGCGCCGTCCGCCTTCACTTTGCTGTTGTCATTGCCTGAGGCTGCACCGGGCGCCGCCTTTGGCCCGCCCTTCGAAACGCCGACCAAGGCCGGCCGCAGCACGCGCTCGCCGATCATGTAGCCTGGCTGCACCACCTGCACGACACTGCCGGCCGGCACAGATGCGTCGGGCACTTCGAACATCGCCTGGTGCAGGTTAGGATCGAATTTTTGGCCCTGGGGAGTGAATTGGCGCACGCCATTCTTTTCCAGGGCCTTCAGCAGCTCTCGCTCGGTGAGTTCGACGCCATCGATCAGCGCCTTCGCACCACCCTGGCTGTCGCGGCGCAGTTCGGGCGCCACAGCATCGAGCGCGCGTCGCATATTGTCGGCGACAGTGAGGACGTCGCGCGCAAAATTGGTGACCCCGTAAAGCCGCGCATCGATCACTTCACGCTCGGCGCGCTTGCGGACATTTTCCATTTCGGCCAGCGTGCGCAGCAGCCGGTCTTTCATCTCGGCATGCTCACGTTCGAGCGCGGTGGAGGGCGTAGGCCCCGGCGCGACGGCCGGATCGGCTGCCTCGGCCGGCCTGGCCGCTTCGTCCTCAGCGCGAGCGGTCTGTTCGGTCATCTTTCAACCCATCGTTTGGCTGCCCCGCATATCAGGTTTCAACCGAAAAAAATCAAGCGTTTCGGGCTCGTCCGATCCACCCGACGGAGGCCTCCATACCCGATAACCGTTGGAAATCCGCGTTGGAACCGGCGTCAACCGCCAAGCAGCTTGCTCACGACCTTGGCGGTGTAGTCCACCATGGGAACGATCCGCGCATAGTTGAGCCGCGTCGGGCCGATGACGCCGAGGACCCCGACAATGTGACCGGCCGCATCGTGATAGGGCGCCACGATGGTCGAGGAGCCGGACAGCGAGAACAGCTTGTTCTCCGATCCGATGAAAACGCGAACCCCCTCGGCCTGCTCGGCCTTGCCGAGGAGATCGATCACCTCGCGGCGGGTCTCGAGATCGTCGAATAAAAGGCGCACGCGCTCGAGATCGGCGAGCGCCTTGAGGTCTTCGAGCAAATGAGCCTGACCGCGAACGATGAGTTTGCGTTCGTCGCTCTCGCCGCCGGACCAGCTCGCGAGACCGGCCGCAATGATTTTCTGGGTCAGCTCATCGAACTCGGCTTGCTGCGCCACGAGCGCATGCTCGAGTTCCTCCTTCGCCTCGGCAAGCGTCTTGCCGCGGATGTGGGCGTTGAGAAAGTTCGACGCCTCGTTCAACGCCGATGTCGGCAGGCCGACCGGCACATTGAGAACGCGATTCTCGACCTGGCCATCCTCCGCGACCAGAACGACGAGCGCCTGCTCCGGCTCGAGCCTTACGAATTCGACGTGCTTGAGACGCTGATTCGATTTGGCCGTGAGAACAACGCCGGCGGCGCGGCTGAGCCCGGAGAGAAGGCCGGAGGCCTCGGTCAGGACTGCTTCGACCGATTTCGGCTGTCCGGATGCGGCGACTTGCGCCTCGATCGCTTTGCGGTCGTGCTCGGTGAGATCGCCGATCTGCATCAAGGCATCGACGAAAAAGCGCAACCCCATCTCGGTCGGCAACCGGCCGGCCGAGGTGTGCGGTGCGTAGACCAGACCGAGCTGTTCCAGGTCCGACATGACATTGCGCACCGATGCCGGCGACAATGTCATCGGCAAGATGCGCGACAGGTTGCGCGAGCCTACGGGCTCGCCGGTCGCGAGATAGCTCTCGACCACCTGGCGGAAAATTTCGCGCGAGCGCTCGTTGAGCTGGGCAAGGCCCACCTGGTTCGCGCCCAGGGGCAGATCATGGCTGGCCACTGATAACGACCCTCATTTGCCGAATATATATCACTCGGCAGCCGCCATGGCCCGCGGCGCAGCACGCAGCAAGTCCATCAATTTGCCGATCGAGGCGAAGTCCTCAAGCCGGTCAATCACCCCGACCACCTCCGCCACATGAGAGTCGGGCAAAAAGCCTTTGGCATAGATACGGAACTTGTGTTCGATCTGTGCGCGCGAGATCGGATTCTCGAACGAGCCCAGCGGGTGTTCGCACCGCGCCGAGAGCGTCGTGCCATCTGCGACCTCGATATCGACCAGCGCCTGCGAGCCGGTGACCGACGGCTCGGCGCGGACTTCGACTTGCTGAGCCGCGAAAGCGCGCAGCTTCGGATCATCGTAACGGCGCGGCTCGAACTGCGCCAAGGTCAGCGCGCGATCATGCAGGATCACGGCCGCCGTATAGTGCGCGGACAACAGCGCTTCGAATTTGGCCTTGTAGGTGCCGAAGCCGCCGTGCATCGCAAATGCCTGCGCGCTGAGCGCGACGCGGATGCTGCGCACTTGCGACGCGTCGATTTGCTGCTTGTCGAGAAGATCGAACAGCGCCGTGATCATGCCCTGAATGAGGGTCGCTGACGGCCACAGCCGCATGGCGATCTGTTCGAGCTCCCAGCGCTGCCCGAGATCGGCGATGGCGGCGTCCGGCTTGCCGCCGTCCACATAAGCGCTGTAGAGGCCGCCGTCCTTGGCGGTGATGAACTCACGCGTGGCAACGAATTTCTGTTGCGCCAACAGCGCCGCCATCAGCCCCGACAAGGCGCCGCGGCATTGATGAAACTTCACTGTCGGCGTTCCCCAGGCGGCGAACGTTCCGGCTGCCTGGCTCCCGGCAAGGCCGAAAGCGCGCGCCATGGTGTCGGCGTCGAAATCGAGCAGTGACCCGACCGCGGCCGCGGCGCCGAACGGCCCGATGATGCCGGGCCCATGCCAGCCGCGCGCGCGAAATTTCGGATAATCAAGGCCAATCCCGATGCGAGTCGTGACTTCGCATCCCGCCGCGATGGCAACCAGCAGATCGCGCCCCGACAGACCGTCTCGTTCGGCGATCGCGAGCGCCGGCGGCACGATCTCCGGCGTTACATGCGTCATCGTCTCGCGATGCACGTCGCACATGGTGGTGGCGGTGACCAGATAGGCGTTGAGGAGTGTCGCGCCCGCAAGCGACAGACGCGCGGCGCCGATCACGCTCGTTTCATCCGATTGTGCAAGAGCGGATGCGAGCGCGGCGACCTGCCCGGTTTCCTCGCCTAGGCGGCCGCTGACGGCGCAGGCCAAGGCGTCGAGCAACAGATTCTTGCAATGATCCCGCACCGATTGCGGAAGATCCTCATAGCTGAGCTCGGCGGCAAACTTGGCCAGCGTTTGGGTGACATCCAGCACGATCATGTTCCTCGATCCGCGTTCACCAAAGCGTAACGGTAAGCCGCAGCCGCTGGCAATCGGGCTGATTGTCGGCTTTGTGCCCTTGTGGCCCCCATATCGGACCGCCTAAAAGCGGGGCGCAGCCGAAGTTTGCTGCCCGCGGTCAGGAGAAAAGCATGCGGCCGAGCCGCCGACAGCCCGATGAATTGCGTCCGGTTTCGCTTGAGCGAGGCGTGGTGAAATTCGCCGAAGGCTCTTGTTTCGTCAAATTCGGCGAGACCCATGTGTTGGTTACGGCAACGCTCGAAGATCGCCTGCCGCCCTGGCTCAAAGGCCAGGCGCGCGGCTGGATCACCGCCGAATACGGCATGCTGCCGCGCGCCACCCTCGAACGCACCCGGCGTGAGGCGTCCGCCGGTAAGCAGAGCGGCCGCACGGTCGAAATCCAGCGCCTGATCGGACGCAGCTTGCGCTCGGTCGTCGATCTCAAAGCCCTTGGCGAGCGGCAGATCACCATCGATTGCGACGTGATCCAGGCCGATGGCGGCACCCGAACCGCGTCGATCACCGGGGCGTGGATCGCGCTCTACGATTGCCTCGCCTGGATGAAGACGCGGCAGATGATCGAAACCGAAGTCTTGCGCGATCATATCGCGGCGATTTCCTGCGGCGTGTGCTCGAACGTTGCGGTGCTCGATCTCGATTACGTCGAGGATTCACAAGCCGAGACGGACGCCAATTTCGTCCTCACGGGTTCGGGCAATATCGTCGAGATACAGGCGACGGCGGAAAAAATACCGTTCTCCGAGGAGCAGTTCGCCGCGCTCTTGGCGCTGGCGCGCAAGGGAATCGGCAAGCTGATCGATCTGCAGAAAATGGCGGTGATGTAGGCAGATGACGGATGACAGACGACGGAGGACGGAGGATAGATGATGCACGACGAGCAAGCGAAAGCGGAATTCGTCCTCCGCCCTCCGTCATCCGCCGTCCATCGTCCTCTTGCGGGCCGCCTGGTGATCGCGACGCATAATCCCGGCAAGCTCGCCGAGATGCGCGAATTACTTGCGCCTCATGGAATCGAGGCCACATCGGCAGGTGAACTGGACCTCCAGGAACCTGACGAGACCGGGATGAGTTTTCGCGACAACGCGCGCATCAAGGCGGAAGCTGCGGCGGCGGCAACCGGCTTGCCCGCTTTCGCCGACGATTCCGGTCTTGTGGTCGACGCGCTCGACGGCAAACCCGGAATTCATTCGGCGCGCTGGGCCGGGCCGGACAAGAATTTCCGCCGCGCCATGGAGACAATCGAAGCGCAATTGCAGGAACGCCATGCGACGACACCGGCGGAACGCCGCGCACATTTCGTCTCGGCGCTGTGTCTCGCCTGGCCCGACGGCCATGTGGAAGATTTCGAGGCCCGGGTTGACGGCACGCTGGTGTGGCCGCCGCGCGGGGACAAGGGATTCGGCTATGATCCGATGTTCCTGCCGGACGGACACAGTCGCACTTTCGGTGAAATGTCGAGCGTGGAAAAGCACGGTCTGCCGCCCCACGGCATGGGGCTTTCCCACCGCGCCCGCGCCTTCGTGAAACTCGCGGAGGCGTCTCTTGAGCGACGCTGAGCAGGCGCCTTTCGCGGTCTATGTGCACTGGCCGTTCTGCCTATCGAAATGCCCTTACTGCGACTTCAACAGCCATGTGCGGCGCGAACCCATCGACGAAGCGCGCTTTGCGCGGTCATTCGCGGCCGAGATCGCGACCACGGCGGCGCGGGTGCCGGGCCGCACGGTATCGTCGATCTTCTTCGGCGGCGGCACGCCGTCTTTGATGCAGCCGGCAACCATCGCGGCCGTGCTCGACGCCATTGGGCGGCACTGGAGCGTCGCGCCGGACGCCGAGGTGACCCTTGAAGCTAATCCGACCAGTGTTGAGGCCACACGCTTTCGCGGCTATCGCGCCGCCGGCGTCAATCGCGTCTCGCTCGGCGTGCAGGCGCTCGACGATCGGGTGCTGACCGAGCTCGGGCGCATGCATTCGGCGCGCGAGGCGCTTAATGCGGTCGCTGTCGCCCGCTCGGTTTTCGATCGCTATTCGTTCGATCTCATTTACGCGCGCCCGCATCAGGAGCCGCGGCAATGGGCGGAGGAGCTTTCCAGCGCCCTGAGCGAGGCCGGCGAGCACCTCTCGCTCTATCAACTGACCATCGAGGCCGACACGCCGTTCGCGGCGCTTCACGCCAGCGGCAAGCTGACCGTCCCGGACGGCGACAAAGCGCGGGCGCTTTATGACGTCACCCAGGACATTTGTGCGCAGCATGGACTGCCGGCCTATGAGATTTCCAACCACGCCAGGCCCGGCGGCGAATGCCGGCACAATCTCGCCTATTGGCGCGCCCACGAATATGCGGGCGTCGGACCCGGCGCCCATGGCCGGCTCGATATCGACGGCGACCGCCGCGCCACCGCAACCGAAAAGCGCCCGGAGACCTGGCTGATGCGGGTCGAGGCGCAAAGCCACGGCGTCATCACGGACGACGTGTTGACCAGTGAAGAAAGAGCCGATGAGTTTCTGCTGATGGGCCTGCGACTCGCCGAAGGCATCGACATGACGCGCTACGCGGCGCTTGCCGGCCGGCCGCTCGACCCGGCTCGCATTGCCATGCTTCGCCACCACGGCCTCATCGAGACCACGGTTGATGGCCGGCTCCGCGTCACGTCGCCGGGCTTTCCAGTTCTTGATGCCGTGGTGGCCGATCTGGCGGCTTAAGCAGCGTAAAATAGGGCCATTATTTAATAAGTGAACTTATATTATCATCAAGATGCCTGGGATTTGCGCCCTGGCCTTCTAACGCAATCTCAATAGCTTAATCCCGAAGCATCCGGACTTAATAAGCTGACTTATAATCCTGACGACCCAAAACTGCGCGGCGCGGGTGAGATAATCTGCGAACCGGACGCGGTTACGCGCAACACGGCAAGGCCCCGCTCGTTGGTGCCGTCGGTCCGGAAGCGGAACAACCCGTCGATCCCTGTAAAGCCCGAGGGGTTGGTCAGCACCGGCTGCGAAAAACGCTGCGGCCCCTGCGTTTTCACCAGGGCCGCGATGAGCGCAACCGCGTCATAGGCCAAGGTGGCGGTTCGCACCGGATCCTGCTTGTAACGGGCCCGGTAGCGCTCCGCGAAACTGCGGTAGCCGGCCCCGTCCGGCGCCGCATACCAGCCGCCGTCAAGCGCCGGATTGGCACTGATGCGCGGGTCATCCCACAACCCGGTGCCCAGCAGCTGGATGCGCTTGGTGTTCACGCCGTCGGCGGTCAGCGTCTGCACAACGTCCGGAACGGCGTCGCCGCCATCCGGGATAAGGAGCGCGTCGATGCGCTGTGCGGCTTGAGCGACGTTGCGCACTGGTGCCGCCATCGCTGCCTTGTCATGCGGATAGCGCTCGAGCGCGATCAGCTGGATGCTGCGGCGGCCGAGAGCTTGCCGGAAGGCCGCCTCAACCACCGAACCATAGGGATTGTCCGGGATCAGGGCTGCAAACGACCGTTTCCCGGTGGAGGCCGCATATTGAACGATGCGATCGACGTCCGATTCCGGCAGAAAGCTCAGCAGATAGACGCCATTCGAAGCCACATTGGCGTCGGTCGAAAATGCGATCACGGGAATGTTCCGGGGCCGCGCGACCTGCGCGACGACGCTGACCGACTGGGCGAACAGAGGCCCGAGAATGATTTCGGCGCCAGCGTCGAGCGCCTGCTGCGCGCCTTGCCGCGCTGCTTCCGTAGTGCCGCCGTCGTCCTTCACGAGAATCTGGATATTGGGCGCGTTGAACTCGGCGAGAGCCAATTCGGCAGCGTTGCGCATGGCCTGGCCGGCCACACCGGCATTGCCGGTCGCCGAAAGCGGCAGGATCAGCGCCGCCTTGACTTCACCGGTTCCGATGGTCGCGCCCGGCGGCGTCTGCGAAGACGGGTTCGATGAAACGGTCGGCAGCGAATTGAGGAAGGACGAGTTCCCGGAGCAGCCGGCGAGCAACCCTCCGGCCGTCGCCAGCAAGCCAGAAAGAGTGCGGCGCCGCGTGGGCTTGGCGGCCGACGCCTGAACCGGCATTTCCGCGGACACGGCGGTTCTCCTCACGGCGGCCTCGGCGCCGAGGCAATTAGGGCCTCGCCAATCTGTCATTCTGGGGGCGAATAGTTAACCGAATGGAAAGGATAACGGATTCTCACCGTCATGACGGTCCAGGCCGGCGGCGCTAGACTTGCCCTAATGACCGCACACCGCAATTCGCCCGCCACCGCTGCCGTGGACCATGCCCGAACTTACTTGCTGAACGGGCAACCGGTCGATGCGGCACGCACCGCTCCGGGGCTGCATATCGTCGCAACGCCGATCGGGAACCTTGGCGATATTACGCTGCGCGCCTTGGAGACGCTCGCCGGCGTCGATCTGATCGCCTGCGAGGACACCCGCGTCACACGCAAGCTCCTCGACCGCTATGGCATCGCAACCCCGCTGACGCCCTATCACGACCACAACGCGGCGAAGTCCCGGCCCTTGCTGCTACGCCGGCTGGCCGAGGGCGCGGCGATCGCGTTGGTGTCGGACGCCGGCACGCCGCTCATCTCCGATCCGGGCTTCAAGCTTGTGCGCGCAGCCCACGAAGCCGGTCACGCGGTCACGCCGATCCCCGGCGCTTCGGCGCTGCTCGCGGCGCTCAATGTCGCCGGCTTGCCCACCGACCAATTTTTCTTCGCCGGATTTCTGCCGCCGAAGCAGGCGGCGCGGCGCTTCCGTATCGCCGAACTCGCGCGCGTCAACGCAACGCTGGTGCTTTACGAAACCGGTCCGCGCCTCGCCGCGACGCTGGCCGATCTCGCGGACGGTCTCGGCAGTCGCGAGGCCGCCATCTGCCGCGAACTCACCAAGCTGCACGAGGAGACGCGGCGCGGCGATCTTGCCGCGCTGGCGCAGAGCTATGAAGGTCACGAACCGCGCGGCGAAATTGTTGTGGTCATCGCTTCGCCGGGCGCGCCGGAACGACCGAGCTCCAGCGAGACCGACGCTCTGCTTCGGCAGGCGCTCGTCCGCGCGTCGCTGAAAGACGCCGTCGGCGAAGTCATGGAAGCAACCGGCCTGCCACGGCGCGAGCTTTATCAGCGCGCTCTCGAACTGGCGAAGGAAAGAAACCGTGGCGCGCCGCGCTGAGCCGCTTGGGCCGATCAAAGGCCGACCGCGCCCGGACCGGGTGGCGGCGTTCCGGCTCGGCCTCTCGGCGGAAAGCCGCGCAGCCATGCTGCTGATCGCCAAAGGCTACCGGATCGTGGCACGGCGCTGGAAGACGCCGCTCGGCGAGATCGACATCGTTGCCCGGCGGCGGCGCGAACTGATCTTCGTCGAAGTCAAAGCCCGCGCCACCCTCGATGAAGGAGCGGAAAGTGTCACCGAGCGAAGCAAGCGCCGCATCGTTGCCGCGGCCGAACTATGGCTCACGCACTATCCTGACGACGCGCAGCGTTTCATTCGCTTCGACGTGATCCTGGTGGCGCCGGGCAAAATGCCTCGGCATGTCGTCAATGCTTTCGACGCCAGTCCCCGATAGAAGCGCCTACGCTGCGCGGAGCTTGCCGAAAAACTGATCGACCTGGTCGCGGATTTTACCGGCGGCCGCCGCCAGATCATTGGCGAGCGTCTCCACCGCCGTCGCGCTGGCGCGCGTGTTTTCCGTCGCCTCGCCGACGCTGACGACTTCCGTCACCGTGTCGCTGCTGCGGCGGGCGGCGACTTCGACGCTGCGGGCGATTTCCTGGGTTGCGGCGCCTTGTTCGGTCACGGCGGTGGCGATCGCGCTTGAGATTTCACCAATCTCGCGGATGGTGCGATCGATCCCCGCAATCGCGTCGATCGAGCGCTGCGTTGCGCCCTGCATGGCCGCGATCTGAGCGCCGATCTCGTCGGTGGCTTTGGCAGTCTGCGAAGACAGCGCCTTGACTTCGCCGGCAACCACGGCGAATCCGCGGCCCGCTTCGCCGGCGCGCGCCGCCTCGATCGTGGCATTGAGCGCCAGGAGGTTGGTCTGCTCAGCGATGTTGTTGATGAGCATGATCACGTCGCCGATGCGGCGGCCCGCTTCGTCCAACTCCCTCACGGCGTGATTGGTGGTCGCGGCCTCGCTGACCGCCTTGACGGTGATCGCATTCGATTGCGCCACCTGACGATCGATTTCAGAGACCGACGCGGCAAGCTCGTCGGCCGCAGAGGCGATGTCGCGCACGTTGGTGGAGGCCTCGCCGGAAGCCGTCGCGGCGCCTGAGGTCCTGGTCGAGGCGAGATCGGCCGCTTCGGTTAGTTGCGACGAGGCGGCCAGCATCTGCTCGAACAGCCGCGCCAGCTCCGACAGGCTCGCTTCAATCTCGGTGCCGAACCGCGCGATCTCGGCGGCAATGAGTTCCTGGCGCTGCGTTCTGGCCGCTGCGTCTGAGAGGACGGTTTTGTTGAGCTCGATATTGCGCCGCATGGCATCCTGGAACACGGCGATCGAGCGCGCCAGCGCGCCGATCTCATCGCGGCGATCCCCATAAGGCACCGCTAGCACGATGTCGCCCTCGGCGACCGCCGCGGTGGCTCGGGTCACTGCCGCCAGCGGACGTACGATCAAGCGATGAATGATTAGCGCGCCAAATATCGCCAATGCGAGCACCGCAATACCGAACAGCATCATTTCCAACGCGCCGGTTTTGATCGATCGTTCGATCTGCGAATAGATCGTGCGCGATCGTTTCGCGTAGAGATGGCCCAGCGTGTCGAGATCGTTGGTCAGCGCCGTGCGGACGGTGCGGTTGGCGTCGTTATCGCCCCATTCGCGGCCGGCCGCCGGACTGATCTCGGTGCCGCGGCGGACCAGCTCGCGGCGGAACTTCTCAAAGTCCTTCACGCGCGAGGAAAATTCAGCAAAGACCTCGGCGTCCTCCGGCAGGATCGATTTTTGCCAGCCGGCCACCACGTCGCCGATCTGGTCGTTGAAGCGGGTGAGACCCGCGGCGAACTTCTTTGCCGTTTCAATATCCGGCGACATATAGATGCCGCGGGATTCCATGACCGTTGCATAGATCAGCGCGTTGATCCGCTCGACATTCTCGGCGCCGATGAAGCTTGATTCAAAGGCCTTGTTGAGGGCGACATGCCGGTTGGCATTGACGATCGCCGCGGCGGCCAGCGCCGCCGTCACGGTAGCCAGCAGCGCGAAGATGACATAGAGCTTGGCGGCGATCGAAAGTCCCACCAGTTTCATGTGTATTCCGGCGCGTGTGGTGTCCCCAACGCACACTTTGAAGGTAAGATGTTAACTCCAGGTTTACCTTACGCCGCGCCCTAGCTGCATGAATAGATTGCGAGATTTGGCTTTGCCCTGTCGCCAAGGCCAGGCAGATGAGACGTCATCATGCGCTTGAACGTTGCCGTGCAAATGGATCCGATCGGCGGCATTAACATCCGCGGCGATTCGACATTTGCGTTGCTGCTCGAAGCCCAAGCCCGTGCTTACACGCTGTCCTATTACACACCCGACAGGCTCGCCTTGCGCGACGGCCAGGTATCGGCCGCGGTGCGGCCGCTCGCAGTCCGCGACTTGGTTGGCGACCATTTCACGCTCGGCGAGGCACGCCTCGCCGATCTTGCCTCCTTCGACGTGATCCTGCTGCGGCAAGACCCGCCGTTCGACCTCGCCTATATCACCTCGACCCACATCCTCGATCGCATCCACCCCAAGACGCTGGTGGTCAACGATCCAAGCCACGTGCGCAACGCGCCGGAGAAGGTTTTCGTCACCGAATTTCCCGACCTGATGCCGCCGACGCTGATCACGCGGGACCTCGAGGCCATCAAGGCGTTTCGCGCCGAGCACGGCGACATCGTCATGAAGCCGCTCTACGGCAAAGGCGGGGAGGCGGTGTTCCGGCTCGAGCGCGAGGACCTGAACTTCGGGTCGCTCTACGATCTCTTTGCCGTGACCTTCCGCGAACCGTGGGTGGTGCAGAAATTCCTGCCGGCGGTGAAGGACGGCGACAAGCGCATCATCCTGGTCGACGGCGAGTTCGCCGGCGCGGTCAATCGCGTGCCGGCGCCCGACGATCTGCGCTCCAACATGGTGCGCGGCGGCACGCCGGCAGCGACCGATCTCACGGCGCGTGAGCGCGAAATCTGCGCGCGCCTCGGTCCGGCGCTGCGCGAGCGCGGCTTGTTGTTCGTCGGCATCGATGTGATCGGCGATTACTTGACGGAGATCAACGTCACCTCGCCGACCGGAATCCGCGCCGTGAAGAACTTCGGCGGCCCCGACATCGCCGCGCTGATCTGGGACAAGATCGAGACGAAGCGGACGAAGTGACCTAACGCTGTCCGTTTGAGCACTACGCCTTATCCCTCGCTCTCAATTTTCTCCCGCGCAGCGAGTTTTTCCGCCCAGCGCGGCTTGGGAAGCTTTTCCCGGTCGGCGCGTGCATCTTCGACCCACAACGTTACCGCCTCGGTGTCAAGCAACCGGCGTGATTGAAATGCGGTTGAAGTCCAAGCCCTCGATCTGGCGTGGATGGGACCGTTCGTTAGACTGACGCAACATATCCGCAGCGCCAAGTGACGGAGACCGTAAATGCTGGCGACCGGCAGCGAAAAGCTCGAACGCATGCGCGACGGCCGCGTCGTCTATGTCGGCGCCGAGCGCGTCGATGACGTCACCAAGCATCCCGCCTTCCGCAACGGCGCGCATACCATCGCGGCGCTCTACGACCTCAAGGCCGATCCGCAACGACGCGATCTCTTCAGCTTCGAGGAGAACGGCGAGCGCATCGGGTTCGCCTGGCTGCGCTGCCGCACCCGCGAGGATCTCGCCCGGCGCATGCGAGCCATGAAGGCGATCGCGGACGCGACCTACGGCCTGATCGGACGCTCGCCGGATCATGTCGCCGGCCTCATCACCGGCCTCGCCATGCGTCCCGAATTGCTCAACGGACTGACGCCCGGCTTCGGCGACAACCTCACGCGCTTTTATGAGCGCGCCCGCAAAGACGACCTCTATCTCTCCTTTGCGGTAACGCCGCCGTCGGGAATCCGCGACCGTGAAATCTATACCGGCGTGGTGCGGGACGATCCGACCCTGCAAGTCGTGGGCGAGGACGATTCCGGCGTCGTGGTGTCAGGCATGAAAATGCTGGCGACCGGCGCGGTGTTCGGCGACGAAGTCTATATCGGCAACCTCACCGCCATCGACGACAGCCGCAAAGGCGAAAGCATCACCGCGGCGATTCCCAACAATGCGGCAGGCGTTTCGTTCTGGGCGCGCGAGCCCTATGAGCGCCACGCCCGGCAGGAGGCCGATTATCCGCTGAGCTACCGGTTCGACGAGAACGACGCCGTGCTGGTGTGCGATCGCGTCAAGATTCCCTGGGAGCGCGTCTTTCTGCACAACAACGGCGCCTGGTCGCGCCGCATCTACATCGAGACGCCGGCCAACGTTTATCAGAATCAGCAATCCAACATCCGCTTCTGGGCCAAGATGGGCCTGATCGTCGGCCTGGCGAGCCGCATGTGCCAGGCCAACGGCGTCGATAAGGTGCCGGCGGTGCGCGAGACGCTCGGCCGCCTTGCCGCGCTCGAAGCGACCATCGCCGGGCTCGTCAATGGCCAGATCGAAGCCTGCGAGGACTGGCCGGACGGTTTCGCCACGCCCAATCGGCGCATGGTCTACGCCGCGCTCAACTGGTGCCAAGAGCATCACACCGAGATCATCGACACGTTGCGCACGCTCGCCGGCGCGGCGCCGCTGCAAATGCCGGCGAGCCTCGATCTTCTCGCCGACCCGCAGCTCAAGGACCGCTTCGAGCGCTGGTGGGGCACCGCGACCATGCCGGCCGACGCGCGCTACAAGCTCTACAAGCTGGTCTGGGACCTGATCGGCTCGGAATTCGCCGGCCGCCATATGCTCTACGAGCGTTTCTATGCGGGCAATTCGATCATCGTGCGCAATCAGAGCGATCGCGAAGCCCCATGGGAGAAATTCCACGGCATCGTCGATGGACTGCTTGATGCGGTGTCGATCAATGGCGAGAGCTAAGCCCGTGCCGGCGCCACCGCGCCAATCCCCGGAGCCGAAGATTTGCGAACGACGATCACGGAAAGTGCTGCGATAAGGCACAGCGCCCCGGCGATAAAGAACGCCGGCAGATAGCTCGAAAATTCGGTGCGAGAGAAGCCCGCGCCAAAGGCCGCCGTCGCCGCACCGATTTGATGGCCGGCGAAAATCCAGCCGAACACGATACCGGCCTTTTCACGACCGAAGCGGTCGGCGGTGAGCTTCACCGTCGGCGGCACGGTCGCGATCCAGTCGAGGCCGTAGAACACCGCAAACAGCGACAGGCCGTAGAAGCTGAAATCGGTGAACGGCAAATACAGCAGCGATAGCCCGCGCAGGCCGTAATACCAGAACAACAGCCAGCGGCTGTCGAAGCGGTCGGACAGCCAGCCCGAACCAATGGTGCCGAAGAAATCGAAAAACCCCATCATGGCGAGCACGCTCGCCGCAGTGACGGCCGGCAGCCCATAGTCGTGGCATAGCGTAATGAAATGTGTCTGGATGAGGCCGTTGGTGCTGCACCCACAGACGAAAAACGTGCCGAACAGCACCCAGAATATCGGCGTTCCCGCGACTTCCCTGAGCACAACAAGCGGCGACAGCAGCAACGAGACCAGCCCGACCCCGGCCGCAGGCGGCGGCACAACGGCAGTCTCCCCGTAGAGCGGCAGACCGACATCGCTCGGCCGGTCGCGCATCAGCGCAAGTGTGACGACTCCGGCCAACGCCAACATGCAGCAAACGAAGACCAGCGCCATACGCCAGCCATAACCGGTCTCCAACTTCGCGATCACCGGCAGGAACAGCAACTGCCCGGTCGCATTGCTGGCGGCAAAAATACCCATGACCAAGCCGCGCCGCGCATTGAACCAGCGCGTCGCCACGGTCACCGCGAGCACCATGGCGGTCAATCCCGTGCCGACCCCGACGACGATGCCCCACAGTAGAATGAGCTGCCACACCTGGGTCATCGCCAGCGATGCCAGCAAGCCTGCCGAGATGAGAATAACCGCGGACACCATGACGGCCCGCACGCCAAACCGGTTCATGAACGCAGCGGCGAACGGGCCGAACAATCCGAACAGCATCAGACGCAGGGCGAGAGCGGAGGAGATCTGCTCCGTATCCCAGCCGAATTCGTTCTGGAGCGGCACAATGAGCACGCCCGGCGTGCTCATGGCAGCGGCAGTCACCACCGTGGTAAGCAAAGTAACGCCGACCACGACCCAGCCGTAGTGAATGTTGCGGCGTGCCAAGGCCTCCGCCAAGCGAGAACTGGCCATGATTCCCAACTTTCCCGTTTGATGTTGGTCCCGTCCTTTACATGACGACCATCATTTTTCTTGCCTATTGATGTCGGTCATCATATAATTTGTCAAGTGTGCCCCCTTCGACGCAAGGCTGACGCGCAATGAGAGTGAGCCGGGAAAGAGCCGCCGCCAACCGGGAGCGCATCATCGATGCGGCGAGCGCGCTGTTTCGCGCCAACGGATTCGGCGGTATCGGCGTCGCCGACATCATGAAAGCCGCCGACCTGACGCACGGCGGCTTCTACGGGCATTTTGAGTCGAAAGACGATCTGGTTGCGCAGGCAAGCAAGCGCGCCATGGCGCGCGCCGCGACGAACTGGGGAAACGTCGTTGCGCAAAATCCCGAGAAACCCCTTGCGGCGTTGCTCAAACACTATCTTTCATCGCGCCATCGCGATGATCCCGGCAGGGGCTGCGCATTTGCCGCGCTCAGCGCCGACGCGGCGCGCAGCCGCAGGCCGGTGCGCGATGCTTTCGCGGAGGGCCTGGAGCCACTCATCGACATTCTAACCAAAGCAATTCCCGGCCGCTCAAAGGCGGCACGGCGGCGCCAAGCCCTCGCTACTTTATCCGAACTCATCGGCGCAGTGATTCTTTCGCGCGCCGTTCGCGGTGCGCCGCTGTCCGACGAGTTTCTCGACGCCGCAAAGCGCGACCTTCTCGCAGCCGGTGAAGACGGACCCTAGAACGTTAGGACTGTTCAGCCTCCGCGTTCGAGCTTCATTGCGGCGCGGTCGATCACGAGCTCCTGGTCCGTACATCAAGCCGACGCGGCCGCTGACCTCGGCAAGATGGCCCTGACAGAGCATTATGTTCATGAAATGTTCTTGTACTCGATTTTCATCTGCGCTAGGCTGCCCGAGTAGCGGGGGGCTGGCCTCATGGTTCAGCGCGTATCCACGGTTGCGTTCGAGGGCATCGAGGTGCGGCCTGTCGATGTTCAGGTCCAGGTCGCGCCTGGAATGCCGGCCTTCGCCATTGTGGGATTGCCGGACAAAGCGGTCTCGGAAGCGCGCGAGCGGGTGCGCTCAGCCCTGATTGCATCCGGGCTCGCGCTGCCGGCACGCCGCATCACCATCAACCTCGCGCCTGCCGACCTGCCCAAAGAGGGCAGCCACTACGATCTGCCGATCGCGCTCGGGTTGATGGCCGCGATCGGCGCCATTCCGCATGATGCGCTAGCCGGGTTCACGGTGCTTGGCGAACTGGGCCTCGACGGTTCGATCGCGCCGGTCGCCGGCGTGCTGCCGGCCGCGATCGGCGCCAATGCCCGCAATGAGGGCCTGATGTGCCCGGCCGCCTGCGGGCCGGAAGCGGCCTGGGCCAGCCCTGAGATCGAAATCGTCGCCGCCTCCTCGCTGATCCAGCTCGCCAATCACTTCAAAGGCACGCAAGTCTTGTCCCGTCCGCAGCCGAAAATACTCGAGCCGGACGGACTGATGCTCGATCTCGCCGACATCAAGGGCCAGGAAAGCGCCAAGCGCGCGCTCGAGGTGGCGGCGGCAGGCGGACACAATCTGCTGATGGTCGGGCCTCCGGGCGCCGGCAAGTCGATGCTGGCGGCGCGGCTGCCATCAATTCTCCCGCCGCTGGCGCCCGCCGAGCTGCTCGAAGTATCGATGGTCGCGTCGGTCGCGGGCGAGATCAAAGGCGGTGCGCTGACCAACCGCCGGCCGTTTCGGGCGCCGCACCATTCAGCCAGCATGCCGGCATTGGTCGGCGGCGGCCTGCACGCGCGGCCCGGCGAAGTCTCGCTCGCCCACCATGGCGTTTTGTTTCTCGACGAACTGCCGGAATTCCAACCGCAGGCCCTCGACTCACTGCGGCAACCGCTCGAAACCGGCGAAGTGTCGATTGCGCGGGCCAATCATCGCGTCACTTACCCGGCGCGCTTCATGCTGGTCGCTGCCATGAATCCGTGTCGCTGCGGCCACGCCAGCGATCCCGGTTATGCCTGCCGGCGCGGCGCCAATGCGCGCTGCAGCGCGGATTATCAGGCTCGCATCTCAGGCCCTCTCCTCGACCGCATCGACCTCCACATCGAAGTGCCCGCCGTGACCGCGGCCGATCTGATCCTGCCGCCGCCGGCCGAAGGCAGCCGCGAGGTCGCGGCGCGCGTGGCCGCGGCCCGCGAGCGGCAAGTGGCGCGCTACGCGGCAATCGGATTGTCCCATATCCGCAGCAACGCCGCGGTGTCGGGGGCATTGCTCGAGGACATCGCGAAGCCAGAGCCGAGCGGACTATCGCTGCTGCGCGATGCTGCCGACGTCATGCGGCTTTCGGCGCGCGGCTATCATCGCGTGCTGCGGGTTGCGCGCACGCTCGCCGATCTCGACGGCGCCGACAAGGTCGGCCGCGTACACCTCGCCGAAGCTTTGTCGTATCGCGCACTCGCCGACGAGATACGCCGCGCCGCCTGAGACCGGGCGCCGATAAGCCAGCCGCGTCAGTCCTATCCGGCGCTGTTGACCGCACCGATCGCGCCGCGCATGCCGATGGCGGCGAGGAATTCCTGCCGCGTCTCGGCGTGATCGCGGAACACCCCGAGCATCCGGCTCGTCACCATGGTCACGCCGGTCTTGTGCACGCCGCGGGTCGTCATGCACTGGTGGGTGCCCTCAGTTACCACCGCGACACCGTGGGGCTTAAGCACGGCATCAAGACATGCCGCGATTTCCGCCGTCATCTTTTCCTGGATCTGCAGCCGCCGCGCGTAGACCTCGACCAGTCGCGCCAGCTTGGAAATTCCGACCACGCGATTGCGCGGCAGATAACCGATATGCACGCGCCCGATGATCGGCGCCAGATGATGCTCGCAATGCGACTCGAAACGGATATCGCGCAGCACGACCACTTCATCATAGCCGCCGGTCTCTTCGAAGGTGCGCTTGAGATATTCGCGCGGATCATCGTTGTAGCCGGAGAACCATTCTTCGTAGGCGCGCACGACCCGGGACGGCGTGGCAAGCAGGCCCTCGCGATCCGGATCGTCGCCGGCCCATTGGATCAGCGTGCGCACGGCCGCCTCCGCCTGCGCGCGCGACGGCTTGGCGGATCGCGCCGTTCCGGCCGATTTCGTGCTCGGGCGCTTTGAACTCACAACCTTATCCATTCAGTGCCTCCGGCAGCGTTGGCCCAAGCCTTTACGGCATTCTTGCTCGGCCCCGACTGATGTTAACAAAGCGTCAACCGTCCCTCCAATCGTCGCGATGGACTGCAAGGGATGCGCAAGCTTCATAGGCCAAAATCCGCCCCGTCGATAATCCGGCGCGAAAGCGGCTTTCGAGCGTGCCGCCGCCACCACGGCCGAGCGGGATAGACACCATGAGCCGTTGGGCGACCGTCTTCAAACCCGCCATCCTGTCCCGCCGGATCCTGTCCCTGATCGTGCGTGCTTTCGCCATCACGTCGATGGCGTTCGGCATCGCCTTCGGCTTTCTGTCCGGCGTGACCGCGCCCGGCACCCATTACGACCCATACTCGTTTTCCATAGGCGTCGCAGCCCTGTTCGGCGCCGCCTGCGGCGCGATCGGAATCCTGCTGTCGCGCGTCAATCAAATGAAGGGAGAGTTGCGCCGGCTTGAGGCTCGGCTCGACGACGCCGCCGACCGCAACTGGGAAATCAGCGAGGCGCAGGAGCGCGCCAGAAATTTCTTCGAAGCGCAGGATGACGTGATCGTGCGTCGCGACGGCGCCGGCGCCATCACCTATGCGAACGACGCCTTCTGCGCCCTCGCCGGCCGCAGCCGCGAATCATTGCTCGCAACCACGTTCGTTCTGCCGGTCGAGGAGCAGGGGGCGACGCTGAACCTGCCGGACGGCACGCGCGCTTACGATCAAAAGATCGCCACGCCGATAGGCGCGCGCTGGATCGCCTGGCGCGAAGTCACGGTGCGGAGCGACACCGGGAACGAAATGCAAAGCGTCGGTCGCGACCTGACGGAACGTTTGACGGCCGAGCGCACGATCGCGGAAGCCCGCGATCAGGCGGAAGCGGCAAGCCGCGCCAAGTCCCGATTCCTGGCGATGGTGTCGCACGAAATTCGCACGCCCCTGAACGGCATTTTGGGCATGGCCGGCCTGTTGCGAGAAACGCCGCTGTCGCCCGAACAGACTACCTACGTGAAAGCCGTCGAGACCTCCGGCGAAACGCTGCTGGCGCTGATCGAGGAAATTCTGGATTTTTCCAAGATCGAAGCGGGGAAGCTCGATCTGGTTGCGCAGCCCTTCGCGCTCGCCGCCCTGGTCGAAGAGACCGTGGAGTTGCTCGGCCCTCGCGCCCAGGCCAAGGGGCTCGAGATTTGCTGCTACGTGGACGAGCGGCTGCCGGCGCAAGTCATCGGCGATGCGGCGCGGTTGCGCCAGGTGCTGTTCAATCTTGCCGGCAACGCGATCAAGTTCACCGAGTGCGGCGGCGTGTCGATCATCGTGGAGCCCAGCGCAGAGTCCGATGCGATCGCGATTTCGGTGCGCGACACCGGCATCGGCATGTCGGCCGAAGACCAGGCAAGAATATTTCTCGAGTTCGAGCAAGCCGACAGCGGCGCGGCGCGCAAGTTCGGCGGCACCGGCCTCGGCCTCGCGATTTCGCGCCGGATCATCGAGAGCATGGCCGGTTCGATCGCGGTCGAGAGTACGCCGGGACGGGGCTCGGTATTCCTCGTGACTGTGCCGCTTCGACGCGGCGCCGAGCATCACCAACCCGCAATGACAGTGCCAGACCTTGCCGGGCACGACATCCTCATCGTCGCCCCCGCCGAGATCGAAGCGTCTCTCATCGCGCGGCGCCTGCAACGCTGGGGCGCACGCACCAAGATCGTTCCGGACGGCGAGGTCGCCGCCGCCGTGTTGCCCGAGCAGGCTTGGAGCGTCGTGCTGGCCGATCACGCCCTCGGAACGACTGCGAGCGAAGCGCTTGCGCGCCTCGCCGCAAAAATCCCGCGCCGCATCGTACTGGTGACGCCGGCAATGCGCAGCAAGCTTGCGGCGCTCAAAGGCTCCGGCTTCACCGGTTATCTTATCAAGCCAGTGCGGCCTGCCTCACTCGCCGCGCGCTTCTCCGCTGACGATGCCTTCGATGCGACGGCCGCGGCTGAACTCGAGACTCCAGAGACCACCAAAGAAACACATTACGGCAATGCACTCTCGATCCTGGTCGCCGAAGACAACGAGATCAACGCGCTGCTTGCCCGCGCGCTGCTGACCAAGCTTGGCCACCGACCGGCAATCGCCGCGAGCGGCGCTGCCGCCATCGAACAGTGGCGCGCCGCCTACGACGCCGGAACGCCTTACGACCGCGTGCTGATGGATCTGCACATGCCGGGCATGGACGGACTCGAAGCCGCGCGAGGCATCCGCGCCATGGAAGCCGAATACGACTGCGCGCGCACTCCCATCATTGCGCTGACCGCCAACGCATCGACCGAGGACCGCGACGCTTGTCTCGCCGCCGGCATGGATGGCTTTCTGATCAAGCCGCTCGATCGCGAGCATCTCGCCGCCATCCTCGCGGCGTCGGGCGCGTCGGCATTGGCCGCGTGACGGCTACAGCCGACGCAAGGCCACTTCCTCGACCCGATGGCTCGCGCTTTTCTTCAGCACGAGATCGGCGCGCGGCCGCGTCGGCAGAATGTTTTCATGCAGATTGACGAGATTGATGCGATTCCAGATCGATGTCGCGGTGGCGACAGCTTCCTGGTCCGATAATCGCGCGTAGCGATGAAAATACGATTTGGGATCGGCGAACGCCGTACCGCGCAATGTCAGAAAGCGGCTGACGTACCACGACAGCAGCACGTCCTCGTCGGCATCGAGATAAACCGAGAAATCGAAAAAGTCGGAAACGAACGGCACCGCCTTGCCGTCGCGCGGCAGCCGGCCGGCCTGCAGCACGTTGAGCCCTTCAACGATCAGGATGTCCGGCCGGTCGATTTCGATCCACTGGTTCGGAATGACGTCGTAGATCAAATGCGAATAGACCGGCGCACGCACCGGCCGCCGTCCGGCTTTGATGTCGGACAGAAATCGCAGCAGCGCCGGCAGGTCGTAGCTTTCCGGAAAGCCCTTTTTCTCCATGAGACCTTCGCGGTCGAGCACAGCGTTGGGAAAGAGGAAGCCGTCGGTGGTGATGAGATCGACTTTGGGCACATTGGGCCACCGCGCCAGCAGCGCCTGCAGCACGCGCGCGGTGGTCGACTTGCCGGCCGCGACCGAACCGCCGACCCCGATGATGTAAGGCATCTTGGCATCCTCCGTGCCGAGAAAGCCTTGCTGTGCGCCGAACAGAGTCTGGGTCGCGTCCACATAGAGCGAGAGCAGCCGCGACAGCGGCAGATAAATCTCCTCGACTTCAGAAATATCGAGGCGATCGTGCATCGATCGCAGCCGCGCGATTTCCGCAGGCTCGAGCGTCATCGGCGTGTCTTTGCGCAGCGTCGCCCATTCGGCGCGCGAGAACACGCGATAGGGCGACAGGTCCTGCTCGATCCGCTGCTCCATGCGGCCCGTCCTTACCCGCTTTTGCGGGCCGCCTTTTCGTCGAGGCCGGACTGACGGGTCCGCACGCCAAGCTCGGCCTCGACGTCCGCCAGCGCGATGCCGCGGGCATGAAGCACGACCAGCAGGTGATAGAGCACATCGGCGGCTTCGCCGATCATACGATCGCGATCCTCGCCGATGGCCGCGATTGCCGCCTCGACCGCCTCTTCGCCGAGCTTCTTGGCGCAATGCATCACGCCGCGATCAAGCAGCTTGCGGGTATAGGACACGTCCGCGCTCGCCTTGGCGCGTTCCTGGACGCGTTTTTCGAGGTCATTGAGGGTAAAAGCAGTCATTGTTGCTTCTTAGCATCTCTGTTCGAAATATTCTCTAGGCGCCCTCAGGGATCGAGGCGCATCGGAAGGCCGGCATGGGCCATGTAGTCCTTCGCTTGGCGCACCGAGTACTCGCCGAAGTGGAAAATCGACGCCGCCAGCACCGCGCTGGCATGGCCGTCGCGGATGCCTTCGACCAGATGATCGAGATTGCCGACGCCGCCAGAAGCGATCACCGGCACCGTCACGGCATCGGCAACGGCGCGGGTGAGAGCAATGTCAAAACCCCGGCGGGTGCCGTCGCGGTCCATCGAGGTGAGTAGAATTTCGCCGGCCCCCAGCGCCACGACTTCACGCGCGTAGCCAATCGCCTCGATCCCGGTCGGGTAGCGACCACCGTGCGTAAAGATTTCCCAGCGGTCCATGCCGCCCGGGGGCGATACCTTCTTGGCGTCGATCGCGACCACGATGCACTGGTCGCCGAACTTCTCCGCCGCTTCCTTGACGAAGGCGCGCCGCGCGACGGCGGCGGTGTTGATCGATACTTTGTCGGCGCCGGACGTTAGCAGCGCGCGGATGTCCTCGACCGTGCGGACGCCGCCGCCCACCGTCAGCGGCATGAAACAGGCTTCCGCCGTACGCCGCACCACGTCGAGCATGATGCCGCGGTTCTCGTGGCTTGCAGTGATGTCGAGGAAGGTCAGCTCGTCGGCGCCTGCTTCATCATAGGCGATCGCCGCCTCCACCGGATCGCCGGCATCGCGCAGTTCGACAAAATTGATGCCCTTGACGACACGGCCGTCCTTGACGTCGAGGCAGGGAATGAGGCGGGCCTTGAACATGTCAGGCTGTGGCCCGCGCCGCGCGCAACAGCGCCAACGCCGCCGAGGCGTCGATGCGGCCGTCGTACAGGGCGCGGCCGGCGATTGCACCTTCGAGCTTGCGCGCCCGCGCCGACGCCAGCGCCTTCACATCGTCGATTGAAGCAAGTCCTCCCGAGGCAATCACCGGAATTTCGATTTGGTCGGCAAGCGCGATCGTCGCCTCCAGATTGAGGCCCTTGAGCATGCCGTCACGCGCCACGTCGGTATAAATAATGGCGCAGACGCCGGCGTCCTCGAAGCGCCGCGCAATGTCGAGCGCATAAAGCTCCGAAGTCTCCGCCCAGCCCTCGACTGCGACCTTACCGTCACGCGCGTCGAGACCGACGGCGACGCGGCCCGGATGATCCCGCGCGGCGTCCCTCACCAGTTGCGGATTGCGCACCGCCGCAGTGCCGATGATGACGCGGGCTATTCCCTTGCCGAGCCAGGCATCGATGGTCGCACGGTCGCGAATGCCGCCGCCGAGCTGCACCGGGATCTTCACCGTGGCCAGGATGACTTCGACCGCCGAACCGTTGATCGGCCGGCCGGCGAAAGCGCCATCAAGATCGACGATGTGCAGATATTCGAAGCCCTGCCGCTCGAACGCAGCCGCCTGCGCCGCCGGATCGCGATTGAACACTGTCGCGCGCGCCATATCGCCTTGCTGGAGGCGCACGGCTTCTCCGTTCTTCAGATCGATGGCTGGAAAGAGAATCATTGCGCGGTCATTACTCCGATCAGCTGTTGATCTCGACCAACAGCAGATAGAAACCAGCGAGCGCACGATCAGGCAGCGCAGGACTCGACAATATCTTCGTCAGGTTGAACGACCCCCCAACGAACAACAAGCCGGCCAATGTCGCCGACGCAGCCATTTGCGCCGCGAAGAACGTTTCCCAGCCCGACATATCAGGGCTTCCACTTGAGAAAATTGGCGATCAGCGCGAGTCCGAAGCGCTGACTCTTCTCGGGATGGAATTGCGTGCCGACGATATTGTCACGGCCGACGATCGCAGTGACAGCACCGCCATAGTCGGCCTGGGCCACCAGGTCAGCGTGCTGCGCGGGCTTGAGCTGATAGGAATGCACGAAATAGGCGTGCCGGCCCTGTGGCCCAAGCGCCAAGCCGTCGAGCAGCGGGTGGGTCCGCGCGACGTTGAGCGTGTTCCAGCCCATATGCGGGACTTTCAGGTTGGGATCATTTGGCACGATGCGATCGACTTCGCCGGCGATCCAGCCCAGACCTTCGGTCACCTCATATTCGCGCCCGCGTTCGGCAAGCAACTGCATGCCGACACAAATGCCGAAAAACGGCCGACCCTTGTGGCGCACGGCGTCCTCGAGAGCCTCGACCATGCCGTCAACAGCGGCGAGCCCGCGTCGGCAGTCGGCAAAGGCGCCGACGCCGGGCAGCACGACCCGATCGGCACTCGCGACCACCGCCGGGTCCTGCGTCACCAGGATCGGCTGGCCCAGGCCGGCATCCTGTGCGGCGCGCTCAAACGCCTTGGCGGCAGAGTGCAGGTTGCCCGAGCCGTAGTCGACGATGGCGACGCTCATTGCTGCGTTCCGGGCTGCGGAAACAATCCTATGATGTCGGGCGTCTGCGGCACACGCGGGATCGGCGGTGCGGCCGCGGCGGCTGTAGTCGAGGCTGCGGCGGGCGCGCGCGGCACGGCAGCGTTTCTGCGGACCCAGACATCGAAAAAACGACGTTCGGCATCCTCGGCGTCTTCGCCGGTGACGACGCCGACGTTTTTCCAGCCCCGACGCGACAGCGTGAAACGGCGCAACGTGCCGCCCTCAAGCCCGACCAAAAGCCCGATGAGCAGCCCGACGACGCTCAGCGCGCCGGCAGACACACCAAACGGCCGGAGCAGAATTCCGACCGACATGGAAACGATAATGTAGCCAATCAGCACAACCCACATGCGATATCGCAGCATCCACAGCGGCGCGAACAGAAATGCCCAGACGTAGAAACCGTCGCGCACGAAAATGAAGCGTCCGGCGTCGGACATATCATCCGCGCTCCGCAGCGGCGGCTCATGAACTGTGTAGACGGACATTCCGGTTCTCGCTTCTCTCCGCCTCTTTTCCCTGGAGAGATAGGAAGCTCAGCCGCCGAGCGCACCCTTGGTCGAGGGTACCTCGTTGGCGGCGCGTGCATCGATGGCGATGGCGGCGCGCAGCGCCCGCGCCAAACCCTTGAAGCAGGATTCGGCGACGTGATGATCGTTGCTACCGTAGAGCGTCGCCACATGCAGCGTCACCCCTGCGTTCATCGCAAACGCCTGAAACCATTCCTGCACCAGCGCGGTATCGAACGTGCCGATCTTGGCGCGCACGAATTCGACCTGGAAAACCAGGAACGGCCGGCCCGAAATGTCGATCGCCACGCGCGTCAGCGCCTCGTCCATCGGCAAATGCACGTCGGCATAGCGCGCGATGCCCTTCATGTCGCCAAGCGCCTGCTTCACCGCCTGGCCGAGCGCGATGCCGACGTCCTCGGTGGTG
>Ga0335085_10003430_pt1 | contig 27458 bp, 28 predicted proteins | sample Lox_Sample_45_FD_206712 | JGI IMG/M metagenome (GOLD analysis project Ga0335085, IMG submission 206712) | Soil microbial communities from Loxahatchee National Wildlife Refuge, Florida, United States - Lox_Sample_4.5 | ecosystem: Environmental > Terrestrial > Soil > Wetlands | place: USA...
ATGATGGCGTCGGGATGCCGCTGGAGAAGAGTCATCGGGTATTCGGGAGTCGGTTCGGAGAACAACGCAACTCGCAGCGCCGTTTGTTTCCATGAACCGGTATCGCTGTAGACACGCACTTTCCGCGCCGAGAGGCACTCCTTGACTCCTAACGTGATCGACATGGGCGGAACGAATTGGTAGGCTCCGCCGAAACTGCGCTGTGCCAGAGCGAGGATGGTATCCACATTGTTTTCTTGCACGCGAATGGTCGAGTTCGCGACCTCCTCGATGGTGATGGGGCTGTAGGGATGGCGGCGCGCCTGGTTGTAGGCGATGTGGCCGTCCTGCCCCCAACCGCCGACGGTGATGTCGATGGGCGCGGCTGCGATCGCGGCGCGCACGCTCTCAGCCGTGGAAGGTAGCAGCCAGAACCGCTGCGGCTCCGGTACGGCCAAGTCCTGGCGGATGCCTCCGTAAAAATGCTTCTCCATGAAAGTGCGAAAGTTGTAGGGATGGTTTGCGGGCAGCGGATGTGCCTGCCAGTCCAGACACTCATCCATGTGAAACACGAAGAGGTTGCGGAGCGAGACATCGCGCGAATTCACGAGGCTAGTGAATGGCGCATACCAGCACTTCGGTCCGCAAGGGATGATGGCGCGAGTCGGCAAGTTCTTCCGGTTGTTGGCTTCAATCACCTGCACAAGATCCTGCGCCATGAGGGCGCCCATCTCCGTGGAGTCCCGCACCATGCGGAAGGGAACTCGCCGTCCGGGATGTTTGGCGAGGTCCTTCGCCGGGATCTTGCACCACTGGTAGAGGTCTTGCTTGAGAACGTGGCTCATAAGATGTCCTCGCGTGATCGGCGCCGAACGCGATTTCGGGTGTAACGTTTCATGCAAAAGCAGGCTGATGGCCGAAATAGTGACTTCCCGAAGCGATGCACTGTTCAGGAGCTTCGCGCTGGGCACGTCGAGTCGCGGACTACCAGCTTGGGCGACACCTTTCGGTGCTTGGGTTGCACTGGCCGATTCTCCGCTGCCGCCTTGATCAGTTCCTCAATCATCTCCGCTCCGAGCGAGCCTTGCAGTTCAAGCTGCTGGTGCACGGTCGTCAACGGAGGATTGTAGAAAGCGGAACCGGGCACGTCGTCGAATCCCACTACCGAACAATCCTTGGGTACACGGAGCCCCGCTTTGGTCAGTGCGCGGATGGCAGCGCACGCCGTCAGATCATCGAACGCGACCAAGGCTGTGAAATCTGCGCGGCGTCGTATGAGTTCTTCAGTCAGTTCGTATCCCTCCGTGTAGGTCGAATTGCGCCCCTTGATCTCAAGAATGAGTTTGGGGTCGAGTTGCATGCCGACTTCTTCGGCAAAACTCTCCAGTCCCTGCCAGCGCTGGACGCTGTCGACGAGAATCTTGGGACCTTTGATAAAGGCGATCCGGCTGTGTCCCAGGTCATAGAGGTGCTGGATGGCTTGCCGCGTGCCTGCTGCGTTGTCGACTACGACCGAGCTCACCGGAACATCGGCCAACTCACGCCCGATGACTACCGCGGGGATCTTTCGTTCCGAAAATTCAGATAGAAGTTTGCGGTCGAGGTACAACGGATTGGCGATGGTGATGATCCCTTCCACGCGGCGTCCCAGCAGCATGTCCAGGCACGGGTGAAATTGGGAGCCGTCATCCAGCAGATCGGTGACGATGGGAAACAGTCCGGACGGACGCAGATGATTCTGAATGCCGCGCAGAATCTGTGTGCAATAGGGGTCGGTCAAATCAAAGACAACCACTCCCAGGGTATGACTGCGGCGGCTGCGCAGAGAACGCGCATAGAGGTTCGGCCGATAGCCCAGCCGCTGAGCGACTTTCCAGATGCGAGTGCGGGTGCGCGCCGAGATGCGCGAGGAGTCAGGACCCGCATTCAAGACCATCGAAACCGTGGTCACCGAGAAACCACTCTCGCCCGCCACATCCCGAATCGTCACCATGCGTGCCCTCTTATTGCGAACGGCCCGACCAATCTTTCGGAGAAGAGTATAGTTGACAAGCGCGGGTCCAGCATCTAAATTTTCTGGCGGTGTATCGTTTCACTAGAGGAAAAGTGTGACACTGTCGGGGAAAGACAACCGCCGCCGGCGGATTCTCAAAGCAGGTCGCGGCAGCCTTGTTGTCGCCTTTGATCATGCCCTTGTCCTTGGGCCGATTCCTGGAACGATCAATCCGGGCCAGCAGATCGCCCGTTTCATTGAAGGCGGCGCCGATGCATTGCTTCTCAATCTGGGCATGATGCGCCATGTCGGCGAGGCAGCGCCAAAGGAGAATCTGCCCGGCCTGATTGCGCGGCTCGACTGGACCACTGCGCTCGGCACCGCAAGCCAGATTTCCGCGGGCCCCTACCGTAGTTGCCTGGTGGCGCGCCCTGAAGAGGCGCTTCGGCAGGGAGCGGATGCCGTGATTGTGTTCTTGGTTGTGGGCAGCGGCGATCCCGATTTTGACCGCGGCGAAGTCCAGCGCGTGGCCAGAGTGTCGCGAGAGTGTGAGCAACTTGGCCTTCCTCTGATCGTCGAATCGGTTGCGCGCGGGCCAGCTGTCGAGAACCCACGAGATCCCGAGTGGCTTCTGCTCCATACGCGAATCGCCGCCGAGTTAGGCGCCGACGTGATCAAGACCGAATATACCGGCGATCCCGAAAGCATGCATCGGGTCGTCGAGAGCTGCCCGATTCCGATTCTCGTGCTGGGCGGAAGCCGCACGGGAAGCGACGCGGAGATTCTGAACGTGGTGGCCGGAATCATGCAAGCCGGAGCGGCCGGCGTGTTCTTTGGCAGAAATGTATTTCAAGCGAACGACATTCCCGGACTGATGGAGCGAATTCACGCCGTGTTGCGGGGCGGCAAAGTCGACAAAAGAGGGCGGTGAGCCGTGAGCCTGCTGGCCATCGACATGGGTTCGAGCAGCTGCAAGGCGGTGGCGTTCTCTCTCGAGGGAAGGATCCTGGCCGAACGTGGCCATTCCTACTCTCCGGAGACTCCGCGCCCGGCATGGGCACAAATGTCGGCAGACGTCTTCTGGGATGCTCTCTGCCACGTCACGCGCGGGATCGTCAAGGTTGTGTCCGGAGATCCGGTCGAGGTTCTGGCGATCAGTTCGCATGCTGAGACCTTCGTGCCCGTCAATGAACACCTTCAGCCAGTCGGGCCGGCCATCCTCAACATGGACAACCGCGCGGTTTCGCAGGCGAACCGGCTGGCCGAGGCTCTGCGCGCCAGACACGTTTTCGAGATCACGGGCCTGGCGGTTCATCCGATGTATCCCGTGCCCAAGATCCTCTGGATGCGGGAGAACCAGAGCGACACTTTTCGAGCGGCGGCAAAATTTCTGGGAGTTATCGATTATCTTCTGACGCGACTCGGCCTTCCGGCCTATATCGATTACTCGCAGGCGTCCCGATTTCTCGCTTTTAACATTCTTCAAAGACGGTGGTCGGAGGAGATTCTTGCGGCCTGCGACCTGACTGCGGACCGGTTTGCTGAACCGGTTCCAACCGGCACCGTGGTTGGGCATTTGTCATCGTCGATTGCGCAGGACTTGGGATTGCCGGCCGGCACCTCGGTCGTAGTCGGCGGGCACGATCAGCCGTGCGCGGCCCTGGGAATGGGAGTCGTCGATTCCGGACGCGTCTCAGCGTCTCTCGGCACGTATGAATGTCTGCTCGCTGCTTCGGCCGCGCCGGCGTTGAATGATGTTGCATTCAGCGCCAACCTGAATACCTATTGCCACGTCGTGCCCAATCGCTACGTGACGCTTGCCTATTTTCCTTCCGGCATCATGCTGGAATGGTTTCTGCACCTGCTCTATCCGGAGCGCGCTGGCAGCGCAGCTTCTGTGGGAGAGATCTGTGCTGCGCTGGAGTCGCGTACTCCTTCGTCTCCCAGCGGGTTATGCATTGCACCTCATCTGCTGGGCACGTGCAATCCGGACTTCAATCCGCACGCCACCGGCGTGATCCTTGGCCTTCGCCCCGACAGCAACGCTGCTCAAATCTACAAGGGAATCCTTGAGGGAATTGCCTGCGAACTGCGGAGCATGACGGAGCTTTTGCAGCGAGTGGCGGGCACCTTTCATGACCTTTATGTCACCGGCGGCGGATGTCGCTCCCCGCTTGGTCTTGAACTGCGCGCTGCGCTGACCGGCTGCCACTTGCATCGCATGCGATGCCCCGAAGCGGTGTGCCTGGGAACGGCAATTCTCGCGGGCGTCGGCACAAGAAAGTACTCCAGCTTGTCTGACGCCATCACCCAATTGGTGCACGTCGCCGACACCATTGATCCCAACCAGCAAATCGCAGACACCTATTATTCCCAGGGTCAGCAATATCAACTGCTCTATTCCAGCCTGGCCGGCGTGCGCGAAATCAGCGCCGCGAAGGCTTCCTGAGGAGGTACCCGTGATCGAGCCAACAGTCGGCTTCATCGTCTACGGAGTTCACAAGGATGGCCTGCAAGACCCGATGGGCACGCCTTTCATCGACGAGGCGGTGGTTGGGCGCTCGCTGAAGGCCCTCACCGATGCGGGCTTGAAGGTTGTCCGGCATGAGGTTGTGGTTGCGTCAAAGAACGAGGCGATCGCAGCGTTGCGGAAAATGAAAGATGATCCGCAGGTGGACTCGGTTGTGCTGTTCTCTGGGACCTGGGTCTGGGCGGCACACCTGGTGGGAGCGGTGCGTGACTATGCCGCCACGGGCAAAGGCGTTCTGCTCTGGACGCATCCTGGCTCACAGGGCTGGCGTCCCGTAGGCGGACTGGTCATGCACGGAGGCTTGCTGGAGATCGGGTTGCCGCACAAGTTCGTCTATGGCGCGGCAGACGATTCTGCGACGATCGCGAAGATCGTCAGCTATGCCCGCGCTGCAACCATGAAGGGCTGGCTGAATCTTTCGACGCTTGGAACCTTTGGCGGGAGAGGCATGGGGCAGACGTGTGGAGTAGCGGATCCTTCGCAGTGGATGCGCATGTTCGGCATCGACATCGATTCGCGCGACACCAGCGAACTCATCCGCACAGCCGAAAAAGTTTCCACGGAGAGAATCGACAAGCTCGCTCCGCGTTTGCGGCAGCTGTTTGGCAAGGGGCCCGAGCGATCGGTGGTGAACGAGCGCTCCATCCGCCTCTATCTTGCTCTGAAAGAAGTGGTCGAGCGGGAGGATTTTGACTTCTACACGATTCAGTCTTTCCCGGGCTTGGGCGACGATTACACCGCGACCTGCTTTGCACAAAGCATGATGCTCGAAGATGGTTACGGAACCTCAACGTTGGGTGATTTCAATACCGCACTCACAGTTCTCTTGCTTACGCAACTGAGCAAGGAACGCGTGTACTATGGCGATCTACAGCACATCGACGTCCAAAAGAAAGAGATCAAGATCATTGGGGACGGTGCTTGTCCGCCGTCGCTGGCGGGCAAGCTCGGTCCGGCAGGATTCGCTGAGCACGGCATTCCGACCGAAGGCGAGGCTGGCGGCCTATCGGTGAAGCTGGTGTGCAAAGTCGGCGAAGGCGTGTTGGCCCGTCTGGGTCGGGTGAATGGAGAGTTCCAGATGGCGGTCACCCGCGCCACTGTTTTCGAACCACAGGCAAAGGACCTGGAGAGCCGCCTGCATGAGTGCGGCATCCCGTTCTGGCCTCATGGTTTTGTGACGGCTCACTGTGACATGGACCGGCTTCTTCAGCACTGGACCAACGAGTATGCTTGCCTTGGCTATGGCTCTCATCTTTACTCTGAGTTGGAAGATTTCTGCGCGATGACCGGCATTCGGCCGATCATGCTGTAAACGAAAGAAGGGCACCATGACAATCAAGAGCCGCATCAGTCTCATCACCTCCGCCTTCAGCATTGCAGTCATCACCGCATTGATCACCTATCCTGTAATTTCGTCGGCGTCGGACAAGCCCGCCGCCACTGAAGACCCTTTGAAATCCTTCGCCGTTCTCAAGCCTATCGATGTTCACGTGCACGTGTTTATGACGGATCCGGCATTTCAGGCACTGCTCGAGAGGCTGCACCTCACGCTTGTCGACATTCTGGTCATGGACGACACGCTTTCCTACCGGAAGGAACTCCAGCCGCAAGTCAACAATGCATTAGCCCTGGTGCGGTCCAGCCACGGACATGTCGCGTTGTGCACGACCTTTGATCCCTACAAGTTCAACGATCCGTCCTTTTCCAGTGAAGCGATCAAGCAACTCGATCAGAACTTCGAGCAGGGTGCCCTCGCGGTGAAGATCTGGAAGAACATCGGCATGGAAATCAAGGACACCAGCGGCAAGTTCATCATGCCCGACGATCCGAAGTTCGATCCGATCTACAAGGAGATTGCTAAACGCGATAAGACACTGATGTCGCATGTGGCCGAGCCGGACGTTGCCTGGGGGCCGCCCGATCCGTCGGATCCTTCCTGGTCCTACTACCAGGAGAACCCGCAGTGGTTTCTGTACAACAAGCCCGGTTTTCCCGCCAAGAAGACAATCCTTGACGCGCGCGACCACATCCTGGCCAACAATCCGAAGCTGCGGATGATCGGGGTTCATCTCGGCAGCATGGAGAAGGATCTCGACGGGATCGCCAGCCGGATGGACCGCTATCCGAATTTTGCGGTGGACACGGCGGCGCGCATGGAATACCTGATGATGGCGCCAACCGAAAAGGTCAGGGCATTTCTGATCAAGTATCAGGATCGCGTGCTGTATGGCACCGACCTCGATCTGCTCGCCACCGCCGACATGCAGGAAACAATCAAGGACTGGGAATCCACCTACGTCCGGGACTGGAAGTTCCTCGCCACGAACGAGACGTTCGAGAACGAAGGCCGAACCGTGCACGGGCTGAACCTCCCGCCATCCGTGCTGGAAAAAATCTATCGGGGCAACGCGCTGCATTGGATACAGGGATTGCATTGAGGGAGGACCTGAAGAGCCCAACGGGCGGGCTGGTTCGGGGCAAACGGGAAGTGATCCGGAGGGACCAATATCTGGAGGCGCGGGTGAGAATCGAACTCACGATAGAGGTTTTGCAGACCTCGGCCTTACCACTTGGCTACCGCGCCTTATCGCTCCTAAAGCGAAAAGCCCTCGCTCACGCGGGGCTGGGAAGATTGGAGCACCACCCGTACAAATTTTAAACCGTCTGGCCCAGCTACGGGCATTCCTGCTCCGCTTGCATTATACCAATGGGAAGGTCTCACCGTTAACAGCTTAGCCTCGCCCCGGGCGCATTGCCCTGTCCTGACACTGGAGATCAAACGTCTCCACGCGAACCTGATGACCGAAGACCTGCAGGCGATTCACCAGCGTGTGTCGCTGCTCACCGCGTGGTAGTGCACCCACCTCAGGTCGGGGCAAGTTCGCGAGAGGTTTCAAGTGAGGGGTTGGAAGAACTGAGTGCAGGCGTCGAAGCGGGTTCGTTTTTGGAGCCCGCAATTGGAACGGGCTTGTGATCCTTCTTCTTCTCTGGCTTAGGCCATGGTAAGCATTGGGGTCCTCGGGGGAATCTGTCCGATTTCCCTTCAAGAAAGGCTGTAGCGAAACTCTGGATCTGCCGCGCTACAGTATGAGCATCCGTTAGGTCTATTCTTTTCTGAAGGAACACTGACCAGCGTTTTTGCCAACCTCTCGGTACAGGACGGGTGCAGTTTCTTTCTCTTTTGTTTCGATAGTGTCGGCAGTGCTCGATGAAGAAACGGTGGTACCATTCTGTGAAATTGAGAGCGTTCTTGCTTACTACCAGTTTCGGTCGCGGCACGTAGGTCGGCAGATTGTGGTCAAGAATCTCGTAGTTGTTTGATTTCTGACGACGCCTTCCGCTGTCCCAGCGGATCCATTCCTTCTTCTTCAGTTTCTGGAGAGAGTAGAATGTCGACCGTTCACACACGCAGGAACGCTCGGCTATAGTTTGTGCGGAAAGCCACACGCCGCCATTTTCCAAGTTGGCGTGGAGCAAAGTTGTCATAACCGCGAAGTCATTCGCGGTGCACCAGTCTGGCTTTTCGGCCTTGATGAAGTTGTCCAAGACGTCCCGTGGAATCTTCATAGGTTACTCACCGTTCCTTGCAAAAAGCTAACTATGCATGTATTGCGGTTGCCCGTCTGTTTTTCGCGGAACACGCGAGGGCGCTCTCGCGCTTCTGTTTCTGCGTCCTGTTTAAGTCAAAGGCACTCATAGTTGGCTCGTGTTCAGTAGATCTCATGAAACAAATGCACTTGGTGTTAGTCTCGGAGTCCAGTCTCGGGGAGTTTCTGCCGAGCCACTTGTTATTGTGTATGTACGTAGGTACTTACTCTGCACCTATTGCATATGCAATGGATGCACGGCCACGTTTGCATAGCTGTACCGAAACCGGCTGCTCTCTTTCCTTCTATAACGTACGGGCTACTCCTCCAAAGGTCTCTCTGGTTGCTGACCGGCTGGGGTGTCGCTTGGACATTATTGCGATGCAGGATCGGATGCCACAGAATCCCGGTCCAGTAATCGATCCCAGCGCATGGACTGCTCAGAAGCCTTACTGGACGGCCTTTACAGCCCCGTGGCTGCGTTGCTGACGCCGCGACGGCTCCCCAAGCCTGCCTGAGCGCGTCCGGGAATTCCTAAGGCCTTCTGGGCGCATGTCGTACGCTCCAGCCTGAGACCGGACGCCGCGACTGTGCGGGCTCTGAGCAGGTCCCGGAACGCTCCACGTACGTTTGGAATCCGGCCCGCTCTGCGGAATGCCTGCTAAAGAGTGAGAGAGAGGCAGGGAGGGATAGCCAAGGCACGCTGTTGGTTCGGCCTTCTTTCGGATTCCACCAGATGCGCGGAATGGCGTGTAATGTTGCTTAAACCATGGTTTTATTTGAACCACTGGTGAGCTGGGCGGGAGGGAATATATGTCCCTTAGTTGCTAGGGGTTAGCTAGGAGTCAGCCTAGGGAGACCAGAGGTACATGGTCGGAGCATGGCTAGGCGTTCTATCTTCTTTTATTTCAATATTCACCATGCTCGCGGAATGACGGTCCTAATGCTGTTTCAAATCGTATTTTTGAACACTGGTGAGCTGGGCGGGAGGGAATATATGTCCCTTAGTTGCTAGGGGTTAGCTAGGAGTCAGGCTAGGGAGACCAGAGGTACATGGTGGGAGTCTGGCTAGGCGTTCTATCCTCCTTTTATTTCAATGCTTTGCAGGCGCCAAGAAGTGTTTTTTTCTTACTGGGGAAGGCTTATGGTCCCCAATATCACCCTAGTCACCCCCTCACATGCACGGCAACCCCATGTGAACCCTCCGCTGTCCACCTCTGGGCAGGCACTCAGACTCGTGGCCCGGATGCTCGGCGTACCTGACAGGCCAGTCCGAACCAATCCGAACTGGCGTACGTGCGTACGTTGATGCGGTGGAAGACCTGCCCACACCTGTGAGCTGTCTGCCATAGAGAGACAGGACAGCCCAATTCGGGGAACGCTCTTTGAGCCGTTCCGAGGGTCGCGGCGTGGCCTCGGCGTACCGGCGGACGCAAAGGGCCGCGCTGTGCGGATCGGCCAACTCTCCAATCGGGCATTAAGTACTCATTCACCGGAACCGGGTCTGGCTGGCGACTGACCGAGAATCGATGAGTGTAAACGCGATATTTCAACAGTGACAGCGATGGAGGCGGCGAAGGGGAAGCATCCCCGCGTCTCAGTTTTCGGAGAATGTGTGCATCTCTTGTGGGCACAGGGGAACGCAGAGGCGGCGATTCAGATGGAGAAACTAGGTAACAAGCTCACTAAGATTCACGACGTGGAAATTCTCTGTGGGTATCATCTGGGCGGCGTTGAGGGCGGGATGGATGACGATATCTACGAGCGGATCTGCGCAGAGCATTCAGCGGTTTATTCCCGGTGAGAACCTTGCCGTTCCGCTTCCGAATTCAGAGGGATCGTACCACTCGCCGACATCATCCCGCCGACAAAGATTAGCATGCCTCTCGGCAGCAAGAAGGAGTAGGATTTCCCTTAATCGTCATTAGCGTATCCGTCGAGAACCAGCCGTAGTAGACGTCGAAGACATTTCTGAGCATTGGCGATGTTTTCGCTGCGCCCTGCTAAGCGGGTTCTTTCGTCGGCACTGATCGTCGCTCTGGCGGCGGATGGATTCGACTGTCTTGGCATGGCTACGCCGGAGCAGGCGATGGAGCGCTGCAAAAGCATGCTCTGCCACTCGCGTAGTGAGGATTGTTGCAATACCATGCCCCAGATACCCGCTGATTTCGGTCAGCCCTCATCAGTCCAAGCTATAGCCTTGTCGCCAGCCGCACTCGGTGTGGTACAGGCTCCAAGTGATCCTCAAAATCGTGGAAATTTCTCCCAACATTATTGCGGGACACTCTCGCGATCCGCCGACCTCAGGATCCCCACCAGTCCCATCCCTCCGTATCTAGTCTGTTCTCCAGTCGGCTGCCCCGGCTTCATGCAGTGGTGTGCTTTGAAAACGTCCATCTTCTCCGGAGGAAAACGGTGACATTAGAACAAGCTGGCGGAACGTCTAAATCCGTTCGGGTTCTCGTGGTGGATGATTACGCGCCTTGGCATGGCTTCGTATCCACGACGCTTCGGAAGGAAAAGGAGCTGGAGATTGTAGGAAGGGTATACGACGGGTTGGAAGCGGTTCAGCAAGCCCAAGCACTGCAACCCGACCTGATCCTGATGGACATCGGTCTTCCAACACTCAATGGGATCGAAGCCGCCCTGCGCATCAGTGAGGTTTCCCCCGCGTCCAAAATCCTCTTCGTGAGCGAAAACCGCTCTGTAGACGTGGCAGAGAAAGCCTTGAGCAGTGGTGCAGGCGGGTACGTCGTCAAGTCGGATGCCGGAAGCGAGCTTTTGCCTGCGATAAGAGCCGTTCTGGAAAGCAAGCGGTTTATCAGCGCCAGCTTGGCAGGTCACTTCCTCGTGGCTACGACCTTGACTGCGACCCAGACAATGCTTTCGTGGATGGTCACGCTGCTCTCAGGAATTCGTTGACTGCATCGGGGTGCTTGTTTTGGCAATTTACGCTCGTTGCTAGACGGCGGCCCGTTGAGAACCGTACTCTGACTCAATCGGCACGCGAACATGGATCGTGGTTCCACCCATCGCCGCCGAATCAATCGCAATCGTTCCATTGACCAGCCGAACACGCTCGCGCATGCTCGTGAGACCTAGACCCTTACCTTGTTTTGCTGCTTCGACATCAAAGCCTCTGCCTGAATCACTGACGATGAGATGAATATCCCGGTTCTCTTCGTGGAGTTGCACTTCAATCCGTTTCACCCCACTGTACTTGGCGGCATTGTGCAGAGCTTCCTGTAGAACTCGAAAGAGGCAAAGCCCGATTTCGGCTGACAAAGAGCTTTGCACATCTTGTCTACAGTCGATCTGCATCCCTTGCCTCTCACCGAATTCCTTGCACCAGCTTTTCATGGCAGCAACGGCACCTAGATATTCCAGCTGTGAAGAGTGCAAATCGTGCGATAAGGCTTGCACGCCATTCGATATTTCACTCATCCTTTTTCGGAGTTCTTGCACTCGGCTCTCGATTTCAGATGGATTTTCTTTGAGTTGTTCGAGTTCGACTGCCAACATCGCGAGCCGTTGGTTGATATCGTCGTGAAGCTCTCTCGCGATCCGGGCGCGTTCTTGCTCTTGAGCCTCAACCATCTTTCGGGTCATGTCCGACAGCGCCTCTTCCGCGAGCTTTTGATCGGTGACATCAATGCAAGAGCCTATGTAGCCAGCAAAGGAGCCGTCTTTATGAAACCTTGGTACCCCGACGTCAAGTATCCAGCGATACTGCCCATCGTGTCTTCGCAAACGGCATTGCTTCCTGAAAGGTTGCCGTTGATCGAAGCCCCGACAATAGACTTCATTACATTGTGGGTAGTCTTCGGGATGAACAATTCCAGCCAGCCCAATCTGAAGGTCGGTCTCTGAGAGTCCGGTGAAATCCAGCCAAAGCTGATTGAAATAAGTAGGCTTTTTGTCCAGTCCTGACATCCAGATCATCACGGGCGCTGTGTTTGCAACTAGACGGAACCGTTCTTCGCTCTCGCACAGTGCCACTTCTGCCAGCTTTCGGTCCGTGATGTCGCTCATCATCGCCAGCGCCCCATCAAACTCTCCGTTGTCCTTGAACACCGGGGTGGCTGCCATTCGTGCCCACAATTCCGAGCCGTCCTTCCGCCTCAACCGTTCGTCGAGCTGCTCACGCCGTCCTTGTTGTCGTCGGCTTAAGGCTTGCTTCTTATGCTCAACATCCTCGGGGAAGTAAAAATCGAATACACTCCGCCCAACCATTTCTCGCGGCTCGCAGCCCAGCATTTTCGCCATCTGTCGATTCACATAGGAAGTGTGAAGCTTCGAATCGAGGAGCCAGACCCCTTCGTTTGCGGTCTCAACGATCCTACGATACCGCGCTTCACTCTCCCTGATTGCGTCTTCCCCCCGCTTGCGCTCAGTGATATCCGCCACCATGCCTACGAGCCGCAGCACCCTGCCGTGCTCGTCGAAGTGAGCAAGGCTAGTCCTCTCCACCCAAATGATGGTGCCGTCGCTCCGTGCCATGCGATAGCTAATCTGCAGGTGGGGATTCTCAGGAGTGAGGGCGGCAATCGCAGTCCCAACTCTTTCTCGGTCGTCCGGGTGAATCCTACCCAGTATCTGCTGACCAGTAGTCTCCAGCGGTTCGTCACCGCCAAGTATCTTGGCGAAGTCGGACGAGCGCAGGATGACATCGGTGGCAGCGTCCCACTCATAGGCGAACATCCTTCCTGCCAGTGCCGCCAAACGAAACCGTTCTTCACTCTTGCGCAGTGTTTCGTCTTGGCTTTCGCACAAATTCCGCTCTCGCTGCTCAGGTTCGTTGAGTCCCATCACCATGGCATGCTCTCCCTCCGCTTTAATTCATGACCACAAGCTGCGTACTGGAGGCCCGCTACCTTGGAGGCTAGCGAAGAGGGGGGACTCGTATGGCGAAGTGGTCGGCGCTATCTTCGCCGATGAGCATTTTGGGAAGCGTCTGTGACGTAGTGGTCACCACAAAGAAGGCCCCTCAACTATAGCAGCATTATAGACATGACGAGCTCCAAGTGTAGTGTGCGTACGAGCAAACAGCCGTCCAGGAAATGTAAGGTAAAGAGGACCGCCGCATGAAGACAAGCAGCCCTCTCAAATTTCTCGATTGATACCTTCCTTCACGTAGACGGCAAGGCAGCCGAACATGGGCCGCGTGTAGGGCGACAATGAGGCGATCGCGTCGAGCACGAACGCATGTGGAACAGGCTTGCGGCGCGCTTCTCATCGATTTGGCTTCTTTAGGGAAGTTGTCCTCACACGGCAGATCTTCCCCCAAAGGTCAAAGGCTCATTCGTCAGAATTATGCGCCGACTAGGTAACGGTTGAGAACCGTTGATTTCGGCGGGAAGAGGGTTAATGAGATCGGAGTAGGGATCGCGATTGCTCGCGACCCCCTCCTCGGACCCGGACGGGCGCTCATTAGCGCATCCGGTTCTTATCGCGGATGATTGGCGGCAAAGCGAATCGCGGGGTAAGGATGGAGCACTCGCGGTTGAGGAAACCATCGGTCTGCCAAGGCGAGAGTGCGCTTCCAGGAGATCGGGTGTTTCTGGCTGCGGCGGCGAAGTGTACGCCACCAAAGTCCAGTTAACCGATCCCGGAATACGCCGAGACTGTCGAGGTTTCCCGGTACCGCGTAGTAGTAAAAGTGGCCCTGCACAATCGACTTGAGCCATTGGCCGGTCTGACGCACGGGATCGTGCATGCGCTCGCGGATCTGCTTAATGTCGCGCAGCTTCGTCCGCATGCGTTTGCGGATCGTCTTACGCCTCACCGTGAACCGTCCTAGCCTATTCTTCCCGCTGATGTGCGTGAAGCCTAGAAAGTCGAACGTTTCGGACTTACCTTCTCCTCTACGTCTCCGGTTCTCTTCGGCAAACCTGCCGAATTCGATCCGGCGCGTCTTATCTGGATGTAGTTCCAATCCAAACATTCCAAATCGTTCCTGTAAGTTCTCCAGGAATCGATCCGCGTCCGCTTGGTGTTGGAATCCCGAGATGATATCGTCAGCGTAGCGGACGACCACCACCTCGCCGTGCGCCCACTTCTGGCGCCACATGTTCACCCAGAGATCGAAGGCGTAGTGCAGGTAGATATTCGCAAGCAACGGTGAAACCACCGAGCCTTGCGGACTGCCTGTCTTCGTGTCCGACCATTTGCCTTCCTCCATCACTCCCGCATTGAGCCATTTCTGGATCAGCCGCAGGATGCGGGGATCGGCGACGCGATGCTCCACGAACTTGATTAGCCAACTCTTGTCGAGGTTATCGAAGAATCCCCGGATGTCGGCGTCAAGCACATAGTTCACCTTCTTCTTCAGAAGCGCGTATGACAACGCATCCAGCGCTTGATGCTGGCTGCGCCCCGGGCGAAACCCATACGAGAAGCCGAGAAAATCTTCCTCGTAGATCTGGTTGAGGATGGTGACCACGGCATGTTGGACTAGTTTGTCCTCGATAGCCGGCACCGCAAGTGGACGTTGTCGTCCATCTGCTTTTTCTATGTACACTCTTCTCGAGGGCGACGCTCGATAGGCTCCGCGATGAACCCGGTCATGAAGATCGGTAAGCCGATCCTCTAGTCCGTCTTCATACTCCTGCCACGTGACCCCATCCACTCCGGGTGCGGCCTTTCTCTTGAGCGAGTAAAAGCTTTCCCGTAGCAGTTCGACCGTCAAGTGGTGGAGCAAGGCGGTGAACTTCATGTCCTTATCGTTCCCTGCTGCTTTCCGCACGCCCGCCAGCCCCTGTGACACGCGCTCCCCGCTCTGTGTCGGGGACGTGTTAGGTTGACGAACGTTTTCCTTGATCAACGGCCTTCCCTCCCCACTCTCCGCCGACGCGTTCCCGTCTTTGTTCGAATGGTTCATAGGTACTATTCCGCTGTGTGACTCCTCGGTGACGTGCATGCGAGCCGTGCGGCCTTAGCCTTCGCCCGCCGACCTCCGGCCTGGTTGAGCCGCAGGTGCCTCCGAGGCCTCCCGGTTCTCGTGCTTGAAGTTTCTAGGCGTGCTGTGGGGTCTTCGACTACGCCGGACCAAGCGGGAACTCGCGCTATCGCTCCCACTCATGTTGCCTGCCGCCATTTCAAGAGCGTCGGCGTCCGGGTTGCATCTTTTCGGAGCTCAATACCCACCCCACCTATCCCCCTGTTTACGCTTCGTCGTGCACCTCGCGATACCCAACGCAAAACTCGGGGCCGAGTGGATCGCTAGTCCTTTCTCGTGAGGCTTCTTCCTCCTCTGCTTCAAGCCGGTTTAACCCGGCGCACTGAAATCGGGATTTACGTCAAATACCTGAGGATGGCATAATTGCCCCCTGTGCGTTGGCGCATCGCATTGGTAGCCGGCCTGATCGTTTGGCTCTACGCTGAAATTCTTGTCCGCTTATTCGCCCAATGGATGACCGATCGTTATTCTTCGCACGGTCTCTTGGTGCCCATCTTCGCCTCGTTCGTCCTGTGGCAGAATCGTGGTCGTCTGAAACGCCTCAGGATTGCACCATCTTGGACGGGTCTTCCCCTACTTATTCTCGCTCTTGCACTGCTCGTAGTTGGAGTCCGCGGCGTTGAGTTGTTTACCTCGCGAACATCTTTGCTGACCCTATTAGCCGGTCTGATGATCCTGCTTGGGGGTACGTTGGCCTTTCGCGCAGTGTTGTTCCCCTGGGCTGCATTGTTCCTGATGATCCCCGTCCCGGCCATCATCATTCAGCGAGTCACGTTCCCGCTCCAGTTGTTCGCTTCGAGGCTTGCGGCTTGGGTTCTTTGGAACCTATGCGATGTCCCGGCATTCAGGGATGGAAATGTCATCCGGCTAGCCCAGATGGATTTGCAAGTGGCAGACGCGTGCAGTGGAATTCGCTACGCGATTTCCTTGATGACCCTCGCGGTCATGTACGGCTACTTATTAGAGAAACGAAACTGGGTCCGCATGTCGCTGGTCGCCGCATCCGTGCCCGCTGCCATTTCCGCCAATATCCTTCGTATTGTAGCAACCGGGCTTTTGGGCCAGCACAACCCCGAGTGGGCAAAGGGTTTCTATCACGAATTTCAAGGAATGATGGTATTCGTGCTTGCACTCATCATGCTTTTCATTGTTCATCGGGTGATTGAATGGATATGGCAGCCACGTCAAGGCAACAGCCCGCAGTCCCGGCCGACGGAAGAATCCATGCCGGTTTACAAGCCATCGGCTACTCAAGGTTGGTCACCTCATTTCGTAGTTGCCATGATTCTCATGCTCGCAACGGCGCTTGGACTGCAATTCTCGCAACGCGAGATCTGGCCTGCGCGCCAACCTCTCAGCGCTTTGCCCTCGCAAATTGACAATTGGACAAGCACGGAGGACCCACTCGATCAAGATACTCTCGAGAACTTGGGGCATGGGGAATTTGTACAACGCAGCTACTCGAACGCGAGTGAACGCCAACCCGACATTGATCTATTCGTGGCCTTTTATCCCACGCAAAAATTTGGCGACACCCTGCATACACCACTCCACTGTCTGGTTGGTGCTGGCTTTACTCCAGTAGTACGGGAGGTCGTACGGCTTGATGGTCCTAACGGACCATTCCGCGTCAACCGATGGGTCGCGGCGAAAGGGGATGAACGGCACCTAGTGCTGTATTGGTTTCAAGCACACGGCCACCAGACGCCGAATGAGTATGTCGTAAAGTACCTTCTGATAAAGGACGCGATTCAACTACATCGCAGCGATGGCGGTCTCATCCGGTTCATGACGCTCATGTATCAGGGCGAATCCCCAGACTCTGCTCAGGAACGCATCATGCGGGTCGCTGCTCACTTGCTTGTGCCGCTCGATCAATCCATTCCCCGGTAGAGATGCATGACGAAGCCGCATTCGACTAGGATCAATCAGGCCGCGTCATTTGTTGAAATCGCATTATAAGAGGGCGCCCCTTTTGGAGTAGGTTGTCATCGTTCGCATGATCACCTACGATTGCCGATGGGTGATCACTGACACGGTTTCTACTCAAGGCGTAGGCTAAATTTGTATGCGCGTCTCGATCGCAGTTATCTTGCTATCCGCGTCCATGCTGACTAGTGCGACCGCTCAATCGCAATTCGCTGGCAAGTGGCAAACTCGCACGTCGGCAATTAGGATAAACATTGTTGAAAGTGAGCAAGAAATCCGCGGAACGGTGGTTCTTGTTAATCCTGATCGAAGAGAAATTGAACTGCCGATCACCAAACCCAAGGCCAAGGGCACCCTGCTTGAGTTCGAGACCGTGCTCAACTCCAACACATCCTATTGGAGCCTTACGGTGAACAAGGACGCCAGTCGAGGGCTGCTACATGTCAAATCTTGGATGATGCAGTTTGAAGGACCAGTCTTCAAGCAACATTAGATACGGCACATCTGGGGCAGGTTGCAGGTTCTACCTTGGAGCCTCTTTCCTGAGAGTCATCGCTCGGTTCTGAGTGCAATGGCGATATTTCAACAGTTCACGCTTCGAGCGAGCGCCGTCTCTTCATGCGATCGAAGATCCGCTTCACCTCGTCCGCGCTGATCCCAACGCTTCGCCTCCAAGCTAGGTATTCATTCGCAGATCGCTCGTCCGCGTTCACACACTCGGCCAGATTCATCTGCATAGCATCGTTTGGGCGGCTAAGTTGCAACGCTCTCTCAACCAACTGAGCGGGAGTTATCAAGCCGCAGTGGACCCATTTATAGGGTTCAGGATGCTTCAGTTCGCATTCTTCGGTGTTCTCAAAGGAGATGGGAACACCGTCCCGATTCATCACCGTTACTTCCGAATAGACCCCGCGTGTTTTCGAATCAACGATCTTTGCGAAAAGTCCGGGTTTGCTGCTGAGCCAGAACTCCACGACCCACTCCTGCGGAGACCCTACAAACGTCCGTGTCTGATGGAAACCGAGTGATTCAAATGCGGCTTTGGATTCTTCGTACTTTGACGGCTCGCTCCAAGAATGCGCAGTAGTTTCTTTCAAAGATATTTTCTGTGGGATTTTTGCGAGGATGCTCTCGCCCGCCCTCGTGAAGAACTGCTCTCGTTTTCTCCTCACTAGGATTGTCCGAATTTGCTTTTGGATCCACCAGACTGCTACCGATACGAACACCCCGAATAAGGCGGGAAGCAAAAGATTCGGTATAGGTCCTACGTCACGGAACATGCGACAAGGATTGCACCTCGGCCTAATTGTTGTAAACAGGCGATTTCAGTGCGCCGTGAAAGGCGCTGGACCACAGCGGGAGATAAACCCGCCCGGGAACTGGATCGCTCCACCCGGTAGCAATCGGAGCGGCGGTAGAGGCAACAAAGCCGCCGGAGCCTCCGGTGTAGAGGATCGCATAAGGCGACTTGGCGAGTCTGCAGGTTGTAACGCGAGTGAACGCTGAGCAGGCCTCGAAACTGTTAATGCAGGAGCCGACCCAACTGTAATCTGGGGAAGGCCGACGACGATGGAGCAGTAATGAGCGAATCAGTTCCATCGGACCTGCCGGGGTAGTGGCGACGGCATGCAGACATAGTGGATCAGGCGCAACACGGGAAGCCCCAGCGGTGATCGCAATATGGATCAACTGGCAACTCGCGAGAGCTAGGCCAGGCCGTATGGGGTGGCGGAGAGGTCCGTACTACCGACGAAGCCGGGTAACTCCGGCGGAGGGAAGGGGCCTCAGTTGAAGACGGACGCAAGAAGCAACGAAGGACATGGGGATTGACGATGAGTCTAGCCACCCCGAGTTGTGTTCAGAAGTTGCAGGCGGCGTCACACGGAACATCGTGAGTCTTTTCCGAGAGCCGGATGCGGTAACTCCGCCTGTCCGGTTCGATGAGCGGGAACAGGAAACAGAGTCAGGCCAAACCGGATTGAGGCGGGCGGAGCGAAAGCTCAGCCCACGCGCCACCGGGAGGCTAAAGCCACTGCGCCTGTTCTCGACTCTACCTCAGAACCCATTGTTGGAATGCGTGCGAACGCGGCGTATATTGCACTGGTGAAGAAAAGGAAAGGATCGAGCAACAAGAGACGGCCCAATCAATCGTGGCTGGACAGGCAATTCCGCCCTGGGTTTCGAGGCTACCCTATTGCCACTGCAGCCTTCTACGGACCCAACGACAAACTGGCCACCAAAGTAGTCGTCAGCGTTTTCCTGACCGAAAGCGACGAGCCTGATTTTCTCGAGCGCTGGTTTTCCGAGGGCGAAAGGGACGTGCGCGACGATCCCGCCATCGGGGAGCGGATTCTGACCTTCCTCAAGACTCACGCACCGCGCTCCACCGTCGTGACCGACGCGATTATCGGCTGCCCACACGAAGAAGGCACGGATTACCCGCAAGGAACTTCTTGTCCGCAGTGCCCCTATTGGGCGGGACGGAACCGCTTTACACACGAGCGTATCCAATAAGCAGACACACCCGGGGACTATGGCAGTTCGGACGAGCGGGTTCTGAGTGAAATCGCCTGATAACAACAGTTAGGACAAACTCCGGCCCAGACCGGGCCTCCCCTGGACCATGCTCCCTTAAGGTTGCCATCACACGTGCCGGTGACGCCTGTCACAGCCCACCTGCGAAACCGCGCCTATGGTGATGTGTTGGGCGCACGGCACCCGCTTTAGTAGAACTCAAGGGTCCGCACCGAACCTTCCCAAAGAGGCCAGAGCCCAGCCGCCCCTTTCGTTCCTCGCGGCCTTATCCTTTCTGCCGAAGCTCAAGAAATCTCTGGAGGTTCCTACCACGAAGTTCCTACTCTCTCTTCGCACGCAGCAAACACGCTAAGCGGTGGCAAAATGCGACAGCGAAGCTGGGCAAAAGGAAGGTTCAAATATGAAAGTCACTGAGATAGAAATACATACTGCGGATGTTGACCACCCGTACCGAACTGTGGGGGAAATCTCAGCAACCGTCGAAGCTGCCACTCTTTTTCCCAAAAAGCCGACTCTCGAAGACATCAACTTCGAGTTGCGGGAGGAGGCTTCGCAACTGGGAGCAAACGCGGTCATCAAAGTGGAATACAGCCGAGACATGTCGCACGCTAGTGGTGTGGCTGTTGTCTTAGAGTCCGACGACGTGAACTGGGCTGCGGAGTTTCTGGAGTATCAAAGGTAAGGAAGTTGGTGCGGACCCATTTTTGGACTTGCTCCCAGAGAAATCGGGTAGTTCGGGAATGAGTGTATCCGGCGACTCTACGTGCTGCTTCTGTTATGTGCCTTGAATCCTTGATGTGAATCCACCTCCGCGCAACTTTCTGTTCGCGGGACTGGAGGGGGAAATGAGAAGTGGAAATAGCCACTTTGATAGTGTCAGCATCAAATCCACCGGTTCTTACGTGCCGTCCAAGATTCTGACCAACGAAGAAGTGATGGCAAACTTGCCAGCTTCTCCGCAGTGGGTCGTCGAAAAGTTGGGAATTCGCGAGCGACACATCGCTGAACCAGACGAATACACGTCGGATCTTGCTGCCCGTGCTGGGCTGGATGCCATCGCTTCGGCGGGGCTTGAACCAAACGACATTGACTTGATCATCGTTTCCACGGCGACACCCGACCGCAAGATGCCTTCTTCGGCATGCATTGCGCAGACCAAGATGGGCATTGACAACCGCTGCGCCGCGTTCGATGTGGCGGCGGTGTGTGCCGGGTTTGTTTACGGGATCACGATCGCCGGCCAATTCATCCAGAATGGTATGTACGAGCGGGTGCTGGTGATCGGCGCCGATACCTTCTCCAAGGTCACGGACTGGAACCACCGCGACTGCGTTGTTTTTGGAGACGGCGCTGGTGCCGTGGTACTTGAGAGAAAGGATCGAGAGAACGGGCTCTTTTCAAGCATTCTCCTCGCTGAGGGCGAAGGAAAAGATCAGTTCACTGTCTACCCCGGGGACGCCTACTTCACAATGAACGGAAGATCGGTTTACGAGAAGGCTACAACCGCAGTGCCCGAGTGTATTCAGGAGATTCTCCGCATAAACGGGCTGGGACTAGAAGACGTCTCGATGATTGTTCCGCACCAGGCCACTTCTGGCGTCCTCAAACGCATCGCCCAGGTACTCAACATCCCCTTTTCCCGAATTCAGACAAACCTGGAATCGTACGCGAACACCGCTGGAGCCACAGTTCCGCTGCTCCTAGACCAAGTAAACCGACGCGGTCTCCTCCGCGCAGGCGATCTTCTCTTGCTCGTTTCGATCGGCGCGGGCTGGACCTGGGGCGCAAGCTTATATCGATGGTAAGTTCCGGTCTACGACCTTTAAAACGAATTGTGAAAGGTCTAGCTTGGCCCACTTCCGCCGAACCTCTAGCAAGATGTCCCTCGATGGAGGTCGGCATGTCGAAGAACTGGAACCTGTCGTGGCTGACGTAACATCCCCATTTCGCTCATTGACACTGAAGAAGGCGAACAAACAGCGTACACTTGCGAGAACGCCTGATTTCGTCAACTGTCTGCGCTCTTGTATCATTCGGGTGCAATGGCTGATGCGAAAGCCGATCTGCTGAACAGCGTAGCTCAATACGTAGAGACGCTGTCGAAAAGTCGAGAACGCACAAAACGAGCCGAAGACCGCTCGGCATATACAAGCCACCTCGCGGCCGCAGCGCTGATTTTTCAGTTTATTGTGCAGTCAGACCTCGCGAGCGTTCGTGAACTACTCCTAGCCGAGCAGCAAGCCTACGGACGGTCCTTTCTGGATGGTGAGGCGGGACAAGCAGCTGAAGCTGCGTTTGCGCGACTCGTCCAATCGTTTGAACGGCCCAACTGACCGGCGAACTTGGAGACTGCGTAGTTGGTGAAATTGATTCCATGACAATGTCGGCTCCCAGGTCCGAGTAGAGTTGGTGGTGCTAAGCCAACCAACAGGCTCGGGAGAAAGGAGCCGAACGATGATCATTATAGGAGTCGATTACCATCCCGAGTTTCAGCAAATCGCGTTTTTGGACAAAGACACTGGAGAGTTCCAGGAGAAACGGCTTTCTCATCCAGAGGAGGCCGAGCAGTTCTATCGTGTTCTAGCGGCCACGAGTCAGAAGGTGCGTGTAGGCATGGAAGCCAGCGGACACGCACGCTGGTTTGAACGACTGCTCGCGGAGCTGCAGTTTGAGTTATGGATCGGCGATGCGGCCGATATTCAAAGCAAGCGAGGGCGGAAGCAGAAGACGGATCGGCAAGATGCAGAGCACATTCTGAAGCTCCTGCTGAAGGATGACTTTCCGCGGATCTGGGTGCCGAATGGGGAGAACCGAGACCTGCGGCAACTGCTGTGGCATCGCCATCGCCTGGTGCAAGCCCGCACGCGCATCATGAACCAACTGCAAGCGGTGGCGATTCATGAAGGACTGCGCTGTAAGAAGAGGTTGTGGCGAGCCGGTGGACGGCAGCAACTGGAATCGTTCCTGCTCGCACCCTGGGCGAGTCGCCGGCGGCACGATCTGCTGGAGCTGCTGGATCGACTCAGTCCGACGATCGCGGAGTTGAACCAGGCGATCGAGCAAGAAACGGAGAAGAACCCAGAAGCGCGACGACTGAGGACGCATCCGGGTGTGCGTGCCCGGACGGCACTGGCGTTCGTATTGATTGTCGGCAACGCGAAACGCTTTCCGTGCGGCAAACAAGTGGCGAGCTATCTCGGATTGGTGCCACTGGAAAAGTCGAGCGGGAATCGGCGACGGCTGGGTCCTTACCTGCGACGTGTGTCCGAAGTAAAGACCTTGGCAGACAAAGCAGGAAGCCAGAAGGAAGACTCTGGGGATTCGGTGAAACCTGAGCAAAGGCAGGTCGGTGATACAGTTTACTACTTCGTCGGTGAACAAGGCCCGTACTGCCAACTGTGCTTTCACAATAAGAGGCAGTTGATCTTGCTGTCACCGACGCGAGAGTTTTTTGGCGGGCTGGGGAGGCGGTGCGGAGTCTGCGGAGAGACCTTCTTTGAAAAGGTGCGAAAGCAAGAGCACGTTCAGGTGCGGGGCAGTGGCGGGCCGAACAGTTGGATGGAGTAGGCTGATTTCCCCACGGTCAAGACCGGGGAGGATTGCGGTCCGATTCCGGTGAGGGGCATCTGTCCCATTGTCCCATTGGGTGTCCCGTTCGCGTCCCGTTCAGCATCCCGTTTGGTGCCCATTTATCGGTAGACGCAACCCGCGCCGCTCTGCAACCGTTTGAAAACAGACACTAAGCCTAAATGTGAAGACCGGGAGGATCACCGGCCCCCATGCGCTTCGAAAATCACTTCTCAGGGTTCTGGCCAAGTAGTCGCCTTGCCAGCCACGCGACCGTAGGTTCCCGAGAACTGGTCGGCTAAGACCAGCGGACCTCAAACAGCTCCACTGCCAAACCGGGCGGCCCCTTCGTGCCATTCGCTACCGCGTCGTTAGGCTCTACAATTCTCCCAAGCATCAAGAGCAACGTGGACTTGTGCTCCACGTTCCGCAACCGGGTAATGACGGTGCGAACAGCCTACGCAGGCTGGATGCGGCGACCAAGGAGGTCGCAAAAATGAACCCATCTTCAGAAGTGGAACCAAGCCTTGAAAACGGCATTCTCTGCGGGAGCTGCGACCTTTTCAAGGATGATGTCTTCATTTTGCAGGACGGAAGCGTCGTTTGCGGGGATTGCGTCGATCTCTGGGTGAGCGACCAAGCGAAGCAGAACTGAGAGCGGCGTTATGGCAAGACACGACACAGTAGTCGCAGACCAGATGAAACGGAACGGCATCAAGCCGGCCTCTCCCCGCGAAGAAGTGATTAAGGCATGGGACAGGGCCGCCCACCCGATGCGCGGTTGGATTGAATGGAACATAAAGCGACACCGAGACGAGGCTGCGAGATTGCGGGCGCAAGGCTTCACGCTGAGCGAGGGTGATCACGGCAGTTGGGTACGCAAGAACTGAGGAGGAAGGCATCAAATGTCGGACTGGTGGACTGACCGCGGTGAGACGCCAGAACAACGGGAGAGCCGCCTCGCCATGTGCGCTTGTTTGAATGCAGACGTGATCTTTCGCGGGGTTCGGGACGGTCGTTGCTATTTCGAGGTTTACTTCACGGACGACCCGGATGGCCCCAAGGCCGTTCTTTCCCTCCCTACTGATGGACTCACGGCTGAGAAGATAGCCAACCATTCGGCAGCGGTGGACAGGAAGAGGCGGGAGGCAGAATGAAATCAGGAGCACCCGAAACAACGATCCCGGCAACTGCTGAACCTGAACTGGGCGAGTGCCGATGCCCCAATGGGCATGATTCGTCGATTCCGCCAAAGCTGCCCGCGCTGATGTTCAGAGCCTGCGGCCACTACCCCACCGATGCCACTTGGAACGAGTTCTGCATTACGTGCGGCGTTCGGCACCCACCGCTGGCGATTCTCTGGCACTCCTATCGCATCGCTGGCCGAGTGCAAAGCCCAAAGAACTACTGCGGATACTGTGGCGCACGCATGATCAATCTGAGGGGGCCCCAGTGACCAAGGTCACCCTACTGCCGTCATCAAGGTCCCACCTTGACCGCGTCGCACTGCCCTTGGATACTCGTAGCGTGGCCGGTGCTGTCCTCTACGTCCGCGTCTCCACTGCAGCGCAAGAAGCACAAACCTATAATCTGCCCACCCAGACGCGCAAGGTTGAAGATCGCTGCGAACGCGATGGGATTCCTGTACTGAAAACCTTTACCGATGCTGAATCCGCGCGCACCACTGATCGGCCTCAGTTCCAAGCGATGCTGCAATATTGCCGCAAGCACCAAGGCAAAGTCACGCATGTTGTTTTCGCTGATCTAAGCCGACTAGCACGCAACATTGAAGACCAAGCGAGCACGTTGGGCACGTTCAAGAAGCTCGGTATCACCCCAGTGTCATGTGACGAGCGAATTGAGGATTCTGCTGCTGGGAAGCTGTCGGTAGGTATGCTGGGCTTGGTCAACCAATTTTACAGCGACAGTCTCAGCGAACGAATCCGCTATCGTATGGCGGCTGGTGTGCAGGAAGGCCGTTGGCTCTGGCTCGCTCCTGTTGGATATTTGAACGGAACCAACGGCACAACAGGGCTGCAACTGGACCCTAAGCGTGCAGGCTTGGTGCGCCAAGCATTCGAGTGGGTTGCTACGCGCAGTTACACCCTCGAAGAAATTCTGCGCAGGCTCATTCTGCTGGGTTTAACTACAAGACGGGTAGGCCGAACGATTACCAAGCAAACACTGTCACGGATGTTGCGTAATCAACTGTATGCGGGCTGGGTAGTTTCGGGCGAGAACAAGGTCAAGGGCCTGCACGAACCGATAGTGTCGCAGGAGCTTTTCGATCTGGTGCAAGATGCGCTAGATGGTAAAGCTGCCCCGCCCGTTGCGCACAAGAAATTGAACAACGATTTCCCGCTGAAGGGTTTCATTCGCTGCACGGCCTGTGACAAAAAGTTGACTGCTGGTTGGGTGAAGGGCCGCAAGGACAAATACGCCCGGTACTGGTGCTGGAATCCCGAGTGTTCAGCGCGAGTCAGCGCAAGCCGTGATCAGATTGAAAATGCGTTCCTGAGAATACTGGGGATGCTCCTGCCCACCCAAGAATTCCTTAACGAGCTACCCCGCATAGCTAAGAACCACTGGGCGCACCGGCTGGAGCGTATCAAGAACGAGCGTCGACGACTTTCTACCATTCTTCAAGATGTGAAGACTTTGAACCAAAGAATACTGCTCCAGAAGGTCAACGGTGAGCTGTCCTCTGAAGACTTCGCCCTACTGAAGGAAACCGTCTCGAAGCAGAAGGCTGACGCGGAAATCCAGATGGATGCGCTAGATGCAGAGAATTCATCAATGGAGGCGCTTTTGCAAGAGCAGCAGAATAGCGTTGTTGATTTGGTCGGGGCTTGGAAAAATGGAAGCGTTCAGCAGCGTCAAGAACTCGCTTTTAACCTGTTTCCAGAGGGTCTACGCTTCAGTCAAGAAACGCTGTTCTTTGAACCGGGCAACGTCTTGCTGATGAACATCATGCATGAGATGACTGCCTATTTAGCAGACGAAAAAAACATTGGAGCGGGAGACGGGATTTGAACCCGCGACTTCGACCTTGGCAAGGTCGCACTCTACCACTGAGTTACTCCCGCTCAGCCCCTTCATTTTACAGCAGTTCCAGTTCTGCGCCAAGTTTACTGCACCCGCAATGCACTCCCGCAATGTTCGTCGGGAGCGATTTCAAGCTCTGCGATGTACCGCTCCTGCGCATCGCGTGCGGCTTTCTGCGCATGGACATAATGCACCATCATGTCAGTCTTGCTCCAGCGCAGCATACGTGCGATGACCTCCGGCGATGTTCCATTCTCCGCAAGCCAAGTCGCCAGCCCGTGCCGCAGGTTGTGGAATCCGAATCGCTCGACGGGTTCGCCGTCGTAGTATTCCAGCCCGTCTCGAACTTCCAGCACGCCCGCAGCAATCGCTGCGGGACGGACATAGTCCTCGACCAGCATCCCGGCAGACCTTGGCTGCTCGCCGTCCATCTTCTCGGACGGGAAGAGCAGGTCACCGTCGTCGGCGTACATCGTTTCCTGCCGCCACGTCTGGAGCACTGTGGCGAGGCCCGCAGTCATCTCGACTGGGCGCTTGCTCATGAGCGACTTTGGCGGGCCGTAGCCCTTTCTGCCCCACTTGCGGCGGATGCGGATTCTCTGACGAACGGAATCCACGTCCGACCAGACGAGCGCGAGCGCCTCGCTGATTCTCATCCCGGTGACCGCAACGAGAATTACGAGCACCTTTACGAGCGGATCGGCGAACCGTGCCGCCCTGATTGCCGACTCGCTTCGGTTCGGGGTGCTCATCCACTCGCAAGGAACTCTATAGACCCCGTTTTGCGTCAATAACAGGAGTGGGGGGATGACTCCGTCACGGTAGCAGGGACTACTTCCGCCGCCCGTACAGGGGCTGCGTTCGCCGGAAGCGAGATTGAACCTATATGGTTGATTGAGGTCAATTCGTGATGCCTGCCTTCCACGTCCCTGTGCGCTGGATCACATCGTCCCTGCTGTCCAAGATCGCACAATGGGGAAGGACGGAGGGCAAAGCAATGCACGGTAACGAAAAGGTGATCGAGCAACTGAACGCGGCTCTCGCTTCCGAATTGACGGCAATCGTTCAGTACATGGTTCAGTCAGAGACCTGCCAAAATTGGGGATACGTGCGGATAGGCGACTACCTGAAAAGGCGTGCAATCGAGGAAATGGGTCATGCCGAGGGTCTGATCGAACGCATCGTGTTCTTGGATGCCGCGCCAAAGGTGGATGTCGCGCTGACGCCCAAGATCGGCGCTAACGTGCAACAGCAACTCGAAGGCGACCTCAAGGACGAGGAAGATGCCGTGCGTCAGTACAACTCCGCTATCAATGTCTGTGCCAAAGCTGGGGA
>Ga0335085_10003431_pt1 | contig 27457 bp, 25 predicted proteins | sample Lox_Sample_45_FD_206712 | JGI IMG/M metagenome (GOLD analysis project Ga0335085, IMG submission 206712) | Soil microbial communities from Loxahatchee National Wildlife Refuge, Florida, United States - Lox_Sample_4.5 | ecosystem: Environmental > Terrestrial > Soil > Wetlands | place: USA...
AGCGACTTCATCCGCTCCTGCAGGAAGAAGATGCGGATGAGGTTGCGCGCGGTGTCGCCTTCGACGAGGCCGACGACCGAGGCCGGGTCCTCGGGGCGCGGCGCGAAAGGATCGCCGTCGTATCTCTGCCAGAGCTCGAGGATCGCGTAGGGCGCCGGATAGTGGTCCGGCGAAGCCCGCTTCGCGAGCTGCTTCCGCGCCATCGACGCGACGAGCGGGCGCATCAGCGCGGAGCCCATGAAGCGCTGGAAGAGCGGCAGGCGCCGCGGGCGGGGGGCCTCGAGCGCCATCATGCGCGCCGCGTTCTCCTGGATGCGCGGCGGCACCGCCGCATCGACCAGGCCCATGCGCTTCGCTCGGCGCGCGTCCACCGAGCGGCCGGTGAGCAGCATGTCCAGCGCAGCGGTGGGACCGACCAGGCGCGGCAGGCGCATCACGCCGCCCCAGGCCGGCATGATGCCGAGCATCACCTCGGGCAGCGCGAAGCGCGTCCCCGGCTGGTCGACCGCGACGCGGTAGCGGCAGGCGAGCGCGAGCTCGACGCCGCCCCCCATGCAGAATCCGTCCACCAGCGCGAGCGTCGGGAAGGGCAGGGCGGCGAGCTTGTTGTACAGGTCCCAGCCGCGCTTCACCAGCCGCATGGCGTCGTCCGGGTCCTTGATTTTGGTGAATTCCTCGACGTCGGCGCCGGCGATGAACCCGGATTCCTTGGCCGAGCGGATGACGAGACCGCGGGGCTTCTGCGCCGCGACCTCGTCGAGGATGCGGTCGAGCTCCGACATGACGTCGGCGGACAGCACGTTGGTCGATCCGCCCGCCTTGTCGAGCGACAGCCAGACGAGATTGTCGGCGTCGGTCGCCAGCTTCCAGTTTCGGTACTCCATGAGCAGCTACAGCGCCTCGACGAGCATCGCTCCGCCGAGGCCGCCGCCGATGCAGATCGAGGCGATGCCGCGCTTGCCTTTGGCGCGCCTGAGCGCGTGCAGCAGGTGCAGGACGATGCGCGCGCCCGATGCGCCCACCGGGTGGCCGAGCGCGATCGCGCCGCCGTCGGCGTTGAGCTTCTGCTGGTCGAGCTCGCCCATGGCGCGATTCAGGCCCAGCTCTTCGCGGCAATACTTGTCGTCCTTCCAGGCGGCGAGGCAGCCCAGCACCTGGGCGGCGAACGCCTCGTTGATCTCCCAGCGGTCGAGGTCGTTGAGCTGCAGCCCGTGGCGCTGGAGGATCGGGGTGGCGGCGTGCACCGGCCCCAGCCCCATCTGCGCCGGGTCGAGCCCCGCCCACTGGGAATCGACGATGCGGCCGAGCGGCTGGAGCCTGTGGCGCCTGACCGCCTCATCGGTCGCGAGCACGAGCCAGGTCGCCCCGTCGGTGATCTGCGAGGAGTTGCCCGCGGTGACGTTGCCGTACTTGCGGTCGAAGAAAGGCTTGAGCTTGGCGAGGCTCTCGACGGTCGAGTCCTTGCGCACGCCGTCGTCGTCCTTGTAGAGCTCTCCCCGCTCGTCGTAGACGGGCGAGATCTCGGGCGCCATGCCGTCGTGCGCCTCGCTGAAATAGCCCGACTCCTGCGCGCGGGCCACCCGGGCGTGGCTGCGCGCGGAGAATTCGTCCATCTCGCCGCGGGAGATGCCGAAACGGTGCGCGAGGTTCTCGGCGGTCTGGCCCATGAGCAGGCCCACGTAGGGGTCGGTCAGTCCCTTCATGATGCCGATCACCGGCGCGAGCAGCTGGGCGGGTTTCAGCTTCAGGAACATCGCGGCCTTGGCGAGGGGCGATTTCGCCGCCATGAAGTTCGAGAACCACAGCACCATCACGTCCGAATACATGAGCGGCACCCGCGACAGCGCGTCGACGCCTCCCGCGAGCACGAGGTTCGACCGGCCCGAGAGCATGTTCGCGATCGCCGAATCGAGCGCCTGCATGCCCGAGGCGCAATTGCGCATCACTGTCCAGCCGGGGACCTTCTGCCCGCAGCCCATGCGCAGCGCGGCCACGCGCCCGATGTTGACTTCGTCGACCGAGGGCGCGGCGCAGCCGAGGATCACCTCGTCGAGCTCCTCCGGCGCGAACGGCTGGCGGATGAGGAGCGACTTGCCCGCGGCGGTGGCGAGGTCGCTCGCCGAGAACGGGCCCGGGCGGTTGCGCGACTTCAGGAACGGGGTGCGCGCCCCGTCGACGATATAGAGCCCCTTCGACACCAGCGGCCTAGGCGGCGGCGCGCTGCGGCTGCGCCGGGCGGGCCGATTCGGAGCGTCCCAGGTCCTGCGGGAAATCGTCGACGCGGATCACGTCGTCGCGCAGCTGAGCGGCGCGCTTGAGGAGCGACATCTCCTCGGCGCCGATGATCTTCGCGCCGAGCGCGGCCTGCGCGAGCTCGTCCGCGGACGCGCCGCGAATCGCGCCCGATTTCTGCGCGGCCCGGATCTTCGCCTCGACCGCCTCGGCCCGGATCGCGGCTTCGAGCGCGGCTTCGAGACAGCCGAGCGGGTCGCTCTCCGCCCTGGGCAGGTAGATGCCCGAGCACAGGCGATCGCGGGCGAGCGAGGGCGCGATGAGAAGGCGCGCGACCTCGTGCCCGAGACGGTCCGCCGGCGATGCGAAGTGCCGGCCGAGCGGGAAGACCGCCAGCCGCAGGAGGAAGCCGACGAGCCTGGACGGATAGTTCGCGAGAACGCCGTGCAGCGCGTCGGCCGCGCGCGCGAGCGCGTCCTGCAGCGACCAGTGCGCGAACGGCAGGTCGGCCTCCTGCCGGCCCTCGTCCTCGAAGCGCTTCAGCGTCGCCGAGGCGAGGTAGAGCATGGCGAGCACATCGCCCAGGCGCGCCGAGATCCTCTCCTTGCGCTTGAGCGCCCCGCCCAGGACGAGCATCGAGACGTCGGCGGCGTACGCGAGCGCCGCGGACAGGCGCGTCAGCTGACGGTAGTAGCGGCGCAACTGGGGCGCGGCGCCCGACGGCGCGGAGGCGAAGGCCGACCCGGTGATCGCCATGAAGAAGGCGCGCGCCTCGTTCCGCGCCACGTGCCACACGTGCCCGAAGAAAGCCGCGTCGAACGCGGCGAGATCGCCATCCTGCGCCGCCCGCATTTCCTTCAGCACGTACGGGTGGCAGCGGATCGCGCCCTGCCCGAACACGATCAGGTTGCGCGTGAGGATGTTCGCGCCCTCGACGGTGATCGCGATCGGCAGCTGCTCGTACGAGCGCCCGATGAAATTGCTCGGCCCGAGGCAGATGCCCTTGCCGCCGAGGATGTCCATGCAGTCGTTCACCAGCGCGCGGCCGCGCTCGGTAAGGTGATACTTGACGATCGCCGAGATCACCGAAGGCTTCTCGCCGAGGTCCACGGCGCCGGCGGTCATGCTGCGCGCGGCGTCCATCATGTAGAGGTTGCCGCCGACCCGCGCGAGCGGCTCCTCGATGCCCTCGAACTTGCCGATGGCGGTCTTGAACTGGCTGCGCACGCGCGCGTACGCTCCCGTCGCGCGCGCCGCGAGCTTGGCGTAGCCCGTGCTCGAGGACGGCAGCGAGATCGACCGGCCGGCCGCGAGGCACTCCATCAGCATGCGCCAGCCCTGGCCCGCCATCTTCGGCCCGCCTATGATCCAGTCGAGGGGCATGAACACGTCCTTGCCCCAGTTCGGTCCGTTCTGGAACACCGCGTTCAGCGGATTGTGGCGGCGGCCGATGTTGACACCGGGAGTGTGGGTCGGCACCAGCGCGCAGGTGATGCCGACGTCCTCCCTTCCGCCAAACTGAGCGCCGAGCAGGCGGTCCGGGTCGCTCAGGCGGAACGCGAGCCCGAGCAGCGTCGAGATCGGCCCGAGCGTGATGTAGCGCTTCTCCCAGGTGACGCGCATGCCGAGCACCTCGCGGCCCTCCCACACGCCCTTGCACACGATGCCGAAATCGGGGATCGCCGCGGCGTCCGAGCCCGCGTGCGGGTTCGTGAGCCCGAAGCAGGGGATCTCGAGGCCCTTCGCGAGCCTCGGCAGATAGTGGTTCTTCTGCTCGTCGGTGCCGTAGTTGAGCAGCAGCTCCGCGGGCCCGAGCGAGTTGGGCACCATCACGTGCACCGCCGCCGCGCCGCAACGCGACGCGAGCTTCTGGATCACCTGCGAATGCATGGTGGCGGAGAACTCGCGTCCCCCGTAGCGCTTCGGAATGATCATTCCGAGAAAGCCCTTGTCCTTGATGAATTGCCAGGCCTGCGGCGGCAGGTCCTGCCAGATCTGCGCCGTCTCCCAGTCGTTCACCATCGCGCACAGCTGCTCGGTCTCGTTGTCGAGGAAGGCCTGCTCCTCGGCGGTGAGCTTCGGCTTCGGCACGGCGAGCAGCTTGTTCCAGTCGGGGTGGCCGGAGAAAAGGTCGGCGTCCCACCACACCGTGCCGGCGTCGATCGCCTCGCGCTCGGTCTGGGACATCGCGGGCAGCTGACGGCGGTACCAGAGAAGGACGAACCGGGAAACGATGTGGCGGCGCAGCGGAGCGGCGGCGAGCACCACGCACAGGGCGGCGAGCGCGACGAGGAGAATTGCGGGGAAATTCATGGGCCCTCCGGAGTCCGGGCTTGAGAAACGATATCAGGATGATACGCCCTTGCCCTGCCTCCCGCCGCCCCCATGTAACATCGGTCCATGGCCCACGATCACCGCATCGCCCTGCCCGCAGCCGAGAAGCCGGCCCCGCCCCAGCCGCGCAGCGAGTGGCGCGCCGTCGGCATGCTGCTTCCCTACCTGTGGGAGTTCCGCACCCGGGTGGTGATCGCCCTCGTCTTCCTCACCAGCGCGAAACTCGCTAACGTCGGCGTGCCGCTGGTCATGAAGGAGGTGGTGGATTCGCTCGACGCGCGGGTCGCGGTCCTTGCCGTGCCGCTCGCGCTGCTCGCGAGCTACGGGATCCTGAGGTTCTCGACGACGCTGTTCGCCGAGCTGCGCGACGTCGTGTTCGTGCGCGTCGCCCAGCGCGCGATCCGGCGCGTCGCGCTGTCCGTGTTCCGCCACATGCACAGCCTCAGCCTCCGCTTCCACCTCGAGCGCCAGACGGGCGGCGTGTCGCGCGACATCGAGCGCGGCACGCGCGGCATCTCGACGCTGCTCTCGTACATGCTGTTCTCGATCATCCCGGTGGTGCTCGAGTTCAGCCTGGTTGCGGCGATTCTCCTCGCGAAATTCGACTGGCGCTTCGCCGCGGTGACCTTCGCGGCGGTCGTGGTGTACCTCGCCTTCACCGTGTCGGTCACGGAATGGCGCATGGACATCCGCCGGCGTGCGAACGAGCTCGACTCGCGGGCCAACACCCGCGCGATCGACAGCCTGCTCAACTACGAGACGGTGAAGTACTTCAACAACGAGGAGTACGAGGCGCGGCGCTACGACGAGAACCTGCAGAAGTACGAGTCGGCCGCGGTCAAGAACGAGGCCTCGCTCGGCATCCTCAACATCGGCCAGAGCCTGATCATCGCGGTCGCGGTGACCCTGCTCATGGTGCTCGCGGCGGGCGGCGTGGTCTCGAAGGAGCTCACGCTGGGCGATCTCGTGCTGGTGAACGGCCTGCTGATCCAGCTCTACATCCCGCTCAATTTCCTCGGCATGGTGTACCGCGAGATCAAGCAGGCGCTCGCCGACATGGACCGCATGTTCCGCCTGCTCAAGCAGGATCGCGAGGTCGAGGACCGGCCCGGGGCGCGCTCCCTCTCCGCAACCGGCGCGTCGGTGCGCTTCGAGAACGTCGATTTCTCCTACGAGGCGAGGCGGCAGATCCTGTTCGGGGTGTCCTTCGAGATTCCGGCGGGGAGCAAGGTGGCCGTCGTCGGCGCGAGCGGCTCGGGCAAGTCGACGCTGGCGCGGCTGCTGTTCCGCTTCTACGACGTCGGCTCGGGGCGCGTGTCGATCAACGGGACCGACATCCGCGACCTGAAGCAATCGTCGCTGCGCGGCGCGATCGGCATCGTGCCGCAGGACACGGTGCTGTTCAACGACACCATCCTCTACAACATCCACTACGGCCGCCCCGAGGCCTCGCTCGACGAGGTGATCGAGGCGGCGAAGGCGGCTCACATCCACGATTTCATCGAGAGCCTGCCGGACAGGTACGAGTCGCGCGTCGGCGAGCGCGGGCTGAAGCTCTCCGGCGGCGAGAAGCAGCGCGTGGCGATCGCGCGCGCCATACTCAAGAACCCCAGCATCCTGGTCTTCGACGAGGCGACTTCCGCGCTCGACTCGGAAACGGAGAAAGGCATCCAGGCGGAGCTCGACCGCATCGCGCGCGGGCGCACCACCCTCGTGATCGCGCACCGCCTGTCCACCGTCATGGATGCCGACCAGATTCTCGTGCTGGATCAGGGGCGTATCGTCGAGCGCGGCACGCACCGCGAGTTGCTCGAGCGCGACGGCGCCTACGCCCAGATGTGGGCCCTGCAGCAGCAGGAAGAAGCCGAGCACGCCTCAGTCTAGACTGAGGCCTGACAGGCGGGCGGCCTATGCCGCTGTCATGACGTTGCGTGAAGAGTACGGTGTATCTCTTTCTTTTCGTTTGCAAATCGCCGTTGTCACGGCTAAACTAGCCACCCCAACAAGAAGCTCGGAGGGAGGGTGCGCGTTCTCTTTGCGTTCCTGCTTGCGTTGGTCGTCGCCTCGACGCCGGCCCTCGCGCGCGAGCCGCGGACGCCCGCGCTGAAATCGCAGGCGGCGCTCGTCGTCGACCAGGACTCCGGCGAGATCCTCCTCGGCAAGAACGCGGACTCGAAGCTGCCGATCGCGTCGCTCACGAAGCTGATGACCGCGATCGTCACGCTCGACGCCGGGCTCGACCCGAGCGAGCCGGTCACGATCACCAAGGCGGACGTCGACAGGCTGCGCGGCTCGCACTCGCGCCTGCAGGTCGGCACGACTCTCACGCGCGACGAGATGCTGCACCTCGCGCTCATGGCCTCCGAGAATCGCGCCGCGTCCGCGATCGCGAACTCGTACCCGGGCGGTCGCGACTCCTGCGTGCTCGCGATGAACCTCAAGGCGCAGCTGCTCGGAATGACCGGCACGCGCTTCGAGGACGGCACGGGCCTGTCCGGCCACAACGTCTCGACCGCCCAGGACCTGGCGAAGCTCGTGCAGGCGGCGCACGCGTACCCCAGGATCCGGGAGTTCACGACCTCGACCTCGTATCAGGTGCAGGTCGGGCGCCGCACGATGCGCTTCGGCAACACCAACAACCTGACGCGCAGCTCGCGCTGGGAGATCGGGCTATCCAAGACCGGATACATCGCCGAGGCGGGGCGCTGCCTGGTCATGCAGGTGACGCTCACCGGGCGTTCCATTATCATCGTGCTGCTGGATTCCTGGGGCAAATACACTCGTGTCGGCGACGCAACCCGCATCCGTCAGTGGCTGGAGTTCGCCGCCGGCGCTTCCGCGCACCGATCCTCGGCGGGTTTGCCGCCAGGAAGAGACAAGCCGGTCTAGATCGGGGCGGCGGGCGTGAGGCCCGAGGCCAGCCCCGCGCCCCTCGCGCCGGGGATCGTCCGCTTCTACAGTTTTCTTCCCCGCGCCGAGAGCCTGCGCGATGACGTCCTCGCGGGCCTCGCGCTTCCGCAGAAGAGCATTCCGCCGAAGTATTTCTACGACGAAGACGGCTGCCGGCTGTTCGAGGCGATCTGCGAGCTCCCCGAGTACTACCTCACCCGCACCGAGACCGCAATCCTCCGCGGCCACATCGCGGACATCGCGCACTTCGTCGGCCCCGACGCCGAGCTGATCGAGTTCGGCGCGGGCGTGCAGGCGAAGACCCGCATCCTCATCCAGGCGCTGCAGACGCGACTGTACGTCCCGATCGACATCGCGATGGACACGCTGCAGGCTTCCTCGAACGAACTCGCGGGCCGCTTTCCCTGGCTGAACGTCGTCGGCATCCGCGCCGACTATACGCGGCCTCTGGCGCTGCCCGAGTTCGCGGGCGTCCCGGTCCGGCGCAAGGCCGTGTTCTTCCCGGGCTCGACGGTCGGCAATTTCACGCCGGCCGAGGCGCTCGAGTTCCTGAGGCGGGCGCGCCGCACCGCGGGCAAGGGCGGCGTGCTGCTGATCGGCGTGGATCTGAAGAAGGACAAGGCGACGCTGGACGCAGCCTACGCCGACTCCAAGGGAGTGACCGCGCGCTTCAACCTCAACCTGCTCAAGCGCATCAACAGCGAGCTGGGCGCGGACTTTCGGCTAGAGCGCTTTCGGCACAGGGCGTTCTACGACCCGGCCCTGGGGCGGGTGGAGATGCACATCGAGAGCGTCGACGCGCAGATCGTCCATGTCGCGGGCCAGCGCTTCGATTTTGCGCGCGGCGAGACCATCCACACCGAGATCTCCTGCAAGTACTCCGTCGCCGAGTTCCAGGAGCTCGGCAGGCGCGCGGGGTTCGCCCCCGAGAAGGTGTGGACCGATCCCGAGCAGCTTTTCAGCGTGCACGGCATGGTGGCCGCCTAGCGCCTAGCGCGAGCGGCAGCTGATCGAAATGCCCTCGCTGGAGGCGCCCTCGGCGAAGCGCAGGCCGAATCCCGGGCGCTTCTTCACGTAGTCCAGGAACTCTGTGACCTGCCGCGCGTAGGGGTGCGCTACGTTGTGCGCGGTGTAGCAGCCGCCGGGAGCGATCTTCGCCTCGAGGTCGAGGAAGTACTGGAGGTACCACTCCTTGTCGGCGTCGGAGAACACGAAGTCCCAGGGGCCGGGCAGCGCCTTCACAAGCTCGTGCGCGTCGCCGAGCCGCGCGTCGACGTACTCGGCGAGCCCCGCGCGCCTGAAGTTGGCGAGCGCGCGCTCGTGCCTGCCCCGGTCGATCTCGATCGTCGTGACCCTGCCGCCCGTTTTCGCGGCCGCCCAGGCGAGCCAGACGGTCGAGTGTCCGGTCGACGTTCCGATCTCGAGAATTCTCTTGTATCCGCCCTTGACCACGAGATTATGAAGGATCTGGCCGTCCCGGTAGGGCACGTTGAGGTAGTCCCAGCGGCCGCGCTCGGCGGACAGGAAGGCCTGGACCTGTCGGTCGAGCTCGGGCGAGTCAGCAGCCGAGCCCGGCGCGACGGCGAAACAGGTGGCGAGGGTGCCGATCCAGCGCGCGAACCGCATAGAAGCGCGGAATTCTATACCACGCTGCGTGCTATGATTTTTTCATGCGCGTCGGCCTACTGGTCACCTGCCTCGTCGATCTGATGCGGCCGTCGATCGGGTTCGCCGCGCTCAAGCTCCTCGAGGACGCCGGCTGCGACGTCGTCGTTCCCGCGACGCAGACCTGCTGCGGCCAGCCGGGCTGGAACTCGGGCGACCGCAGGGCCGCGCGCGCGCTCGCCGAAAAGCTCATCGCCGATTTCGAGGACTGCCCCTACGTCGTCGCGCCCTCCGGCTCGTGCGCAGGCATGATCCGTACGCATTTCCCCGAGGTGTTCTCGGAAGACGCCGGGATGCGGGCGAGGGCCGAGCGCTTCGGCGCGCGCACCTACGAGCTGACCGAGTTCCTCGCCAAGGTGGCGCACCGTCCCCGGGTGTCGGCGCGCTTCGACGGCGCGGTGACCTACCACGACTCGTGCTCGGGCCTGCGCGAGCTGGGCGTGAAGACGGAGCCGCGCAAGCTGCTCGCCAAGGTGGAAGGCCTCAAGCTCGTCGAAATGGAGGAGTGCGAGACCTGCTGCGGGTTCGGCGGGACTTTTTCGATCAAATACGGCGACGTCTCGGCGGAAATGGCCGAGCGCAAGTGCGCCCACATCGCCGCGAGCGGAGCGCAGGCCGTGGTGCTCGGCGACCTCGGCTGCATGCTCAACATCGAGGGGCGGCTGCGCAAGCGCGGCGACGACACGACGCGCGTGCTGCACGTCGCCGAGGTGCTGGCCGGAGAGCGCTGATGCAGATCCAGTCGATGCACTTCAGGCCGCGCGCGGCCGCGGCCCTCGCCGACGCTGCGCTACAGTCGAACCTGCAGAAGTTCAGCTCGACCGGCTTCACGGCTCTGCGCGCCAGGGCGGTGGCCGACTTCGGCGCGGGACTGTTCGAGAAGCTGCGCGGAGAGGGCGCGGCGATCCGCGACCGCGCGCTCGCGAGCCTCGACGCCTGGATCGAGCGCTTCGAGGCCGAGGCCACCCGCCGCGGCGCGACCGTGCTCTTCGCCGAGACGCGCGAGGAAGCCTGCGATCTGCTGCTGGATATCTGCCGGCGTCACGGTGTGAAGAAGGCGATCAAATCCAAGTCGATGCTCTCGGAGGAAGCGGGGGTAAACGAGGCGCTCGAAGCCGCGGGCGTGACGCCCGTCGAGACCGACCTCGGCGAGTACATCCTGCAGCTCGCCGGCGAGCCGCCCTCGCACATCATTGCGCCGGCGCTGCACAAGAACAGGGGCGAGGTCGCCGACCTGTTCGAGGCGCGCCACCGCGCGCCGCGCAAGACCGACATCCCGCTCATGACGCGCGAGGCGCGCGAGGTGCTGCGCGGGCACTTCCTCGGCGCCGACCTCGGTCTCTCCGGCGGCAATTTCCTCATCGCCGAGAGCGGCTCCGGCGTGATCGTCACCAACGAGGGCAACGGCCGCATGGTGACGACGCTGCCGCGCGTTCACGTCTGCCTGACCGGAATCGAGAAGGTGATCCCGACGCTCGAGGATTTCGCGACGCTCCTGCGCCTGCTGACGCGCTCGGCGACCGGCCAGCCGATCTCCAACTACGTGAGCCTGTTCACGGGGCCCCGTCAGGCGCCCGACCGCGACGGGCCCGAGTACATGTATTTCGTGCTCGTCGACGCCGGGCGAACGAGCCTGGTCGGCGGCGGGATGCAGGAGATGCTGCGCTGCATCCGCTGCGGCGCGTGCATGAACCACTGCCCCGTATACCGGGCCGTCGGCGGTCACGCCTACGGCTGGGTCTATCCGGGTCCGATGGGGTCGGTGCTCACGCCAAGCTACGTCGGGCTGGAGAACGCGCTCGACCTGCCGCACGCGGCGACCCTGTGCGGCGCCTGCTCGGTCGCCTGCCCGGTGAAGATCCCGCTGCCCGAGCTGCTGCGGGACCTGCGCGAGAAGCAGGTCGATCGCGGCCTGCGCCCGGCGAGGGAGAGGCTGGGCTTGCGCCTGTGGGCGTGGCTCGCCCTGCGTCCGCGCCTGTACGCGCTCGCGACGGCCGCGGCGGCGGCCTTCCTGCGCGCGCTCGGGGGCCGGAGCGGAATGATCTCGAGGCTGCCCTTCGGCTCGGAGTGGACCCGCGGCCGGTTCTTCCCCGCGCCGAGGTCCTGGAGAACGTTCCGCTCGCTCTACGCCGCGCGCCGGCGCTAGAGCCAGCCGGCCTTGCGGAAGCGGAAGAAGAGGATGACGTTGATCACCGCCATCGCGGCGACCGTCACCGGGTAGCCCCAGGCCCAGTCGAGCTCCGGCATGTTCTTGAAGTTCATGCCGTAGAGGCTCGCGACAAAGGTCGGCACCGCGATCAGCGCGCCCCAGGCCGCGAGCCGCTTGGTCACCTCGGTCTCGCTGAACGTGATCATCGCGACGTTGACCTGGATCGCCGTGGTGACGGTGTCGCGCTGGCTGTTGATCGTCTGGCTGATGCGCACGAGGTGGTCGTAGACGTCGCGGTAGTATTCCTGCATTCCGGTGCACACCTGAGGGACGCGGCCGCCGTACAGCTTGCCCACGGCTTCGAGCAGCGGCAGCACCGCGTGCTGGAGCGTGGTGAGCTTCTGACGCACGTAGTACAGGCCCTCGATATTGGCGCGGAGCGAGCTCCCCGAGAAGATCTGAGCCTCGAACTTCTCGAATTCGTCCTCGATGGCGTCGAGCACCGGGAAGTAACGGTCGACCACGGCGTCGATGAGCGCGTAGAACACGAATCCCGACCCGAGCTTCAGCAGCTCGGGCTCGCTCTCGCAGCGTGCCCGCACCGAAGCGAAGCCCGGCTCGGCCTGATTGCGCACCGAAAGGATGTAGTTCCTTCCGACGAACAGGTCGACCTCGCCGACCTTGAGCTCGTCCCCGAACTGGACGTTGTGCAGCACCGCGAAAAGGGAGCCGCCGTACTCGTCGATCTTGGGGCGCTGGTGGCCGTGGGTCGCGTCCTCGACGGCGAGCTCGTGCAGATCGAACTCCTTTTGCATGGCGGCGAGCTCGCCCGGCCCCGGATCCTTGAGCGCGACCCAGACGAAGCACTCGGGACGGCCGACGTACTGCCCGATCTCCTCGGGCTTGATGTCGCCGAGCTTTCGTCCGTCCTGGTAGGCGCCGCAATTGACCAGCATTGTTTCTCCCGTCTCGCGCCGGAAATGATAAGCCACGAGGGGCTTTGCGCATAGGATAAAATGAGGTGCTTGACACGCCCCTGGCATCCCTGACATATCCGCATGCCCAAGATCAGCCGCCGCACCGAGAACCTCGGCACCGAGAACGCCTTCGTGGTCCTCGCCGAGGTGAACGAGCTCGCCCGCAGGGGCAAGGACCTCATCTCCTTCTGCATCGGACAGCCGGACTTCCATACACCGGTGAACATCCAGGACGCCGCGGTGCGCGCCGTGCGCGAGGGCAAGCACGGCTATACGCCCTCGGCCGGCATCCCCGAGCTGCGCGAGGCCGCGGCGCGCTACATGGGGGCGATGCGCGGGCTGTCGATCCGGCCCGAGGATGTCGTGATCGGCGGCGGCGCGAAGCCCTTCATCGCCTACGCCATCCTCTCGACCACCGACTACGGCGTGGGGGACGAGGTGATCTACCCGAACCCGGGTTTCCCGATCTACGAGTCCCAGATCGTGGCGAACGGGGCGGTGCCGGTGCCGCTCCATCTGCGCGAGGCGCGCAATTTTGCCTTCGATCCCTCGGAGCTCGAGTCGAAGATCACGAAGAAGACGAAGCTCCTCATCCTCAATTCGCCGCAGAACCCGACCGGAGGCATCCTCGGGAAGAGAGACCTCGAGGCGATCGCCGCGATCCTCGGGCGTCATCCCGACGTCTGGATCTACGCCGACGAGATCTACTCGCGGCTGTGCTACGAGGGCGAGTTCTGCTCGATCGCGTCTTTTCCCGGAATGGTCGAGCGCACCATCATCTCCGACGGCGCCTCCAAGACCTGGGCGATGACCGGCTGGCGCATCGGCTTCGCGTCCAGCCCGGCGCTCGCGCCGCAGTTCGTGCGCTGGGTGACCAACACGGACTCCTGCGCGTCGCACATCAGCCAGTGGGCCGCGGTCGAGGCCGTGAACGGTCCGCAGGACGAGGCGCAGAGGATGCGCGACTCCTTCCTCGCGCGCCGCGACCTCATCGTCGGCCTCCTGAACAAGGTGCCGGGCGTGTTCTGCAAGACCCCCGGCGGCGCCTTCTACGCCTGGCCGAACGTTACCGAGGCCTGCCGCATGATAGGCGCGGCCGACTCCGAGGAATTCAGGAAGCGCCTCCTGAACGAGGCCGGGGTCGCCGTGCTCGCCGACATCCACTTCGGCGCGCGCGTGCCGGGCGAAGGCCAGCACATCCGTTTCTCCTACGCGGCTTCCAATGCCGCGATCGAGCAGGGCGTGGCGCGCATGGCGGAGTTCATCCGGAAGAACCAGCGCCGCGCGGCGTAGGCCTGTCCATGACAGGCGAAAGAATCGTGGTGGGCATGTCGGGCGGCGTCGATTCGTCGGTCGCCGCGCTCCTCCTGAAGCGGCAAGGCTGCGATGTGGTCGGCCTCTTCATGAAGAACTGGGAGGACGACGACGACGACGAATACTGCTCGACGCGCGAGGACCTCGTCGACTGCGCCTCGGTCGCCGAGACGATCGGCATCGACCTCGAGGTCGTGAATTTCTCGGCGGAGTACAAGGAGCGCGTGTTCAGAGCCTTCCTCGCCGAGTACTCGGCCGGCCGCACCCCCAACCCGGACGTGCTGTGCAACGCCGAGATCAAGTTCAAGGCGTTCCTGGACCACGCGATGAAGCTGGGCGCGAAGCGCATCGCCACGGGGCACTATGCGCGCGTGCGCGAAGTCGGCGGCGGCTTCGAGCTGCTCAAGGCGCGCGATCCTGCGAAGGACCAGAGCTACTTCCTGCACCGGCTGAACCAGGCGCAGCTGTCGCGCGTGCTGTTCCCGGTCGGCGAGCTGAAGAAGACCGAGGTGAGGAGAATCGCGCGGGAGGCCGGGCTTCACAACTTCGCGAAGCGCGACTCGACCGGCATCTGCTTCATCGGCGAGCGCCCGTTCCGCGAGTTCCTGAACCGCTACCTGCCGACGAGCCCCGGGATCATGCGCACGCCCGAGGGCCGCGCGGTCGGGGAGCACGTCGGCCTGTCCTTCTACACCATCGGCCAGAGGAAAGGCATCGGCATCGGGGGGCTCAAGGACTCCGGCGGCGGAGCGTGGTACGTCTCCGGGAAGGATTTCGAGAACAACGAGCTGATCGTCGTGCAAGGGCACGACCACCCGGCGCTTCTGTCGCGCAGGCTGCGCGCCGAGGATCTGGCGTGGGTCAGCGGCGAGCGGCCGGGGACGGAAGCGCCTTACGGCGCCAAGACGCGCTACCGGCAGGCGGATGCGGACTGCCGCGTGCGCGACGCCGGGAACGGAATCGACGTCGAGTTCTCCGATCCCCAGTGGGCGGTTACCCCCGGGCAGTCCGTCGTGCTCTACAACGGGGAGACCTGCCTCGGGGGCGGGGTGATCCAGTAACGACTTAGTCCCGGAACGCCTCGATCGAGGTCCACAGCTTCACCTCGTCGCTCACCGGGCCGACGATGAACTTCATGCCGAAGTCCGACCGCTTGAACGACCCGGTGGCGTTGCCGCCGCAGAAGTAGCGCTTGCCCTGGGTGCGCGGATCGGGCCCGCAGTTCCAGCGCTCGACCGTGAGCGTGACCGGCTTGGTCACGCCGAGCAGCGTCAGCTCGCCCTCGATCGCGGCGGGGTGGTCGCCGTTGAATTTCGTCGCCTTGCCCTTGTAGCTCATCGTCGGGAATTCGGCGACGTTGAAGAAGTCGGGCGAGCGCAGGTGCTCGTCGCGCGAGCGCGGGCGGCTGCCCTTGTCGTTGTCGCCCGTGCTCAGCGTCGCTGTTGGAATCGAGAGCTCGATCGAGCCGGTCTTCGCGGCGGTATCGAGCGTCATCTTGCCCGTGACCTTCTCGAAGCGGCCGCGGATGACCGAGGTGTTCAGGTGGACCACTTCGAAATAGGGAATGCTGTGGTAGGGATCGACGGTGAACGACTCCGGCGCAGCGGCCGCGGCGAGCGGCAGCGCCGCGGCGGCAAGACCTGCTGTCAGCTTCAAAGACATGCTTTTCTCCTTGGGTGGGGTTGACGGCAATCAGCCGCCCGCGTGCCACGCAAGCGCGCAGGCGATTCCGGCGACGACGAATCCGTAGAGCGAGGCGAGCACGGCCTGCAGCCACAGCGCCGCGCCCGCTGGCACGGGCAGGTTGGCCGCGACGGGAACGAGCGCGAGCACGACGACCGAATACCACGGCAACTGGGCGAGGATCATCGCCGCCGACGCGATCAGTATCGCGACGACGGTGACGCTGAGGGTGAAGGTCGCGCCGGCATAGCTGCGCTTGCCGGTGACCATTTGCGCGAGCAGAAACGCGCCCGATCCCGCGGCGACCGCGACGCCGTAGAGGCCATAGGTGAGCGCGGCGCCGAAGACGGCGGCGACCCCGGTGCCCGCGCCCAGGGCGAGGCCCGACGCCGCCGTGCGCACGCTGTCCCCGGCGAGCCGCTGCTCGGAGAACCCGACGACCCAGGCGGAGGCGAGGACCGCGGTCGCGCCGGGCAGCAGGGCGCGCTCCAGGTCCTTCTGGGCGAGCACCGGCCAGAAGACCCAGGCGGCGGCGGCCGCCCCCGCGATCGCGAGGAGGTACGAGCCCAGGCGCGTGGGCCTGAACGCGAAGTCGACGACGATGCCGACGACCGGCGCCGCGAGGCCGAGGAGGATGATCTTGCGCGTGGCCGAGAGCGGCGTGAAGTCGAAGCCTGCGATGAAGTACACGGCGGTGGCGAAGGCGGCTGCGACGGCGAGGCCGCCGAGGCGGTAGCGCCCGAGCAGCGCCGCGACGACCAGTCCGGCGGCAAAAGGCGCTACGCCCCCCTGGACCGCGGGGTTGGAGAGAAGGTCATTCACTGGGAACGGTCTCGGCGAAAGAGGGACGCTCGGAGAGCTTCGCGAAATGCCGCGCGAGGTTCGCGTGATCCTTCTTCCAGTCCATCTTGGGGTAGCGGAAATCCAGCCACCCCAGGCAGACGCCGACGGCTATGTCTGCGAGGGTGCAGGCGTTGCCCGAGCACCAGAGCTTCTCGCCGAGGTCCGCCTCCAGGGCGGCGAGCCCCGAGCGTACCTTGCCCATCTGGCGGTCGACCCACGCCGCGTTGCGGAGCTTCGCGTCGCGCTGGTTCTCCAGACGCGCGGCGACGCCGGCGTCGAGGACGCCGTCGGCGAGCGCTTCCCAGCGGCGCACCTCGACCCGCTCGCGCGGGTCGGCGGACACCAGGCGCGACAGCGGCGAGGCGCCGTCGAGGAAGGCGACGATCACGCGCGAATCGTAGATCGCGGAGCCGTCGTCGAGCACGAGCACGGGCACCTTCCCGAGCGGATTGAACTTCGGCGTGACCGCGTCCGCCTTCCAGGGATTGTCGACCTCGAAGTCGTACTCGATCCTCTTTTCCGCGAGCACGATGCGCACCTTGCGGGTGTACGGGCTGGCGAGCGAGCCTATCAGCTTCATGGCGCGGATTCTACCGAAAGGCACGCCTTGACGCGCCTGCGGAGCTGCGGCAGGACCTCGCGCTCGAACCAGGCGTTGTTCTTCAGCCACCGCCGGTTGCGCGGGCTCGGGTGGGGCAGAGGGAAGAACTCGGGCAGGTACTCGTCGCGCGCGCGCACCGTCCCGGCGAGCGTCTTCTTCCTGCGCGCTCCGAGATAGTAGGCGTGCGCGTAGCTTCCTACGAGCAGCGTGAGGCGTACGCGCGGCAGCTGCGCGCGCAGGCGCGGATGCCAGTGCGGCGCGCATTCGGGACGGGGCGGAAGGTCGCCCGAGTCGCCCGTTCCCGGGTAGCAGAATCCGACCGGGATGATGGCGATGCGGCGCTCGTCGTAGAAGGCGTCGCGATCCAGGCGCAGCCACTCGCGCAGCAGGTTGCCCGAGGGATCGTTCCACGGAACGCCGCTCTCGTGCACGCGGCGCCCCGGCGCCTGGCCGACGATGAGCAGGCTCGCGCCGGGCGAGCCGCGGAGCACGGGCCTCGGGGGATTGGGCAGGTGCGCTGCGCACAGCTCGCACGCGCGCACCTCGGCGAGCAGGCGCTCGAAATCGGCCGCCACCCGCATGGTAAAATTGACGCTGCTCATCACACAGGTCCGTCGATGCCGCCGCTCTCACCGCTGAGCGCATTATCCCCTCTGGACGGACGCTATCACAAGCAACTCGAGCCGCTGCGCGCACACTTCAGCGAGGCGGCGCTTTTCCGCAACCGCATCGCGATCGAAATACGCTGGCTGCTCGCGCTCGCCGCCGACGCCGCGATCGCCGAGATCAAGCCCTTCTCCAGGGACACGAACCGCGCGCTCGAGCGCCTGATCGAAGCGTTCTCGGAAGAGGACGCGGCGCAGGTGAAGGCGATCGAGGCCGAGACGAACCACGACGTCAAGGCGATCGAGTACTGGCTGAAGCGGCGCCTCGAGGGAAACTCCGAGGCCGCGCGCGTCGCGGGCTTCGTCCACTTCGCCTGCACCTCCGAGGACATCAACAACCTCGCCTACGCGCTGATGATCAAGGAGGCGCGCGACCGCGTGCTGCTGCCGGCACTCGACCGCGTCATCGACTCGCTCGCGACGATGGCGCGATCGCTCGCCGACGCGCCCATGCTGTCGCGCACCCACGGGCAGCCGGCGACGCCGACGACGCTCGGCAAGGAGCTCGCGAACTTCGCGCACCGGCTGCGCCGCGCGCGGAAGGGCATCGCGGCGGTGTCGCTCGCCGGAAAGATCAACGGCGCGGTGGGCAACTACAACGCGCACGTCGCCGCCTACCCGGACTTCGACTGGGAAGGCTTCGCCCGGCGCTTCGTCGAGTCGGTGGGGCTCGAGTTCAATTCGCATACGACCCAGATCGAGCCGCACGACAGCTTCGCCGAGCAGTTCGACGCGTTCGCGCGCGCCAACACGGTGCTCCTCGATCTCGACCGCGACGTCTGGGGCTATGTGTCGCTCGGCTACTTCAGGCAGAAAGCGAAGGCGGGCGAAGTGGGCTCCTCGACCATGCCGCACAAGGTGAACCCGATCGACTTCGAGAATTCCGAAGGCAACCTCGGCGTCGCCAACGCGCTGCTGCGGCATCTCTCGGAAAAGCTGCCGGTGTCGCGCTGGCAGCGCGACCTGTCCGATTCGACGGTGCAGAGGAACATCGGCGTCGCGCTCGGCCACAGCCTGCTCGCCTGCGAGTCCACGCTGAAGGGTCTCGCCAGGCTCGAGGCGGACCCGGCGCGCATGCTCGAGGACCTCGACGCCAACTGGGAAGTGCTGGGCGAGGCCGTTCAGACCGTGATGCGCAGGTTCGGGCTCCCCGACCCCTACGAGCAGTTGAAGGCGCTGACACGCGGCAAGCGCGTCGACGGCGACACGATGCGCGCCTTCATCAAAGGGCTCGCGCTGCCCGAGGCCGAGAAGGCGAGGCTGCTCAAGCTCACGCCTTCCACGTATACGGGCAAGGCCGCCGAGCTCGCGCGCAAGCTTTGAAACCTCCCCGCCTGCGCGAGGCGCTCGCCGACTTCGGCGGCGTCTACTTCACCAACGGCCTGGTCGCGTTCCTGTTCGCGGCATCGGGCCCCGTGGCGATCATCCTCGCGGTGGGCACGCGCGGGGGGCTCTCGCCTTCCGATCTCTCGTCGTGGATCTTCGGGGCGTTCTTCGTCAACGGGCTCATCAGCATCGCCTTCTGCTGGGCCACGCGTCAGCCGCTCGTGTTCTTCTGGACGATTCCAGGCGCGGTTCTCCTGGGTCCGGCGCTCGGGCACCTCTCCTGGCCCGAGGTGATCGGCGCCTTCGTCGCGACCGGGATCCTGATGCTCGCGCTCGGCCTCTCGGGCTGGGTGCGCCGCGCGATGGAGGCGGTGCCCATGCCGATCGTGATGGGCATGGTCGCGGGCGTGTTCCTGCGCTTCGGCCTGGACCTCGTCTACGCGATCCGGGACGACGCGTGGATCGCCGCGCCCATGGTCGCGGCCTTTGTCCTCGTCGGCGCCTTCCCGCGCCTCGCTCGCCTCGCTCCGCCCCTGATCGTCGCGCTCGCCGTCGGGGTGGCTATGATCTGGTATCTCGGGCGCTTCCACGCCGCGCCCGAGGCGCTGGCTCTGGTGCATCCGAACCTGTACGCGCCCGCGTTCTCGTGGCGCGCGATGGTCGAGCTCGTGGTGCCGCTCGCGATCACGGTGCTCGTGGTGCAGAACGGGCAGGGCATCAGCGTGCTGCGCTCCGCGGGCCACGCTCCGCCCGTCGACGGGATCGCGGTCGCCTGCGGCGCGGGCGCAATCGTCACCGCCTTCGTCGGCGCGGTCCCGACCTGCCTCACCGGCCCGGTGAACGCGATCATCTCGTCCTCGGGCGAGCGCGCGCGGCACTACACGGCGGGAATCTTCGTCGGCGTGCTCGCGCTCGGCTTCGGCCTGTTCGCGCCGGTGTTCACCCGCCTCATGCTCGGCACGCCCAAGGCCTTCATCGCCGCGCTCGCCGGTCTCGCCATGCTGCGCGTGCTCCAGTCGGCCTTCACGGTGAGCTTCCGCGGCGGCTTCGCGCTCGGCGCGCTCGTCACCTTCCTCGTCACCGTCGCCGACATCCCCATCCTCAACATCGGGGCGCCGTTCTGGGGCCTCGTCGCCGGCTACATCGCCTCGCGTATGCTCGAGCGCGAGGATTTCGCGGTCAGGGTATGAGCGCCGCCGGCCTTCCCGTCGCCCTGCGCGGCGCCTTGTGGATGGTGGGCGCGCTCGTCTCTTTTTCGATCATGGCGGTGTCGGTGCGCGAGCTGCTGCGCACCATGGGGAGCTTCGAGATCCTTTTCATCCGCAGCTTCATGTCCCTGCTCATCCTCCTTTTTCTCCTGCCCCGGCACGGCCTCAAGGCGCTGCGCACCAGGCACTTCGGGTTGCACGTGCTGCGCAACGTGTTCCACTTCGGCGGCCAGTACGCCTGGGTCTACGCGATCTCGCTGCTGCCGCTCGCCACCGTGTTCGCGATCGAGTTCACCATGCCAGTGTGGGCCGCGGTGCTCGCCATGATCTTCCTCGGCGAGCGCCTGAACCAGGGCCGGACCGTGATGCTCGTGCTGGGCGTCGTCGGGGTGTTCGTCATGCTGCGTCCCGGCATGGCGGTCATCCAGCCGGCGGCGCTCGTCATGCTGCTCGGCGCCTTCGCCTACGCCTCGACCATGATCGCGACCAAGCGCCTCGCCGGGCACGACACGGCGTTCGCGATCCTCTTCTACATGGCGGTGATCCAGCTGCCGCTCGGCCTCGTCCCCGCGTTGCCGCAGTGGGTATGGCCGGGCCTGCGCGACGCGCCGTGGGTGATCGCGCTCGGCGTCGTCGGCCTCACCGCGCACTACTGCATGACGCGCGCCTTCCGCATCGCCGACTCGATGGTCGTCGTGCCGATCGACTTCCTGCGGCTGCCGCTGATCGCGGTCGTGGGCGCGGTGTTCTACAACGAGCCGCTCGAGCTCGTCATCATGATCGGCGCGGCAATCATCTTCGCGGGAACGTTCTACAGCATCCGGCGCGAAAGCATGGGACGGCTGGAGCCGTCGCCGGAGGGCTAGCCCTTCTTCTCGCTCGGCAGCGGCGGGAGCGCTCTCAGGTAGGCGATGAGGGCGTCGAGATCGGCGGGGGTGAGCTGGCTGGTCGTGTTCTTGATGACCTCGCCCATCGACGCGGCGGGGACGTCGCCTTCGGCGGTGAGGCCGGTGACGAGGAAATCCTTGATCTCCTTGTCGCTCTGCTTCTTGAGGTTCGTCGGCGTGAGGTTCGCGACGGATTTGCCGTCGGGGCCCCTGCCGCCGGCGAGAGTGCGGTCGGACCTCGGGCCGCCGAGGAAGTTGCGCGGGGTGTGGCACTCGCCGCAATGGCCGAGCGCCTGCACGAGGTAGGCGCCCCGGTTGACGACGGCCGACACGCCCGGGATGTCGGTGAAGGCGCCCGGGGTGAAGTAGAGCCACTTCCAGATCGATACGAGCCACCTCCATCCGAAGAAGAACCACAGGTCGTGCTCCTTGCTCGGCGTCGCGCTCGGCGGGAGCGTCTTCAGGTACGCCCACAGGTCGCGGGCGTCGCTGTCGGTGATCTTCGTAAACGACGGGTAGGGAAACGCGGGGAAGAAGTTCGACCCGTCGGGACGATCGCCCAGGCGCAGCGCGCGCAGGAAATCCGCCTCGGTCCAGCTGCCGATTCCCGCCGTCTTGTCCGGGGTGATGTTCGGCCCGTAGAACGTGCCGAAGGGAGTCTTCAGCGCCCGGCCGCCCGCGTAGGGCACCGCGCCTTCCTTCTCCTCGGTATGGCAGCCGACGCAGCCGGCGGCCTTGGCGAGGTACTCGCCGCGCTTCGCGTCCTGCGCAAAGGCGCTTCCGGCGAAGAGCAGGGCGAGGATGAGCGGTGCGCGGATCATGCGCGCAGCATTATGCCGACAAAAAGAAAGCCCCGCCTCGGCGGGGCTTTCCTCGGGTGATGCGGCCTTACTGCTTCTCGCGGAAGTTCTCGTGGCAGCCGCCGCAGGCCTTGCCGATGCCGCCGATCGCCGCCTTCTGCGCGCCCTCGTCGCCGCCGCGGCTCACCTTGACCAGGTTCTGCACGGCGTTCTGGAAGGTGTCCTGGGCCTGCTTGAACTTCGCGGGCTCGCTCCAGACCGCGGGCAGCGCCGCGTTCTTCACGGTCGCCTCCTTGCTCGCGGGCGCGAAGCCGTCCCAGGGCATGCGGGACAGGGCGTCGAGCAGCGCGGCGTTCATCGCCACCGTGTCGGCGTTGTACGGGACCTTGCCCTGGGCCATGCCGGCCAGGGGTCCGAAGTACTTGGCCTGCAGGGTCATCGCCGCCTGGCGCTGCTTGACCAGGATCTCCGGCTTGACCTGGGCGAGCGCCGTGTGGGTGACGCCGGCGCCGAGAGCGACGGCCAGGCCGGTCAATAGAAGCTTCTTGTTCATTCGGTTCTCCTCGTTAGGTTGTTCAGGGGTGTGCAGAACGATTTTCGCGGCAACGGCCGCACGGTTGAGATAACAGTTGTGTTGCTGCGTTTATTCCAGCCGGACTAGACGACGGCCTCCTCTTTCTTCTCCTTGACCGGCTTCACCAGGTCCTCACGGCGCACGCCCAGCCAGCGCACCAGCGGCGCCATGACCAGCACCGACGAGTAGATGCCGAAGCAGATGCCGATGGTGAGGGCGAGCGCGAAGTAGTGGAGCGCCGGCCCGCCGAACACCAGCATCGAGGTCACCATGGTCTGGGTGCAGCCGTGGGTGATGATGGTGCGCGAGATCGTGCGGGTGATGGCGTTGTCGATGATCTCGGTGACGCTCGCCTTGCGCATCTTCCTGAAGTTCTCGCGGATCCGGTCGGCGATGACCACCGACTCGTTCACCGAGTAGCCGAGCACGGCGAGCACCGCCGCCAGCACCGGCAGCGAGAACTCCCACTGGAACAGCGCGAAGCAGCCGAGGATGATCACGACGTCGTGGAGGTTGGCGATGATGGCCGCCACGCCGAACTTCCACTCGAAACGCAGCGCGAGGTAGAGCACGATGCCGATCGAGGTGATCAGCAGCGCGAGCGCGCCGTTCTCGGCGAGCTCCCGCCCCACCTGGGGCCCCACGAACTCGACCCGCCGCAGCGTCGCCCCGCTGTCCTGCGCCGACAGGCCTCCCATGACGGCTTTCGAGAGCTCGGAGCTGTTCTGGCCGGGCTTGAGCGGCATCCGGATGAGGACGTCGCGCGACGAGCCGAAGTTCTGCACCGAGTAGTCGTTGTAGCCGCGCGAGTCGAGCGCCTTGCGTATCTGGTCGACGTCGGCGGCCTGGGGGTAGCTCACCTCCATCACCGTGCCGCCGGTGAACTCGATCGAGAAATTCAGCCCCTTGGTCGCGAGAAAGAACACCGCCAGCAGGAAGGTGATCAGCGACACGATGTTGAACGCCAGCGCATGGCGCATGAACGGGATGTCGCGGCGGATCTTGAAGAATTCCATGCGCTACGCCTTTTCCGTCACTTCCAGGCGGTATTGCCGATCGACACGCGCTCGAGCTTCTTGCGCGTGCCGTAGACGAGGTTGACCATGCTGCGGCTCACCACGACCGAGGAGAAGATCGAGGTGAGAATGCCCAGGCAGTGAACCACCGCGAACCCGCGCACCGGCCCCGAGCCGAAGATGAGGAGCGCGAGGCCTGCGATCAGGGTTGTGACGTTCGAGTCCAGGATGGTGCCGAAGGCGCGCTCGTAGCCCGCGTGGATCGCCGCCTGGGGCGTCGCGCCGCCGCGCAGCTCCTCGCGCACGCGCTCGTTGATGAGCACGTTGGCGTCGATCGCCATGCCCAGGGTGAGCGCGATCGCCGCGATGCCGGGAAGCGTGAGCGTCGCCTGGAGGGCCGACAGCACCGCGACCAGGAACAGCAGGTTCGCGCACAGGGCGAGGGTCGAGAACACGCCGAACAGCGCGTAGTACACGATGATGAAGAGCGACAGAGCCGCGAAGCCGTATACGGTGGAGTCGAAGCCCTTCCTGATGTTCTCGGCGCCGAGCGACGGGCCGACGGTGCGCTCCTCGACGATCTCCATGGGGGCCGCGAGAGCGCCGGCCCGGAGGAGCAGCGCCACATCGTTCGCCTCCACCGTCGTCATGCGTCCGCTGATCTGCACGCGCCCGCCGCCGATCTCGGTGCGGATCACCGGCGCGGTGACGACCTCGCCCTTGCCCTTCTCGATGAGCAGGATCGCCATGCGCTTGCCGACGTTCTCGCGCGTGACCTCCTTGAAGATGCGCGCTCCGGTTGCGTCCAGGGTGAGGTGGACCGCCGGCTCGTGCGTCTGGCTGTCGAATCCGGGCTGCGCGTCGGTGAGCCGGTCGCCCGTGAGCACGACCTGCTTGCGCACTAGGATCGGCGCCCCGTCGCGCTCGACGTAGAACTCGTCGCCGAAGGGCACCTGCCCCGCGCGCGCCGCGGCGAGCGCCGCCGGATTCATGTTCTCCGTGTCGACCATGCGCACCTCGAGGGTCGCCGTGCGCCCGAGGATCTCCTTCGCCTTGGCGGTGTCCTGCACGCCGGGAAGCTGAACGACGACGCGGTCCGAGCCCTGCTGCTGGATAACCGGCTCCGCGACCCCGAGCTCGTTGATGCGGTTGTGCAGGGTCTGGATGTTCTGCTTGAGGGCGAATTCCTGGGTGCGCTTCTGCGCCTCGGGCTTGATCGACGCGACGAGCAGCAGGTCGCTCCCCGAGGTCGAGTCCGTGAGCTGCAGGTCTGGAATCTGGTCGGCGATGATGGCCCGCGCCTTGTCGCGCGTGTCGCCGTCGCGGAAGCGCACCACGATGTCGTTGCCCTCGCGCGTGATGCCCGAATGGCGCACGTTCTTGTCGCGCAGCTGGGAGCGGATGTCCCCGGCGAGGCTCTCGGCGCGCTTGGCGATCGCCGCTTTCATGTCGACCTGCAGCAGGAAGTGCACGCCGCCGCGCAGGTCCAGCCCGAGGTACATCGGCTGCGCGATGGCCCCGAGCCAGCGCGGCGAGTTCGGCAGGAGGTTGAGCGCGACGGTATAGGACGGGTTGGCGGCGTCCGGGTTGAGCGCCTGGTCGACGACGTCCCTCGCCTTGAGCTGGGTGTCGGTGTCGGCGAGGCGCACCTTCACGCCGGTCAGGTCGAGAAAAAGGCCGGTCGGCTGGATCCCCGCCTTCTTCAGCGCGTCCTCGACCCGGCCGAGCAGCGCGTTGTCTGCCTTGAGGACGGCGCGCGCGGGCGAAACCTGCACGGCCGGCGCCTCGCCGAAGAAGTTCGGCAACGTATACAGGGCCCCGAGCAGCAGCGCCACCGCGATGGTGGCGTAGACCCAGACAGGGTACCGATTCATCTAGATCGACTTGATCGTGCCCTTGGGCAGCAGCGTCTGGATCGCGCTTCTCTGCACCTGCACCTCGGTGTCGGCCGCGATCTCGATCGACACGTAGGCCTCGCCGATCTTGGTGACCTTGCCGAGCACGCCGCCCGAGGTGATGACCTCGTCGCCCTTCTGCAAGGCCTCGGTCATCTGCTTGTGCTCCTTCGCGCGCTTCATCTGCGGGCGGATCATCAGGAAGTACAGCAGGGCGAACATCCCGATGATGATGAAGAACTGCTCGTAGCCGGGTCCGGCCCCGCCCGGGGCGCCCTGCGCGAATGCGGGGGAAATCAGCACGTGGATCTCCAATGCGGTATGCAGCGAGGCGGGGAGTATACCATCGGGACCCGGCGGTTCAGCCGCTTTTCCCGAGCGCCGCCCGCGCCTCGCGGAACTCCGCCAGACGGTCGTCCAGCCTGCCGGCGGCTATTGCCTCGCGGAACTCGCGCATCAGGGTCTGGTAGTAGTGCAGGTTGTGCAGGGTGTTCAGCCGTGCGCCGAGGATCTCGTTCACCTTCTGAAGGTGGTGAAGATAGCCGCGGGAGAAATTCGCGCAGGTGTAGCAGCCGCATGCCTCGTCGAGAGGCCGGATGTCGTCGCGGTAGCGCGCGTTGCGTATCTTGATGTCGCCGAAGCGGGTGAAAAGCCACCCGTTTCTCGCGTTGCGGGTGGGCAGGACGCAGTCGAACATGTCCATCCCCGAGGCGACCGCCTCGGCGATGTCCTCGGGCGTGCCCACGCCCATGAGGTAGCGCGGACGGTCCGCGGGCAGGCGCTCGGCGACGTGGCGCATGACGCGGCGCTGCTCGCGCCTGGGCTCGCCCACCGAGAGCCCGCCGACCGCGTAGCCGTCGAAGCCGATCGCCCGGAGCCCCGCGAGCGACTCGTCGCGCAGGCCCTCGAACATGCCGCCCTGCACGATGCCGAAGAGCGCGTTCGGGTTGCCCTCGTGGGCGCGCCTCGAGCGCTCGGCCCAGCGCAGCGACAGGCGCATCGAATCCGCGGTCTGCTTTTCGGTCGACGGGTAGGGCGTGCACTCGTCGAACACCATCGCGATGTCGGAATTCAGCGCGCGCTGGATCTGAATGGACTGCTCCGGCGTCAGGAACAGCCGGTCGCCGTTGACCGGCGACTGGAACGCGACGCCCTCCTCGCTGATCTTGCGCAGTGCTCCGAGGCTGAACACCTGGTAGCCGCCGGAGTCGGTGAGGATCGGGCCGCTCCAGCCCATGAAGCGGTGCAGCCCGCCGTGCGCCGCGATCACGTCGGGCCCGGGGCGCAGCCAAAGGTGAAAGGTGTTGCCGAGCACGATCTGCGTGCCGCTCTCGAGCAGCTCGGCCGGACTCATCGCCTTGACCGCGCCGTAGGTGCCGACCGGCATGAAGGCCGGCGTATCGACAGTGCCGTGGGCAAGATGCAACACCCCGGCACGCGCCACACCGTCAGCGTGCAACAGCGCAAACCGCTTCATGGCCGACGCTGAATCCGCTCCAGCGCCGCGCGCATCGCCGGCGGCAGCGGCACCGGCTTGCGGCGCGTGCGATCTACGTAGACGTGCACGAAATGTCCCTGCGCCGACGCGGCGTCGTCGTCGTTCCGGAACAGCCCGATCTCGTAGCGCACGCTGCTGCGGCCGAGATGCGCGACGCGCAATCCGGCGTGCACCGCGTCGGGAAACGTCGCCGGCGCGAAGTACGTGCATTGCGTCTCGACCACCAGCCCGATTACGTCGCTGGTTTCGATGTCGAGCGCGCCCTCGGCGATGAGATAGCCGTTCACCACCGTGTCGAAGTACGAGTAATAGACGACGTTGTTGATGTGCCCGTAGGCGTCGTTGTCCATCCAGCGCGTGGTGATGCGCAGGAAATGCGCATAGGCGCTGCGCGTCTCGGGCTGGGGCCGGGGCATTGCTGTCGCGGAATGTGAAATGTGCTCTGGAGCGAACTGCCGGTATTATCCTACGGCCGCGCACTGCTGCGTTCGAGCAGCATCGCGTCGCCGTAGGAATAGAAGCGGTAGCGATTCGCGACCGCATGGCGATACGCCGCGCGGATCGGCTCGACGCCCGCGAACGCGGAGACCAGCACGAGCAGCGTCGATCTCGGCAGGTGGAAGTTGGTCACGAGCTGGTCGACGACTCGGAACTCGAAGCCCGGCGTGATGAAGAGGTCGGTCTCGCCGCCCCCCGCTCGCGCGCCCGACGCCTCGAGGCAGCGCAGCGTCGTTGTCCCCACTGCGACGATCCTTGCGCCCCGCGCTCGCGCCGCCTCGACCGCGTCGGCGGTCGCCTTCGGGATCTCGTAGCGCTCGCGGTGCATGCGGTGATCCGAGAGATTCTTCACCCGCACCGGCTGGAAGGTTCCCGCGCCGAC
>Ga0335085_10003432_pt1 | contig 27448 bp, 22 predicted proteins | sample Lox_Sample_45_FD_206712 | JGI IMG/M metagenome (GOLD analysis project Ga0335085, IMG submission 206712) | Soil microbial communities from Loxahatchee National Wildlife Refuge, Florida, United States - Lox_Sample_4.5 | ecosystem: Environmental > Terrestrial > Soil > Wetlands | place: USA...
GCCGCGCTATCGAATGACCCGGTGCGCAATCTGAACCCTCAACTTACCTACGACATCAACCATCATGCTTCCGTTGAGATGGCGAGAATTGCCAGGCAGGCTGGCGTTCGGCGATTCGTTTTCGCCTCTTCCTGCAGCACCTATGGTTCCGCGGGAGACGACTTTCTCGATGAAACGTCGGCGCTGAACCCAGTCACCCCTTATGGCGAGTCGAAGGTGCTTGTGGAGCGCGATATCGCTGTTCTGGCAAGCGATCGATTTACGCCGACCTATATGCGCAATGCGACCGCCTATGGGTTTTCCCCAAGGCAGCGCCTCGATATTGTGTTGAACGATCTTGTCGCTTCTGCCGTGACCTCTGGGCGCATTACGATCAAGAGCGACGGAACTCCGTGGCGCCCGATCGTTCACATCCGCGACATCATTGCAGCGGTCGTCGCAGTTCTCGATGCGCCTCTCGAAGTGGTTCACAATCAAACCTTCAACGTCGGCCGCAATGATGAAAACTTCCACATTAGCGAGATTGCAGATATCGTGGCAGAAGTCGTTCCCGGGTGCCGCGTAGAGTATGCTCCGGGCGGTGGTCCAGATCTGCGTTGCTATCGCGTCAGTTTCGACAAGATCAGCCGCCTTCTCCCTGGATTCAAGCCGCAATGGACCGCGCGAAAGGGAGCACAGGAGCTCTACGACGCATATCGCAGGGTTGGGCTGACCGCTGCCGATATGGAGCAGGGGCGCTACGTCCGCATCAGCGAAATTCGCCGGTTGCAGCACGCTCGAAAGCTGAATGGCGATTTACGCTGGACTTCGGAACACGTCGGCGCCGCGACGACAGCCTGACAGAGACGGAAAATATTATGGCGACAGAAACAATCACCCAGGAAGTTCCCACTCACTCCTCGACAGCGAACTGCCGGTTTTGCAGCGCGAGCTTGCACAGAACATTTGTCGATCTCGGGATGTCTCCTCTATGCGAAACCTATCCTTCCGTCGCCAATTTGAATGCAGGTGAGGTCTACTATCCACTGCACGTCTACATTTGCGAGAAGTGCTGGTTGGTGCAGCTGCAGGAGTACGAGAGCGCAGAGAATATCTTCAGCGACTACGCCTATTTTGCTTCCTTCTCTGATTCTTGGCTTAAGCATTGCGAGAAATACTGCGGGGAGATGCGAGCCCGGTTTGGCCTGGGCGAGCAGAGCTTCGTGGTCGAGGTGGCCAGCAATGATGGCTATCTTCTGCAGTACTTTGTGCGAGACCGCGTGCCGGTTCTTGGCATTGAGCCGGCAGCAAATGTCGCGAAGGCGGCGACTGCCAAGGGCGTTCCCACGCTGGTGCGGTTTTTCGGTACGCAAGTGGCGAAGGAAATTGTCGCGGATGGGCGTTCTGCCGACCTCGTGCTCGGGAATAACGTACTGGCTCAGGTGCCGGACCTCAACGACTTCGTTGCGGGGCTGCAGATCCTTTTGAAGCCGGAGGGCGTTCTTACCCTTGAATTCCCACACCTGCTTCGTTTGATCGAGCTGAATGAATTCGACACCATCTATCACGAGCACTTCTCGTATTTCTCGCTGATCAGCTCGCTTCGAATCCTCGAGGCCCACGGACTGCGCGTCTTCGATGTTGAAGAGCTCAAGTCGCACGGAGGCTCACTGCGCATCTTTGCCTGCCATGCGGGCAGTCGGACTCACCCGGTCGGACCTAGAGTTGACAAAGTCCTCAACGAGGAAGTTGCTGCTAAGCTCGATTCAATAGCGGGCTACGAGAGCTTTGCACAGCAAGTGAGGCAGACCAAGCTCGTTTTCGTCGATTTCCTGATTCATGCCGCTCGCGATGGCAAGAAGGTTTGCGGCTACGGCGCGCCTGGAAAGAGCGCCACGCTTCTTCACTATTGCGGCGTCGGAAAAGACCTGATCGAATTTACGGTTGATCGCAGTCCCTACAAACAGGGACGTTACCTTCCCGGAAGCCGCATACCGATCTATCATCCCGATCGTATTCGCGTCACAAAGCCGGATTATGTTGTGATTCTCCCTTGGAATCTTAAAGACGAAATCATGAAGCAACTGGAGTTCATCCGCGAGTGGGGCGGCCGATTCGTTGTGCCCATTCCCGGTGTCGAGATTCTCTAGCGGAGCCGTTGCGCGCAAGACGCGATTCGTCGGCTGGCAAGAGAGTTAACCCAAGGCAGACAGATTGAGCGGAGGACGAAGATGAACATTTTTGTTGATTCCAGAATGAATGATGACCGGCGCAGGTCCGAGCTTTATCAAGGCGCGGTATTCGTTCACTCGCCTTCAGAGAATGCGCTCAGGCTTTGCCGGCTGGCGCAGGAGATGATCGAGGAGGCGTTCAGTCCTTACGACCCTCTGCGCGTGCACGAGCACATCTCTGCCGAGAAGTGCGCCGAGATTCTCGGTGTTCTCAAGCCGAAGTTCATCCATCATCCCAAATCGAAGGAATGCATCCAGGGAATGCTGGATGAGGCCGGATGCAATCCCGAGAAAACCTATTTCGACGTTCCGCGCATGCGGACTGCGTTCCCCGGCGACTACCTGAAGTCGGGCATCGCATATGCCTTCCATCCTCACCGCGACACATGGTACTCGGCGCCGATGTGTCAGATTAACTGGTGGATGCCGATCTACGAGATCAATAGCGAGAACTGCATGGCCCTGCATCCGCATTACTTTGGACGCGCCATCAACAACGGGTCGAAGAGCTACAACTATCAGAAGTGGAACGAGGAAAGCCGGTTCAATGCGGCCCAGCACGTCAAGACCGATACTCGGGTGCAGCCGCACGCTGAGGAGCCACTTGAGCTCGAGCCGCAGCTTCGCCTGATCTGTCCGATTGCCGGCGCATACCAGTTTTCTGCAGCGCAGCTCCATTCCACCGCGCCCAACACCTCGCCCGTCACGCGATTCAGCATCGACTTCCGCACGGTCCACTTCGACGACCTGATGGCTAACGTCGGTGCGCGCAATGTCGACTCGGAGTGCACGGGCACAACGGTCGGCGATTATCTACGGGCCGCGGATCTGGCGCACATTCCCGTGGAGGCGCACGTCGCTTCGTAGTCTCGAATCGAATGTTCGTCGTGGCGGCGTCGATGTATGAACATGGTTCCTGATTCGAGAATCAAGTTTCCAATGGTATTTGTGAGCTTATAACGGAGGCAATGGCCATGAAAGTCGTCCTATTTTGCGGTGGCGCGGGAATGAGGCTTCGCGGCTACTCGGAAGACGTGCCCAAGCCGATGGTAACGGTTGGCTCCCGTCCTGTTCTTTGGCATGTGATGAAGTACTACGCGCACTTCGGGCACAAGGATTTCGTGGTATGTCTTGGCTACAAAGGCAACGTCATCAAGGAGTACTTCCTGCAGTACCAGGAGTCAGTGTCCAACGATTTTGTCTTCTCGCGCGGAGGGCGGGAGCTGGAGTTCGTGCGTCGCGACATTGACGATTGGCGAATCACCTTTGTCGATACGGGGCTACGCTCCTCGATTGGTGACCGTCTGCGGCTTGTTGAACCCTATCTCAAGGACGAAGAGACCTTTCTGGCAAATTACAGCGATGGAGTTACTGATTTTCCGCTCCACGAAATGACGGAAGAGTTTGGACACAGAAATGCGTTCGCTTCATTCATCTCCGTTCAGCCGCGGGCAAGCAGCCTGGACACAGTCGAATTGAGAGAAGACGGCTCGGTGGCGGCCATCAGGTGTATGAAAGAGTCGAACATCTGGGTGAACGGCGGATACTTCATGTTCACCAAAGATGTGTTTCGCTACCTGCGACCTGGCGAGGAACTGGTCTACGAGCCCATGCAGCGGATGATCGCGGAAGGCAAGGTGTGGTCGCGTCGCTACGAGGGATTTTGGCAGTGCATGGACACCTTCAAGGACAAGCAAATTCTTGACGAGCTTGATGCCTCGGGCTCGGCTCCATGGTGCGTGTGGAAGAACGGAACTCAGGCGCGTTTATCGGCATGATGAATCTAAGCTTGCCAAAAGGTCGCGCCCGATCGCTCACAGTGCTTTGCCTGGGCGCGCATTCCGACGACATTGAGATCGGCTGTGGTGCGACGCTGCTCCAACTCGGGCGAAGCGCTGTGAAACCCAGATTCTGCTGGGTCGTCCTCAGCGCCAAAGGAGTGCGCGAAGCTGAAGCTCGGAAGGCGGCCACGCTATTTACCACCGGCTGCAAAAGCGAAGTCCTCATCAAAAGATTCCGCGACGGCTACTTGCCCTACGAGGGCGCACAGGTGAAAGACTTCTTTGAGGAGTTGAAGCAACATGTCAGCCCGGATCTGGTCTTTACCCATTGGAAGGGCGATGCGCATCAGGATCATCGCCTCGTCAGCGAGCTGACTTGGAACACTTTCCGAAACCATCTTATTCTGGAATATGAGATCCCTAAATATGACGGAGACTTGGGCCGGCCGAATACCTTTGTCCCACTGCAACAGTGGGCGTTTCGCCAGAAAGCAAAGAACCTTTCCAGGGTCTTCGCGTCGCAGAGTTCCAAGCCTTGGTTCAGCGACGATACATTTCTCGGACTGATGCGGCTTCGCGGAATGGAGTCAAACGCGCCCAGCGGATATGCCGAAGCGTTTCACTCACGCAAGTTATTGATCAACACTCCCAACGTTAAATAAACGATTCAATGGCCAGCCTTACAGAGGATTACATAATGACTGTTGACGGAAGCACGAAAACACTGTCTGCAGCGCGAGAACTTCAGCGTAAAGCTCATCGGATCATTCCCGGTGGCGCGCACACCTACTCCAAGGGTGACGACCAGTTCCCGGAGTGCGCGCCACCCTTCATAGCGCGCGGCAAGGGCTGCCACGCATGGGATCTCGATGGCAATGAGTTCATTGAATATGGAATGGGACTAAGATCGGTGACCTTGGGCCACGCCTATGAGCCAGTCGTCGAAGCGGCGTACAAGCAAATGCAGCTTGGTGCAAACTTTACGCGGCCCGCCAGCATTGAGGTCGAGGCCGCCGCGAAGTTCCTTAGCATCATTGAAGGCGCCGAAATGGTGAAATTCGCCAAGAATGGATCCGACGTTACAACAGCCGCTGTAAAACTTGCCCGCGCATATACCGGCCGGGACATGATTGCCATTTGCGGCGATCATCCGTTCTTTTCCACGGATGATTGGTTCATCGGCGCCACGGAAATGAACGCCGGGATTCCATCCATACTAACGGACCTGACGCTCAAATTTCACTACAATGATCTCGCTAGTCTCAGGGAGTTGTTCGACCGCCACCCGAAAAAGATCGCCTGCGTTGTGCTGGAAGCCGAAGCGTCAGTACAGCCCCAACCGGGTTATCTCCAACAGGCGAAGGACTTGTGCGAGCAAAACGGCGCGGTCCTTATCTTTGACGAAATGATTACCGGGTTCCGTTGGCATCTAGGTGGGGCACAGAAGTTTCATGGCGTGGTGCCCCACTTATCAACCTTCGGTAAGGGCTTGGGCAATGGCTTTGCAATCTCCGCATTGGCCGGCAGGAGCGAGATCATGCGCTTGGGCGGCCTCGATCACAACCATCCGCGCGTTTTTCTTCTTTCGACCACGCATGGAGCGGAGACTCATGCATTGGCGGCGGCAATCGAGACGCTTCGCATCTATCAAGAGCTAGACGTAGTCAGCTTTTTGTGGAGGCAAGGGGAGCATCTCAAGAATCTCGTGCAGCAGTCGATTAGCGAGAATCGCTTGGAGGGCTTTTTTGAGGTGATTGGAAGGCCGTGCAATCTGGTTTTTGCGACGCTTGATCAGAATCAACATCGCTCGCAGCCGTTCCGCACGCTATTCATGCAGGAGCTCATTCGCCGAGGTGTAATCGCACCTTCATTCGTTGTGAGCTTCTCGCACAGTGATGAGGATATCGAACGCACCGGAGACATCGTGCACGAAGCTCTGGTTGTCTATCGCAAAGCTCTTGATGAGGGCGCGGAGAAATACCTAAACGGACGTCCGGTAAAGCCTGTCGACAGGAAGTTCAACTAGTTAGGAAGATCGGTGATCATGCGCGAAGAACTTCAAGAGCTTTATAAGTACAGAGAACTCCTCTTTATGTTGACTTATCGCGACATTAAAGTGAGGTATAAGCAGTCAGTCATGGGTCTTTTGTGGGCAGTGCTGATGCCGGTGCTCATTGTGATGTCGGGTATTGTTGTTCGGTACGCCTATGCTCTCGCCTCGCACGCTGCCTTGCAAACTGCAGATATTGCTGACGTCGCAGTCAAATCTCTGCCGTGGGCCTTTCTGGTCTCCAGCATTCGCTTTTCCTGCAACAGTCTCATCGGAAACCAAAACCTGGTAACCAAAATATACTTTCCAAAGGAGATCTTTCCCACCGCCGCGGTGCTTGCGAGTCTCTTCGATCTATTGGTGGCATCCGGCGCTTTGGTTGTTTTTCTCTTTGTGATTCACATTGGCTTCAGCGTATATCTTCTTTGGGTTCCGGTTCTGTTGCTTACAACCATCACGCTGGCCATCGGCGTCGGCATGGTTGTCGCGGCGGCTAGCCTCTTCTTGCGGGATGTGAAATTCATTGTCGAAGTGTTTCTTACATTTGGAATCTTTTTCTCGCCTGTCTTCTACGACGTTTCGATGTTAGGCAGAAAAGGAAAGTGGCTTATGCTGAATCCAGTGAGTCCGCTACTGGATGGCTTTGGTGCCTGCGTTGCGCGCCACCAGCCGCCAGATATTCGATGGCTGGCCTATAGCATCTGCTTTGCTCTGATCCTACTCGTTGCCGGGTATATGTTCTTCAAGCAGCTTGAGCCGGCCTTTGCTGAAACCATCTAGTTGGAGCGATGAATGTCTGATGTAGCACTCCGAATGGACGGCGTTTACAAGAAATTTCGCAAGGGCGAAGTCTATAATTCGCTGCGCGATCTTGTGCCTGCACTAACCGGAAGGTTCTTCCGGATACAAGAGCTTAGTAAGACCGACAAGCGGGACTTTTGGGCCCTTCAGGACATCTCTTTCGAGGTAAAGCAAGGCGAGGCCCTTGGAATCATAGGGCCGAATGGAGCTGGAAAGAGCACGATTCTCAAGATCTTGAGCCGCATCATGAAGCCAACCAAGGGTAGTATGTCAATCAATGGACGCCTTTCGGCAGTCATTGAAGTCTCTGCGGGTTTTCACCATGACCTGACGGGCCGGGAGAATATCTACCTGAACGGAACGATATTAGGTATGACGAAGCGGGAGATCGACTCAAAGCTCGAACAGATTATCGACTTCTCGGGGATCGAAGAATTCATCGACACGCCGGTTAAGCGCTATTCCTCGGGAATGAACGCGCGGCTGGGGTTTTCGGTAGCGGCACACGTCAATCCCGACGTCCTCATCGTTGATGAGGTCCTTAGCGTCGGCGATTACGTGTTCCAGCAGAGGTGTCTGAAGCGAATGAAGGAAGTGCTTTCAGGGGGGACTACAGTCCTCTTCGTGTCTCATAATCTCAAGAGTATTGCGGAATTCTGTCACCGCTCTCTTCTACTGGAATCCGGAAAGATGGTGATCATTGGTCCGACGTCGCAAGTGATTGCAACCTACCTGGATCGAAACCAGAATGGCCGGCGAGATGGGCCGCAATCGAAATCCGCTGTGATATCGAAAGTCACCATTCGGAACGAAGCCGGAGAAACGTTACGATTCGAATCCGGCGAAAATGCTTGGATCGACGTCGAGGTGTCGGCCATCAAGGATTGCAGCAAGCTTTCCGTATCTCTCTACATTACCGATGATCAATACCAGAGCGTATTTGATACATCTACGGAACGCCTCGGACACGGGAACCGCACTCTCCGGGAAGGAGAGACGTTTGCGTGCACATTTCAGCTCCAGTTGAACCTAACAAGTGGTGTCTATCACCCGTCGATTCTGGCATACCGGTACGATACGCAGACGGAATACGATCGTCGAGCACCCGCATCGACCATCTATGTAAGTTCCGACGAGGGCGTGAGGGGAACTGTCAACTGTTTCCCGGTCGTGACTCGCCAGGAACTCTGCAGCACGACCAATGAGAATACGGCCATGATCGCACACCAAACCGACGCGCGGACAAGCTAAGGTGTTTCCGGGCGATTGTCGAACCGGCTAATGCCCAAAGCGTAGATCATCGTCTCATGGTTTGCTGCCGATTCGAATGCCCGGAATGCGAATCCCTGGTTTCCGAGATCTTCGTATGATCCAAGGCCAGAGGTTCCGACCCTATGTCGACACCGCGTTCATCGAAGTTACTCTGATCCTATTCGAATTCGCACAGTAGGGAGAGAATAAAGCAAGCGTTTTCTATGTCAAAACTGAAGAGATTTGCCAGGCGATTATATTCAGTTCTTTATCGTGCATGTCAATGGCTTGCATCACTGGAGGCGGATCGCGAGCTTGCGCGACGCGATTCGGCTCGTGGACAAGGAAAGTATCACTGGCTTACTGAAGAAGAATCGTCAGTTGCAGGAGAGTTGGCCAAAATCATTGTTCCATCCGACGAAGAGACTCCCGGGCTGGATGATATTGACGTGCTCGGTCCCTCCGCGGTTGAAATGCTCGATAAGTTGCTCCACAGCGACTCGGGGAAGCAGAAAATCTATGCGCGCGGACTGCTGGCCTTCGAATCCTGGGCAAGTAGGAAGCACGGACGCCGGTTTTCGCAATTAGATGTTACTGATCAGTCGGCAATGTTCCGCGAAGCGCAACAATACAGCGAGAAGTTGCAGTCCGGCTCGAAAGCGATACAGGCGTGGCGCTCGCTCTCAGGAGTGATGCGGGCAGCGGACGGCCGGTTTTTCGCGGCGCAATTGTACCCTGAAATTAGGAAGGATTTCTTGCAAGTCTTCTACACCAGCCGCGTCAGCTGGGTGTGGCTCGAGTACGATGGTCCACCCATGGATGAGGGTTATCCAAGGTTGGCCCGTCGTCGCTGAACAGCGGCTCGCATGACCGGGGATATTGAAGAATGAAGAGCGATGACTCCGCGCGAGCACGCGAAAAAATTCGCCGCGTGGGCTTGATTAGCCCATGTTCGGGAAATCTCGGAAACGCCGCGATCATGACCTCGATGGTCGAGAACCTCAAAACTCGCATTCGAGGTGTGGAAATCGTCGGGATCACTTTGAGCCAGGAAGATACTGCACGCCGTCATGGAATTGCAACCTTCCCAATTACCGGAACAACTCACGGAAAATTCTACTATTTGTCGACCCCGGCAGGCGCCCCGGTCGGTTACAAACATCCAGCGAGCGCAGTTGCCTCTCTAAAAGCGGCGCTCAAGCAAATTGGATGGATGAGGAAAATCATCGCCAACCTGCGTGTGGCGCGCCTTGAATTGAAACACATCATCCGCTCTGCCCGGTTAGTAAGCAGTTTGGACCGAGTGATTGTAACGGGCGGCGGAGCCTTGGATGATTTCTGGGGCGGCCCATGGGGGCAACCGTGGACGCTCTTCAAGTTCACAATCCTTGGTCGTCTATTGAAAGTTCCGGTTCTCTTCGTAAGCGTGGGTATGTGCACGCTGGATCATCCACTGAGTCGGCTGTTCGTCCATGGCGCACTGCATTTTTCACAGTATCGTTCCTATCGCGACGTTGGATCGGAAAAGCTCGTGAAGTCCATGTTTCCGCGTGTAAGCGGTTCGGTGTGGCCCGACCTCGCTTATGGGTATCGTTGTCCAGAATTGCCGCCAATCCCACAGCGACTAAAGGAGGGCAATCGTCTCCTGATAGCGGTAAGCCCGATTGCATTTTGCGACCCGCGGTCATGGCCTGTCAGCGACGGCGCCCGCTATTCGCGGTATTTGACGGAGCTGGCCGCCTTCTTAAAATGGGCAGCTATTGCCGGGCATAAACTTATGTTATTCGCCACTGACGGATGTGATATTGATTCGATGGGCGATTTGGTTCGGATCTTATCAAGCGAATCAATTGACCCTTCGCAGATGCAAATTCTCGCAAGCCCCCCCTCCCAAACGACAGAAGAGCTTCTAAAAGACATCGCATCCGCTGACATCGTGATTGCGAGTCGTCTTCATGGTGTGATGCTCTCGCATCTTATTGGCAAACCCGTCATAGCACTTTCGTTTGATCGCAAAGTGGATGCTCACATGATCGAGATTGGACAGCAAGATTACTGTATGAATATCGACACTTTTACTCTCCAGACGCTTGTAGAAAGATTCACGGATCTCAATGAGGCCAGAGAGACTGAGTTGGCTCGTCTGGAAGATGCTGTGAGGCATCGCCGGATAAAGGCAGAGACGCAGTACGACATTCTCTTTGGAGAGCGCACCTTGAAATCCGAGGAAGTTACGATTCTGGATCCATCGGTGGTAAAGGTGCAAGCATGACCCAAACATCGCGATTCGATGGTGAGCGCGCAGACATTATTGTTATTGGATCGGGGGCTGGTGGGGGAGTCATCGCGAAGGAACTCGGAGAGGCAGGATTGTCGGTGATCGTGATCGAGGCCGGGCGCCGCTATCGACCTTATGAAGACTACCCGACCCACGTGCAGGATTTTGAGGTTCGAGCCGGGTCGGTCTTTCAGCCCGACGACCCGATGAGAGACCGGTATACGGTACCACGCCATTTACCATTCAACTTTTGCCGCGCAAAGGGAGTCGGTGGCTCGACTCTCATCTACCATGCTATGAACCCGCGCTTTCATGAATCGGATTTTAAGGTCTACAGCGAAGATGGCGTGGCCGATGACTGGCCGATCAGTTATGCAGATTTGGAGCCCTACTATACGAAGGTTGAATACGAATTAGGAGTTTCCGGACCGGACGGACCGGATCGAAATCCCTTTGAGCCGCCGCGATCAAAACCGTACCCGACTCCGCCACATGAACTCAATATGGCCAGCCGGACAATCCAGCGCGGCGCGGATCGTCTTGGACTTCATCTGGTCCGTGAGCCGTTGGCAATCCCTACGAAAGACTGGAACGGGAGACCGGCCTGTATTAGCGCCGGCACCTGTGCTCTCGGATGCAAGATCTCGGCAAAGTCGAGTATCGATGTTACCTATATTCCCAAAGCAGAAAAAACTGGCCGTGTAGAAATTCGTTCGGAATGTATGGCCCGCAAAATCACCGTCGGAGCCGATGGCAAAGCGCGTAGCGTTGTGTATTTTGACAAGAATGGTGTTGAACACGAGGTCTTTGCACGTGCGATGGTTGTTGCGGGCAACGCTGTGGAGACGGCGAGGCTCCTCCTCTTGAGCAAATCCAAGCTATTTCCCGATGGGTTAGCCAACTCCAGTGGTCTTGTGGGCAAGCGCTTCATGGAACATCTATCTGTCTTTGCCCACGGTGTCTTTCCGGAGCGCCTTGAGCCTTGGCGAGGTGTTCCGACGGGAGGGATCATCCAGGACTTCTACGCTACGAATGCAGTCAACAGCTTTGCAAGGGGCTGGACCACTTCCGTGGAGAATGAGGGGCAGTGGCCGTTGGCAACTGCCACCCGCATCGAGGGATGGGGCGAGGGGCATAAGGCGCGAATGAAGCAGGTCTTCGGACATATGGTTGGTGTTGCCTCTGACGGTGAACAATTACCCGATGAGTCGAATCAAGTCACCCTCGACTCGACAGTCAAGGACAACCACTCTCTTCCGGTACCGCACATCGAAAATGGGTGGGGGAAAAACGATCTCGCGATGATTGCCGCTATGTCGAAGAGTCACGCGGAGATCCTAGAAGCTGCCGGGGCGACCGAGATATCCGTCTATCCCTGCGTCGCGGGAGGATCATCACACTATCTCGGAACCTGCAGGATGGGGACAAATCCAGCTGCGTCCGTGGTCGACCCCTGGTGCCGGACCCACGACGTACCGAATCTCTTTGTTGGCGACGGAAGTGTATTTGTTACCGGTGCGGCAGTGAATCCGGCACTCACAATCTCAGCACTAGCAGCGCGAACAGCCGATAACATGGTTGAATCCTTTAAGCGCGGCGAACTTTAATGAGCGGAGCGATCTTTGGGAATGGCCGACGCAGTCGGGTGATGCGGCGCATTAAACCTCAATGGAACCTCTAGTCAGCGTTGTCACTCCGTTCTATAACACTCGCGACTTTCTGGGCGAGTGCATTACGAGCGTGCTTCAACAGACCTACCAGAACTGGGAATATCTCCTCGTCGACAATCAAAGTACGGACGGATCGAGCGAGATAGCCGCCCAATATGCATCCCGCTTTCCAGAAAAGATTCGCGTAATTCGCACCGCGTCATTCTTGTCCCAGGTAGAGAACTACAACTTTGCGCTCACTTGCATCTCGCCTGAAAGCAAGTATTGCAAAATGGTTCAGGCCGACGACTGGCTGTTTCCGGAATGCGTCAGCCGCATGGTTGAGGTAGCAGAGGGGCATCCGTCAGTTGGGATCGTCGGCGCCTACAGGCTTGAAAATGACCGAGTCGATTTAGATGGCTTGCCCTATCCCAGCCTCGAAGTATCCGGCCGCGAGGTGTGCAGGCTCTATCTCCTCGAGAACAAATACGTATTCGGATCGCCGACCTCCGTACTGTACCGCTCCGAGATCCTACGGGGACGGGATCCATTTTTTGAGGAGCAATATGCCCCATTCGAAGATGGCCATGTTTGCTTCGAAGTACTGAGGATGTGGAATTTTGGGTTTGTTCATCAAGTCCTGACCTATTCGCGCTGGGGTAACGAAGGAATAATGTCGCGGGTATTTCCCTTTGGGATTGAGGGATTCGTAAATCTATCTATGCTCGTGGCGCACGGAAAGGACTACCTCTCGCCTGAGGAATACGGCCGAAGGCTGAAGAGATTCGAGCGGAGATACTTTCTTGAGCTAACGAAGCATGCATGCGCACTTCGCCCGGCGTCCCAGGAGTTTTGGGAGTTTCATCGAAGAGGCCTTGCGGCAATCAATTACTCCTTTGGTTGGAAGAAGATTGCAAGGTGCCTTCCGCGCGCAATGGTCGATAAGGCATGGAATTTAATCTGGCGTTCCATGCAAGGCTTGATGTCGATATTAAGGGCAGAAACGTAAACATAAGGTAGTTGTCGATATCCCCGAGCTTCTCAAGTCGGAATCCCGGAACCCAGTCAGGGATACAGAATCGTTGGATCTCTAGCGCTCGAATAACTTCCACGGGAAGAAGAAGTTGAACTCCACCATGACTAAACGACGGTTTTGGACCGGCTTTGCGGCTTTCGCGTTTACTGCCATCGCAGCCGCAGCCATCTGGTGGTCGCTTCAACATCCATTTGGCACAAGCTGGGATGAGTCTCAGTATCTTAACGAAGCACAGATCGATGCCCAGAGGCTTCAGCACGGAATGCTGCTTCGGCTGGGGGGAAGAATCCTCATTATGAGTGTGGGGCGTCCTCCAGCCTATCGTATCCTTGCGCTTCCCGTGCTCGGTCTGACTGGATTCCACACCGCGATAGTTCGCTTGGTAACTCTCGCGTGCTTCGCATTGAGCTCTCTGCTTGTTTTCTGGGCAACGCGCAGGATCGCGAACTCCAGCGGGGGAGGATTCGCGGTTCTCATCTTTTGTCTGTCGCCCATCGTGATTGCGGCAGGTCGATGGTTTAGTACAGAGGGACCGCTCTATTTGGCGGTCGCCGCAACCATGTATTGCATCTTCGAAATCTGGTTTAGTGGCGTAAACGGAAAACGTCTTTGGATTGGCCTGGGATTAGCTGTTGGCCTCGGCTTCTTGGCAAAAGCGTCGTACATCGCGATCCTGCTTCCTGTTCTTGTCATCTGGCTGATCGCTGAGCGCCGTCTGAATCTCCACATTCCCAAGTTGGTTTCGCAATGGAAGGCAGGGCTACTTGCATGCCTGATCGCGGGGCCATGGTGGATCCTGAATATCAAGCCGGCGTTATCGTACACGGAGTATGCCCGTGGGTTTGTGGCAAACTCGCTCGGCCCTCCCTCGTTCCTAACCCGGGTGTGGTGGCTGGGAACAGTGTTTCAGAGTCTGCTTGGCTACGGAGTCAGCATCGTCATCGCTATCGTCCTTATTGTCGCTCTGCGTCAGGTCATGCTGACAAAGAAACTGAGATTAACTCCACGCCAGAAACTAGCTTTGTCGGCGTGCGCATCTGCAGCAATTCCGATCGTTCTCGTTCAGCTAACGGGGACGAATCAGCTTCTGCGGCACATCACTCCGGCAATGATTCCGTTTGCGATTGCAATTGGTGCTCTTGCGGAGTGGACAGGGTGGGCGCAGGAGAGCATGTCCACAGCCATAACTGCGGTTCTGTTGAGCGGACAACTTGCTATTGTGGTGGTTCCGGTTTTCTTCCCAAACCATCGCGAAGTATCTGTTGGGCTGCCCAACGGTCAATACCCATGGAGAGTAATGGCGCTTCTTGACCAGTGGGACTGGACACCTCTCTGGCAAATTGGCCGCGATTGCGATGTGCCCTCGCCAAAGATTTCCTATCTTGGATTTGGCTCGGCGTTTGACAAAGAACAACTTGAGCGCCCGTGGATCGCAGCGGCAGGAAAAACAGGGCTCGCGACGATACAGTATGCGGACCTGACTTGGTTGTGGCATTACGAAGAAGGTCCAATCCAGTGGCAGAAGGTGATGACATCAGCCGACTCAAGCGACTTTGTTGTCACAGCTCCCGGTTACAAGCCACTGGGCGATGACGATAGTCATTTGGATAATCAATACAATTCCGAGTTCGCGGAACGGCTTTCTCGAGATCCGAACTTCAGAGAACCCATCCGCCTTGAAATGGGTCGATTCAAACCCATCCCGGTATTGATTTTTGCGAGAAAGAGTCTGAACTGCAAATTTCGTTCCGATAACATGAGCCTGTCGACGCTACCACAGTTCTTGTCTCATCGCGGGCATTGAGCATGAGCAAGGTCTTGTTCATAACCTCCGATTGGCAGGTGGCAATGATTTGGCCCGGAGGAATCGCATCCTATATCGAGAGTCTTACTCAAGCTCTCAGGAGTCTTGGTGACACAGTAAAGCTCTTGGCCGTTATCCAGCCGGGCGAAGAGGGGGGGACACGAGATTGGGAGAGATACAAACCATGGGTCATTCCTTTCCCAATGAAGAGCGATGATAGGCCAACAGACTTCGTTGGGAGGAAGTCTGTCAGCGCACTGCAAATGCTTCGCTGCGTGAATCCGCACTGGCGACGCCTTGTAGACAGGAGCCCTCTTTTCGCCCGATCGGCCGACGCCATCAGGAGGCTGCAATGTGTGCTGTCGGAGGAAAAACCCGATATCGTTGTTCTTGCACATTTCGACCTGAGACTCTACCCGCTCGCCCTATGCTTGCAGGAACTGGAGTTGCCCTACGTGATCATCGGCCATGACCGCGAGCTCTGTCCGGTTCCTGGCGGCGGAAGGCACGATTCCTTCCTTAGAGGCATGATGATTAAGAGGTCTAGTTGGATTGCGGCGAATTCCCGTCACACCGAGTCGCTGATTGCGGCTTGGAAAGTTCGGCCAGATCAAATCAAGATTGTCTATCCACCGATTTCGCCAGAAGCGATGAAGGAATCATCGTTGGTCTTGAATCATCCGTATGCCTCCGACAATCGCCTCACGCTTGTAACGATATGCAGACTGGTGACAGGCAAGGGCGTCGATCTCGTGCTCCATGCGCTGAAGATCCTTGATGCAAGAGAAATACCGTATCAGTATCTCGTCGGCGGCGATGGGCCCGAGAAAGAGCGGCTCAGAGCGCTTGCTGACACTCTGGGGTTACAGGGTAAAGTCAAGTTCAAAGGCTCGGTGGTAGGTGAGGACAAATGGTGTCTCTTAAGGATGGCCGATGTCTTTGTCCTATCTTCGAGATTTGAACCCTCAATTCAGTGGCAGGAAGGATTTGGCATCGCGCTCGTCGAGGCTGCAGCGTTCGGGCTCCCCGCGATCGGGTCGACGAGTGGTGGCATTCCAGATGCGGTCGTTCACGGCGAAACGGGCATTTTGGTCCCTGAGGAGTCACCTCAGGGCATCGCCGACGCGCTCACACTTCTCTACCGGGAACCTGAAATCAGATTGAGAATGGGCAAGGCAGCGAGAGAGCGGGCAAGGTCACAGTTTTCCCCGGCGGCCATTGCAACGAACTTTCGAAACGAATTTGCAAAAGCGGCCCGCGGTTAACCGCAAAGTGCCGAGTCCGCACGTTCTTGTGATGCTTAACGCCTGCATTCCCGGGTGAACTCAATCTGGGCGGGCTCATAATTCGAGTTCTGATCGGCCTGTTTGCGTCAGAAGCGTTTGCTGTTTTTTCTCGACCCAATCTGAGTGCAAAACATTGCAAGTAACTATCGTCCTTTGTACTTACAATCGTTGCGAGAGCCTGCCGAAGGCTCTTGAGAGCGCGGCTCTGTCGGTGATGCCTGAGTCCGTTGAGTGGGAAATTCTGGTAGTTGATAATAACTCCACAGATCGGACGCGGGAAGTAGTTGAAGTCTTCTGTAGCCGGGATCCGCGTCGGTTTCGCTATTCTTTTGAGCCGCGCCAGGGCAAGTCCCATGCCCTGAACACCGGAATCCGGGAGGCTCAAGGCGATGTGATTGCCTTTATGGATGACGATGTCACGGTCGACCCCATGTGGCTCAGAAACCTTACATCTCCATTTCAAGATACTCGATATTCAGGTGTCGCAGGCCGTGTACTTCTTGATCCCGCCTTTTCAGCCCCGCCCTGGCTAGGGCTAAAGGAGCCGTTCAACCTCGGAGGAGTGCTTGCCCAGTTTGATCTTGGAGAAAACTCCGGTGAACTCGTAAGCCCTCCCTGCGGTACCTCAATGGCGTTCCGAAAAGAAGTCCTTCAGAAATATGGAGGCTTCCGGGTTGATTTGGGCCCGTGCCCTGGGAGCGAGATCCGAGGCGAAGATACTGAGCTTGGGTTCCGCTTGCTCGCCGCGGGTGAACCGCTCCGCTATGAGCCGTCTGCAATCGTGCACCACCCGGTCCCAGAGAGTCGCGTGAGAAAGAGCTACTTTCTCAGGTGGTATTTTGACCATGGCCGTGCGATGGTACGCAGTTGGGGACGCGGGTCCGATTTTATTGGAATACCGCGGCGCCTCTTCACTGCGATCAAATTGACCGGCACTCGCCTGCCCAGTGGCGCAGTCGTCTGGTTGCTGACCGTAAATCCTAGGAAGAGGTTTTACCGCAAGTGTTGGTTTAGGATTACCGTCGGACAAATCTCCGAAATCTACAGCCAATTGAACGGCCGCCAGACTACAGGCAATTGATCAAGAAGTTTACTGAATCAGGATGAGCGGCGGTTGCTTTGCGAAAGCAGAACTGCTGTTACTGCGCCGGAAAAATATTCGGAATCTGCTCACATTCGGATTTCCCGCTTTCACGGGACCAGCTTACATCCCGACACAAAGATCCTGAAATGGCCGCACTGCGCGCCGCTTCAGTCGTCCGGCTTGCACCACAGTGATTTCCGAGCATCGAAATGCTGTTATTCAGCGCCTCCCGCACACCATGCGCAATTGCTTAGTTCAATACTTCCGGTGCCCCGAAAGATTCGGCCAGTTTGCCTGGGTGGATGAGCCGGGTTCGCCGAGCGGATACTTCCGCTTTGGTTCGGACTCGATCTGTTTCGGCGCCTACCATGCGCAGCAAGCCGATCCGACTCCCGTTGCGACGCTGCACGATGCGTTCAATGAAGTTGTGGTTTCGGACGGCGAGGTGCATCTGCCCTTCAACCCGTCGCAGATCATAGAGAACTTGCACCACGAGAACTATGTCGGCGAGTGGCGCAGCGGATCTCTTTCGTTGATCTCACAGATCTATTATTTCTTGCGGCCGGCCATGCCCGTCGCAGTGCGCAGGCACCTTCAGAAGCTGCATCTTAGGAATTGGAAACAAATTCCGTTTCCCTCATGGCCAGTCGATTGTTCGGTCGACCATCTTGTGCGCAACCTTCTTTTACTGTCTATCCGCGCCAGCGGGGAAGAAAGGGTGCCATTCATCTGGTTCTGGCCTGAAGGCCGCTCCAGCTGCGCCCTGATGACGCACGATGTCGAGACCGAGGCTGGCTACAACTACTGCCCGAAACTCATGGACATGGACGATGAGTTCGGAATCAAGGCGTCATTCCAGATCATTCCTGAAGAGCGCTACGAGGTCTGCTCCAATCTCCTCGATGAAATTCGGCGCCGCGGCTTTGAAATTTGCGTTCATGACCTGAACCATGACGGCCACTTGTTTAAGAGCCGCGATCAGTTTTTGCGCCGCGCGTCAAGAATTAACAAGTACGGCAGGGAGTTCGATGCCAAAGGATTCCGGGCTGCAGTCCTGTATCGTAAGCAGTTGTGGTACGACGCGCTCGAATTCGAATATGACATGTCCGTACCGAACGTTGCGCATCTCGACCCTCAGCGCGGCGGCTGCTGCACGGTTATGCCATATTTTCTCAACGACATTCTCGAGATTCCGGTGACGGCCATTCAGGACTACTCGCTGTACAACATCCTGAATGACTATTCCATCGATGTGTGGCAGCATCAGATAGAAATCATCATGCAGAATCACGGTTGTATGAGCTTCATTGTGCATCCTGATTACGTCATGAAGCCGAAGCAAATTGCCGTGTTCCGTCAACTGCTCGGCTACCTCGATGAACTCCGGCGCGAAAAGAACGTGTGGATCTCAACGCCTGGAGAAGTCAACCGGTGGTGGCGTCAGAGGGCTGCAATGCGTTTGATCGAGACCAAAGACGGTTGGAAGATAGAAGGTCACGGCAGCGAGCGCGCCCGCATCGCTTGGGCAAGCGACCGAGGCGGCCGTTTGGCGGTCTCATTTGAAGATCATTCTTCCAATTGCGCTGTCGCTGCCGACATTGCACGGCCCGGATGCTAGAGCCGCTATTGGCAAGGGGGAGTCTATTGTGCGCGTGTGCCGATTGGCTCTGTCCTGTCTTCTGGAACATTAGACTTAGGAGAATTCCTCAATGAACGGGAAAGTCTTTGACTGCAAGGTGGCCATTGTGGGTGCTGGCCCTTACGGCCTTTCCGCCGCCGCGCATCTGAGTGCACTCGGCCTGAAGCCCTGCGTCTTTGGCCAACCGATGGATTTCTGGGCGAATGGAATGCCTGCGGGAATGCTCCTGCGCTCACCCAGAGAGGCTTCCACAATCTCCGATCCGCGATCGGCACTTACGCTCGAAGCCTACGAAACCGTCAGCGGAACCCAGCCCGCCAAGCGAGTGGCGTGGGAGACGTTCGTGAGCTACGGCAAGTGGTTTCGAGAGCAGTTGGAGTGTCAGTTCGACCATCGGAATATACGCGAAGTGCGCCGCAACAGTTCCGGCTTCCATATCACCCTTGCCGACGGATCAGAGTTAAGTGCCGAGCACGTCGTCGTGGCAGCGGGGATTGGACCCTTTCGAAAGATACCGCAGACGTTTTCACAGCTTTCGCCCACGAGCGCCAGTCACTGCTATGAGGGCCGTAAATTCAGTGGATTGGGCAAGCGCGTAGCGGTCGTCGGAGCCGGTCAGAGCGCTTTGGAATCGGCCGCTATCCTTCATGAGATGGGCGTGGAAGTGGAGGTTATCGCGCGAATCCACGAATTGCGCTGGATTGGATTGCACAAGAAGCTGCATCAGATGGGCATCGTCTCCAAAATGTTGTACTCCAAGCACGATATTGGCCCCATTGGTATCAGTCGCCTCGTAGCCTATCCGAATCTAATGTATCGCGTCCCAATCAGCGTCAAAGACCGCATCCGTACACGCGCCGTTCGCTCAGCCGGCGCTCCTTGGCTTATTCCGCGATTACAGAGAGTAAGAATCTCTACGGGAAGGTCCGTTGTATCCACCCGAGAGATTGCTGGACAAGTAGAGCTTGTACTTGATGATGGCACCGAGCGCCGAGTCGATCATGTGCTGTTGGCGACGGGTTATAGTGTCGATATCTCGCGGTATCGGTTTCTCACGCCTGACCTTGTGCAATGCGTCCGCCAGCTCGATGGTTATCCAGATGTAGGCCCAGGATTTACTACTTCAGTCCCCGGCCTTTACTTCGTGGGTGCCACTGCAGCTCGTAAGTTTGGTCCATTGATGTACTTTGTAACTGGAACCGAGTTTGCTTCCCTGGAGTTGTCCTCTAAATTCAATCGGACTCGCGCGTAGTCCAGGATCGAATCCGATTGACCCATCCTGTCGAAACTGTCGAGGAGATGACGCCGGCTAACTCGCCGGATCGTCTTGCTTCGAATGTGGAAATCGGTGCGTTGGTCGTTGGTGGAGATCACCCGGGCCTCGGAGTAGTCCGCAGTCTCGGTCGTCGAGGTATTCCCACATGTGTCATCGACGATCAACTCTGCATCTCCCGCTTCTCCCGCTATGCAGGGAAAGTGATCAGGGTGCCCGACATCCTCGATGAAAAGAGGACTGTCGATAGCGTTCTCGCGGTCGGTCGTAAGCACAATCTGCGCAGCTGGGTTCTGTTTCCTACACGGGACGAAACCGTTGCTGCTTTCTCGCGGCATCGCGCCGAGCTTGCGGAGTACTTTACCGTAACTACTGGTGAATGGGAAAGCGTCCAGCACGCCTGGGATAAGAAGAAATCCTATCAGCTTGCCGAAGTCCTTGGAATTCCGTGTCCCCGGACTTATACGCCTGCCAGTGAAAGCGATCTAGCTTCGCTTTACGCCAAACTCCCGCTCGCTATCAAGCCGGCTATCAAGGAAAACTTCTTCTACGCAACTGGGATCAAGGCACTCCGCTGCAATTCGATCGAGGAACTGCATCAAAACTACCGGCAGGTAATCAGGCAGATACGTCCTGAAGAAGTTCTCATCCAGGAAATCATTCCCGGGAGCGGGCTCGATCAATACTCCTGGTGCGCTTTTGTCCGCAATGGCAGGCCACATAGCACTCTGATCGCACGCCGTCTTCGTCAGCACCCACGCGAGTTCGGACGCGCCGCGACCTATGTGGAAACGACCCAGCAGCAGGAGATCTCTGAGCTATCGGAGCGCTTTGTTCGCTCTATCAACTACGATGGACTGGTCGAGATTGAATACAAGCGAGATCCCCGTGACGGCGACTTCAAACTTCTCGACGTGAATGCTCGCGCCTGGGGATTTCACATCCTTGGAGCCGCGTCAGGTGTCGACTTCCCCTGGCTCCTTTATGCCGACCGAGTCGGGATTCAGATTGACCCTACCAACGCTCGCCCCGGTGTCGGATGGTTGCGGATGATTACGGACTTTCCGACCGCACTTTCTCACTTGGCCCACGGCGACCTGAGCCTGAAGGACTACTTTAAATCGCTCGCTTCGGCACGTGTCGAATCCGTCTTCTCATGGAAAGATCCGGGGCCATTTCTCGCGGAGATTGCGCTTCTTCCATGGCTCATTGCAAAGAAACTCCCTGCGGGCATCTCGCCACCGGCCTCGAGGGTCAGCTAGACTCCTTGCGTCCGGGATATAGTATTCTGGACCGACTGGAGTCGGCTTGATCTTGGAATGCATAAGGTAAGACCGGTTTCTTCTTCCTCCTCGAAAAGCACTGTGAAGTAATTCGCTGCCAAGCGAACTGCCTGCCATCAAGACGGGCGCCAAATCCTGACAGGATCTTGATTCTGAAATATGTCCTCTGCGACCACTAGTAGCGCCGTTAGCATCATCCTGCCTCATTCCGCTCCTGGCCAACGAATTACTCCGCAAGAAGCTAATGCCGCGACGGACCTGATTGGCTTTGCGATTCTAACTGCCCAGATCATGGGCTTGCTGTTTCTATTCCATTACTATCACCTCGAATCGCCGCACTTTGTAATCATGTCGGCCATGGTGTTTGGTGCGTTCCTGATCCACTATTGGCTTCCATTCCGCTTCAAGGAGATGTTTTGGGTCGCGGTCTCAATAGGTGGGTCGTTTGTTTTGTTGAATCATGTGGTGGCAACCCTGGTGCTGGGAGCAGGCCTCATAATTTTCCTCATTCTGCGCAGCCCGCTCAAATTCCAGTGGCGGATCGTCCTTACGGTGGCAGTCTTTGGATTACTCATGTGTGGGTGCACCACCAATATCTTAACGATGATCCCTCGCTCATTCTATGCGGTGTTTGGCGGGATCTTCATGTTCCGAATCGTAATCTATATCTACGATCTAGCCCACGCCAAGAACCCTCCTTCGCTGCTTTCTTACCTTAGCTATTTTTTTATCTTACCCAACTATTATTTGCCGCTTTTCCCTGTGATCGACTTTCAGACCATGCGCACGACATACTATCGGCGAGACATCCACCAGATAGCCCAGCAAGGCGTCCACTGGATGGTTCGAGGCGCAGTGCAGTTAATGCTCTACCGGGTAGTCCTGTATTTGGACGATCCTTTCCTCCCGGATCGCGTCACGACTTTGCCGAAACTCATCGCCGCAATGGTCTTGACGTATTTGCTGTACCTGAATGTGTCCGGTAAGTTTCACATCGTAGTTGGCATGCTTCATCTGTTTGGATACGATCTTCCGGAAACCAATAGACGTTACCTTCTCGCAAACAGCTTTTTGGATTACTGGCGAAGAATCAATATCTACTGGAAAGACTTCATGGTAAAGATCGTCTACCTTCCCGTGTACTTCAAGTTCAGGAAAAAGGGAGACCTAGGCGCGCAGATATTGGGGAGTGCAGCGGTATTCGCAATCTCATGGTTCGCTCATTCGTACCAGTCGCTTTGGATTCAAGGTCAACTGTCTTTCTCCTGGACCGACACAATCTTCTGGCTGCTTCTCGGAGCACTGGTGATCACGAACGTCATATATGAGTCGCGGCCGAAGGCACGGCGAACGTCCTCAACTTGGCGGCACAGAGGCCTTCTCGCGATGAGAATATTCGGAACTTTCGCTGTAATTACTGTTCTGTGGTCTCTTTGGACATCCCCGACTTTCTCATCCTGGATCTACCTGATGACAAATTGGACTCGGGGGACTGCGCAATGAGCGAATTGCAAGAGCGCGTATATCCCTGGCGTCAAGCTTTGGTTCCGATAGTCACAATCATTGCATTTGTGGTACTCAAGTTCGCCGCTGCGCCAATGTATTCGACGGCATTGGGGCGCTCCCCAGCGATGATGATCGAAATGATGGGTAGCCGGACCATGGCATTTGGCTGGTCTCCAGAAGGATATTACGAGGAACTGTTCGCTACGGGCCGCTTTGATAGGCAAATGATCTTTTTTAGAAGCGGTACGTTTGTGCCCGATACTTATCGAATCCGGCGGCTCAAACCGAACCTGCCGAAGGTGACCGAGTGGAAGACAAACTACGATCCTGTCAACCGGTTTGGGTATATTGGTCCGCAATGGTCGCTTGCCAAACCCCCAAATACGCGCAGAGTGGCGGTTTTGGGCGCATCGATCGCTGAAGGTTATGGCGTAGACATGAACCAGGACTTCGTTTACCTTTTGGCGAATCGGTTAAACGGAACGGCAGCGGCAGAGGGTCGCACACAGAGGTTTGAATTCCTTAACTTCGCAGTCTCGGGATATCATCTGACGCAAATGATGGACGTTGCACTGCAGGACACGCCGCAGTTTCATCCCGATGTCTATATCGTGGAACTGACGGCGCTGTCGGCCTACCGAGGGTGGGATACTCATCTGATCTATTTGGTCCAAAACGGCATCGATCCTAAATATGACTTTTTGAAAAAGATCCTGATCGCGGCAGGCGCTAAGCAAACGGATGACGAGGCCACCTTAAGTGCCAAGCTCGCGCCGTTTCGAATGTCAGTCCTACGTCAATCGCTTCTGGCCATGAAGGCAAATGCAGAACAGCATGGGGCGCAGCTCCTCATAATTCTGGTCCCCGCAGTCGATGAGGCCGACATTGAGAGTCGGCGAATGGAAGAGATCCCTGGATTGCTATCATCGCTGGGAATTAGCTTTGTCGATCTTTCCGATACCTTTGCGCCGGTGTTGGATCGAAGCCACCTTCGGCTGAGCGAGACTGATATTCATCCGACTCCGACTGGCCACGAAATGCTCTGCGATAATCTTTACAAGAAACTGCGTGCCAATCCGGATGCGTGGTCAAAACTTGTGGGATCGAACGATGGCGGCGGCAAGATCGCCGAGGGAGCGCATTAAAGCTGATCTGTGCTTGGCAGTCTTTGGCATTCAAATGCCAATGGAATTGGCCAATGGAAGGAAAGAGTTGCTGGTTCCCTTCGTTTTTGGCGGCTTTGGCAAAGGGATGCCGGATGTTCTCATTGTATTCAGGGACGGACCGGCGCGAGGAGGCCACAAAGATGAAAGATATGGACGCGATAAGAGAGGAACTGCGGGAATACATTCTGTCGGCGTTCTTGCCGGGTGAACCACCCGGGGATCTTAAGGATGATACGCCCTTGCGCACGAGCGGCCTAATGGATTCGATGGGGTTGCTTCGATTTGTCGGTTTCGTGGAAAGCCAATACGGAATTGAACTCAAGGCGTACGAAACCAGCATCGAGAATTTCGATACGGTCAATGCGATTGCGGACTTGATAGAGACGAAGATTTCGGGCAGAGATACGTCATAACTTAAAGTACCCGGCATCCTCATGTTCCAGATCTTGTCATTGGGATGAAGCCACAAAAACGGTGTGAACCAGAGACAAGAAAGTCTCAAGCGCAATTATTGATCACTCACGAACGAGTGAACGCGGGGTAAGGTTTGGAGTTATGCGAGGCCCTGGCTCATCCTTTACCAGCGATGACGATACGATTTCGGCTTTAAGGATTCCGATGCGTGTTAAATAAAGTGTTTGAGGAGAATTTCCGGTCAGCTGCCTCTCGGACGGCGCTTGTGTTCGGGGGTAGCCGCTACACATATGAACAACTCGAAGACCAAGTGGCCCACTGGGCTGCAGCCCTCAAACGGCATGGGGTTGACTGTGACAAGGGCGTAGCGTTGGTCCTAAAGAACTGCCCGTTGTTCATTTTCTCGTACTTAGCAGCATCACGGCTCGGCGCTTCTTCGTTCCTGCTCGATCCTGGCTCGAGATACATTGAGCTACGAAGAATTTTCGCGGAGAATAAGCTGGCCGTTGCGATTTGTGAGCCAGGCCAACAGCTCGCTTTGGAAAGAATCAGAGATGAAACCGACCATCGCTTCGAGATTCTGGTCCGAGGTGCAAACTGCGAGAGCATTGTAGATCGACTGGTCGAACCGCCCGCGGTGCAAACATACGACCATCAGGCTGCAATAGTACAGTACACATCGGGCACAACCGGAACTGCAAAATGCATCATTCGATCTCACAGGAACCTATTCTGTGAGGCGACAAGCTTCAATGCAACGTCCCGATATTCCGTAGAGGACCGTATTCTCTGCACCATCCCGCTTTTTCATGCCCACGGCTTTGGCAATGCATTATTGGGAGCAATTTATGCGGGAGCGACACTCGTTCTTATGGAGGACTTCAACCGTGCTGAGGTCGTGGAGACTATGGAACGGGAAGAGATCACAGTTTTTCCTGGAGTGCCCGTTATGTTTGAGTTGCTATCTCAGCAACGGCCCAACCGCCCCCCAGGGAAAACGTCCTTGCGCCTAGCATTTTCGGCCGGTGCTCCGCTTCCGTCAAGTATTGCCAAGATGTTCAAAGACGGCTTCGGTATCTACGTCCGCCAACTTTACGGCGCGACGGAACTCGGCGCCGCGGCTATGAATACCGATACCGATCCACGTGAGACGCTGGAATCTGTGGGTTTACCGCTTAGGGATGTACGCATTGAGGTTCTTCGCGAGAATGGGGAGCTGGCTCTGCCGGGCGAAAGCGGCGAAATTGCAATTCAGAGCGATGCGTCGACACTCGGTTATCTGGGGCAGCCCGAATTGACTGCTCAGCGATTTCGACATGGGGCGTTCTGTCCGGGGGATTACGGACGGAAAGATGGCCGTGGACTGCTTTACCTGGAGGGACGCACAGACTGGGTGGTCTTGGCGTCTGGAAAGAAGGTCGACCTTTTTGAAGTCGAGAATGTAATTCGCGGATTTGCCAAGGTGCAAGATGTGGCAGTCGTTGGGGTTCCAGGATACCAAGGCGAACTCGCACTGAAGGCAGTCATAGTTGCACGCGAAGTGTGTCGCGAGCAAGAAATCATTGAGTACTGTAGGGACCGGATGTCGGACTTTAAGATTCCGCGAAGAGTGGAGTTTGCAAGCGAGCTTCCTCGCAATAAGTTGGGAAAAGTACTGCGCAAACTTCTGGTGAGTTGAGGTATCGACGGTTTGGCTTGCGCATCACCGGAGTCGTCTCTTTCTGATTTTGGCGCGAAGCCTCCAAACTAAGAATTATCAGCTCGTTCGAGACAGAGGCATTATGTCAGCTATCGACGTCCTTAACAATATTGCCAAGATTAGCGCCATTGGTCTGGGTCCTACTCAGAGAGTACTCTTAGTTACTGACGGAACGCTGACCGAGATTTTAGAGGCTTCTTTTCTTGAACGAATCCAGCTAGTCAAGGTTACACAACAAGTGATTCCTGCGAAGAAAGAACATTCTCAACTCGAGCTCAAAGATGAAGAAGCCGTAATGGAGCGCCAGATCCTTCTACGTGGCTCTGAGTCTGGGAGGAACTACGTTTACGCGGAGTCGCTTATAGCAGTGGATCGGCTGGGCCCAGCATTATCGACTGAACTCCTTAACTCTCAGGTCCCCTTGGGGCGACTGTGGCTTGAGCACAAGCTGGAAACATTTAAGGAAATGGTCGAAGTCGACTATCGGGCGTCAGAGGGCCTTTCGAAATACTTCGATGGTGACGGACCTTCCTTATTCTTAGTTCGGCGATATCGAGTCTGGTCAGGCAAGAGAGTGGTAATGGTGGTCACCGAATACATTCCAACATTTTATGATTACCGCCCCGCGTCGATGAGGGGATGAGCCCAGGCAATGGCGACGCAAAGAACCCAAATCCTGTCGGCCGCGATGGCCGCTGGGAACCTTGTCACGTGTCGCCAGAATCGCCCTGATTGATGCTGACACATTGCTCGAGAATGTCATTTAGATGGCGACGCGTTTCCCGATAGGTTCCACGTAGCTGGCGTCGACCGGCCCAAGCAGTCTCGCAGGCGCCGCGTAGTATTGGACATCCTTCAAATGAAGATGTTCATTGCAAAGGAACTCCCTGCATATATGAGCCTGGATGCTTTCATCTTTAAGACAAATTTGCCACGGACCTCGACTGATAAGATTAATTACCAAGCGCTCAAAAAGCAATTCAAAGGGTGAGCTTTGTCGAACCGCCCCGTCTTAGGAATCCGCATAGCGCAAAAGGACAATAAGGAAATCTCTTGTGGCAGTGTGTGATGTGTCACATCTCTCTTGAAATCGAGATTCCAGAGTTGCGGTCCCCAGCACGCCGTATACCAAAAACCTGTCAATGTGGGTTACTGTGGCTCTTCTGCATCCCACAAAAGTATAGGAAGAACGATATCGCACGAAAGTTTACACCGAAGAAGTGTTGACCCGCTAATCG